>Ga0070731_10002943_pt1 | contig 15700 bp, 12 predicted proteins | sample Coa_R1_2_FD_66448 | JGI IMG/M metagenome (GOLD analysis project Ga0070731, IMG submission 66448) | Surface soil microbial communities from Centralia Pennsylvania, which are recovering from an underground coalmine fire - Coalmine... | ecosystem: Environmental > Terrestrial > Soil > Unclassified ...
GAACCTGCCGCCCACCAATCATACTACGGCGGATCCGGATTGAGAGCCCCGCGTGGTACAACGGCATTATGCCGACTATCCGGGTGGAGACGCCGCAGCGCGGCTACGACGTCATAGTCGAGCGCGGCATCCTGGCGCGCTCCGCGGAATACCTGCCGGAGCAAACGGGTAAGGTGTTCGTGGTCTCCACCGAGGATGTTTGGGGCCACCAATGCGCGCAAGTGGAGCGGGCCCTGGCCAACGTTCCCCATGAGGTGCTTTTTCTGCCGGGCGGCGAAGACCAGAAGAGGCTGGCGCCCGTGGAACGGCTGGCCGCAGAAATGATGGGGCGCGGCGGCGACCGCACCAGCGTAGTGGCAGCCTTCGGCGGCGGCATCGTGACGGACATGGCCGGCTTTCTGGCGGCCATCTTCATGCGCGGCATTCCGGTACTACAGATGCCTACCACGCTCCTCGCTCAGGTGGATGCGGCCATCGGCGGCAAGACCGGCGTGAATCTGGCAATCGGCAAGAACCTCATCGGCAGCTTCCACCAACCGCTGGCTGTGCTAGTCGATCCCGGCGTGCTGGATACCCTGCCCGACCGGGAGTATCGGGCCGGCCTGTACGAAATTCTGAAGGCCGGTGTGATCCGCAGCGAGCCATTGTTCCGATTCCTGGCGGAGCATAACAACGAAGTGTTGGCGCGCCAGCCCGCAGCGGTGGATCGAATCATCGCTGAATCCGTCGCCATCAAGGCGCAAGTGGTCTCCACCGACGAGCGCGAGAGCGGCCTGCGGCGCATCTTGAATTTCGGCCACACCTTCGGGCACGCCCTCGAAGCCGAAACCGGCTACACCCGCTTCCTGCACGGCGAGGCGGTGGCATTCGGGATGCGCGCCGCCGTGTATCTGTCGCAAATGACCGGCCATCTGTCGGCTGAAGATGCCGTAGACATTCTGGAAGCCGTCCGCCAGTACGGTCCCATTCCTTCGCTCGAGGGCATCGCCGCCGAGCGCCTGCTGGCGCGGCTGGCCGCCGATAAGAAGACCATCCAGGGGCGGGTACACTTCGTTCTGCCGGAGCGCATCGGTGAAATGCAGGTGGTCTCCGGCATCCGCGACGATCAGGCTCTCGCCGCTGTGCAGGCCGCGCTGGCATGACGGGCACCACGCCGCAGGGCGCGCGCAGCGAACAGGAAGCCGCCAACTGGGTGCGCGCCATGTTCGGGCGCGTGGCGCCACGCTACGATCTCGCGAACCACATCCTTTCGTTCAACCTGGACCGCTACTGGCGCGCGCGCACCGTGGCCAGCGTTTGGGACGTACTGGCGCGCCATGACGCCCGCGTGCTGGACATCTGTTGCGGCACCGGTGACCTGGTGAGGGCCTTGCAACGGGCGCGGCCTCCCGGCATGCCCGTGATGGGTTCGGACTTTTGCCATCCGATGCTGCTTTCGGCGCGCGAGAAGCTCATGAACCGGCGGCGCACGGCGGATCTCTTCGAGGCGGACGCGCTGCATTTGCCGCTCCCCGAAGCCTCGCTCGATCTAATCACGGTGGCGTTCGGGTTCCGCAACCTGGCCAACTATGAAGCCGGCCTGCGCGAGATGCGGCGCGTCTTGCGAAACGGCGGAGTGGCCGCCATCCTGGAATTCTCGCAACCCCCCAACGCATTGTTCGGCGCGTTGTACAGGTTCTATTCGCGGCGCATTCTGCCATTGGTAGGGGGTACGCTCTCCGGATCGCGCGATGCGTACGCCTACTTGCCCGAGTCCGTGCGCAAGTTTCCCGGGCCGGAGGAATTGGCGGAAATGATGCGCGCCGCCGGACTGGGCGCGGTGGAATTCGAGCGTTTCACCGGCGGCATTGTAACGCTGCACGTGGGCCGCGTGTAATTTTGAAGGCGCTGTCGCGCCGGACCACTCGCATAAATAGTGTTTGGCTGCGATGGCGCTAGAGCGAACGCGGATATCGAGTGTTCGAGCCGGGAATCCAGAGCGCCTGCCAGATCTGGGCGCCGTCAGTGCTTTTATAGATGGTGTAGTTGTCCCATGCGTACAGGGTGCTGGGCGTCTGCGGGCTGATGGCTATCTGCGTTATGTATACCTGCGGCAGCGGCGCGCTGGACGTTTGCCAGTTCACACCGCCATTGACGCTCTTGTAGAAGGCGCCATTCTGCAGCAGGGCGTATGCATTCGACGAATTGACCGGATCAACCGCCAGCGCGGCGGCCGGCGGCAGTAAGTCGGCTGCCGGCGTCCAGGTGACTCCCTGGTCGCCGCTGCGGAAGATGCCGCTGGGCGTGCCGGCGATTACCAACTTGCCGTCGCTGGACGCAGCCAGTGCGGAAACGCTGCTGGCCGCGAAGCCTGAATTCACAAATGGGGCTCCCGCTTCGCTGACCTCGAGGGCGCCCTGAACCGGTTGCGGCTCAAGCGCATTCGTGACCGGAAAATTGCCGGACGTAGTATTGCCGGCCACATAGACATAACCCCGGCTATCCGTGGCGATTACGTTCGGTTGATCGCTTCCGTTGCCGGATAGCACTTGACGATTGAGCAGCTCTTGCCCAAGAGCTGGTGCGGCGCAGGCTAACACCCGCAAAGCCGCCAGGCAGAGCTTTCGCATGGCTGAGTCTCGTTGTGTAGGTAACACCGCATGCACGGAAACGACTCGGTAGGTTTCAAAGCGGCGGTACTAAGTCCCGGACTTCAGCATTTCTCCGGCGATACGCATGGCGGCTTCCTTCCCCCGCTGTCCAGCTTCGCCGGGCGCGCCCACACAGGATGGGCAGCCAGCTTCGCACTCACAGCCCGCGATCAGCTCAGACGTGAGACGTAGCAGCCGCCCGGCCATCTTGTGCAACGGTGCGCTCTGCCCGACTCCGCCGGGGTAGCTGTCGTAAAGATACAGGTTAGGCTCCTCGCTGAAGGCCACGCCCAAGTCCCGCGGATCGCACATCAGGAGCAGCGCGGCGACCGTCTGCAGAGCGTTGCCCAGGCCGGCGAGGCCGCTGCGTTTGTCGTCCGGCGTGAGATCCGGGAAGCGCGCCAGGAACTCGGCGGGAAAATGCAGCCAGAAGGCGGTCGTGTGCATCTCCTGCTCGGGCATGGACAGATTCCCGGCCCCCACATTCTCATTGGTATAAAACTTGATCTTCTTGAAGCCCACGATCTGGCGGGTCACGCGCACGTCGCCGTGGCATTTACGCGCGCCGCCGAATGGCTCGCCTTCGAATTCATCTAGAGTCTTCACCTGGGTGTAGTCGATGGCGTCTGTATAGTAATCGCATTCGACGCGCCGCACATAGGCCTTGCGTTCCTGGTAGTCGAAGCGTTCCACGTGATATTGGCGGGCTTCGTGTAAGTAGATGGCTTTCTCGTGCAGCGTGGTGAGGGCCGCGCTGAACGCGACTTCGGCGATGACGGCCGGCTCGCCCGTGATATCCACCACCACGAAGTTATCACTCGATACGGAACGCAGGCTGGTGGCGTCCGCCGGATAAGAATCCGAGGTCCAATGCCAGGCGCCGGCGGAATGGTGCAGGAATCCAGTCTCTTCGAGGAAGCGGCACGGCTCGGTAGCGTCATGTGTGCCGAATTTCTCGCCATCCTGAATGGGGAGCTCGAATGCGGCACATTTCAGATGCGCCAGCAGGATTTCGAGGTTATCCGGATTGATATAGGCGTGCTCGGGCGAGCGGCCGAAGAAATAATCGGGATGCTCCACAATGTACTGATCGAGGGGCGCGCTGGAGGCCACCAGCACGGCGGCCGAGGCGCCCTGGCGGCGTCCCGCGCGCCCGGCGCGCTGCCAGGTGGAGGCGATGGTGCCCGGATAGCCCGCCATGACCACGGCGTCGAGCGAACCGATGTCGATGCCCAGTTCGAGCGCGTTGGTGGCCACCACGGCGCGGATCTGGCCATCGCGCAGCTTGCGCTCGATTTCGCGGCGCTCGCGTGGCAGGTATCCGCCGCGATAGCCGCGCACGGTGTCCGGGGGCAACGGGCCGCTCTCCACCGCGTCCTTTAAATAGGTCACCAGGATTTCGGTGGCCAGCCGGTTGTTGGCGAATACCAGTGTCTGTAAGCGGTGTTCGATGAACTCCAGCGCCAGCCGGCGGGCTTCTCCGATGTAGCTGCGGCGGATCCCCAGTTGGCGGTTGACCACCGGCGGATTGTAGAAGACGAAGAACTTTTCCCCGCGTGGCGCGCCGTTGGAATCGACGATGCGGAAGGGCGATTCGGTGAGCGCCTCCGCCAGCTCGCGCGGATTGGCGATGGTGGCCGAGCAGCAGATGAAGATTGGCTTCGAATTGTAGAATTCGCAGATCCGCTTGAGCCGCCGCAGCAGGTTCGCCAGGTGGCTGCCGTAAACACCGCGATAGTAGTGCAACTCATCGATCACGATGTAGCGCAGATTCTCAAACAGCTTGGCCCAGCGCGTATGATGCGGCAGAATACCGGAGTGCAGCATGTCCGGATTGGTGAGCACGATATTGGCGCGCTGGCGGATGGCTTTGCGGGCATCCTGGGGAGTATCGCCGTCATACGTGAATGCGCGGATTTCGGAGCCCATCTCGTCAATAGCCGTTTGCAATTCGTGGAGCTGGTCCTCGGCCAGGGCTTTGGTGGGGAAGAGATACACGGCCCGGGCGCCCGGGTCGGCCAGAAGCTGGTTCAGTATGGGCAGGTTGTAGCACAGAGTCTTGCCGCTGGCGGTAGGGGTGACCACCACCACGTTATGGCCGGCCTGTATGAGTCCGCAGGCCTCGGCCTGATGCGAGTAGAGTCGCTCAATGCCGCGCTCTGCCAGGGCCTGCCGCAGGACAGGGTTCACGGACTCTGGCAGGTCTTGATAAATGCCGTCAACGGCAGGTTCATGCCGGATGGCCGCGTGGTGGAAACGGGTGAGCGCCGCTTCCAGGGTCGGGGATGTGGGGGCAGCTAGGGCAAGCTCCATGTTTCGCCTTTTCTTTGCCACGTTATAGGAACACTTTACAGGAAAAGGATGAAGGAGGCAAGCCCGCCGCTGAGTGAGTGACCCGATTATTCTTCGGGGCGGAGGAATTCGTAGCGCTCTAAGGTGGCGGCGATATCGTAGCCGGCCTGGATGGAGTCCGACGGGTTCGACCGCAGGACCTTGCCGATACAGCGCAAGTTGACGCCCTGGTCCACGGCGCCGGCCAGGGTGATGACGTATTCAATGGAGACACCGATGTCCGGTTCGTTCTCAGCCGTGAATAAAACACCTCCCGAGCTGATATTCTTGGTTAGCCCGAGATGCATCACCCTTTCCGTCCCGTTGCGGGTAATGGAGAGAGGCAATTGTAGAGTGAACCGCCGGGTCCGTCGTTGTTCCACCATAGCTAATCTAGTTTCCTTCGTAACTCGGGTCAACCACTTATTCAAGAAAAACGACTGGTATCGGTACCACGCGATTGAGGACTTTAGTCCTAACGCAGGACTCTCGGTCCACTCAGGTAGACACTGCGTACTACCATTGCAAGCCCGCCCGAGGAATTTCTTTAAACTTTCCTTATAACCGGACGATTAAGAGAGGGTGAACCAGCAGCCGCCAGCACTGCATCCGGAAATCCTAGCGCAACCCGCTCTGGAATGGCGTGCACTATCGGGGCTGATCGCTGATTCGCTGCCGGCCATGATCTGGATGTGCGGCATAGACGGGCGGCTTACTCTGTTCAACAAGCGCTGGCTGGAATTTACGGGGTACACGCGGCAGCAGGCGCTCGATGAAGGATGGCTTGCCGCGGTGCATCCCGACGAGGTGCACCAGCGTTCAGCCACTCAGCAGGCCGTGGAGGCTCACCGGCCCTTCGAAACCGGATACCGGCTGCGCCGGGCTGACGGAGAGTACCGCTGGATGCTGGACCAGGGCGCGCCGCAATTCGATGCACAAGGCGACTTTTGCGGTTATGTGGGCGTGGCGGTGGACATCACCGAACGCAAGCGCGCTGAAGACAAATTACGCTGGCTATTCAAGGCCGTGGAGCAGAGTCCAGCCACGGTAGTAATTACCGATCTCACCGGCACCATCGAGTACGTAAACCCGAAGTTCACGGAAGTGACGGGATACAGCTTCGAGGAGGCCATAGGGCAGAATCCGCGGATGCTGAAATCGGGAGAGACGCATTCCGGGGAATACCGCAAGCTATGGGAAACGATTCGAACCGGCGAATGGCGCGGTGAGTTCCACAACAGGCGGAAGAACGGCGAGCTGTATTGGGAAGCAGCATCGATCAGCCCGATTCGCGACGAAACCGGTAAGCCCACGCATTACATTGCTGTCAAGGAGGACATCACCGAACGCAAGCGCATGGAAGCCGCTCTGCGAGTTTCCGACCAGCGCATTCGCGCCGCGGTGGAGAGCGCCAAACTGTGGATTTACGACGTCGACCCGGCCACGGGCATCGGTGAGGTATATGGCACTGATACCTTCCTGAAACGCCTACGGTCGCCTCGGGAGTGGGCGGATGCCGTTCACCCGGACGACCGGGAGCGCGTATGGGCCGCCCATCTGCGGCGCATTGAGAGCGGTAGCGGAGTAAAAGAAGAGTACCGGATGGTGGATGCGGATGGTACCGTCCGCCATTACTCGGACCACGGCGTTCCGAACGGCGAAGGCTGGGTGACAGGTGTATTGCGCGACATCACCGAGGAGAAACAGGCCCAGGAATCCATGGCGCGACTGGCGGCCGTGGTAGAGTGCTGCAATGATGCCGTGATTTCTGTGGACGCTGACAGCACGGTCCGGAGCTGGAACCGGGCGGCGCAGAACCTGTACGGATATGCGCCCGCGGAGATCTTGGGCCGCCCGGCCCTCGAACTGATGCCTCCGGAACGGCGTGCGGACGCGGGGCTCAACCTATCCGCCGTGGTTAGCGGCATGTCGCGCGCGCTTTTTGAAACCCGGCAAATGCGCAAAGATGGCACGGCGTTTCCCGCCAGCATCACGGCCTCTCCCATTCTGGACCAGGCGGGCCGTGCCGTTGGCGGGTCCGTGATCATCCGGGATATTACGCGGCAGAAGGCGGCCGAGGAGGCCCTCCGCGAGAGCGAGAATCGCTTTCGGGCGCTGGTCCAGAACAGCACCGACCTGATCACATTGCTCGATCCGGAAGGGGTCATTCTCTACGACAGTCCGGGCGTTTCCGCGATGGTAGGTGTTTCACCCGAAAGCCGTCTGGGATGCGAGGCTATTCAGTGGGTGCATCCGGACGATCGCCCCTACCTTTGGATGCTGCACCAGAAATTGCTGCAGGGGGCCGGCGTGAAGGCGCGGGCGCAGGTCCGGTTGCGGCACGCCGACGGATCCTGGCGGTGGTGCGACAGTCAGGCCACGAATCTGCTCGAGGAACCCGGAGTGCGCGCGCTGGCCACCAGCTTCCGGGATATCTCGGGACTGAAGGCTGCCGAGTCGGCGCTGCGCGAGAGCGAGGAGCGCTACCGCATGCTGATTGAGGATGCCAGCGATGCCATCTTTACGATGGATCTGGATGGACGCTGCACCGCTCTCAACGGCGCGTCCCAAAGGATTTCCGGGTATAGCCAGCAGGAGGCGCTGGGCATGGCGCTACCGGAGATCATTGCCCCCGACCGTCTTTCGGCGCTCCTCGAACATTTTCAGGCTACATTAACAGGCAAAACCACCGAACCGGTGGAAACAGAACTGGTCGCACGTGACGGCCATCGGGTGTCCGTGGAGGTGAGCGGCCGGCCGCAAATCAGGGATGGGTCGCCAGTGGGCCTGCTGTGCATCGCGCGGGACATCAGCCAGCGGAAACGCGCCGAAAGGCGGGAACGCCACCGCCGGGAAGTGCTCGAGATGATCGCCCAGAATCAACCTCTGGGGGCAGTTCTGCGGCGCCTGGAGCAGATGATCGAACAGTACCACCCGGGAACTGCGGCCCGCATTACCCTATTGGCCGAATCGGGCTCCCCGGCGCCGCCGGAGCCAAACGGAGCCTCCTCCGGCGAGCAACCCGGCCTTCTGCGGGTGCCGATCCGGGCTTCTAATGGCCAACTGCTTGGCAACATCGAGATCGCTCATCCCGAAACCTGGAAGCCTACCGAATTCGAGCGTCTGAGCTTGGATTCAAAGGCCCGGCTGGCATCCATCGCCGTGGAGCACCGGCAGCTTACCGACCGGCTGGCGCATCAGGCGCAACACGACCCGTTGACCGGGCTGCCCAATCGTAGCCTGCTGGACGACCGGTTGCGGCAAGCCATTTCTCTGGCGCGGCGTCAGGAGAGAATGGTCGCGGTGCTGTATGTGGACCTGGACCGCTTTAAATACATCAACGACACCCTGGGTCACGATGTCGGCGACAAGCTGCTGATCGAAGCCGCCAAACGGCTGCAGAGCGCGGTGCGGGAATCCGATACACTGGCGCGGACGGGCGGAGACGAGTTTGTGGCGGTGCTATTCGGCATCGAGCGGAGCGAGGACGCCGAATTAGTGGGCGAACGGATCCTGGAGGCCATGCAACAACCGTTTGAGGTTATGGGTCACGAGCTGTTCGCCAGCGCCAGCGTGGGCCTCAGCTTGTTCCCGCAGGACGGGGAGGATGCCGCCACCCTGCAAAAACATGCGGATGTGGCGATGTATGAAGCCAAAAACAGGGGCAGGAACCGGTTTCAGAAGTTTGAGCGACAGTTGACCGTGGCCTCCCACGAACGGCTGGAGATCGAAAACCAGCTGCACCGGGCGCTGGAGCGCCACGAACTGGAGCTATACTACCAGCCCCTGATTGAACTTTCGTCCGGATATATGGGCGGCGTGGAAGCCCTGCTGCGGTGGAATCACCCCAAATGGGGCCTGGTCCCGCCAAGTCGGTTTGTGCCGGTAGCCGAAGATAGTGGCTTGATCATCCCCATCAGCCTTTGGGTCTTGCGGGAAGCTTGCCGGCAGCACCAGCTATGGCGGCGCGGCGGACATCCGCCGCTGCGGATCGCGGTGAATATCTCGGCCATTCAAGTGGCGCGCACCAGCCTGGCCGACACTGTGGCCGCGGTGCTGGCGGCCTACTCCATCGAGCCGCAATACCTTGAGTTGGAGCTCACCGAGGGAATCCTGATGCGGGACGTGGCGGATTCCACCCGGCAGATCGCTGCATTAAGGGACCTGGGTGTGCAGATCTCGATTGACGATTTTGGGACGGGTTACTCTTCGCTGGCTTACCTGCAGCGCCTGCCGATAGACAATTTGAAAATAGACAGATGCTTCGTCGAAGGCATCGGGCACACTGCCGGCAACCAGCGCCTGGTGCAGGCTATCGTGGGGCTCGCCCACGGGCTGAATATGACGGCCACCGCGGAAGGGGTGGAAACCGAAGAACAGTTGGCGCTACTGCGTGCGCTCGGCTGCGACAGGGCGCAGGGCTTCCTGTTGGGCAGACCCGCGCCTGTGAGCCAGTGCGAAAGCTTCTGGCAAACGCGCGGTCCACAAGCTATTTTTGATCCAGGTTCGCTTTTAGATCTTCCGGCGTAAGACTACAATTGGCTCCGCCGGGCGGAATGTCCACCTTGGCAGTCCACAGAATGGCGTTGACTACCAGGCGGCGCTGATCCTCCAGGCCCCAATTGTGGTGAAAGTGCCCGCCGGTGAAGCCGAAGCCGCGCCCGCCATCGTCGCGCTCCACCGCCCACGCGACAGTCTCCTGTTGCGGCGCGCCCTTGGGCAACATCGTGGTCAGGATGGGCACCATGCGTTTGTCGTCCTTGCGGAACACGATGCGGTAATACCACTCATCGGTGCTCCGGAAGGTGTCCCAGCCGCGCGAGATGGCATGCGCCGGCGCACTCTGGGTCAGCTCGACGTCGTTGACCGGATTTTGCGAATAAGGCCGGCGATAGAATCCGCCGATCCAATCGAGCAATTCCAGACCGCCGTGGTCTCCCGGAACTTCCACGGCGTAATGCAGGCAGGCCAGCCCCACGCCGCTCTTCATTAGCTTGCCAACCTTGGCTAGCCGGTCGTCGGACAGCAACGGGTGCCCCTCGCCGCCATCCATGTAAAGCACGATGGAGCGCGCTCCCTCGAAGAACGCTTCGTCCGCGGGCCAGCCGCCCGTGACTATAATAACGTCCACGCCCGGATTCTGGCGCAGGCACTTAGCCAGCAGCGTGGCGCCGGCGTTGAACTCGTGCTCGCCGGGTCCATGACTCGGGCGGCCGGCCACCAGCACGATCTTGGCGGAATTCGCCGCGCACGCCGCCCAACAGAACGCGATGAGCAACAAACCCGCTCTGTTCACTTGTGCTCCTTCTCCAGCCAGCCGCGCAATCCGCCTTTCTTTTCCTTATCTTTATCATCGGCCGTCTTCTGCGCCGTCTTAGCCTTCTTGCCGGGCTTGGCATCGGCCATGGTGGCTTTGTCGATGGCGGCCAGCGCGATGGGCGCCATAATGCGGTACCCCTTGCCGTTGGGATGCAGTCCGTCATCGGACGCGTCCGCCTGCAGGAACCCGTCCTTGTCCGCCAGCGCGGAGTAATAATCCACGTATGCGTAGCGGTGCTGTTCGCAAAAGCTCTTCAGCCATGTGTTCAGCTCTTGAATCCTGGCGGGCGGCCGCCCGGCGGTTCGCGCATACCGCGGATCGGCGTCCTTATGGTAATCGCTGACCGGAAGCAGGGAAGCGAACATCGGCTCGATGTGATGGACCTCCGCCAGATCCGCCATCATCGACAGATTGTTCTCGATAGCGCCCAGCGGCACACCTCGCGCCAAATCGTTGGTGCCGGACAGCACCAGCATTAAGCGGGGCTTGAGGTCGATCACATCCGCCTTCATGCGTCCCAGCATCTCGCCGGTGATCTGGCCGCTGATGCCGCGATTCACGAAGTCGCGCGCGCCGCCGTAATACTCCTTGAGCCGCCAGCCGTCGGTGATCGAGTCGCCCAGAAACACCACGCGCGGCTGCGTCGGGGAGGGCGCCCCGAGCCTTTCGTCCGCCTCCGCGTAGCGCTTCAGATTGTCACGGTCCGGAGTATGCAACTGCGCTTCTGTGGACTCCAGCAGCGCGCGGAAATGGGCGTCCAGCCGGTCCACCGCGTCGCGCAATTCACCGAACTGGCGCCGCCCTTCCTCGGGAAACGGGTAAGGCTTCGGCACGGTTTCTGAGATCGCCAGGTACGCGCGCACCGTAGCCAGGAAAGCGTAGGTGTTGCCGGTATTCTGGGGCGCTAGAGCGAGGTTGGCCAGCGCTTGCCGGGCGTCTTCCAGCGCGGGCGCTCCCGCTCGCGCCAGACCAGGCACCGCCAAACCGGTCGATTCCATCAACTGCACGGAGCGCCGTTCCAATTGCAACGCATCCTGATTCGAAAGCAATGCGCCGCTCTGGGCCAGCGCCAGCGACGCCACCGCCCACAAACAGGCGAGCCATCTCATGTCTTCTCTTCCTTATCCAGTTGTAGAGTGATGGTGCCGATGGCGAACTGTAGCCGCACGCGGAGCTGCACGGGCAGTTTGCGCGCGTCGTCGGTCAGCCAGATGTACAGATGCCCGTAACGGCGGTACAGCACGTCGTTAAAGAGGAACGCCTCGTAGCGGATGGTCTTGAACGCGCCGGCGGGGGTCTTGACGTCCTCGCGCTGCTGTGCCTCGACCCGCGCCATCACGCTCTTCTTGCCGTCGCTGATGGCCACCTGGGTGGACTGGCCGGGCTGCAGATTGAGTGTGCGCAGCGAGTACAACCCGCCCAAAACGTCGTGCACGCACGCCGGGATGTCGATCTCGTGCGAGGCCACCGTTTTGTTCTGCGCGAGGTCGGTTTCCAGATATTCTGCTTTATGCGTCTCGCGATTGAATGTCACGCGGGTTTCCTTGCGGCGGTTACCCTCCTCCGCCCGCAAATAAGAACCCGAAGCGCACAAGTCCGATTCCAGGTTGGAGACGTAGTCGTTGTTCACCTTGAAGAGCTTGGAGACCAGCCCGGTGGATTCCAGATGCAGGTCGGCCTGCCAGCCGGGTTGGGAGTGATGGGGTGTAGCGGTCCAGACCAGACGCGCCTTGCCCGCCGTCACCAGGCGCCACTCGACGGCGTAATGTAACGTCTCGCGTGCGGGAAGCGCGTTGGGTGCGGCCATGACAACGGGGCCCACAAACAACAAAAGCAGCATCCAGACTGCTGTCATTAAAGCCAGTGTAACGCGTTCCGCGGCCGGCGCCGGGCCAAGCGCCCGAGCCGGTGCTAGCCTATACACTTGAACAAAATGACCAGCCCGGCCGGCAGCTCTCAGTTTGCCGCGCCTCCGCGCACGGTCGACGCATGGCTCGCCGCGCGCATGCTGCTGGGCAGTGTCCGGGCGCAGATCGGATGGCTGATCCTGGGTTTTGCCTCCTTATTCTTTTGGGCGTTCGCGTGGAACGCAGACCTCTCGGCTTGGCGTTTCAAGCCGGCGGCGACCGGACAGGTGCGGGGTGAGTCCATCGAATGCCGGCCAACCCGTCTCTCGGAAGGCGGCACCAAAACCCGCCGCGGCACACCGATCTATGAAAATCTATATCGGTACCAACTGTCAGGACAGCCATACCAGGGATCCTCGTTCGCCACCGGCACATGCCTGGCGGGCGGCCCGGTGACCGTCGAGTATCTGCTCGATAAGCCCGCGTATTCACGCATCGCCGGGATGCGCCGGCGACCGTTCGGTCCGGAGGCCATCGTGGTGGCGGTTATGCCGGCCATCGGCATCTTCATGATCGTCACAGCCATCCTGCGCGGCCACCTGCATGCGCAGTTGTTGCGCGATGGGCTGTTCGCCACAGGCAAGCTGGTTGAAAAGACCCGGACCAACGTACAACAAGGCCGGCGCCAGGTTTACCGGATGACCTTCGAATTCATTGCACAGACAGGTGTCACCGGCCGTGTGACTACGCGCACGAGCACACCAGGCCTGTTAGGAGACGCAGGCGATGTTCACTTGTTGTACGACCCGGCCAATCTGAAGCGCGCGGCGCTGCTCGCTACCCTTCCCGGAACCATCGGCGCGGGTGAAACCGGGCAGCCGATCGCGCGGGGATCGGCCCTGTTTTGGGTTTTGCCGGCGCTGACCATCCTGGGCAACGCCTGGTATGTGTATCATCTGCAGTCGCGATGACAGTGCGCCGCCCCGCTAATTGGCGAAAGGCTTGCCTTCTGAAAGCGACTTGGCCATGGCTTCCAGGTTCTGCTTGTTCTGATTGTCGGGCGCCTGCGCGGCAGCTTTCTGCGCATACTCCGCCGCCTTCTTATAGTCGCCGACCGCCATGTAGCCGCGCGCCAGGCCGACATTCACGGGCCAGGCGTCGCCGTTGCGCGAGGCGTTCAGCTTGAAGATCTCCAGGGCCTCCTGGGTCTTCTTGGCTGTCAGCAGTTGACGCCCGTATTGATGAATCTCCAGAGCCGTGGTGCTGGGGAGGTGGACGGCGGTCTGCATGATCTTCTCCGACTCGTCGTCGCGTCCCATCTTTGCAAGTACCTGCGCCTTGGTGCTCAGCGTCGCGAAATTAGTCAGGCCGATAAAGGGAGTCTTGATGGCCGCATCCGCCCAGGCCAGACCATCTTCCAAATGCGTCCCTGACTGCACGCAGAACAGCGCCGCGTTATCGTAGGACTGGGGGTTGAAGCCATTGCCGCCGGTCAGTTCCTGGCGCACTTTTGTGATGTAGATTTCATTCACGTTCTCGACCTTGATATTCCACGGCACGGACAGTTCTTCCCACTGCATTTCTGCGGTGGCCTCGGCCGGGCGGCGCGTGGTGAATTCGTAAGCCAGCCATTCGCGATACTCATGTTTGGCGGGCTTGACCTTGACGCGCAGCGCGTCCTGACCCTCGTCATAGAAGAAACTGCCCCAGGCCGATGAGTTCTTCGAGAAGATAACGGTCCATTCCTCCTGCCCGGGGATAAAGTGCAGGCCATACTTGCCGGCCGGCAGGGCTTGCCCTTCGACTATTACCGGATCGCTGACGGCGAAAACGGTATTCTCGTTCGCGCCACCGCGCCAGGGGCTGAGCTTGCCGCCCAGGAAGCCCAGGTCCGTCATGCCGTAGGGGACCAGCTTGCCCCAAATCTGGCCGCGGCGGTCCGTTCCATTAGGACCGTGCACGGCGGGGCTGGAGTAGTCGATGGTGACCTTGACCGGACCAATGAACTGGGTAACGGACGCCTTCTGGTTATTGCCGCTGGGCGGAAGCGTCAGCGGGGGTTGCGCGAAGAGCGACCCGCAAAGGGCCGCGCCTAGGGAGAGCTGAAGCAATGTACGCATACGACAGCAGACGCGGCAGGCTGCGAATTGTTTGGGCGGGACACGCCGCAAGGATGCAAAATGTTTAGAACGATTCGCGGTTCCCCAGCGTTATAACAAGCAGAATGCCCCTGGCGATGGCAGCCGGCCGGGTGAAGGCGCGAAACGACGCGGACCTGATCCTGGCCTCCAAACGCGGCGATCTATCCGCGTTCGAGGAGATCTACGCCACCCATGCCGGGCGCATGAAGAGTATCGCGTTTCATATGCTTGGAGATCGCGCAGACGCCGAGGATGCCGTACAGGAAGCGTTTTTGAAGATCTATCGCGGGGCGGGCGCCATCCAGTTCGATTCACATCTGGCGCCCTGGATTTACCGCATCCTGCTGAATTGCTGTTACGACACCGGCCGCAAGCGCCGCCACCAGGCGGAAGCGCCCCTGACCGTTGAGCCGGCCGCGCAGGAGAACGCGCCGCTGCAAGTGGCGCTGCGCCATGCGTTGGGCCGCATCCATCCGCAGCATCGGATGGTGTTCTGGTTGTTTGAAGTGGAGGGCTTCCGGCATTCCGAGGTGGCCGCCATCCTGGAGATCCCGGAAGGCACCTCAAAAAAGTGGCTGTTCGAAGCCAAACAGGAATTGAAGCGATTGTTAACTGAGAGTCGCTCATGACGTTCGACTGTAAAGACTTAGAGCGAGCGCTGGCCGTACCGGAATTATTGCCCGATGCGCGTGAGCATGCCAAGGTTTGCGACGCTTGCCGCCGCGAGCTTTGGCTCTGGAGCGAAATGTCGAACGTAGCTCCCGGCCTGCGCCAGGAATGGGACACGCCCGACTTGTGGCCGAAAATCAGGGAGACTCTGGCGGCCCAGCAGAAGGCGGCCAGGCCGCGCAGCTTCGATTGGCGGATTCTGGCGGTGGCCGCGGCGCTGGTGATGGCGGTTTCGGTTTTCGTGGTGATGCGATGGCGGCCGGGATCATCCGCGCCGGCCGCCAGGCAGGACAGCGACTTCCTGACCGAGCAGACGTTGAAAGAAGTGGAACAGAGCGAGGCCGCCTACCGGGCCTCCATCGACAAGCTCTCGCGTTTGGCGCAGCCCAAACTCAACGCCTCGGATAACCCCGAGACGATTGCCGACCGCGAGAAGCTGCTGGTGCTCGATTCGGAGATCAGCGAGGTCCGCTCCACAGTCGACCGCAACCGTTTCAATGCCCGGCTGCAGACGGAACTGGCGGTTCTTTACCGGGAGAAACAAGACACTTTGAAGGAGATTCTGCAACGTGCGCAAAAGTATTAAGATCGGCCTGACCCTGTTATTGGCGGTACAGGCTTATGCGCGGAATGAATACACGCGCAGCTTCGACAAGACCGTGGCCCTGCCCGCCGGGCAAAGCGTGCGGGTAGAGCATCGCATGGGCAATGTCAACTTGCGGGCGCGCCCCGGCCATGACGTGGTGGTACACGCGTCTATAC
>Ga0070731_10002944_pt1 | contig 15699 bp, 11 predicted proteins | sample Coa_R1_2_FD_66448 | JGI IMG/M metagenome (GOLD analysis project Ga0070731, IMG submission 66448) | Surface soil microbial communities from Centralia Pennsylvania, which are recovering from an underground coalmine fire - Coalmine... | ecosystem: Environmental > Terrestrial > Soil > Unclassified ...
GTTGTGGGCAACGAGTGTCGCCTGGAGTATCCGATCGGCAAGACCATTTATACCAGCAACACGGGCTATGTCTCAGACATCGCAATTTCGCCGGACAACAGGCGAATCGCGTTCTTTGATCATCCCAATGCGGGGGACACGCGAGGGTTCGTAGCGGTGGTTGACACATCAGGCAAAGCTTCCCGCCTGACAAAAGAATGGGCTGACCTCACGGGTTTGGCATGGTCGCACTCGGGAGATGAAATCTGGTTTACGGGAAGTGATTCCGGTATCAATAGCGCTCTTTATGGCGTCAATCTCGATGGACACTTGCGCGATTTGCTGCACATTCCCGGACGGCTACATCTTTTTGATATCAGCAACACCGGGCAGATCCTGCTGACCAATGAGGCCACACGCCAAGAAGTGTATGGTCATCGCATGGGGCAGGATAAGGATATTGATTTGTCGTGGTTCGACTGGACGCTGGCGCGCAGCCTCTCATCGGACGGGCAATGGGTTGTGCTGGAAGAGGACGGCGAAGGGGGAGGGCCGGAGTACACGGTGTTCTTGCGCAAGACCGATGGCTCGCCTGCAATTCGCCTCGGCAACGGAATGGGGACAGCGATTTCGGACGATGGCAAGTGGGTAGCTTCTACAAGTGTCAAGCAGCCTTCGCCCACGGTGTTGCTGCCTGCCGGCGCTGGTCAACCGATGACGCTCAACGACAGCCAGCTATTTCATACGGCAAACATGCGCTTTCTCCCAAACGGAAAAGGCCTGCTCATGGTGGCCACGGAAAAAGGAAAATCGCGACGCACTTACTTGGTGATGCTTGATGGTTCGGCTCCGAAACCGTTTGGACCGGAAGGATTCTTGGGTGTGTTGATTTCGCCGGATGGGCAAAGTGTAGCAGGTCGAAAAGGTGAACAGCACGGCACCGTCACATTTGCGAACGATCAGACATTCCAACCGTTGCCATTTATTACTAAAGATCAGCCGCTAATTGGGTGGACGGCCGATGGCAAGTCTCTTTATGTCGGCGATCTTTCATCTCCTAATACAGCGAAGGACTACATTGTGGATATTGCCACGGGACAGCGGCGGCTTCATCATCAACATGCTCCCGGCGATGTCTCCGGGGTGGTCGGCGTGGACCCCGGAGGCATCACGCCTGATGGGAGTTTTTATGTGTATACCGTCGGCCGCACTCTGTCCTACCTGTATGTTGTGGATGGGCTGAAGTAGATTGATCGTTCTATGGCGCTACGTCTCGCATAACCCAGCTCTGACCACAGAGAGCACAGAGGAACACTGGTGACTCGCCATTCAACACGAGTTCTTGAAACGGTTGAGACGAAAGCGTGGGAGAGGATCCTTCTCTTGCAGCACGAGATCGGCGACCATTTCTCCTACGGCTGGGCCGTGCTTGAATCCATGACCGGAGCCGCCGCCCACGATCCAGATGTTGTTAGCCCCCGGGTGGCGATCGGTGATGAAATCATTGTCGGGCGTGTTCTCGTACTGGCAAACTCGGCTCTCGATTAAGGGAGCGTTTTCCATTCCCGGGAAGCGAAACGAGACATAATCGCGGGCGCGCTCAAGCGCTTCCGTGGTGATGGTTCGATCACCGCAGTTGGGATCGAAGACCGGCCCGCGAGTGTCATCGGCGATTTTGAAGCCACGTCCATCCGTGGCGGGAATGCCATACCAGAAGCGCTCGCGATTATCTCCCAACACCGGCAAGGCAGATTCTGAAAAGCGCTCGTCTCCAGCGGGTGTGCCAAAGAAGAAAACCTCTTGTCTTGTGGCCGTGACTTTGCTTCCGACGGTCTCGGGAAACAGCTTGCCCAGCCACGGTCCGCAAGCAAAAATGTATTTGTCGGCGGCGAGCCTGGAGCCGTCAGAAACCTTCAGACTGTCGCCAAATCGATTCTCTAACGGTTCAGACTGAACTGCAGCCACTCTAAAGGTTCCGCCTTCCCTTATGAAGCCGTTCACGACGGTCTGGCACGCGGCGCGAGCACGAAGAAAGCCTGATTCGGGTTCGTAGATTCCCCAATGTACGCCGTCGAAATTAATTTGCGGCCAGCGCTTCGCCATTTCGCCAGCGGATAGTTCCTGAAAGGCCACGCCCGCCTCTCGCAGCGAGGTTAAGGACCCACGCTCAAAGTCATCGTTGCCCGACGCTGCCATCCACAAAACACCGATGCGGTGGAACATCTGAGTAGACCAGCGCTGCTCGTGCTCTTTCCACAACTCCAGAGCGCGAACTGCCATGTCCGTGTAGGGTTGGTTGGGGCCATAGGTGCCGCGGATGATGCGAGTTTCACCACCGGATGATGAACGAGAGTTGCCCGGACCCCAGGCATCGATTAAGGTCACCCGAGCTCCACGGCGCAGCAGGAATAGTGCGGTCCACCCGCCAAAGGCTCCCGCGCCGACTACGGCAACATGTGGTTTGTTGGACAAGACGGCGTCAAAAAGATAACAGAATCCTCATCAGCACCCAGCTAGCTACTCTCGGTCGCAATGCCGATGAGAGGCATGCACGGTTAGCATTCTTGGTGCACGAGTGCTAATCCTTGACAGGCTTAGGTAAGCTTCCTAAAATTCCGCTAGGGGCGTGATGAAACTTGATTGCTAAGTATTGCATCTAAATAACTTAGCGACATTCCGACTTCCGCCTCAGATTGATACGGGAAGAGTATGCCCCCAGGACCCCAAATCGGCGACCGCGAACGCGAGATTCTCACCGCTATCGTCGAGACCTTTATTGCGACCGGAGAGCCGGTGGGTTCGCGAACGCTGTCGCGTGCCAGCAGAGAAGGGTTGAGTCCCGCGACGATCCGGAATGTGATGTCTGATCTGGCGGATGCCGGGTATCTCGAACAGCCCCACACTTCGGCGGGCCGGGTGCCGAGCCCCGAGGCATATCGCTACTATGTCGAGCAGCTTACCGGCAACGCGCGGATATCCAGCGAAGATGAGGGCATGATACAAGACACCTTGCACGGCATCACAGACGTGCAGGAGTTTATGGAGCGTACCTCGCACGTGCTGTCGCTGATCTCGAAAAGCGTCGGAGTTGCGGTGGCGCTGGGTGGGCCGAAGAACGCTTTGGAACATGTTTATTTTTCGCGTCTCGGCGATCAGAAGGTGCTGGCCGTGGTGGTCACGAAGTCTGGGCTCGTCCGGGATCGTGTGCTGCGCCTCGATATTCCGCAAGCCGATTTGGATATGGCCAGCCGCTATCTTAACGAGAATTTTCGAGGATGGACGATTGAGACGATGCGATCGGAACTGGCTCGACGCCTGGAGCAGGAGCGGGGCGAGTATGATCGCCTGATGAACTCGGTGGAGCAACTTTATCTTCGTGGAGCATTGGCCGATGAGGGGGGGCAATCCGTATATGTAGAAGGTGCGGCTAACCTGGTTGCCGGCGAACAGGATCGAAAGCGTTTGCAGGAGTTGCTCCAGACTCTGGAAGAAAAGCAAAAAGTTGTGCAACTGCTGAACGCTTACTTAGACACTAAGCAGGAGGCGGTACGAGTGGTGATCGGTCTGGACCAGGCTCTTCCCTCGATGCGCAACTTCGTTCTCATCGGCGCGCCCGCGCGCATGGGCGGGGAAGTGATGGGTTCATTAGCGGTGCTGGGACCGACTCGCCTGGATTATCAGCATACGATCAGCGCGGTGTCCTACATCGCGAGACTGTTCGATAAAGTTCTAAACGAATCGGAATGATGGTGCTATGGCAAGGACTAACGGAAAATCGGAAGTAGAACCACAAGAGCTCGATACCGAACGCGAGCTGCCAGCTTCAGAAAACGCGGAAGACGACCAATCGTCCGCCGCAGAGACTGGGCAAGCGCGCGTAGGCGTGGAGAATGCGGAACTGCAGAAGGTCAGAGCAGAGCGCGACACATTAATCGACCGCTTAGCGCGCTTGCAGGCGGATTTTGAAAATGCACGCAAGCGAGCGAGTCGTGAGCAGCAGGAATTCCGTGATTACGCCCTGGCTGACGCCATCAAGGCATTGTTGCCGACATTGGACAGCTTCGAGAGGGCGCTACAATCAAGCCGGGACCAGTCAGACCTTCGCAGTGGCATTGAGCTGATCTACAAGCAGATGCAGGACGCGTTGAGCAAACTGGGGCTGCGCACGATTCCAGCGCAGGGAGAACCATTCGATCCGCGTTTTCATGAAGCAATTGAGATGGTCGAAACCAACAAAGTTCCAGATCATCAAATTATCGAAGAGTTACAGCGCGGATATAAGTTGAAGGATCGCCTTCTCCGGCCTGCGATGGTCAAGGTCGCGAGCAATCCAAAGCGTTGAGTGCGAGTGTCCTTTTGTGCCGTGTACAGGACGCGAAAGTAAAATACTATTCTGAAGGACTTAAAGAACAATTCTGGCCAGTAACGTAAAACGCGATTATTACGAGGTGCTCGGGGTCGCCCGCGAATCTTCCGATCAGGAGATCAAGAGCGCCTACCGCAAACTAGCGCTGCAATACCATCCGGACCGCAATCCAAACAATCCTGACGCGGAAGAAAAATTTAAAGAGTGCAGTGAGGCGTACGCGATTCTTGCAGATGCCGATAAACGTGCTGCCTACGATCGGTATGGGCATGCCGCAGTGAGCGGCGCCGGGGCGGCAGGATTCGATCCAACGGTTTTCCAGGACTTCAGTGAAATCTTCGGCGATTTCTTTGGTTTTGGAGAGCTCTTCGGGGGTGGGGGGCGCCGTCGTAGCCGCGCACAGCGTGGTGCTGATCTCCGCGAGGATATCAGTCTCGAGTTTGAGGAGGCGGTATTCGGTAAAGAAACTCAAGTTACGGTTCGCCGCCACGAGGCGTGCGAGGAGTGCCGAGGTTCCGGAGCAGCTGCGGGCAAGACCCCTGTTAGTTGCCGTTCTTGCGGAGGACGAGGACAGGTGCGATACCAGCAAGGCTTCTTTACCATGGCGCGCACATGTCCGACTTGCCAGGGTGCGGGCAGCGTGATTACCGATCCGTGTTCAAAATGCAAAGGCGAGGGCCGCGTGCTGCGGCAACGCGTGGTGGATGCGAAAATTCCTGCCGGAGTGGAAGATGGCACGCGCATTCGGTTCACTGGCTTAGGAGAAGTCGGAGCCTTTGGTGGGCCGGCAGGCGATCTTTATCTGGTGCTTCATGTCAAAGAGCATCCGTTCTTTGAGCGCGAAGGTACTGACCTGCACTGTGTGATCCCGATTTCGTTTGCTCAAGCAGCTCTGGGTACAGAGATACAGGTTCCCACTCTTGACGGCGATCACAGCCTGAAAGTTCCCGAAGGCGTGCAATCCGGCACGACCATGCGCATCCGGGGCAAAGGTGTGCCAGTTCTGAATGGCCACGGCAAAGGTGATCTGTTTGTGGAGCTTCGAGTCCAGACTCCTAACAAGCTCAACAAGCGTCAGCGGGAGCTTCTGCAGGAACTGGAAGGCAGCGGCAAAGTCGAAAATAAACCGCAACGCCGAACGCTGATCGGGAAAGTAAAAGATATCTTCAGCTAAGTAAACCACAATGGCCACGAAGGCGAATTCCTTGGTTACCTTGTTGCTTCGTGGCTACCGGCTATACATGACGCGACGCCGCTGGATCGCCGATGAAGTTTCTGGAAATCGCGCGGTTTTGACTGGTTCTCATGCCGAGCATCTTGCCCGTGTGCTTCGTGCGCGCGTCGGGCAAGAATTCGACGTCTCAACCGGCGAAGAAGTCCGTCTCGGGCGGATCGTCAGCGTTGCGCCGGAGCGTGTCGAATTTGAGCTGGGAGATCCGGTTGCAGGGTGGGATGCGCTTCCTGTTACTCTCGCACTTTCGATTTTTAAATTTGATCGGATGGAATGGGCAATTGAAAAGTGCACGGAGCTGGGCGCATCGCGAATTGTTCCGGTGATTTCGCGCCGGACAGAATCGCATTTGGCCGCAGCGGTCAGCAAGCGGGTTGAGCGCTGGCGCCGCATTGCCCGTCAAGCAGCTCAACAATGTCGACGGGCCGGGACACCTGAGATATCAGGCCCCATCAAGGTAAAGGATGCCATCACTCTGCCGGGGAACATACGAATTGTCCTGTCTGAAGTAGAAACGCAAACGAGTTTCAAAGACGCCGTGCAGACGGTAAGGAAGAATAACCTTGTGCTGGCATTCGGGCCAGAAGGCGGTTGGGTAGAGGAAGAACTTCAGGTCTTTCAGCAGGCGGGATGGACGTCTGCATCCCTCGGAAACACGATTCTTCGGGCTGAAACCGCGGCGATTGCTGCGCTGGCCATTGCGGCAGCCGAAATTCGGTAATCAGAGGTGTAGCGGACATTCTCGTTTGCGGTTCACTTGCAGGAATGCACACGCTGCAGTCTGCTATCCTCCTCCTCAATGGCTACAAAACCGTCTCCTGTGCATGGGGTTGAGCCTGACGATCGCCAACAGCAAGCTATCGAGCACGTTCATGGGCCGATGCTGGTGGTGGCTGGAGCCGGCACCGGCAAAACAACGGTTCTCATCCAACGCATCGTGCGGCTGATCCGGAACGGCTACGCCCGCCCCGATGAAATTCTTGCGCTGACCTACACGGATAATGCGGCCACTGAGATGCGTGAACGCATTCAGGCTGAATTGCACGAGACGAGTTCTCGCCTGCAGGTTTGCACGTTTCACGCCTATTGCAACAATCTTCTAATTCGAAGCGGTAAGCAGTTTGGTGTACTGGATGACAAGGACCTCTGGATTTTCCTGCGCAAACGTATTCGGGAATTGCATCTGGACTACTTTATTCGAGCAGCCAATGTGAGCAAATTTCTCGATGACTTGCTGGATTTCATTCGCCGCTGTTACGACGAACTCGTCGGCCCCGAAAAATATGCGGACTACGTTCGCCGGCTTGAGAGGGGAGAGTTGGCGATTCCGCGCGTGTGCAAGTCGAAGGATGTCGATGCTTTGAGTGATGAGGAGGTGCTTGGGCGCTGTCGCGAGATTGCGAAGGTGTTTGGGAAAATTGAAGAGATGTTGGCGGCAGAAAATCTCGGAACTTTCGGACACATGATCATCCGGGCTTACGATCTGCTGAGGAATGAGCCTGATCTGCTGGCGCGGGAACAGGAGCATGCGCGCTTCATTCTGGTGGATGAGTTTCAGGATGCAAATTTCGCGCAGATCAAGGTGCTTCAACTCTTGGCGGGTGCGGAACGAAATATGTTTTCAGTGGGGGATCCGGATCAGGCAATTTACCGTTTTCGTGGGGCGTCGAGCGCAGCATTTGCGCTGTTCGGACATATTTTTTCGGCCGCACGTGTTGTGGCTCTAGAAAAGAACCGACGTTCCACAACGCCAATTCTGAAGTGTGCTTACGCTCTGATCTCAAAAAACCCTGAGGCGTTTGGTGGAAAATCTGCAGAACTCCGCTATACGCGCTCTCCCTTAATTTCGGCGCGTGAAGAAGAAGCGGCGGGGCAAGGGAGAAAGCTGGAAAGCCTGCCTGTAGAGGTGGTGCTGTTTGCGGGCGCGGGTAAAGATCAGGAGTCCAGCGATATCGTCTCTGGGCTGCGCCAACGTCAGCGCCAACTGCGTTGCCGGTGGAGCGATTTTGCGGTGCTATATCGGCAGCATCTTCACCGCGATGAATTGGTTGAACAGTTAGCTGACAACGGAATTCCGTACACAATCGAAAGCATGGATGTTACCGAGACGGCTGAGGCGCGTGACCTGTTCGCCTGTTTGGGCGCGGTAGTTTCGTCCCAGGATGATGCAAGCCTGTTTCGAGTCGCCGCTCTGCCCGAGTTTTCGATTGATGCAGAGAAGTTGCGCGCCGGCATCCGGTCGCTTCCGCGCGAGCCGGAACATGGAGGCGTGGCATCGGTGCTGGCGCAAATTGAACGCGGTCCTACCGTGTTAAAAGCGCTGCAAGAGGCGCGCGACGAAATTGCAAGGACTGGCTCTAAGAGCCATGCAGCCCTCGAAATTATCGTTCGCAAGTTCCGCCTGAATCGTGCCTCGCCGGTGGTGATCGCAATTCTGGACTTCGTTCGCAGGTGGGAAGAAAAGCCCATTGTGAAAACGAAGGAACTTGGCGAACTGCTGGAGTACCTGGACTATTTTCGGGAAGCGCGAGGTGCAATTCCTCTGGACACCCCCGACCAGGATGCTGTCCGCCTGATGACGGTGCATGCTGCCAAGGGCCTGGAATTCAAGCATGTGTTTCTGCTGCGCGCAAATTCCAATTCCTTTCCCGCTTCTTATAGAGAGTCGCTTGTTGAATTCCCCCGCGAGTTGCGTGATCCGGACTCGGTGGTCCCGGAAAATGACCGATTGCTGCATGATCAGGAGGAGCGCCGGTTGTTTTATGTTGCGATGACACGAGCCCGCGACACGCTGACGATTTATGCCAAGCGCGGGACGGGCATGAAAGATCCCACACCAGCGGGTTACTTGCGAGATTTGCTAAAGAACACCACTCTCAACCCGGTGCTACGTGAGCGTTCTGCGCGCGGATTTCAGACTGATCTTTTCGGGCAGGCTGGCTCGCCTGCCGCTATCTTGACCCAGTGGGTGGAAATGCCACCAGCCTCCGTTCTGAGTGCGAGACTAAGCGCGAGTGCGGTGCAAAGCTATGAGATATGTCCGCTGAGGTTCAAACTTGAACGGGAATGGAAAATTCCGGGAGAAGTGCCGGCTGCAATGCAATACGGCGCATCTATCCACCGTGTTCTGCGCGCCTACTATGACTCGGTTCATTTCGGAAGAACTCTGAGTGACGAGGAAGTGCTCAGTTTGTTCCGAAGCGATCTTCGCGACGCTCACCTTGCGGATGCCTATCAACACGAACTCTATGAAGGCCAAGGAATGGCTCAGCTGCAGGAGTTCTTGACGAGTTGCCGGACAAAGCCGGCGGTTGACGTGGTTCACACAGAGGAATTTTTCGAAATCAGAATGGGCGAGACGACGATCGTCGGCCGAATCGATCGCATGGACAAGATGGGAAGCGGGAAGATCGCCATCACTGACTACAAAACCGGGAAGCCGCAATCGCAGGAAGACGCAGACGAGAGTCTTCAGCTTTCGATCTACGCTCTGGCTGCGAATACGAAGTGGGGATACAACGTCGATCGACTCATTTTTCACAACCTGGAAGACAACAGTTGCGTGATCACGAGCCGCAACCATGTGCAACTGCAGGAGGCGAAGCTGAAGGTCGAGGAAGTTGCGTCAAGGATTGCTGCCGGTGATTTTGAGCCGACGCCTGGTTTCTACTGCCGGTTGTGCGCGTATCACACTCTATGCCCGGCGACGGAAAAACGCTTGTTCTCGATCGCGAGCGCAAAATCCAATTGAGCGCCGTAAAAAACCTTGGGGGACGCTTTTTGCGTCCCCCGTTTACCTTGCTAAAGGCTCTTAGTGCTTCTTGGCCTTCTTTGCTTTCTTCTTGGTTGCCATTAACTATTCTCCCTTTCCATTGTTCATGGATAGCAACGATGCTCCGTTGCAACTGATTGAAATCTAGAGTTAATAAAAAGTGATGTCAAGAGAAAAATGCAGCAGTCGGACGTTGGAGCGAGACACCAAGGTCACTTCGCAAGGATCGAGTACGGAAAAGTTTTTTCTGAGTTAAAAAAACAATGGAGAGCGCGTGACCGTCAACTCAAGATTGTAATATGGCGATGAACGCATCGCCATTGCCATTAAAGTGCGACTCCGCCGCAATGCCGTTCACCCTTTTTCCATCGTGCACATCTATAATTTAAACAGACGAAGCGCGGTGAAGGAGCGGGCGAATGGCTGATTTCGAGGATGTGGTCATTATTTCTGGCTGTCGAACTCCGGTCGGAAAATTTCAGGGAAGTCTTTCAGATTTGAGCGCTCCGCAACTGGGGGCAATCGTCGTACGCGAGGTGGTCAAGCGTGCCAGCGTGGATCCGAAGCAAGTCGATGAGTGCATCATGGGCAATGTTGTTTCGGCTGGCCTTGGTCAAAATCCTGCGCGCCAGGCTGCGATCTTCGGCGGGTTGCCGCCGGAAGTGGGGGCCATGACGGTCAATAAAGTTTGCGGGTCAGGATTGAAGGCAGTCGCACTGGCAGCGCAGGCGATCCAGACGGAGAACAGCAACCTTGTCGTTGCCGGTGGAATGGAGTCGATGACCAATGCGCCTTATCTGCTTCCGCAAGCGCGCAAAGGGTATCGACTGGGGAATGCCCAGATCGTCGACTCGATGGTCCACGACGGGCTTTGGGATATTTACAACGACTATCACATGGGAATTACCGGCGAAAATGTTGCCGAGAAGTATGGCATTAGCCGGACAGAGCAGGATGAGTTTGCAGTGAACTCGCATCACAAGGCCATCGCCGCAATGAAGGAATGCCGTTTCAAATCGCAGATCGTGCCGGTCGAGTTACCGCCAAAGAAAAAAGGCGGCGAGCCGGTTATCTTCGATAAAGACGAATCGCCGCGCGAGGATACAACGATTGAAGTGCTGCGGTCCTTAAAACCTGCTTTTAAGAAAGATGGGACCGTCACCGCCGGGAATGCACCGGGTGTAAACGATGGAGCTGCAGCAGTTGTGGTCACGAGCGCGAAGCGCGCCAAGGAACTTGGCGCGAAGCCGATGGTGCGGATTGTGGCGCAAGCCACCAGCGGCGTTGAGCCCAAGTGGGTGATGATGGCGCCGGTCGGTGCGGTCAGAAAAATTTGGGAGAAGACTGGCTGGAAAAATGAAGACGTTGATCTTTATGAGTTGAACGAGGCATTCTCTGTGCAGGCTCTCGGGGTGATGCGCGAACTCGGGCTCGATCCTAGCAAAGTGAATGTCAACGGCGGCGCTGTCGCCATTGGCCATCCGATTGGCGCCAGCGGCGCTCGCGTGCTGGTCACGCTGATTTACGAGATGATCCGCCGCGATGTGCATCGCGGAATTGCTGCGCTATGCCTTGGCGGCGGGAATGCGGTGGCGATGGCGGTAGAGAGATAGCTGCGCTCAGTCTGGATGGGTGCCGCTCCCTGCACGAACATTGAGGTTTTCACAGCCGGAAATCACTCGTGGTTCAGTGATCACGTCGTTTCTGTGATCTCACTCACCAACCTTCGATGGCTGCAGGCGTTATCGTGAATCATGGGCGAATCCTCGCCCGGGTTCATGCTCTACAAGACTCTCAGTGCCGCGGTCTTCGGTATTGATGCCAACATCATCGAAGTGGAGGTCGATGTGTCTGGTATTAAGACCCTGGAAGATCACTTCCACACTGTCGGCCTTCCCGATGCTGCGGTGCGGGAGAGCCGGGATCGGGTACGCGCCGCATTGAAGAACTGCGGGTATGACATTCCTCCTACGCACATCACTATCAACCTCGCGCCGGCGGACATCCGCAAAGAAGGCTCGGGTTTTGATTTGCCAATGGCACTGGGAATTCTCGGCGCCTATGGTGGGCTGAACAAGAAAGAGGTGCCCGACTGTCTTTTTGTGGGTGAGTTGTCGCTCGATGGAGGAATTCGTGCAGTTCGTGGTGCGCTGCCGATCGCAATCGAGGCGCGTGGCCGAAAAATCTCGCGGGTGGTAGTTCCTGAACTGAATGCAAGAGAGGCCGCCATGGTCGGAGGCGTGGATGTGTATCCGGTCAAGTCGCTGCTCGATGTGATTCGGTTCGTGAACACCGGAAACGGCATTGTGCCCTTCAAGGTGGATGGCGAGATGCTGCTGAGCGAGGCATCTCACTTCGTTGTGGATTTCAAAGACGTGCGAGGACAGCAGACTGCTAAACGCGCTCTAGAAGTTGCCTGTGCCGGTGGACACAACATCCTGATGATTGGCCCTCCCGGATCCGGCAAGACGATGCTGGCCAAGCGCATGCCGACGATTCTTCCGCCGATGATCTTTGAAGAAGCTCTCGAGACAACCAAAATTCACAGCGTGGCCGGCGTTCTCGATCCGGGAGCCGGTCTGGTCGGCACACGTCCGTTTCGCTCGCCGCACCACACGATTTCGGATGCTGGCCTGATTGGAGGCGGTGCGGTTCCGCGCCCGGGAGAAGTTTCCCTCGCACATAATGGCGTTCTGTTCCTGGATGAGTTACCGGAGTTTCCGCGGAATGTGCTCGAGGTGATGCGGCAGCCGTTGGAAGATGGAACGGTGTGTATTGCTCGGGCCGCGATGTCACTGACGTTTCCTGCGCGATTTATGTTGGCGGCGGCCATGAATCCCTGCCCATGCGGCTATTTCAACGATCGCACACGTGAGTGTCACTGCACGTCACCGATGATTCAGCGGTACATGTCAAAGATTTCCGGGCCGCTGCTTGACCGAATTGACATTCACATTGATGTCCCGGCGGTGAACTATAAGGAGATGCGGTCGGCGGTAGAACCGGAGGGCTCGACGGCGATTCGGAGCCGAGTGATGCGAGCCCGGGAAGTTCAGTTAAAAAGGTTTTCCGTATCTCCGCGGGACAAGCTTTACTGTAATGCCCAAATGGCGCCGCGGCACATTCGCGCGTACTGCGAGCTTTCGGCAGATTGCGAACGTCTGCTGGAGCGAGCCATGGTCCAGCAAGGGCTCACGGCCCGCGCTCATGATCGCATTCTGAAAGTCGCACGAACCATCGCGGATCTGGAAGGCGAAGTGGCGATGCAACCGAAACATATTGCTGAAGCTATTCAGTACCGCACTTTGGATCGAACGTTCTGGGCGTAGACTCTGCCGAGCTTCGCTCGGCCGGGCAGGCGAGGGCGCCTGCCCCTACGTAATTTCCAGCAGAGAGCCACACTCCAAACTATTGCGGCGCCTTCTGGTACTCCGATGGGACTTTACTGTACCCGGCTGGAACATCAAACAATGTTGGATCGATCGAGGCAGAAGAAAAATTCGTCATCTCGACGCTGGTTTCCATCAGCACAGCCCAGGTTTGAGCAGGGGCAGTCTGAGCCTGTTGTTGTTGTTGCTGCTGCTGATCTTTCTTTTTGTGAAATCCGCCGAAACCACCTAGGTTCCCTAACCCTAGCTTGCTAGTAATTTTATTCTCGGCGGTTGAGGTGGCTGCGTCGCCTGCTGCGTTCGAAGCGGCTTGGCCAACATTCGGACCGTTTGATTGCGGCAACGCGGCTTCGGAGTCGGCCGGAAGAAAGCTGCCGTCGGTGGTTGAACCAATGCGCATGACCTGTGACACAGGAACACCTTTCAGTTTCGACATCTCCTTGGCCATATCCGACATTCCTGTAAACATTCCCGGCTGTGCCTGAAGCGTTTGCGGTGTCATCAATGCAGGCATCGCGTCGCTGTAGCCCGCGGCCATCTTGGCGGCCATGCGGGCATCGAAGTCGTGGATCTCACTGTAGCCTGGGATCTCTGGAACCATCCACATATCATTGTTCATCGCCAGGTTGCCGCTTTGCCCGGTTTGCTGGTCCTTCGCCTCCAGCGACATTTTCAAGACTGACTGTTTCGCGGTGAGACCTGCGACAGGTTTGCTGAGCCCGGTATTGTTTACGTTTACTTTGAAATGCATTTCCGGTGGCGGGCCGCTGGGAGGCGGAGTCGCCTGTTGAGGTTGAGGCTGGGTGGGTTGTTGCTCTGCTTTCTTGGCCGCCTCTTCCATGGCCGCTTTCATCTCCTGGAATGTGGTCACGGAATACTGTTTCTTCACGTGATCGATCTTCGTGATGGTCTCGTGATCAAGGTCAATGATCTCGGTATTGTCCTTGGTGATGTGGGCTTTCCTGTTTCCTTTTACAAGGATCGTGCTGTTGACTGGATCGGTGATCTGACGGGCGTTTTTGCTGAAGGCGCCCATGAATTTGGTCATGCTAACAATCGAGCCGCCAGTGACCTTTGTGGTCTCGTCATAGCGGAAGTCGGCAAAACTTGCGGTTGGAACGCCAAGAGCGAGCGCGATCAGCAATCCGGTTCGGAACTGCATAGACAAACCCCCAAGGTGAGTAATATTGCGAGCCAACTTCTTGCTTGGGCCGCAAGAAACGAACGATTGTACACCGGTGAGCCGATTTTGGAATGTGCAATTGGGAACCGTGGACTTTAGTCTCTCGCCGGTTTGACCGGCATGGAGACACTGGCAGCGGTGTCTGCGTTGCGCGCAGACAAGTAATCACGAAGCGCATCCTTCCAGTGGGGCATGACGATCCCGTACCGATTGAGGCTGGCAGGAGACAACACGGAGTATGTGGGACGTTCCGCGGGGCGGACGAATTTGTCACTGGTGGTGGTATGGATCTCAGTTCTCAGTCCTGCACAACGCACGATCTCGCGCGCAAATTCAAACCATGTGCAATCGCCTGCGTTTGTGGCATGCACGATGCCTTTGGTGTCGGCGTGGCAGAGGCTAATGATGGCACGCGCCAGGTCAGGAGTGTGGGTGGGAGACCCTCGTTGATCATCCACGACATCAATCTGTGATTTTGAGGACGCAAGCTTAAGAATCGTATCGGGGAAGCACTTACCGCCTACTCCGAACAGCCATGAAGTTCGGACGATGCATGCATCGGGAGTGATGCGGGCGATTTCTTCTTCCGCTTGTGCCTTGGATCTGCCGTAAACGCTGCGCGGGGCGCGGGCATGATCAGCTTCATACGGCGTAGTACTGCGGCCATCGAAAACGTAGTCGGTGCTGACGAACAAAAGCCGCACACCAGACTCGCTTGCGACCTGCGCGACATTCAGGGCACCTTGCCGATTCACGGCAAATGCGAGTTCCTGATTACTTTCGCAGCCATCGACGTCGGTGTACGCGGCGGCGTTGATGATCCAGTCGGGACGAGTGCTGGCAACCGCCCGGCGCACTTGCTCAAGCTCGCGAAGATCGGCGTCCTTCGAGCCGAGGGCGGTGACCTCATCTCTCTTCCACTCGCGGATCAGCGCTTTGCCCAGAAGACCGGTGGCACCGAAGATAGTGACTCGCATGCAGAATAGTTTCCCATATCTTGCGCGGAGATCGGAAAGTACGTTGATAGACTGCGATAGTCAATGCGGTCCGTGAGTATCGTGCACACCTGACAATGTGCAGCCGAGCCTCGGGTCGAGTTAACTTGAGCGCAAACGCCTGATAACAGCAACTTGCATTTCTCGGCAGTGCGATAATGATCGCATGTTTAACACGGAGCGGCAGTCACGCCGCACAGACTCGGAGCTCGAACAAAGAATCCGTCGTGATCTGGCGTTCCTGTTCGACCGGTACGGGGCGGTGATCGACTCAAATACCGTGGAAAAGTACGGTAACTCCGAGGTACTCGTTGGTGTCGGAAACTTACAATTTCAATTTGCAAAAAACGAACGGGACAGCAGTAGCCGTGTAGTAGTTGGTCCGCGCAATGGACATGGAATTTGGGAGCTGCTTCATGTGGCGCTTGCTGCAAGCACCGATGAAGATTCGGCCAAGCTCACTTGTCCTATCTCTTACACTGACGACCCGGCCAACATGTCCTACATTGGCCTGTCCAAACTCGCTTCAGTGTTAGAGCCACGATTTGAAAAACTGAATGATGCATTTGCGCCTGATAGCTATCAAGCCTTACGATCCCGAACGGCGCAATTGGAGCGAATTCTGCATCCAAACTCACAACCTTCCTGAACCATCTGCGACGAGAAATCGCCATCTCTGACAATGTCGGCTATGTCAAGCACGTTTTGCGCACACGGCGGCATGCACTCAATGAAGAGCGCCATTTCGCTCTCGTGGATGGTTTGCGCTTTCAACCTGGGCTCG
>Ga0070731_10002946_pt1 | contig 15694 bp, 16 predicted proteins | sample Coa_R1_2_FD_66448 | JGI IMG/M metagenome (GOLD analysis project Ga0070731, IMG submission 66448) | Surface soil microbial communities from Centralia Pennsylvania, which are recovering from an underground coalmine fire - Coalmine... | ecosystem: Environmental > Terrestrial > Soil > Unclassified ...
TCCAGTGCTTCGTGAAAAATTTCAATGGCATAATCTGTAGTTCCACCACCCGGTGCGGATTTATAACTTATCAGTCCGGGATAACGGATACTGCGAACATCGACACCAAAACGGCGATTAAAATAGTTGCACCAGAATTCACCGGCATATTTGCTGTTGCCATAAACAGTTATCGGTTCAATGATGGTCTGCTGCGGGCAATGTTGCCTGGGAGATGTTGGTCCGAAAACCGCGATGCTGCTGGGCCAATAAACCTTCTGCAATTTTTCTTCACGCGCAATATCCAGGACGTTTAGCAGACCCTGCATGTTTAAATGCCATGCAAGATTCGGATTCTTTTCGCCGGTTGCGGAAAGTATCGCTGCCAATAGATAGATCTGGGTAATGTTTTGACGAATAACCTGCACATGGAGCATTTCTTTATTCATTACATCAAGCGAAACATAAGGTCCGCTTCCTTTGAGCAATTCATTTTCCTCGCGAAGATCGGAAGCGACAACATTTGCATTGCCATACATTTTTCTCAGGGCGAGTGTTAACTCTACGCCAATTTGCCCTGAAGCGCCGATGACAAGAATTTTTTCTTTCAGCATAATCGAAAATTGTTGGTTCACGCCACCAAGAAATAAAATCACACCGAATACCGTGTGCAGCCTTCTGCGTTACCGCCTGAGCGGCAATCAAATCACATCAACCTTTTCTTTGGACCTACAACCTGAGGCTTATTACCCTGGCTACATCCCCGGGCACATCAACGCAGTGACTTTCATATTTTGTCAGCACACATTTTATGGTGAATCCATGTTGCAGCCAACGCAATTGCTCCAGGGATTCAGCTTTTTCAAGCGAGGAAACCGGAAGATGCGTAATTTTATTTAAGATGTCTTTCCGGTAAGCATACATGCCGACCTGCCGGTAAAAGGGGTGATGGAGATGCCAGTTTTCCTGACTGACATTTCTTACAAAAGGAATCGGCGAGCGGCTAAAATACAAAGCTTCATTATTTTCATTCAACACAATCTTTGCCTCGCCGGGATCAAACAATTCCTCTTTACTTTTTACTGCGATCATCTGCGTGGCAATTTCAACATTGTCCTGCAAGGCTTCCGCCAATTCATCAATCTGCGCCGGCTCAATAAATGGTTCATCCCCCTGGATGTTTATGATGTATTGGAAAGACTCATTTACCTGGCTCAACGCCTCAAAACATCTGTCGGTGCCACTTGCATGATTTTCACCCGTCATCACCGCCTGTCCGCCGAAATCGATTACATGATCTAAAATTCGCTGATCGTCTGTGGCAACGATTATTTTATTTAAAGATCTTGATTTTTTTGATTGTTCGTAAACACGTTGTATCATCGACTTTCCCTCAATGTCAATCAACGCTTTGCCCGGAAACCTCGTTGATGCAAATCTTGCTGGGATTATTCCGATAATCATGGTGGAGTTTGTTGAATGATCACGTTTTCATCTGTTGTGTAAAATGCCGGTTCAATTAAATTTCGCAGGTGCCAGAAACGTTTATAATCATCACTGAAATCCATTCGCTGCTGAATGGTTTCATTATGCTTCCCGCTTAAGGCCATGATCAGTTCAGCGGATTCTCTCACTGCATAATTCCCGCCATCAGCGGCAGTGACATAATCTGCAAGATCCTTTTTGATCGCAAAATCTGTCAACAGCGGATTTGCAGTCCTGCCAACCATTATCCGGGTTCCGCAAATTTTTGCAGCAGAAAAATCCAAGACATCATCAAACACAAATGCAATCTCATGCGGTTTCAGGTTATTGACGCGGCAGAGATGCTCTATTGCCTTTGCCTTGTGTCTTATTTTAAAATAGATTTCATTGAAATGCTCACGCCTGACAAAACCAAATGCCAGTGGATTTTTTTCTCCGGAAATAACCGCCGTATATAAATTGCCCCCGGAAACGAGGTAGTGATTAAAACGCAAAAGATTTGTGCCCATCGCGTCTATTTCACTGAATGAGCTTGAACCATTTTCATTCTTAACCCCGTCATTAAAAACGCCGTCCCAGTCAAAAATGATTGCGCGGATTTGCGAAAGTTTCTGTTGAAGCGATTCCGCTTCGATCAAAAACCTTCCTTTAAAAACTGATTTGATTTGTTCTGAACCTACGGTCATGCGCAATATATTTTTGCTCAAAAGTAAAGCGAATTACACGAACCTTCAGGTACCGTTGATCGCCGTTGGTTCAATTCGCGGAAATCGTGAAAAATTATTCATTCTTCAAATCCTGGATATCAAGCATGCCGACAGGCTTTCCGCTTTCGGTGACCAATATGGTATCCACGTTTGTTTGTTTAAATAAACCCGCCGCTTCATTTAACAACGCATTTCCGTCAATGCTGACTGGAGATTTATAAGTAAGATCACTGAGTTTTTTAGTAAGTATATGCTCGCCATCTTTTTGTAACAACCTTCTCAGATCCCCATCCGTAAAAACGCCTTTGAGTGAACCGTTATCAATGACGGTAACTGCTCCGAAGCCAAACTCTGTCATTTTAACAATAGCATGTTTCAGGTCTGTTGTTGCATCCACAACAGGATTGGTTTTATTCATCGCGTCCTTTACGCGGACAGTCATCAGCCGGGTATCACGCAAGAATTGTTCTGTACCAATGGCAGTGAAATTATTATCAGTGAGGGATTTTAAGACTTTCAACGGAATGGTGATCGTATGAACACCGATATTGATTGCGTTGCGCACATGCTCGTTGTGACGGACTGAACTGAACATCACTTTTGTGTCATAATGGTAATGATCAACCGCCTTTACGCACTGTTCAATCAATGCGAGTGCATCATGTCCCTGATCCTGTAAACGACCAACCAAGGGACAAACATAATTTGCGCCGGCATGCATCGCCATGTATGCCTGTTGCAAAGTATAAACCAGGTGAATATTCACGAGCAATCCCTGCTTGCGCAACATATAACACGCGCGAACAGCCTCCAGGGAAACAGGCAATTTAAATACCGTTTTTTTAGGATCGAGTCCGAGATCCAGCTGCCGATGCGCTTCTTTCAGCACTTCTTCCGCAGTATTCCCCAATGCTTCAATCTGCAAGACCGGAACAATTTTGGAAAGCTTTACGATCGTTCCGTCAATATCGGTTATGCCTTCCCGTTGCATGAATGTGGGTGTGGTGGTCAGTCCGTCAAGGAAGCCAAGTTTAAACCCTTCTTCTATTTCCTTCATGTTGGCTGAATCGAGATATAGTTCCATAATTTTATAAAAATTAATTCCGTTTATGAATTGGTTTATATGCTGGTTGCATAAAATGCCTTTGTTCACCCATTCTTGTTCTCCGGACTCGTTTGATGATTGGGTCTGACCCCGGAAATTTCTATACCCCCGATTTGAGGCGGCTATTTTTCAAAAAGGGCATTTTTTTAGGTATGCACACAATAAAAATTCGATCGCAAAAATAAACAACTATACTTATACCAATTATACATTTATTTTCTTCTGTATTTCACTTCCACACTATGCAGTTCCAATATTGGTTTTAAAAATTCTTCCAGATCATAAACACATAACTGGCTTGCTGCATCGCACAACGCTTTTTCAGGATCAGGATGGGTCTCTACAAAAACGCCATCAACCCCGGAAGCCACACCGGCACGACTTAACACAGGCAAAAATTCTCTTGCGCCGCCTTTTGCATCCGCGCTCGGAATTCCGTATTTGCGAATGGAATGCGTAATATCAAAAACAACCGGATATCCCAATTGATTCATGTGATAAAAACTACGGGGATCAACAACCAGGTCGTTATAGCCCATCGTGTATCCGCGTTCGGTTAAAATAATTTTATCGTTACCGGCTTCCACACATTTGCCTACAGGGTGTTTCATATTATCCGGTGCAAGAAATTGCCCATGTTTAATATTAATAACTTTTCCTGTTTTCGCGGCAGCGACCATCAACCCCGTCTGCATACATAAGTACGCCGGGATTTGCAGCACATCACAGACTTCCGCTGCGGGCATGGCCTGATCCGGATAATGAATATCCGTCAATACAGGAAAACCAAATTGCTCTTTTACTTTTGCCAGCATTTTCATTCCTTGTTCCAATCCCGGCCCATTATAATATTTTAAACTGCTTCTGTTGTCTTTTGAAAAAGATGACTTGTATATAACGGGAATGTGTAACCGCTCGCTGACCTCTCTTAATTTTTCAGCGGTTTTCATCATTACCGTTTCTTCCTCAATAACGCAAGGACCGGAAATAAGAAAGAGCTCATCCGCCCCACACTCAATATTTCCTGCCATTATTTTTTTCTTACTCATATATTTACTGTTCAGGATTGCAAAAGTATTATAATCGCCTGTACAATCCTTTAATGGTTTCAATTGAAATTTTTTGTTTCCAATCCGCTCCAACAGCATGATTCCACATATGCGGCAGGTTATAGGCCACTTCAGCCATTGCCGTTATTTGTTCATCAGTCCAATGTTGACTTATATTTTCCGGCAATTGAATTGCATGTTTGATAAGCATTTGCTTGAATTCATTCACACCATCATGATAATAATCTTCCAAACATCGAAACGCCAGGCAATTCGCATAGCAATGTTTTTCCCCCAGGATTTTCGAAAGTCCGTAAGACAAGGCATGGCAAACACCAACTTCGGAATACGTTAAACTCATTCCGCCCATTAATGACGCGACCATTAATTTATCGTCATTCTCTGCTGTTCGCCCGGATTGGCCACCCAAATAAATTTCCTGACAGAGTTTTAATGACTGCTCCGCATAAGCATGACTGTAAGCATTGTTCAAAATCCCGTTCTCCGATTCGATGCAATGGATGTATGTGTCCATTCCGGTATAAAACCATTTATCATTTGGAACGGATGCAATTAATTCGGGATCAAGAATAACCTGATTGAAAACCGTCCATTCGCACTTCAGACCAAGCTTTTTTACCGGACCGGTTAATACAGCAGTCATCGAAATTTCTGCACCGGTCCCTGAAATGGTTGGAACGCCGAGATGATAAATCCCGGGTTTCTTTATCAAATTCAAACCCTGATACAAAGTGGATGAACCTTCATTCGTAAACATCAATGAAACGGCTTTGGCAATATCCATGATGCTTCCACCGCCGATTCCAACAACACCGGCGGGTAATCCTTTTGATGATAATATTTCGTCACGCAACAGGTCTATCTGCAAGGTCGTCGGTTCACAGGGATCAACATCAATAAATCTTATTACATCTTCAGATTTGGCAGGAATGCGGCTCGCAAGAGGCTTGTCTTTAAAATAATTATCGACTATAAAAAGAAAAAACTGTTCATTCTCATTTCTTTTTGCAGAAAGAATTTCATCCATCATATCAAAGCTTCCGCGACCGTATACGGTTTTTTCGATGTTTTTAAAATTCTTATGCATGAGTGTGAATGTGACGGTTTATTATATTGTACAATTTTGAGTGCTTCGCCCGAATTGAGGGGCTTACTGCAGGTCTAATCAGGTAAATCATATACAACATGGCCCGGTAACATAGCGGTCAGACCGCGACGGTCAAAACATTTTTTACGCAAGCGGAAATTTTGTTGGCTAAATTTTTTACGTCCTCTTCAGTCCATGTGCAACGAATGCCGAAAGAGATCAGCCTGCCGATCACTTCCTGGGATTTCGGTAAATACACATTCTTATAATCCTGCGAAGAACCAAAAATTTCAACGGGCAATTTTGCCGCTGTTTTCAATTCTTTTAAATGGTCCCATTGATTAATGAAGTGATACATGTTCATATACCAATAGTCAAACCCTGCTACTCCTGCCTGGTTAAATGCATCAACCGTTCGTTTTGCAGATTCTGTATCAGGCAATAAAATATTCAAGAAAGTCGCGGAGTCCCCGTCCGGGTCCGCAATCTTCGCAAAAGATATACCTTCGGTCTGAGAGAGCATTTCCGTCAACGCTTTTTTATGACGCCGGTTTATCTCGCGAATCTGGGGCACTTTGCGGGTTTGCGCCAACGCAACGGCAGCATGCAATTCACTGATGCGATAATTAAATCCCAGAATCGGATGTTGTTCCATTCCGCGTTTATTTCCGACATGGTTATGGCCGTGGTCAGAATAAGTGTCAATTAATTTATAAACTTCTTCATCGTTTGTTACAACAATTCCGCCTTCGCCGGCAGTGGCAATTTTAAAAAAGTCAAATGAATAACTTCCTGCTGTTCCAAAAAGACCAGTTGAAGTTCCCTTGTAAGACGCCGAGAATGCCTGACCTGCATCTTCAACCAGGATGAGGTTGTAATCATTAATAACCTGCATGATCGAATCCATGTCAGCCATGCCCCCGCACATGTGAACCAGGCATACTGCCTTTGTATTTTTCGTAATCGCTTTTTCAATCCCTTCCGCGCTGAGGCAGAGTGTTTCATCAATTTCCGCAAACACCGGAATGGCGCCGACAAACAAAACCGCTTCCACGCTCGCAATAAAAGTAAACGGGGTAACGATCACCTCATCATTAGCGCCGACTCCTGAGGCGGCAAGCGCAGTGGCAATAGCCGCCGAGCCGTTACAGACAGCATGCGCATACCCGGCGCCGGTAATTTTTTTTGCTTCTTCTTCAAACTCCCGGGCTTTCCAGATACCCTTGCGCTGGACATCGTGGTTATAGCGAAAAAGAATGCCCGTTTCCAGCACGTCGTTCACTTCTTTGCGCTCTTCCGCGCCAAACAATTCAGTTCCTGGCATAAAAATAAAATTTTGAGGAGCAAAGGTAAGTAAGAACTAGGAAGTATTAAACATCAACTGCGACGCCTGCAGATTACGGAAAAATTTTATGCTTTTGCTAACTTCGTGCACATGGCTGATGGTTTATACGTAGAAGGATTTCAGCTCCGGGCAACCTCTTTGCATCGCCGGTTTTACCCCACAACCATTCCGTTGCCCGGCTTTCACAGGATCGGGCCAGCTGATGCCGGAATCCAAAAAGATCTGGTTGCAAGTTTCCCGCCGGATCACAAAAGATCCAAAGTGAATTTCAGCATCCGGCAGCGGCAGCAGGCGCCTTGTTTCGCTTTAAGAAAACAATAACTCATTATCTTTCCATTTTTACATGAACGCGCTGAAAAGTATAGGCGAAACCGTTATTTTTGTTTATAATCATGTTATATGCAGGTGACTGATGAATTGATTGATAATTTGGCGGAGCTGGCCTGCCTGGAATTCACAGCCCCGGAGAAAGAGGAGATCAAAAAAGACCTGGAACGAATGATCGCCTTTATCGATAAACTCAATGAGTTGGATACGACGGGCGTAGAACCGCAATTGCATATGAGTGATGAGATGAATACCCTTCGTGATGATGTTTTGGAAGGTTCCGTAAGCCGGGAAGAAGCGCTGAAGAATGCGCCGCTGACAGATGGCGTATTCTTTAAAGTTCCGAAAGTTATCAAAAATCCAGCGTCACATTAATCCTATAAAAGGAAAAGAGAAAACTTATGAGCACATCCATAATCAAAATTGATAATATTCACAAAAGCTATTTTATGGGCAAGCAGGAATTGCCCGTATTGATGGGCATTTCGCTGGATATTTTTAAGAACGAATACGTTGCTTTGATGGGGCCTTCGGGTTCGGGAAAGAGTACGCTGATGAATATTCTCGGCTGCCTGGATTCTCCGACCAGCGGCACTTATATTTTGAACGGAAAAGATGTTAGCAAAATGCCGGACAATGACCTGGCCGATGTCCGCAACCAGGAAATCGGTTTCGTTTTTCAGCAATTCAATCTTATGCCGCGTTTAACTGCTGTTGAAAACGTCGCCCTTCCGCTGGTCTACGCCGGAATTTCCAGAAAGCAGCGAACAGAAATTGCGATGTCAGTTTTGGAAAAAGTCAGTCTTACGGATCGAAGTCATCATAAACCCAATGAATTATCCGGCGGCCAGTGCCAGCGTGTGGCAATCGCACGCGCGCTGGTGAATAATCCTTCCATCATTTTGGCAGATGAGCCGACAGGGAACCTTGATACAAAAACATCTGTGGAGATCATGGATATTTTTGGAGCCATACAAGACGCGGGGAATACCGTTGTGCTGGTGACCCACGAAGAAGACATTTCGAAATATGCCCATCGGGTCATCCGTCTTCGTGACGGAGTGATTGAAAGCGATAAACGAAATGTTGAGTTGTATCAACCGGCATAAGTTCCGCTTACTTACGATGAATTAAACAATCATCGTCATTTCAATCCTGGCAACCGGTGGTTTGTTTCGGGATGTTGATGCGAAGTGTGACCATTCACCGGTTTCAGGCTCCTGGTTTTACCAATCTTATTTTTTATTTATCTCGAGCAACCTTAGTTATTTTTGCTTTTCTGTATATCATTTCAAAATTCCCCTTTTGGGGACGAGAGGTTTTATGGCGCTCAAAATTTATACTAAGACCGGTGATAAAGGCAAAACCAGTTTGATCGGCGGAACGAAAGTTCCCAAAAGTCATATCCGGATAGATTCCTATGGCACTGCGGATGAATTAAATTCTTTTATTGGTTTGCTGGGTGATCAGCTGGATGATGAAAATTCAAAAAAGAATCTTAGAGAGATACAGGATCGATTATTTACTATCGGCTCATCCCTCGCCTGTGACCCCGAAAAAGAACATGCATTAAGAATCCCCGATCTCAAAGAGCAGGATGTTACGTTTCTGGAAAATGAAATGGACAAAATGAATGCATCCCTTCCGGTAATGAAAAATTTTATTTTGCCCGGCGGACATCCGGCTGTTTCCACCGCGCATATTTGCCGTTGCGTTTGCCGCCGCGCTGAACGAATATGCGTGGGCATGCAGGAGAATAAAGTATTTGTTGATCCGCTGGTTATAAAATACCTTAATCGTTTGAGCGATTATCTTTTTGTGCTGGCAAGATTTACCGCCCGTCAAATGGGCGTTGAAGAGATTGTGTGGAAACCAAGGATAACGTGAAAATGTGATGCTGACCCAGCGGCTCAATAAAGAAACAGTCACCAGCAGTCTTGTGAAGGAATGTTCATGCTGAGCCATTTTGAAATGGATGATCTTCAAATTATCTTCCCGTCTTTCATGTGCAAGATCCTGTCGCTCATCTGAGCGAGTTCTTCGTTGTGGGTGACAATCAAGAATGTTTGCTGAAATTTTTCGCGGAGCTCAAAAAAAAGCTGGTGAAGTTCGCGCGCATTGGCGGAATCAAGATTCCCCGTGGGTTCATCTGCAAAAATAATATCAGGCTTATTAATTAACGCCCGTGCAACGGCGACACGCTGCTGCTCTCCGCCTGATAAGGCATTGGGTTTATTTTCCAGGCGCCCGCCCACCCCCAATCCATCAAGCAATTGCTTTGCCTGCTCTTCCACTTGCTTTTTTCGCCTGCCCGCCAGCCAGCCCGGAATGCAAACATTTTCCAACGCGCTGAATTCGGGCAACAGGTGATGAAACTGGAAAACAAAGCCAATGTGTTTATTGCGAAAAGCAGCGAGTGGCTTGCCGCGCAAGTCGCTCACTTTCCTGTCCTGCAAGAAAATCTCTCCCTTATCGGGATCATCCAGGGTCCCCAAAATATGCAATAAAGTACTCTTTCCCGAACCGGAGGGGCCTGCAATGCTCACAATCTCCCCTTTCTTAATTTCCACGTCCACCCCTTTCAGCACCCACAATTCCCCGTAATACTTCTGTATATTCCTCGCTGTTAGCATGCAATAAAATTATAATTAGTGCGTCTTTTACAAACGTACAGGTTCGGCTTGATATATGTATTTATTATTCTTTAAAAAAATTTAAGAAATACTTTTTAGCCGCATAAAACATTTGATTTGGAATTTTCGTTTTTAAAACTACTTTTGCGAAAAATCGGGTATCGGAAGTAGGGTTGAAAGTGATTGTTTCCGGGCTTATCAAAATTAAAATTACGACAGATGTTTTGGACACTTGAATTAGCCAGTTATCTTGAAGATGCGCCTTGGCCTGCCACTAAAGATGAGTTGATAGACTATGCCATTCGCTCCGGTGCGCCGCTCGAGGTGGTTGAGAACTTACAGGAACTCGATGATGAGGGAGAAATTTATGAAGGCATAGACGATATTTGGCCGGATTATCCATCCCAGGCTGATTTCTTTTTTAATGAGGATGAATATTGACCTCCGATCAAAAAGTTTGATTTGATTAATAAAGGTTGCGTTTGCAACCTTTGTTTTTTTTAAGCCTGCTGATTTGAATTTCTGCTCCCCGCTATTCCTATTTCTCCATCTGGTTAATCACGGCTTCTGTGACTCCGGTAAATGAAAAACCACCGTCATGAAAAAGATTCTGCATCGTCACCATTCTGGTAAGATCACTGAATAATGTTACGCAATAATCCGCACACTGGTCTGAAGTTGCATTACCCAACGGACTCATTTTTTCGGCATATGTAATAAATCCGTCAAAACCTTTTACGCCGCTGCCTGCGGTGGTCCTTGTGGGAGATTGTGAAACGGTATTTATTCTTACTTTTCTCTTCATTGCGTAATGATACCCGAAGCTTCTTGTAATTCCTTCGAGCAGGGTTTTTGCATCAGCCATTTCATTGTAATCAGGAAAAACTCTTTGTGCGGCAATGTAGGTGAGCGCAATAACGCTTCCATATTCATTGAGCGCGTCCATATCCCACGCTGTGCGTAACACCCGATGGAGTGAGACAGCTGAAATATCCAGTGTTTTTTGATTGAAACCATAATCTATTTCTGTATAACTTTTATTTTTACGCATATTGACGCTCATGCCAATGGAATGCAAAATGAAATCAATTCCTCCGCCAAAATGTTTCATCGATTCTTCAAATAATTTTTTCAGATCTTCCATGTTGGTCACATCAGCCCCGACAACAGGAGCATTTACCGATTCAGCGAGTTTATTGATTTCACCCATGCGCAAGGCAACCGGCGCATTGGACAAAACCAGTTGCGCACCCTCTTGATGACAACGCAAGGCCGTGCGCCATGCAATAGATTTGTCATCCAGCGCGCCAAAAATAATTCCTTTTTTTCCCTTAAGAAGATTATGGCTCATACAGGCAATTTTAATTTTTAGGGCGTAAAAATAAGAAGATATTATTTGCCAACTGGGAATAAATGAGCAACGATCCAAACCAATAAAAAAGTGTAAGCAAAAACAATGGCAAACGCAGCAAAGATATAGCTGAATAACCGACCGGCGGAGCGTCGCGGTTGAATCATTTTTTGCAGGAATTTGTTCGTGTAAAAGGCGCCGATCAAAAAAACAAAAATTCCAGCCAGGATAATTAAGCGCGTTCCATTCATTTTATCGATTACTTATTTTCACATTGTGCATGTAATTCACCATTTCTTTTGCATTCTCCAATGCAGCAGCCGTAGGTTTTTCCCCGCTTAACATTTTTGCGATGGTAAGGATGCGTTCATCATGATTGAGCAATTTAATACTGGTTTTTATAGCATCATCCTTTATTTCTTTATACACAAAATAATGAGCATCCGCTTTTCCTGCAATTTGCGGTTGGTGCGTAATGCAAATGACCTGGCGTTTTCCGGATAATTTTTTTAAAATGATTCCAACCTGCCTGGCTGCTTCGCCGGAAATCCCTGTATCGATCTCATCAAAAATCATCGTGGGCAGATCCACCGATTCGGCGACAAGTGATTTAATAGCTAGCATCAGCCGGCTCAGTTCCCCGCCGGAGGCGACTTTACGCAGGGGTTCAAACCTGTTGCTTTTGTTTGCATCAAACAGGAATTCAACCCAATCCATTCCAGCCTGATTCAATGCCATATTTTGAATCTGCACTTTTAGTTTTGCATTGGGCATGCCGACCTGTACCAATAAGGCATTTACTTTTCCTTCCAGCGGTTTTATTTGAGCATGTCTGTTCCTGGAGATGTCCGTCGCCATTGAATCTGCGCTATCTGATAATTTTTTTACATCGGTTTCTTTTACGGCTATGTTAGCGTCTATATCTAAAACTGACCTCAATTTTTCAGATAAAATATTTTGAATGTCCAACAGTTCACTGGTCGTTCTTACTCCATGCTTTTTCAAAAGCTTATAGCCCGTAGAAAGGCGTTCGCTGATCTGTTCAATTTTGGCGGCATCATAATTGATCTTGTCATTGATCTGCTCCATATCACCGGCAATATCCAATAGTTCAATATGCGCAGAATGCAACCTTTCCAGGACCGTGATAAGTTTGGGATGAAACGAAGAAACAGCCTGAAGTTGATTGGCCAACATTTTTACCTGCTGAACCAAAGGTTGCTCACTTTCTTTCAATTCATAATTTGCTTTGGTGAGGATACTCTTAATATTTTCCGAATTGCTAAGCAATTGCAAGGCTGTGTCCAGTTCTTCCAGTTCGTTTTCTTTATAATTTTCTTTTTCCAGTTCATCAAACAGAAATTTGTTGTAATCATATTCTTTGGAGAACCGGAATTTTTTGTCGATTAAAAATTCCAATTCTCTTTTTACAATAGTCAGTTGGCGAAAGGTTTCGGCATATTCATTCACCAGATTATGATGCGACGCAAAAGCATCGATCACGTCACGCTGAAAATCCGATTCTCCCAATTCCAATGTGTCAAATTGCCTGTGCAGATCAACCATCATGGAACTCAAATGCCGCAATTGTTCTAAGTTTACCGGTGTGTCGTTTACAAAAGCCCTTGATTTTCCGTTGGTGCCGATTTCCCGGCGAATCATGAGTTCATCGTCTCCGTCAAGATCATTTTCCTTCATGAAATTTTTTATTTCATGATCATTATCCATAAAAAAATATCCCTCGATGATGCATTTCTTATTGCGGTCCAGCAAAACGGAAGTATCGGCCCTGTCGCCAAGAATCAACGACAGCGCTCCCATCAATATGGATTTTCCCGCACCGGTTTCGCCGGTGATGACATTTAAATTTTTAGAAAATTCAATGACTATTTCATCAATAATTGCGTAGTTCGATATCTGGAGCCTTTTCAACATGTCAGACAAGCAATTTACAAATTATTCATTGTTACACCTCGCTATGCCGGCTTTTGCTTTTTGATCCAGCGCGTTCTTATACTCATGATCTTTCATGTCCATGCATTTTTGAAAATAAACAATCGCCCTGGCGCAATCATTTTTCTTTTCGTAAATAAATCCAATTTGTAATGCCGAGCGGGCAGCAAAATATTCTTTGCGATGCGCTCCGGATTTAATCGTGTTAAGATATTCAGCAATTGCTTCTTCCTTCCTGTTCATATCATCATATATCCTTGCCAGACGATAGGTAAACTCAATTTTTTCCTGCGGAAGTAAAAAATCAGCAGAAGTTTTTCCCTGTAAAATGGCTAAGGCCTCTCCATAGTACCCGCCATCATCCAATAATCTTGCTTTTAATAATAATTTGTTTGACCAAATACCCGATAGCGCTTCTTTCTGGGCCTGTTTTTCGGCTTCGGTTCCGGCGCTTTCCTTTTGAAGAATTAATTTCCGGGTGGCATCGGCTCTTTTCTGATCATCCCGTAAATAATAAAACCAGCTCAGTTTTTGCAAAACATCCTTGACATAAAATTTTCCTTTAAAATTTTCCATAAACCTGTTGAGATAAACTGCGGCATCAGGCTCCAGGTGGTTTAGTTTTGCATATCCCATTTCCATATCCCAGAGAGGCATGTCCAGGTATCCGGGATCATTGTTCTTTTGTGAAAGGACATTTATGGCATTTGCAGATTGCTGATTATTGATTTCCAGGTTGGTTGCCAGATATGTAAACAGATGATTATTCTTTACATCAAGATTTTGCCCGGAGATAAATCTAAAAACCTCTTCTTTTTTATTTTCAATATAGCACTTAAGATAGAGGTAATAAAAGATCGCTTCGTCGCGGTAAAGTGCCGCCCACTCATTGTGTACGTTCAAAAATTTTTCGAGTTGCTGCATGCCGGTTTTGATGCTCCCTCTTATCCCGAGCAAATTACTCAGCCATTTGTATCCGTCCGGAATGGTGCCGGCGGCCACCTGCATAGAACCAAACAACATATCATTGGGTGCAAACAATGGGAATTTTTTTTGATTTTCTTTACTAAATAAAAAAGACCGGCGAAACTCCCAGCCAGCATTCCAGTTATCGCCGAACTTGATTTTTATGGCAGCCCATTGAAAGTGGATAATGGATTTTGCAAAAAGAAAAAACGGAGATGATTCCGGCCCTTTATCCATCAGCCTGATCCTTTTTTCCAGGTTATTTTCCCTGGCTTTAAATTCAGCGGGATCCTCATTAAAAAACAGAATAAAAAAATCAATATAATTTTCCAGGTAGTATGGAATGAGGTTATTTGGCTGTTCTTTTTTTTCCAGGTCAATCATTTTCTGTCCGTCATTTAACCTCAGCATAATAATCTGCTGGTATGCTTTCTGGCATTGATCATTAAAATCAAAAACTTTTTGAGCAGAAATTTTCGCCGGACATAAAAAGGAGAAAAAACAAAAAGATAAGGCGTATAGTAATCTTTGTAACGTCGCGTTACAAATGTATTTTTTCATGGTTGCAAGATAATTAACCCGAATAAAATAAAAAAGGCGTTCACCTGAACGCCCGCAATCCCTGATCATAGATAACCTGATGCATTACTTGACTTCAACGGCATCATTCAATTCGTTATCTACCAATATTCTTCCGCAGTTTTCACAAACTATAATTTTTTTATGTTGACGAATCTCACTTTGTCTTTGTGGCGGGATCGCATAAAAACAACCGCCGCACGCATCACGTAGTACGGGAACCACGGCCAACCCGTTGCGATAATTTTTTCGTATGCGGTCATAAGAATTCAATAACCTGGGTTCAACCTTTTCTCTTGCATCAGCTGCCAGTTTGCCAAAATGCTTTTCTTCTTTTTCAGTCGTTGCAATAATCTTATCCAGCTCGTCTTTTTTGTTTTTCAGCACACCATCTTTGGCGGCAATATTTTTTTTAGCCCTTTCCAGCAAAACGACTTTCTCTCCAACTTCTTCATTTGCGTCTTTGATGTGTTTTTCAGCAAGCTTTACTTCCAGCTGCTGCATCTCGATTTCTTTATTAATCGCTTCAAACTCGCGGCTGTTCTTTACATTCTCGCTTTGCTTTTCATATTTTTTTACCAGCGCCTCGGAATCTTTAATGATCTGTTTTTTCTGATTCATAAATTCCTGTATCCCGTTGATCTCTTCTTCAACACGCGTTTGGCGCGCATGTAAACCCTGAATTTCATCTTCAAGATCGCTTACTTCCATCGGCAATTCTCCTTTCAGGATTTTGTATTCATCCAGTTTCGATTCAATTTTTTGCAACGCCAGCAACGAAGCAAGTTTTTCTTCAACCGAAAATTCTTTTACGTTCGCCATATTTTATTTAAGATTTAATATTTCAGATCTGCTATTTTCCCGCCAAATGCAATACGCCCTGTAATCTTTTTTCTTTTTTTGATCCCGTTCATCAGCTCTCTCAGCTTCACGTTTCCTCAACCGGCGGACTGGCGGTCCGCAACCATGCTGATCAGCTTCGCGTCACAAAAAATACCTCACCGGATTGGTAAGGGTTTCTGATTTTAGGACGGCAAAGGTAGCGAATTTTTTTTGCAAAACTTCATGAAGCAGATCAATTGTAAACTGCTCACTTTCAAAGTGCCC
>Ga0070731_10002947_pt1 | contig 15693 bp, 16 predicted proteins | sample Coa_R1_2_FD_66448 | JGI IMG/M metagenome (GOLD analysis project Ga0070731, IMG submission 66448) | Surface soil microbial communities from Centralia Pennsylvania, which are recovering from an underground coalmine fire - Coalmine... | ecosystem: Environmental > Terrestrial > Soil > Unclassified ...
TCGTATCTCCTGGTTAAGTTGCCGCCATGGCAGCCACACACATCAGGAGACCGCAAAGATGCCTGGATAATTCCCAGCGACAGCTGAACAGCGCATCGTTCCAGATAACGTTTTGTTGAGAAAGCCGACGGAATATACGGCGCCGTGGCCCAGCCTTCCCTCCGGAGCGCAATCTATATCGGCTTCGCTGAGACAAGTTTCCAATCTCACGAATGACCGGTCATCGTCGGCAACTTCCTAAGCTTGGCAATCGCCTAGGACCTTTTCCCTGATAGGCTACGACGCCGACCACTAGACCTCGGGTTCGCACCAGATTGATTAATATGACCATGTCGAACTGATAAGTAAGCTGCAATAGAAGATCTCAATCGAAGATTCGCTTTGCGGCGTAAACAGCCGCGGGGCATAGAATGCAAGTCAGACGCCCCTCCAGTTACCAGGAACGGATAGCCTGCGCGTTATTTGTTCTCCCAAGTACCGCAGCGCCCCAGCTTACGCATTCCGATTAGTCATACACGAGAAGTCAGGCCGGTCCAGCTGGGTGCAAAGCAGCGGATATCTTCTGCACGAACTCACCAAGTTCTTGCGGATCGAGATCGCTGACTGCCCAGAAATCGAGGCCTTGGTCCGTCCAATGGCGAACATTGTAACCTTGGACGATCCTAGTGGCCACGATAGCGTGCTTGGTACCCAATCGCTGAGCGACGAACAAGTTGATGATGTGCTTGCGGCGTTGATACACGACCGAAGCCACCTGTTCGCCGTCGATGTAGTCAAGACGGCCGCCAAGTAATGTAAAGCCCTGAGCTGTCAGATCGACGACAGGTGGTGCCACGTCGACCTTGCCGTCGAACCACGGCTTAACCGTGTGCTTGTCGCTTGTTTGCACGTCCATCAAGTGTCCGGCTTGGAGCGAGCGGATATGCGCTGAGACGACGTCGTTGGCGATGCTCTGATCCTGATCGCTGCGCACCACGGTAAGGAAAAGGCTTGCGGCCAGCGCGGCAGAAAGCGCCGTGCCCGCCGCAAACCCGCTGAAAAACCTTCGGCGCGAAGTTTGAATAAATATTCGCGGCGCGATGACGCGTGCGGGCAACGGTAGCGCCTTCTCGATGCGGCTGCGCAGGTGTGCGGGCGCAGCCATCTTCAGACCCGCGGCGCTTACTGCGTCATGGATCTCACGAAATTCCGTGAGCTTCTCGGCGCAGGCGGAGCAAGCCGCAACATGCTTCTCCACGTCGCGAGCATGGCCGGCGTCGAGCTCACCGTCGATTAGCGCATTAAGCAGGGTTGCGGAGTCACTGCAGTTCATGGCATGGCCCCTTCCGCACCATTCCATGCCGCACGCAGCATCGATCGCGCGCGGGCAAGTCGAGACATCACAGTTCCCATCGGCACGCCTGCGACCTCGGCGATCTCCTGATACGACAAGTCATTGATCTCTCGCAATACGATGACCTCGCGGAACGGTTGCGGAAGCTCGGCGACGAGACGGCGGATCGTATCGTCCTTCTGCCGACGCACCATTGTCGTCTCTGGGGAGGACGTTGGCTCCTGCCATATCGGCAGCTCTTCGGCAGCCGGCTCATGCTCGGAGAAATCGGTCGGTGTCTCTTGTTTGCGCCGTCGTCGCGCAAACTCGGCGTTACAAACGTTCCTTAGTATGGTCAGTAGCCACGGCTTCATCTCTGGACCACGATAGCTGTCGAAATGGCGTAGGGCTCGCACGTAACACTCCTGAGCTGCATCTTCGGCGTCCGCAGGGTTCCGCATGAGATAGCGCGCCAGCGTGTAGACGTCGTCGAGATACGGTAGCGCGGCGTCGCAAAAACGTCGTGATCTGTCATGTTCGCCATTGTCTTCGCCTGTCATCGTGTCTCGCCCGGCCGTCTACGCTCAAAGCTGCAGCTGATTAAAGCATCAGTTTGAAGCATTGCTGCCCGTTGCGGCCTCCACAACGATCGTGCCCGTCATATGCGGGTGAACGTAGCAGAAGTATTGATAGGTGCCCGGCGTCGTGAACGTAAACGAAAAGCTGTCGGCGGTGTCGAGCGCCTTCGATCGGGTAAAGGCATTGTTCGTTGCGGCGATGCCATGCGGGATGTCGTCCTTATTGGTCCAGGTCACCGTGGTGCCGGCCTTCACGGTCATCGTTTGTGGCGTGAACGTGAAATTGTCGATCGACACGGCGGTCGCCGCGGTTTGCGCCCTAGCGACCAAGACGCCGCCGGCCAGGCCCGAACCGATGACAGCGCCAAGCACGGCCGCGACAAGTGCAGATCTCATCATCTTTGCTCTCCTTAAGCTTGAAGCAGCGAGTCGATAATCGCGAGCCTCTGCTCGCTCTGCTTAAAGATGATGCTGGCTGTGCCGAGCATGGCCCGCAGCTGGTCGTCTGGCAGGTCCGGCGAAGGAGCGGCTCCCGGTGCCGGCTGCGGGAATGCCGTGGAACGCGCGGTGTGGAAGGTGACGTTGCCTTCGACTTTCTGCATCACCTGGTGGATATGGCCGTTGAGCACCGTCACCGAGCCGAACCGTTTGAGGTAGGAAAGCGCCTGCGCGCCATCTTCCGTGCCCCTGCCCCAATCTGGGTAAACGGTCCAAAGCGGGATGCGCGCGAATACGACGATGGGCGTTGAGGCGGAGCGACCCTTCACGTCGGCTTCGAGCCATTCGAGCTGATCGCTGCCGAGAGCGCCGAGTCCGCCAGCTTTAAGATCGACGACGTTGACCAAGCAGATGAAGTGCACGCCGTTGGCGTCAAAGCTGTACCAACCGGCATCCTTGGTGCCTCGCCCATAGCCTTCGCGATAAAACTTCTGTTTCGGGTCGAGGAAATCGTGCTCGCTGGAAACGTAATGCACGTCAGGCTTGCTCCGCGAGATGATCCGGTCGGCGTCATCAAACTGGTTGGCGCCATCCTCGCGGTCGAAATCGTTCATTGCCGTTCTCCCATGAAGTGGTTGGGCCTAAAGCTAAAGTGGCTTTTGGCGGCTTCTAAGGACCAGACTGGCCGGGCGCACCGTTTATTCCTGGATGCGCAGAATTTTGTCAGGCGGGCTCGCCGTGGCGCCGAGGAGCACAGCGTGAAAAGGGGCGGGCCGAAGCCCGCCCCCTCCTTTCATGGGCTCAGTATTGCTCGAGCATTTGATTGTAGCCAGCGCTCCCGCCACCGGTGAGAGCTGGGTCATTGGAACTGGAATTCGAAAAAGTCCCCGGAACGCTGGCGAAGGCATGCAGCCCGTTCTGACGCACGGCAGTATTGGCATGGCTGCTCTGGCGAACGGCGAATCCGTCGTTCTGAGCCGACCTCGGTGCATAACTGAAGCCCACCACATTGCCGCTGCCAACCTCGGGATCGAACGACTGAGCTAATGCCGGCGATGCGATGCCCGCAGCCGCAATCGCGGCGATCAGGGCGAATTTTGAAATGATCCTCATTGTCTTTACTCCTGCTTACGGAACAAGGACCCAATGCCCTGTCTTCCGCTGCCGAGAAGATCGAGTTGCACTGTCGGAATTCCATCACGGCTGCGTGATTCACCTGCATCGCTCTACAAAAACATTTCGTTCAAATTTTTTCTCGATCTCAGGAATAAACTATTTCGTCGTCCGGTCTCGTGACCTGAAGCCGCAGAGACGTGTTGGCCTCACAGGGGATGGGATCATGAGCCAAATCGATTGCGATAAGAGCGGTAAAGCGCGCAGCGGTAACGAGAAGGTTGTCTACGATCGCGACACGACGGTCGCGTTTAGGTCAGCAACCGCGATTCAGAGGAAATCACCGCGAAAAAAAGCCATTGTAATATCTGCGGTAGCCGCATTCAGCATTGTCACCGCAGCGCACGCCGACGAATTGTCGGACATCAAGATGCGATCCGAGCAGATCCGCGAACAAAACCAAGTGTTGGCGAAGCAAGTCGTGGAGCTGGAAAAGCGGCTGCGCAAGCTAGAGACGCACCCCGCAAAGCATCCCATTGTTGCGGCGGCACCGGCGAATCCTGCGCATCCTCCAGCGCCGGCGGTCGGCAGTTACAATAAGGCCCCTTCAATTGTCGCTGACGATGACAGCCTGACTTGGCACGGTCTAACGCTATATGGCGCGGTTGACGCGGGTTTGAGTTATCAGAACCACGGCGCTCCCTTGAGCAACGTTTCCGGATTTGGACTGAATTACCTGATCTCAAAGAGCAGCAACAAGCCGTATTTCGGCTTCGCTCCCAACGCCTTGAGCGCCTCGAACATCGGTCTTAAGGGCGTTGAAGATATTTATCCGGATCTTGCGTTCATATTCAATCTTCAAACAACGTTTACGCCGGCGTCGGGCAGGCTGGCCGATGGCCTGGGCTCCCTCGTGCAAAACAATGGCGTGTCGCTCGCCAACCAGACCGCAAGTGCCGATTCCAGCAAGGATGGTCAATTCTTCAATACGGCGGCTTGGGCCGGTCTTAGCTCGAAGACCTTCGGGACGTTGACCTACGGCCGGCAAAACTCGCTGACTCTGGACGGCGTGATTGCCTATGACCCCATGAGCGGCTCGGGCGCCTTTTCCCTCATTGGGTTCCAAGGCGCGACCGCCGGCATGGGCGACACCGAGAATGCCCGCCTCGACAATTCGATCAAATATCTCTTCAATATCGGCCCGTTTCGTGCCGCCACCGCCGCTCAGCTTAGCCCTGACGGAGACGGAACGCGCAGCATCGTCGAAGGCCAACTCGGCGTTGACTACCAAGGCCTATCGCTTGATGCGATCTACAGCCACGTCGATGACGCGATTTCCTCGGCGTCCCTCCCCGTCGGCTTTACCCCCACCGCCGCGCAACTTGCGGCCGCGGGACAGGGACTTGTCGCGGGAACGGTATCAGATAATACCTCCATAATGCTGCTTGCCCGGTACACCACCGGACCACTTCATCTCTATTCCGGCTATGAACATATCGAGTTCGCCAACCCGAGCACCGGGTTAGCAGTCGGCACCCCCATCATAGGCGGCTACACTCTCGCTACGGTCAACAATACCAATTTTCCGAACCACAGGGATTTGCAAGTATTCTGGGCCGGCGCGAAATACGCTATCAGATCGGATCTTGATTTGATGGTTGCTTATTACGGGGAGAGACAGAACAGCTATGGCGTTGTCGCCTGTTCAAATTCCTCCCTCGCGACATGCAGCGGACAGTTGTATGCGGCCTCTATTGCGGCAGACTACAAATTCAATAAGCACTTCGATGCCTATGTCGGCGCGATGTATTCGCAAGTGGACAACGGCCTCGCAAATGGCTTTCTTCACAGGGACGCTATCGACCCAACCGCGGGTGCACGCTACCAGTTCTGAAAGCAAAATCGAGCGAACAGTTCAAGGCAACGGTCGCATAGCGAAGTTATTTTGGGCGATTTGCAAGGATCGGCCATCGTCTCGTGTCCAATCCGCGCCGATCAACGGCAGCTGGGATACATCGCGGCCAATTCCGGCCCGCTCAGATAAATAATCTCCGCGTGCAATCCGCCGTGCTGAATGATCCATTTGCGCACATCGGCGGGATAGTTCGACCATAGGTAATAGTTGCCCGCACTGCTGATCTGTTCGCCTTCGGACGTCGGAGTCCAAGCGGAATGAAAGGCCAGCACAGCGCGCGGCGTGACACAGATCCGGCTCCGCGGAATGACGCCTAGCAACATGGTGCAGGCCGACGCGCAGGTGCCGTCGATCATGACTCGCTCGCCCTTTTCTCGGAGCGCGTGGTACTTGGTCAGATAAGCGCCGATCTGTCCGCCGCCATCGTCATAAATTCTGAAAGTAGCGAATGCGGACGAAAGGCTCGTCACGATCAGCACCAGCGGCAATGTCATAGCGGTCACGCACGTTTTCATTAGCGAGACCTTCTCGTCCTTTGCACCCTAGAATATATCACTGGTTTCTGTCTTTTTTCGGTCAGTCAAGTCGATACGCTGTATTGCCCCAGCTTTTGCTCCCCGTGGGCGCACGGGTTTTGCGACTAGCCTGGATGTTCATGCTTGGGCGCTAGAGCTCTGGCGGACCAACGCGATGAACGAGCAACCTTCAAATTACTCCGAGTTTGCCCAATCCAAGTCCGCTTTTAGTAAAGGCATTGTATGCAGCTGGATTGGCTCGGGAATAAATCCTGATTTCGCCTAGTCATGGCTTGTGGGCGCCGCGAATTCCTCGTCAAAAATCGCGCGTTCAGACTCGCGATTGTCCCGTCAACCATTTTCAGGACTGTGAAGCGCCTATTGGGAGATTTTGTTGAATGCGATGCGCGACATTGCGGCATTGATCAGCCTGTTCCTTTCCACTTTTACTGCCTTAGCGGCTGAGCAATGCCCGCAGAAAGACAGCCCGATTGATACGGATCGACCGGATGTCACCAACTCGAGTGTGGTGCTGCCGCAGGGCAGTTTCCAAAGCGAGAACGGGATAAATTTCAGCCAGCGCGGAGGTGGCCACGAATTTGACGGGACCGACAGCCGGCTGCGCTGGGGAGTTGCACCTTGTTTGGAGATTTTAGTCGACATCCCGACCTACTTTGCTGCGCTGAGGTCGCCACTGGATTCAGGATTCACCGATGTGGTGCCGGCCATCAAATGGCAGATCAGTCCCTTATCGGGAAAGATTGATCTCTCCGCGACACTTGGGGCCGGACTGCCAACCGGCACGAAGACCATTGCTGGCCCGGGAGTACAGCCCTATGTGCAATTTCCGTGGTCGTGGCAATTGGGGCGCGGTTGGAGCGTCAGTGGCATGCTCACAAATTTTCTCACACCGGCGGACCCCGCCAACAAGGTCTCCACCGAAACGACCTTCGTGCTCGAACGCGAGGTCGCGGAGCGCGCGTTTCTATTCATCGAATGTGTCGGCGATTATCACGTCCATGGTGGACCCGGCTACCTCTTCAGTTCCGGCGGCGGCTATCGCGTCACGCCAACGCAGCAAATCGATTTCCATATCGGAATCGGCCTCAACAACAATGCGCCGGCGTATATTCTCGGGATGGGTTACTCATTCCGGCTCGACAGTCCGCATTGATGGGTTAAGTCTCAGCACGCTGCAACAACGGTGGTCATGTCGAACACCCGCACACCCAGTTCCTTTGGCATCGGCGCGAGCCATGGCGAGGCATGCAGGATGGTACGAGCGTCGGAAATTCCCTGCTGCCACCGCCTTTCCATGGAAATGCGGCTAAATTCGTAGTCTTTTGACGCTCCCTGGAGTTCGGTAGGCCGATAGATCAGCTGCACGATATCCATCTCAGTAACACAGCCCAGTTCGTAGACCCGCTTGGCTTGTTCCGTAGCCACTAAGTCTGGCGGTAATAGTTTGTACAGCTCATTGATGGCATGCCGCACATCGTGCTTGTCGCGAAAGGCATTCGAGCATATCTGCGTCCGGCTGGAATAGCGAATATCCTTGTCGCGTTCGGCGACCTCATCGAGATTTGTCGGCAGCGGGCCTTGAGACTGGAACAGGTCGACCTGAAAGGTCAGCCTGCTCCGGCGTGGTGAATAGTCCAGCACGTATCCGAGCGGCGTATTGGAAAAGAGGCCGCCGTCCCAATAGTGCTCACCGTCGATCTCAATAGGGGGAAAACCCGGCGGCAACGCACCGCTGGCCATAATATGCTCGGGGCGTATTACGATTTTCGCACTGTCGAAATAGACAAATTGCCCGGTCCGCACATTGACCGCGCCAACGCTCAAGCGCATGTCGTTGGCATTATTAATGCGGTCGAAATCGATCAGCCGCTCCAGCGTCTTCTTGAGGGTGGACGTGTCATAGTAACTGACGAACTTATTTGATGAAAACCAGTACTGCAGTGTGCGTGGGGTGAAAAATCCTGGCTGGCCGAACACCAACGCCGTCAATGTGCTCACCTTTCGTTGCCAGACGACAGATGAGCAAATAAGCGCAGACGGCCAAAGGCTGCTATGGGCGGTGATCCCATCCCAGAAACTGCGCAAGCGCTGCAACCGATCTTCCGGCGCATTACCGGCAATGATCGCGGCATTGATAGCGCCGATCGAAATCCCCGCCACCCAGTCGGGCAAATACTCAGACGATGCTAAGGCCTCATAAACCCCAGCCTGATAGCTGCCAAGCGCCCCGCCGCCTTGCAGAACCAAGCCAATCTTCTTGTCATAGGATGGCGGGCGCAGCGGCGGATTTAAATCCATGAGGGCGTTCTCCCACAAACCTTTTGAGCTGCCGGTTGCGCGACCGCAAACTGCCCGGCCGGCTGCTCCGCTACCGCGAAGCTTGGCGGATGGCCTGCCGCGCCTGGTGAACATTGTTCACACTCTTACAGATGTTGATTGCGAATGACGCCGCCGGATAAAATAAACCCGCTCAGGCCGCGCAGGTGGCATCACGGGTGTCATGCACTGAAGAACATCATCGCGAAGCACGAAGTGGTGAAAGAGCGCGGCAGCAGCGTGGCCAATGACTAAGCCGCCGAGCGCGTACGCACCGACCAGATGCGCCAGCTCAAAAGCGCTCCGCAGCGCCGCGTCTGTGGGCGCCAGCGGTCGAATCTGCCAAAAGAACAGAGTGAATTGACGCCCTCTAAACAGCGTGTCAGCCAGGCCGGTTGCGGGCTGGATGAGGAGTAGGGCATACAGACTGTATTCACTGCCTTTGACAATAGCGCGATGTATATTGGTCATGTAGCTCGGAAATGGCGGCAGCTTCGCGTTGGTCAGCCGCCAGGCGAGCCGCAGCACCGTCGCCATCCAAATTGTCACGCCCAACGATCTGTGAGTCTGGAGCAGAATAGCCTTGATGGCATCTTCATGTGACCTCGAATGCAGCCACGCTGTCGCGAACATCGCCAGCACAATGAGAACCGTCGCCCAGTGGAAGGCAATGGTGACGCGGTCGAAGGGCGGACGACGAACCCCAATCGGCGCTCTGTCGGCCTTCGCAGGCTTTACGGGACTCATATCGGTGCTCCCGCACCAATCAAGAGCGGCGTGGTCAATTCCGCGACGGGCGTTACGGCCCTCGACGAGGACCTAAAAGCGACATTCGTCATAGGGCGATGGCAGCAATCATTCATCCTCGCGATTGGCCGGTCGTCTAGGCAAAGGTCCTGCACCACGTTTCTCCTGCGATTACGAACCCGACGGATAAAAAGACGCAACGAAGTGCGCGTTTATTCCCGCTCAGCCTCGGATCCAGCGAAGACGAAAGCCCCGGCGCAATGCGCCGGGGCTCCCGCACCGTCTCGCGACGCGACCGCGGGGTGGGAGGCTCGCACTTACTCCCCATGGATGCGCTCGAGAGATACCAACTGTGATCGAGTGCTCGTTAATTGCGGGTACGAATTGCCGTCATTTCCGCTCAATCGATCTTCGGATTAAGAAGCTCCTGTGACCGCGCGGAGCTCAAGCTAGCCTTGGTGATGAGGTTAGCACCGGTATCGATACTGGCCGGTACTTTCTCGCCCTTCGAGGCAGCAAGCGCCGTCTTGACGGCGTCATAACCCATGCGGAATGGGTCCTTCACAACGAGCGCGTCGATCGTTCCCCCCTGTAGGGATTTAACAAGTTTATCGTCCGAACCGAAGACGACGTAATTGATCCTGTCTCCTGACTCCTTGTTGTAAACCACTTGGCTCGCCCCCTCTGCGAGGATCACGTTCGAAACGAACACGCCGCGCAGGTCCCGATCGGCGTTAACGAGGTCCTTCATGATAGTAAGTCCGGTCGCCGCCTGAGCATCGGCGGCCTTATCGGGGAGGATATTCAAGGCCCGGTATCTCTTGGCCACCTGCTCTTTGAAACCCGCCACGCTCTGATCGGGTGAGGCGGCGACGGGTGAAGCGGTTATGATAGCTACGTCGCCTTCGGTATCGGCATAAGTCCTGGTCATCGCGTTGGCGAGAGCGTCGGCAGCAAGGCGGCCCGCCTGCATGTCGTCGGTCGCCAAGAAGGAAGTCAAAGCCTTGGTATCGGCCGCGGAATCGATACCGATGATTTTGACCTTCTTGGCAGCTTCATCGATCGGCTTGCCAAGCGGTGTAAACTGCGCGGGCGCAATGACGATCGCCGCCGGATTCGTGGCCACAGCCTTCTCGAGAGCGCTGATCTGGCCCGCGACGTCGGATTCGGATTGGCTGCCGAGCGCGGTAATGTCGACGCCTAGATCTTGACCGGCCTTGCGCGCGCCAGCCAGCACCGTCTGCCAGTAAATCGAGGTAGTATCTTTCACGATGATTGGAATCGTCGGCTTCGTCTGCGCCATGGCCGGCGGGGCGAAAGCAAGGCCGGCCACAATACCGGCGGCTACAACAGATCTTTTCATGTTGTCCTCTCTTGGAGGGCCTACGGCCCTCTGCGAATGAGTGATTTCAACCGGGTGCTGCTCAACTCGTTGCAGCCAGCGTCTGATCGATAGTGGCGAGCACCTCTTTGCCCTGGACGTAGGAAACGCTCCTGATGCCAAGCAGTGAGCGCAACTTTTCAGCTGGGACAGCCATCGGCCCCGGCGAAGGAGCGGCGCCAGGCGCCGGCTGCGGAAAGCCTATCGACAGCGCAGTGTGGAATGCGATGTTGCCCTCCACCTTCTGGATGACTTGGTGAATATGACCGTTGAGCACGGTCACCGAGCCAAATCGCTTGAGGGTCGACAACGCCTGCTCCGCATCGTCGGTGCCCCAGCCCCAGTCCTTGTAGATGGTCCACAGCGGAATATGAGCAAAGACGACGATAGGCGTGGAGGCAGAGAGGCCCTTCACATCGTCGGCAAGCCACGCAAGCTGCTCGGCACCAAGCTTGCCCATTCCGCCGGCCTGGAGGTTCACGACGTTGACGAGCGCGATGAAATGAACGCCATTGTGGTCGAAGGAATACCAGCCGGCACCTTTGGTGTTCTTGCCGTAACGATCGAGATAGGACTTGCCGGGTGTCTCATCGAGCAGGTCATGTTCGCCCGGCACGTAGTGCACGTCGAGGCCAGCGGTGCCGATGACCTGAGCGGCATCGTCGAACTGTTCCGGCGTTGAAAGATGGGTAATGTCGCCGGTATGGATCATGAACGCCGGCTTGGTGGGAAGCGCACCGACCTTGGCGATAGCTTCCTTAAGGGTGCCAAGCGCATCCGGATTCACCGGCTTGACGTGGAAGCCGACATGGCTGTCGGAAATCTGCGCGAACGTGAATGATTGCGCCGCGGCCGTTGCCGCTTCAGCAGGGCCGAGCAGGCTCAACGACTTTGGCACGCCGCCTGAAACCGTCCATAAGATCCCTGTCCCGGCCCAAGTCATGCATTCCAGGACCTGACGCCGAGTAGAGCCTTCGCCATTTTCATCCGATGCCACTGACATTCTCCATGGAAGAGTTCGGTTGCCAAACTTGATCGCCTTCACGCATTAGACCGGGGACGGCAAACATTAATTCCCGGATCGCGATTTTATTTTTGAAAAGATCTCGCCGCGCCTGCGTCCTGCTCGACCGAGCCATCGCTGTTGGCGGCAGCACTTCAGCAGCATAAGCTGATTTGGATTTGTTACTTCGAGTCGCACGCCTCCGACGTCGCGGCAAACCGGACGGAAGATGCGGGGATAAACGCCCTTATCACAATATTGGGCAGCACTCTGCGCCAAGTGCTGCGTGAGTTAGGTGAAAGCCGTGCTTTGCAATGGCATCGAGAATTGCCCGTACGTTTTTACGCTTGGGCGAGTTTTTGGCCGGCTGCAGCGTGATCCGTCCTTGAAACCGCCAACGTATCTGGGGGTATATCCGCGACGGCAGGATGTGGCCGCTGGGATCGGCCGTGAACGCATAAAGCCCGCTTTCGCCGCAGCGGAACAAGTAGATCGTCTTTGCTAGCAACAAACACCGAGCCGTTGCGCGCCGATTTTCAAACTGCCTTTTGGGCACAGGCATCGCGTCCTCGCATCACCCGGTTTCAGTAGCAGGCCCAGGCGTAGCCGTAGGGCGTGAGGATGTAGCAGCCACCGTAGCCGTCGCCGTAGTAGAGCCCGTCACCCCCTAACCCGTACGGGCGCCCAAAACGGTCGCCAAAGCCTCTGCCGAAAAAACGACCCGCAAATCGTCCGCCGCCGAAGCCACCACCAAAATGCCTACCGCCAAAACCACCAAAGTGCGCACCCCCGGAGCCGCCACCAAAATGATCGGCTCCGAAGCCGCCACCAAAATGTTCGCCGCCGCCGAAATGGCCTCCGCCTCCACCGCTCCCGCGTGCGAACGCAATGGTAGCGGTCGCCATCATCGCCGTGCCGAGGGCAAGCGATGCAGCAACGACCATCACCGCTTTGTACGTGGATCGCCTTGCATTGAGTTTTCTCATCGCCTTGTCTCTATCAAGTCAGTGCGCCCTCGCACGACGAGACCGGGGACTAGCGAGACTTATTCCTGGGCAGGCTTCTCAATCTATGTTCATGAAAACGTGATCTGAAAATGCGGCGCTGGCCTTCGGGCCGCCGGAATAGGCCGGGCGTCTGCCCTCTCCTACGGTGTATGGCCGCTCGGCGCGGCGAGTCGGCGCCGAATTATCCCAGCCGGAGAAGCTCAAGCTTGGAGATCCCCAATGTTCTGCAAAACAACGATCGCGGTTTCCTAGAGGCTGACATGAGTCCTCCAAACCATTGGAAAGGCGCAGCTTTCAGCGCGCCGAATTCATCCCCTAAATCCGTCGGACCGTCCGCCTCTGTCGGCCTCCTCGTCGCGGTGACCACAGCCAGTCTGCTTTGCGGAGGTGGCGCTGCCCATAGCGGGCCGTGCACATCGCAAATCGAGCAGCTCGAGCGACAGATTGGGCACCTGTCATCCAGCGCGAAAAATGCTCCAACCGCTCCCCAGTCCATCGCAGCGCAGCTTCATTACCAGCCGACGCCCGAGACGGTACGCAACGCCGAGCGCAAGGCCAATGCGGATGCTGCCGCCGCACTGCAGCGCGCGCGACAAGCCGATACCGACGACAACGCCGCCGCTTGCGCGAGGGCCCTCGACGAAGCAAAACACTACTGGTTCATTCCCGCTTAAATGGTCGTGATCGCTGGGCGAGACATTTGATACTGCGCGCGGCGACCTTGAGCCGGCGTTGTCAGCTTTTTGAAGTCGGAAGGTCCATTCGTCGCAAAAGATCCTGGAACCGAGAATCTGGCCGAAGCGGATCGAACGCCGGCCGCCGGAGGATGGATGCTTTGAACCGCGCGTCAAAGGCTTTGTTCAGCCGGCTTATCGCCTCGTTTCGATCATCAAGACCCACATAGATCAAAGCGATATCGGCATCGACCGAATGGTTCTCCGGATGCCGTGCTTCCAAGTCACTTATTATTTTTGTTGCTTCTTCTTTTTGCCCCGAAACCGCATATGCATAACCGAGATACGAATCGAACGCCCCGCTGTGTCCAGAAAGCTCGATCGCCCTTTGAAACTCAGTGATTGCCAGATCGTACATGTGCCTTTGCACTAACGCCTGGCCCAATTCATAGTGGCCGACGGCAAAATTCGAATCCATCTTCAGTGTCTTTTCGCTTTGCTCCACCGCTTCATCATATCGGTGAGCGACGCACAGTGCATCCGCGATGTCCGCATTGATGATAAGGGAAAGCGGATCGAGACTTTCCGCTTTCTGCAGTTCGAACAAAGCATCGTTATCCCTGCCGACCATGAAGAGGTGCCAAGAATACCACTGATGCGCCGTCGCATAACCAGGATTGAGTTGAATGGCCTGCTTGTATTCTGTCTCGGCGCTGCCCCAGTCCCAACCATAAAGATCTAGAGCGTAGGCCAAGGAGGCGTGGGCCTCGCCGAGGCTTGCGTCCAATGCCAACGCCTTGGCCGCAGCTGCTGTGGCCTTCGGGAAAGCATCCAGTGGAGGAAGTACGCCATACTTCCAATCGCCCGCTACGGCGTAAGAGTCAGCCAAGCCAGCATAGGCTTCCGCATAACCTGGATCGATGGTGATCGAGCGCCTGAAATAATCGATTGCGGTTCTCAAGCCTTCTCCGGTCCGCTTATTCCAGAAGAAACGGCCTTTTAAGTAGGCTTCATAGGCGTCCGGGTCCACCTCCTCCGATTTGGCGAGCGTTAGTTGCTCTTGTGGATTTAAGATGGCGCGAATCTGCTCGGCGATGGCGCGGGTTACCCTGCTTTGGAGCAGGAGCGTGTCCCGGATATCTTCGTCGTAGCTTTCGGACCAGATGTGCTTATCGTTTCGCGCGTCGATCAACTGGGCGGTAATGCGAACTCGTTCGCCAGAGCGCGAAACGCTGCCTTCGACCACGGCGTTCACATTCAATTCACGCGCAATCTCAGCCAATGGCCTGTGAGCGTTTTTGTAGGTCATCGCTGATGTACGCGAAATCACCCGTAAAGTGCTGATCTGCGCAAGGCGCGCAATCAACGCATCAGTCATGCCGTCGGCGAAATAATCCTGCGAACTATCCCCGGAGAGATTTTCCAGTGGCAGCACCACTAAGGAGCGAATCGCCGGTGAAGGATCGGATCTATGGTAGATTGCCCAGGATATTGCGGATGCAACGACGAACGCCAAGCCAAGTCCGAAAAGCAGCCGAACAAGATTGTCGGGCGTCGTTTTTTGATGTGCTGTTGTCAGCGCATGCGAGAATGCCGGGGAACCCTCGTATGAAGGATCATCGTGAACCTTTTTTGCGTGCCCGTCAGAGACGACCGCGACATCAGCGAGAAACCGGTAGCCGCGGCGAGCGACGGTTTCGACGAAGCGGGGGTGTTCGGGTGAATCACCTAACGCTTCTCGGATCTTGCTGATTGCCTTGTTGAGGCCGTGATCGAAATCCACGGTTGTCTGTGGCCAAAGTTTGCTGCGCAACTCATCGCGGGTCACCACTTGGCCCGGCATTTCCAGCAGCATGACCAGCAATTGAAATGGCTGTTCCTGAAGCCTGATACGTCTGCCCTGCTTCCTTAACTCGCCGGTTTGAACGTCGGCTTCGAAGGCGCCAAAGCGCAAGAGTGTGGCTGCTGGCTGGTTGGCGTGCATGGCATACCGTGCGCCCGATGCTACCTAATTCTTTCGAATCAGGGGAGGACTCTTCCCAAGTCATTGTTTTCATTAAACTTAGCCGGGGACCTCGATTACTGCGAATGAGGAGTTCCGCTCCATTGAGGGGATCGGTGGACCGCATCACAACCTGCCTAAGGGTGCAATGCAGCACCTTCCACAAGGGCTTCAAATGCAGGTCGTGGGCGTCCAGTCGACTGGCAGTGGACCAAGCTCATCTCCCTCCATGCAAGATACCGACACGAGAGGGAGCGCGACTGAAGACTATGCACGCTTCACGAGCGTGGTCTTGCCCCATCTCGATGCCGCTTACAATTTGGCGCATTGGCTGACGGGCAGTCACACAGACGCCGAGGACGTCGTGCAAGATGCGTCGCTACGCTCCTTCCGGGCGATTCATCGATTCGCCGGCGGCAATGCCCGCGCTTGGGTGCTGTGCATCGTACGCAACACTGCCTATTCCTGGCTTCGCAAGAATCGTCCGACAGCGGTCGTCACGGTTGAGGACCTCGAAGCGGTCGAGGCAGCTTACCCTAAGGCAGCCGACCAGGATAGTAAAACGCCGGAGGCAGCACTTATCGCCAAGGCCGACGCCGAGTACCTCCGCGCGGCCATCGCGGCATTGCCGACGCCATTCCGGGAGACACTGGTGCTGCGTGAGATTGAGG
>Ga0070731_10002949_pt1 | contig 15691 bp, 14 predicted proteins | sample Coa_R1_2_FD_66448 | JGI IMG/M metagenome (GOLD analysis project Ga0070731, IMG submission 66448) | Surface soil microbial communities from Centralia Pennsylvania, which are recovering from an underground coalmine fire - Coalmine... | ecosystem: Environmental > Terrestrial > Soil > Unclassified ...
ACGACAATCTTCTCGTCGCCGTTCAGGCCCGAGCGAATCTGCACTTCACCGCCGATGGGCAGACCAACTTCTATACGCCGGGCGTAGACGCGGTTTCGGTCCGGATGGTAGACATACACGTTGGGCGCGCCCTGCGGATCGCGAACAATTGCCTCGCCCGGAATTGTGAGCACCTGTGTTTTTGCCTCGCCTGCTTTCGTCGAAGCAAAGATTCGGGCTTCAGCCACCATGCCGGCCAGCAGCACAGGGCCAGGGTTGGCCACCACGATTTTCACTGTGTAAGTACGCGAAGCCGCTTCCGCGGACACTCCGATTATTTCGACCTGACCTTCAAAACACCTTCCTCCGAGCGAGGGCAGCGAGACTTCCGCCCTGGCGCCCCGCGTCACCTTTCCGATCTCCGCTTCAGGAACACCTACGCGCACCTTGGCGGGGTTGAGGTTGACGATCGAAAACACTGGCGCGCCCGCTGCAACCGTCTGCCCGGGATCAACCCGGCGCATCGATATGTTGCCTGTTATCGGCGCCAGCAGCCGGGTATCGCCCAGCCGCTTCGACTCCTCGCTGGCCTGCGCCCTCGCCGCTAACGCCTGAGCCATGGCTGCGTTTCGATCTTCCAGCCGCGTACCCTCAACGGCCATCTGATAACGCTCCCGCGCAGCGTGGTAAGCCGCCTCGATCTTCTGAAAGTCGTTCGCAGGCAGACTCTTCCGCTCGACGAGGAACCGCATGCGCTTGTACTCGTCCTCCCAACGATTGAGGTCGATACGCGCCTCCTCCACTTCCTGTTTCCGCGGTCCGGCGGCCGCCTTTTGCGCCAGGGCTTCTGCGGCTTGCTTCTGGGCATTTGCCGCGTCGAGCAAATTGCGGTAGTCAGTGGGATCGAGTTCGACGAGCAACTGTCCTCTGCTGACATGCTGACCCTCTTCCACCAATACCCGTCCCACCTTGCCTGAGACCTGAAAAGCTACGTCCGTTGTTTCGGATCCTTCGACAGAACCACTGGCAGCGATTGAATCCTGCCGTTCCACCGACTTCGGGGTGCGGACCTGAATAGGAACTAAATCTGTTTCCATGCGAACCGTCCCGGCGGCACGTTGGCAACCTGTCAACATAGCCAGACAGGCAGCCGTCAGTAAAAGCGTTGTTGTAAGACTTTGTCGCATTGACTTTCCTCGCACTCGGAAGGTGCAGATCAGATACCAGGAAACTTTCAAATGGAATCAGAGACTTACAGGCGTTCGCGCCGAAATCGCCTCGGCGTTTCGGCATGTGCCGATGCCGCGCCGAGGCTAATGAACTTCATGCGTGTTGAAAACGAAATAGCGCTTGCCAATCCCATTTGCCGAGGTTCGGCGCGGCCAACGCTACATAAGGTGTGCCGTTTCAATGCTTGTGTTTTGGTCCGGAGCTTGCGTTGATCTACGCGGAAGGTGACTCAATTATGATTCGGATTCAAACCACCAATAACGTGCGCGGCATCACAATCGCGATCGACGGGCAACTCGCCGGCGAGTACGTTGAGGAAGTTGAGACTGCCATACGAAACGCAATCGAACAGCACAAAGACGTGCATCTGTTCCTGCGGGACGTTTCTAATATTGACGAAACGGGCCACTCGCTGCTATCCCGGCTGGCGGCTCAAGGCGTGGGACTGAGCGCGGCCGGGCTCTACAGCTCTTACGTTGTTACCCAAATTCAACGCCCACTGAGTTCCCGCCAATAGTGACACCAAAACCATGCATCGCGTTTCGGCGCCGTGTTTCGGCGTTTCACTTCGGCATTTGCCGACACCTTCCCGAAAACCCTGCTAACTCGCTGAATCGAAATCTCCGCCGTCCGGGCTTTGCCGTGCCCGATAGGAAGCCATATGACCGAATCGGAATCCGTTATAATCCGGGCTGTGGGAGCATCCGCCAGCGAGATCTACGAGGCGGTTCTATCGCTTTCGCGATCGATCGCCGGACGCACCGACCTCGAAGCTCTGCTCTCCGGCGTTGGCGAATCTCTCCGCCGGATCGTCCGCTTCGATCATCTCGGGCTGATACTGTACGACCCCGACAGCGGCGCCATGGAGGGGCATATTCTCAATGAACCCGGCAATCCTGCGATTGTGAGCCTTCGTATGCCGGTTGAGGCGGATCCGGCCGGGTGGGTCTGGCTGAACCAGCAGCCGCTGATCCTTTCCAGTCTCGATACTGAAACGCGCTGGCCGGACTTCACAAGCCGGGCCCGTGCCGAGTTCGGACTCAGCACCCTCATTCTCGTTCCTCTCACCGCCGGCGAGAATCGGCTTGGCGCTTTCGGCTTCAGCTCTGTGGCGCCCTACGACCCCAGCCTGGCCGAAATGAAATTCCTGGAGCGTGTTGCCACCGAGTTCGCAGTAGCCGTCGAAGGCTTTCTTGCCAGGCAAGCGGCGGTGCGGGAACGCGATCGCCTGCGCACGCTCTTCGACATCACGAATGCGTTGGTTTCGAAACTAGAACCTGACGAGCTGTTTTCCGCTATAGGCACGCAGCTCTCGAAGCTGATCCGGCACGATTATTCAATGCTTACCGTATCCAACACGGAGAACGGCCGACTGGACCTCTATGCGCTGCATTCCACGGGGCTCCCGTTCATTGATGCGCTCAAGGGGCCCTTTGATCCGTCGGGCATGCCGGCGGCCGAGGTACTCGCAACTGGGAAGCCTGTGGTGGCGCGCGCCGCCGATATCGAGCGCTATCCGTCGCCAATCTTCGGAAAGTTTGTGGCGCTGGGATTCAGGTCCGTTTGCTCGGTTCCGTTGGTCGCCCCGAATCGAACCATTGGCACGCTGGCGCTTTGTCGAATGACTGAAGATACGTGGTCCGGTGATGACATCGCATTTCTTGTGCAAGTCGCAAATCAGATCGCAATCGCAGTGGAAAATTCGCTCTCTTACCGTGAACTGGCGGAAATGAAGGAGCGGCTCGCCACCGAAAAACTTTATCTGGAAGACGAGATCCTCCTCGATCACAATATCGGGAACATGGTGGGGCAGGGATTCGCTTTCCAATCCGTGCTCAAGAGTGTTCAGATCGTTGCGCCAACCGATTCGACCGTTCTCATTCTGGGGGAGACCGGAACGGGAAAAGAGCTCGTCGCCCGAGCGACTCACGAATTGAGTCCACGCAAGAAGGGCAGCTTCGTTAAGGTAAACTGCGCCGCGATTCCTGCAAGCCTTCTGGAGAGCGAACTTTTCGGCCATGAGAAAGGTTCTTTTACCGGTGCGGTTGCGCAAAAGATTGGGCGCTTCGAGTTGGCTCACAAGGGCACGTTGTTTCTCGATGAGATCGGTGAGATGCCGCTCGAACTCCAGCCGAAGCTGCTCCGCGCCATCCAGGACCAGGAATTCGAGCGGGTGGGCGGCAACCGCACGATCCGAACCGACGTCCGCTTCGTAGCCGCTACAAACCGGGATCTTAAAGCGATGGTGGACGAAAACGAATTTCGCGCCGACCTGTACTACCGGCTCCACGTCTTTCCGCTGAGCGTACCGCCCCTTCGGGAGCGCCGCGAAGACATACCGCTGTTAACACGCTACTTCGTTCAGAAACATGCGCAGCGGATGGGCCGGGCAATCGACAACATTCCGACATCCGCAATGGAAGCCCTCACGCGGTATGACTGGCCGGGGAACATTCGTGAGCTGCAGAATGTGCTGGAGCGGTCCGTCATTCTGACTCACGGGAATACCCTTCAAATTGCAATGCCAGACCTCGGGGAAACGTCCGGTTCAAGTGTACTAAGCGCCCGCGCTTCGAAGGTATCTCACGCGGCTGAGCGACAGGCGATCATTAAAGCACTCGAAGATGCGAAGGGCCAGGTCGGGGGCCCGTCCGGCGCGGCCGCTCGCTTGGGCATGAAGCGAACCACTTTGCAATCGCGCATGCGGAAGTTAAACATCGCGCGCCTGTATCGCTGATCCCTGTTAGGCCGCGGTCGTATTCGTTCGCACAGCTTTACGAATCGATGCTCGGATAGAGGCCGAAGAGGGCGAGCGTGCACAGGCCCCGGCTGAAGGTGTCGCTCTGGCATGACCTTGGAGTGTGTGAGATGGGCTCTAGTCTGCGCCGAGCCGCCAAACTTCTCACGTCCCGATTTTTGCCTGTCCAGTCAGCGGCGTTCTCAGCCAAAGCCCAAGGATCTGCTCAAAACGCCATTTCTACTTAGGCAATCTTCGCTGGAGGCCGAAATGTGTTAGCGCATGTTAGCGCGTTGGCTGTAACTCCATGAAAACTTGGTAGCGCTAACGGGAATCGAACCCGTATTTAAGCCTTGAGAGGGCTCCGTCCTAACCGTTAGACGATAGCGCCACGGGATTCTTTGCCATTGTAGCAGGGGCGCATCTCTGCGCGATAATACTAGCGAATGCGGCGGGTCTTGCTTGCGTGCCTCTTCGTCTGTGCTGCCAGCGCGCAGGAGCACTGGATACAGTTCCGCTCGGGTCCGTTCGAAGTCTTCACTGATGGCGCGCCGCGCCCGGCCCGCGAGCTGCTGGGGCAGTTCGACGAATTTCACTTCGAGCTGGGACAAATCCTCGGTAATCCGGATCTGCAGACGCCGCTGCCTATCCGCATTCTGGTATTCAAGAATGCCAAGGAGCGCGACGCCTATCCGACTACGCCCGCGGTACTCGATGGCCGCGACCGCTCCGTCATTCTGCTTGCGGCCGGCGCCGGGATTTCGCCGGAACTCTATCGCGAATGCACGCGCCTGCTGCTCGAATCCAACACCGCCCGCATGCCCGTCGCGTATGAAAACGGCCTGATCGCGCTATTTTCGACCATCCAAGTTCACGGCGTGCGCATTATGCTGGGCGCGCCGCCGCCCAATCCCACCGAGCGCACGCGCGATTGGGCGCGGATGCAGTTGCTGGCCACCGGCACCGAATACTACGGCAAGCTGCGCGTGCTGCTGTTCAATTTGCAAAAGGGCATCGACGAAGCACCGGCGTACCAGAACACATTCGGCATTTCGCACGCGGAAATCGAGAAGCGGGTGGAGGCGTATTTCGCGGCGGGGAATTTTCAGGCGGCCCCGCTGTCGGGCAGGCCGCTGAATGCCGATCGCGATTTCGCCGAAAAGCCGGTTGGGCCGGAAACCTCGCGCCTGGCGCTGGCTGATCTGCTCCTGGATTCGCGCTCGACGCGTGGGTATGAGGCACTGATTGCGCAGCACGCCTATGCCGCCGAAGCCAACGAGGGCCTGGGGATGATGGCATTGCGTGAAAATCATTCCGACGCCGCCCGCCGTTATTTCGGTGAAGCCGTGAAGCTGGGAATTTTGTCGCAGCGGTCTTACCTGGAGTACGCGCGGCTCGAGCCCGATTCCGCCAAAGCCGTCGCCGCGCTGCAACAGGCCGCCGCTCTGCCCAGCAAAGTTTCCAAAGTGAAGCTGGCGCCGCTCTATAGTTTGATGGCCCAGCGCGAGAGCGATCCCGCCAAGCGCTTGCAGTATCTGAAACAGGCCGCGGACCTGGCGCCGCGCGACGCACTAGTCTGGCAGGCACTGGCCGAAGGTTATATCGAGCGGAAGAATTTCGTTGAAGCCGCCAAAGCCTGGCACGCCGCCGAAGTGGCCTCGAGCACCGACGAGCAGCGCGCGATCATGGCCAAAGGCCGAGCGGCCGTGGAAGCGCAGCGTCTGGATGCGGAAGCCGCCGAAAAGCAGCGCCTGGCCGCCGAAGAATTCGCGCGCACACAGAAACTCAAAGTAGCCGCGCTGGCGGAACTGCGTGCCGCTGAAGCCAAGGCCAACAAGGAGAATGCATCCAGCGCGCCCCTTCCGGCAAAAATTGAAAACTGGTGGGACGGACCGAAACCCGACGCCCGCGTTACCGGCATTTTGAGGCGCATGGAATGCACCGGCAAGCTGGCGCGGCTGGTCGTGGAAGGCGACGATCACAAGCTCATCCGCCTGATGCTGCGCGATCCTACCAAGATTGTAATTTTCGGCGGCGGCAACCAGACGCTCACCTGCGGTCCGCAGAAAGATCGCAAAGTGGCCATCGAATATTTCGCCAAGCCTGACGCGAAATCCGGCGCCGCCGGAGAAGTGGCTACGATTGAATTCCAATAATCCCGCCGCCATTCGCGGACGCTGGGTGGTGGTCGGGATATTCCTGCTGTCTTCCACCATCAACTATCTGGACCGGCAGACACTAGCCACAGTCGCCCCGCTGGTGCGTGCCGAGCTGCATCTCAACAATGCCGACTACGGTCTGATCCTGGCCGCGTTTTCGATTGCTTATGCCGCCGCCGCACCTTTCGCCGGATTGCTGATCGACCGCATCGGCCTGTCGCGCGGCATTACGCTGGCGGTGAGCGCGTGGTCGCTGGCCAGTATCGCCACGGGATTCGCGCGCGGGCTGCCGAGTTTGCTATTTTGCCGCGGCTGGTTGGGTGTGGCGGAAGCGGGCGGCATCCCCGCTGCCGGGAAGGCGATTCAGCATTACCTGAAGCCGGAAGAGCGCGCGCTGGGAAACGGGCTGAACCAGACCGGGGTTTTTCTGGGAGCGGTCCTTGCGCCGCCGGTTGCGACCTGGCTCGCCATCCGCTACGGCTGGCCTTCGGCGTTCTTGGCTACGGGCGCGGCTGGCTTGGCGTGGATCGCCCTATGGCGGATTGTTCGGAGTGGAGCGCATCGCGGCGAGGCCGAGTCTGAATCCACGGCGGCGCAACCGGTGTCGCGGAGCCTGCGACTGCTGCGGCAGCCGCGCGCATGGGGCCTCATGGCCGCCAACGCCTTGAGCATGGTGATCTATTCGCTGTGGAGCAACTGGACGACGCTGTATCTGGTCGAAGCGCATCACCTCACGCTGCCGCAAGCGGCGTGGTTCGCCTGGCTCCCCCCGCTCGCAGCGATGATCGGCGGGCTGGCGGGAGGATGGTTGTCGCTGCGCTGGGCGCGCGACGCCGCATCGCCGGTAAGCGCCCGGCTGCGCGTCTGTCTGGCGTGTGGCGTGCTGGCTCTGGGCACGGCGGCGATTCCGTTGCTGCCGGGCGCGCTGTGGGCGTCGGCCGGTATCTCGCTGAGCATTCTGGCGGTGTCGGCGTTCAGCGTCAACCTGTACACCCTGCCGCTCGACCTGTTCGAACCGGCGCATGCGGCGTTTGCGATTTCGCTGCTGGTATCCGCCTACGGAGCCATGCAGGCCGTACTATCGCCGGCGCTGGGCGCAACCATCGACCATTACGGTTATACGCCGGTGTGCGTAGCGGTTTCGCTCACGCCGCTGGCCGCGTATGGCGTGCTGCGCCTGGCGAAGATTTAAAGCGGTTCCTGGATGGCGGCTTAATTCAATAGTGGTAGCGGCAGGAAAGGATACGGATCTTATCCGGCAGGACCTGATAGACCAGCCTGTGTTCCTGACTGATCCGCCTCGACCAGCACCCAGAGAGTTCGTGCTTCAGTGGCTCCGGCTTGCCCAGGCCAGAAAACGGTTCCCGCTGGACCTCGCGAACCAGGCGAGCGATCCGGAGCGCCTGGGCACGATCTTGCCCAATCCACCAAGCCAAGTCCTCGAACGCGGAGGAATCAAATTCCAAGCTTCTCAACAACAGCCTCGAGTGAGAGCCCGTCCCTGCGCTGCGCCGCCGCCAGCAGACGCTGCTTCATCGCTTCCGACTTCAGCAGATGTGCAGTCTCCCGCTCCGACGCGATCTCCCGCCACAGTTCGATCGGGACGATAACCGCGGTCGGTTCCCCGGCCTCATTGGAGACGATCTGGATGTCCGTATCCTGCACCACTCCAGTTTACCTCCCCCACTGCCAAGAGGATCTGCGGGCGCTGGCGACATACACTCCCGGCTTTTCCAAGAAAATGTTGCCCCCGATGTAGAGAATCCCCCGCCTGCTCCGACTTACCCATGAAAGCGCACCAAGCGGTGCGAAAATCGAAAGGAGCAAATCGATGAAATACATGCTGCTGATGAGTGCCCCTAAGTCTGGCTTTGACTGGTACGCCAAGTGGCCCAAGAAAGATCTGCAGGCCAACATGGCGTTCATGCGGGACTTCAGCAAAGAGCTGAAGGAATCCGGCGAGTTCGTAGCCACTGAAGGCCTGGCTTGGCCGGATCAGGCCAAGATCGTGCGAGCCGGCAGTGACGGCGCCCCCATCACGGACGGCATTTTCCCGGAATCCAAGGAATTTCTGGCCGGCTACTGGATCGTGGACGTCGAGAGTCCGGAGCGTGCCTACCAGCTTGCCGCACGGGCGTCGTCGGCGCCCGCGCCTGAAGGGACTCAGGGAAGCATGCCGATCGAAGTCCGCCAAATAATGAGTGGGCCGCCGCCGGATTTGCTGTGACGTCTAAGGAGGAATAGCCATGAAATACATACTAATGATGAACACCATGAAGGCCGGCGCCGCCGCGTTTGGCTCCTGGCCGAAGCAGGATATTCAAGCGCACATCGCTTTCATGATCGGCCTCAATAAGGATTTAAAAGAGTCCGGTGAGCTGGTCTCCGCAGAAGGCCTGTCTTTCCCGGATCAGGCCAAGCTGGTGCGCGCGGGCAAGGACGGCGCGCCGATAACGGATGGCGTCTTCCCCGAGTCCAAGGAGTTTTTGGCCGGATACTGGATTGTCGAGGTCAAGAATCCAGAGCGGGCCTATGCGATCGCTGCCCGGGCTTCTGCCGCGCCAGGGCTCAGCGGAGTCCCGATGAACATGCCGATTGAAGTGCGTCAAATAATGAGCGGGCCGCCTCCCGATCTGCTGTGACGCCGCTCGACGCAGCCTCCGAGCATCTGCTGCGCGAACTGGCGCCACAGGTGCTCGGCGCGGTGATTCGCCGTTTCCGCGATTTCTCCACCGCCGAGGACGCCGTGCAGGAAGCGCTGCTCGCGGCTGCTACGCAATGGCCGCAGGAAGGCGTTCCCGGCAATCCGCGCGGCTGGCTGATACAGGTTGCCTCGCGGCGCATGGCCGATTACTTGCGCAGCGGGATTGCCCGCCGCGAACGGGAAACGGTGGCGGCGATGGAACTTCCGGCGGCCAGCGCCGGCATTGAATCGGACGAAGACGACACGCTGATCCTGCTGTTCATGTGCTGTCATGCGGCGCTGACGCCGTCATCGGCCATCGCGCTTACCTTGCGCGCGGTGGGCGGCCTGACCACCGCAGAAATCGCCAATGCGTTTCTGGTGCCGGAGGCGACGATGGCGCAGCGCATCAGCCGCGCCAAGCAAAACATCAAGGCTTCCGGCGTACCCTTCGGTTTGCCGACGGATCAGGAACGCGCCGGACGTTTGCGCAGCGTCCTGCACGTGCTCTACCTGATCTTCAACGAAGGCTATACCAGCAGTGTCGGCGCGCAACTGCAGCGGCGCGAACTGGCGTCGGAGGCGATTCGGCTGACACGTGCGGTGCATAGTCTACTGCCGGAAGATTGCGAAGTCGCCGGATTGCTGGCGCTGATGCTTCTCACCGATGCGCGGCGCGCCGCACGCAGCGGAGCGGATGGCGAATTAATCCCGCTGACGAAACAAGATCGCGCCTTGTGGGATCAGAAGCAGATCGCCGAAGGCGTCGCCTTGCTGAGTGCCACTCTGCCGAAGGGAGCCGTCGGCGCGTATCAGTTGCAAGCCGCCATCGCCGCCGTTCATGACGAAGCCGCGCGCGCCGAAGACACGGACTGGCTGCAAATTCTGGCGCTGTATGACCTGCTGAAACGCATGTCCGGCAACCCGATGGTGATGCTGAATCACGCCGTTGCGGCCGCCATGGTTCACGGGCCATCCAAAGGACTGGAGTTGTTGGATGCGCTCGATGCCGATGGACGCCTGGCGGGCCATCACCGCCTGGACGCCGTACGCGCTCACTTGCTGGAACTGGCCGGAGATCATCAGGCCGCAAGCGCACATTACCGGATTGCCGCCGGCCGCACGACTAGCCTGCCGGAACGCAATTACCTAATGACGCAAGCCGCTCGGCTGAGAGAAAACATTTCTTGAAGTTCTCTGCGTCCTCTGCGCCTCTGCGAGAAATGTTTCTCCGGTTTCACCCCGCCATCGCCAGCACGCTCTGCAGCAGCACGTTGGCTCCTCGCTCGCAGTCCTCCCAACTCGTCAATTCTTTGGGCGAATGGCTGATACCGCCCACGCTCGGCACGAAAATCATTCCCATCGGCCCGACGGCGGCCATCACCTGCGCATCATGCACGGCTCCGCTCGGCAGACTTCGAGTGGATAGCTGCAGGTGTTCCGCGGCCCCGTGAATCACGGCTTGCACCTCGGGACTAGCCAAAGCGGGCTCTGCGTGTTGTGTCTGCGTCAGCGCAATCTGTGTTTTCGTCTGGCTGCCGATTGCCATCGCCCGTGCGCGGACAGCCTCTCCCAATCTCCGCAATTTTTCCGTGGACAGATCACGCAGATCGATGCTGAGCCGCACTTTGCCGGGCACAACATTGGGAGCATTCGGCTCGACTTCAAGGTGGCCGACCGTTCCCACCTGCGCGCCTGGTTCCTGGGTCACTAGCTGGCGCACCGCCAGCGTGAGCTGTGCGGCGGCTACCAACGCATCCTGCCGGTCCGCCATGGGCGTCGTGCCCGCGTGATTCGCCGCGCCGGTGATCTCTACATCGTAATGATCGAGCGCGACGATCCCTTCGACGATGCCGATACTGGTTCCCGCCTTATCCAGCGTGCCGCCCTGCTCGATATGCAGCTCCAGGTACGCGTGAAAGGCTCCGGCGCGCAACTGAGTTTGCTCGAGACGGTCAGGGTTGCCGCCGATTCGCCGCATGCTTTCACGAAGTGTGAGCCCCCGCGAAACGCCATCCATCTCACTGGCGCGCAGTTTGCCTGCGGCGGCCCGGCTTCCGTTGAGGGCGTTCCCGTCGAAACTGGCTTCCTCACAGCTCCATACGACAGCCTCAAGGGGACGGCGCGTCACGATGCCGTTCTCGCCTAACAAACGCAGGACCTCGATCGCCGCCAGCGAACCAAGGTCCCCATCGAAGTTGCCGCCGTTCGGAACCGAATCGATGTGGGAGCCGAACAGAACCGGCGCCAGCGCATTCTCCATACCGGCCTTGCGGACAAAGATATTTCCCGCGGCGTCGATGCGGGCTTTGAGACCCGCTGCCTGCACCAGGCCCAACAAATATTTACGCCCGGCGATGTCGGCGTCACTGTAGCCGATGCGGCTGACGCCATCCGGGAAGCCGCCACCCCTGGGACGGCCGTGCACGCTGAGCGATTCGATTTGCTCGCGCAGACGGGCGCCGTTGATCCCGAGCTTCGGACCGGCACGCGCCGCGAGCAACGACAAACTCGCCAGGAGCTCACGCCGTGTCATGGCCGCCTCAGTAAATCACGCTGCTCTTCGAGGCCGCCGTCGATCGTCCCAGCGGCCACAGAAATTCGCGCGCCCCGGCCGCCATGTACCCCAAATCGGTCGGCGTCTGAAATAGCAGGAACCCCTGCTCCAAATGCTTGGGAATGCGCGCCGGATCGGCTTCGGGCCGGCCCACGACTTTGCCATGCTTCTTCGCCGCGGCCACGATCTTCGCGATAGCCTCATCCAGAAGCGGGTGATCCTGATTGCCGCGCAATCCCAGCGAAAAAGACAGATCGCTGGTGCCGATGAACATGGCGTCGACGCCCGGCGTAGCGGCGATCGCGTCGACATTGGCTACCGCGCGCGCCTCCTCAATGATGATGATCACCATGACGTTGCGGTCGGCGGACGCATGGTACGGCTCTTTCGTTGGCCAGGTGAGGGTGGCCAAGGTCGCGCCCGATCCGCGCCGGCCTTCGAGCGGGTAATGGCACGCGGCCACCGCCTGCTGCGCCAGCTCTGGCGTGCTGGTAAATGGAAAGATCACGCCGCTCACCCCGGCGTCGAGGACCCGCTTCGCCTGCCAGATTTCGTTCACCGGCACGCGCGCAAACGCCATGGCCGGCATGCCGCGCGTGGCCAGCACCATGTTGCGCAGGCTCTCCAGCGTGATGGGCGAGTGCTCCATTTCAATCCATAGAAAGTCGAATCCGAAGCTGGCGACGTGCGCCGCCACATCCGCATTGCCTACGGTGATCGTACCGGCGAAAACGGGTTGGCCTTCGCGCAGCCGTTTCTTTACGGGATTTTCCCAACTCTGAGGTATTTCAGCCACTAAATCCACCCCTGCCAATCTGTAATACTGATAGATAAGTCCATGAGGGGGATTGTATGGCATTTTGCCCGAATTGCGGAAATCAGGTAGACGGGCGCTTTTGCGCCAAGTGTGGAACGGCGGTCAATGCGGAGGCTGCGGCCGGGGGGGCGGCGGCGCCTGCGGGAGTCCCTGTGACCCTGCAAGTAAGCGGCTTGACGGACAATATCGCCTCCGCTCTGTGTTACCTGTTGGGTTTCGTCACTGGCATTCTGTTTTTGGTACTGGAGCCGTATAGCCGCAATCGCAAAATTCGCTTCCACGCGTTCCAGTCGATCTTTCTCAACGTTGCTTGGGTGGTCATTTGGTTTGCCTGGGTATTCCTTTCCGCGATGATGCACACGATATTCTTTTTCCTGAGTCCGCTTTTCGGTTTGGCATGGTTCATCATTTGGCTGTTCATGATGTTCAAGGCGTATCAGGATCAGAAAGTGGTCCTGCCCATCATCGGTCCCCTGGCTGAAAAGCAGGCGATGGCTTAATTGCGAATCGCCGGCCTACTTGCGAAGACGTGTAGCCTCTGCCTCGCCGCGGCGATGGGCGCGGTTACTGTTCCGCGCATCGCCTCCATCGATTATTACGGCCTGCACAAGATTCCGGAAACCCGCATTCAGAAGGTACTGGGTCTGAAGGCGGGCGATTCATTTCCGCCATCCAAAGGCGAGATTGAAGATCGTATTGAAGATATTCCCGGCGTGCTGACCGCGCGCCTGGAAGCGGTGTGCTGCGAACAGGGGCGAGGCATCCTGTTCGTTGGAATCGAAGAGAAGGGCGGGAACCATTTCCAGTATCACTCGCCGCCGGCCGGAGCGGCGGTGCTCGATCCTGAGATTCTCGCCATCTACCACGACCTTGTACAAGCGGTGCAGGTTGCGGTGCGGCGCGGCAGCACGCGCGAAGATCTGACCCAGGGGCATTCGCTGATGGCCGATCCGGATGCCCGTGCCATTCAGGAGCAATTTCCGGTCTACGCCAAAGAGCACATCACGGCGCTGCGCGGTGTGGTGCGAAACTCTGCCGACGAAGAACATCGCGCCATCGCGGCCACGATTCTGGGCTACGCGCCCGACAAAACCACCGTCATCGACGATCTGGAATACGCCATGCAGGATCCGGTGCAGGGAGTTCGCGCCAGCGCCATGAGCGCATTGAACGCGATTGCCGTGCTGGCCCGGCTGCAGCCGGATTTGGGCATCAAGATCCATCCCACCTGGTTCATTGAAATGCTCAACTCGGTGGTTCTCACCGACCGCACGCGCTCGCTCGACGCCCTCGTTACCCTCACCGATTCGCGCGACGCCAACACGCTGGCCCAGCTTCGCGAGCGCGCCCTGCCGTCGCTCGCCGAGATGGCGCAATGGAAGAGCCTGCCGCACGCGTTGCCCGCGTTCCTTTTGGTGGGCCGCATCGGCAATGTCGCCGAAGAACAAATTTACGCGAGCTGGACCAGCGGAGACCGGGCCGGCATGATCCTACGCGTGGTGAGTCCAGCGCGCGCCAAAAAGAAGAAGTAGAAGCGGCTCACAGAGCCGCGACTAAAAGGAGCGGTTTTTCTTCCCGGGCTCTTCCGCCGCGCCCACGCGCCCGGCGGCGTAGAGCCTCTTGTCCATTCGGTTCAACCCGCGATCCATTCCGGGCCGCAAAATCCGCGTGTGCGAAATTTCAACCAATCTTTCCGGAATGGCCCACACGTCCTCCTCCGCCGTGATCCAGTGGATGTTGTTGAAGCGCGTCAGGCTCACCGGCCGCGAATAGGCCCGTAGCGTTTTCTCCCCAGCTGGATTGTAATAGTGCTCGAAGTACGACATCGCCAGCTCGCGCAGCGTGCGATACACGGGCTCGCGAAAGCGCAATCCCGAATAGTTGGACTTGGCAATCGCGCCCCAGTGTCCTTGATGGCGAAAAATGGCGAGCACGTGGTCGTCGTCGCGCACCGCCTCGAGATCCAACAGTAGCGGAGGATATTTCAACAGCCCTAGCGCGGCCGCGCCAAACAGCGCGCCTTCCATGCAGTGCGCCAGGCGATCGCGCAGCACACGGCGCGGCGAGCGGCAGGTGGGCCCGCCGGGCTCCTTGTTGTAGCCGATTTGGTCGTCCAGAAACCGCTGGATCTTTTCCGGCGTCTTCAGACCGCGCAGCAGCTTACGCTCATGCGCGTTGAATCCACTCATTGCGGCCACCGCAGGAACCGCCGCAGAAATTCGAACGTGCCCTTGCCATTGATCGAGTGCGGACCGTTGAAGAATTCGATCGCAGCCCGGTCCGGCATGCCCAGACGCATGGTGTAGAAGCGGCGGACGCGCGCGAACTCATAGGCCACCCATTCGTCCGGCGCCACGCCATCGTCATGCCCACGCTCCACCATGAACGGCCGGGGAGCGATCAGCCACGCCAGTTCGGCGTAGTTGGCGATGTTGGCGAGATCGAATTCGATCATGTCGTACTCGTTGGTGAGCAAGTAGCTGTAAGGCGAATCGATGCGCGTATTCTTCCAGATCCATTCGTTGAAGTCGGCAGAGCAAATGGAGAGCGCATAGCCAGAGAGCAGCGCCGGCACCCGCATCGCCGTCTTTCCGCCGTAGGAGAGGCCGTAGAAACCAATGCGGTTGGCATCGACAAACGGCTGCGTGCCGAGCCATTCCAGTAGCCGCTGATGCTGCCCGAGAATGAAAGAAAATAGCGCCAGCTTGAGCGGATGTCCGCGGCGCTGGATGATACGGAAGCGGTCCTCGCCGATATACGGATTTTGCGGCGCGAAGGTGACGAACCCCTCCTCGGCCAGGCGCACCGCGAAGCGATGGTAGTAGTGCGAATCCATTTTGGGATCGGCGGCTTCGCTCGGCCGCCCTTCCAAACCGTGCTGGCAGACCACAAGCGGGCGCCGCTCGCCAGGCTTGATATCTTTCGGGACCAGCAGGATGCCATATGCAAACACATCCGGCCAGACGTCGAGCATCACTTCGTAACCGCGGAACTTGGGCTCGTCGTAAATCAGCCGCGTGCGCGGGTTAACGGGCTGGTCGGGATTGGGCATGCGGCCGATCACTTCGTCCCAGATATAGTCGCGATAGAATTGCGTGGACTCGGTCCAGCGCTCCGGCGACGAACTGTCGGCCTTGGCCCAGAACTGTTCGCGGGTGGCGGGCGAGCGGGCGATAACTTTCTGCGTGAAGTCCACCAGTTGATCGAATTGCCGGTGCAGGCGCGGCGCGGGATCGTAGTTTCCACGGACATCGGCAGGAGCTGCCGACGCGGGCTGGAGCGGCTTGGTCCGTCCGAGCGCCTGCAAAAAAGCTTCGAGAGCGGGCTCCGAGCCGGTGGTCACCAGTTGCAATCTCTGTTCCGCCTGCTGACTACGAAAGAAGGGACGAGCCCGCTCGACCTCCTCTCGGACCGCGGCAAGCGTGGGTGTAGTCAACCTTCCATTAGGAGTGGCATTGTTACGTTTGGGCGTGACCGGCGGCGGTCCGTCGACATGCGGAACATCAGCGGTTTCGACAATGAGCGCGCG
>Ga0070731_10002951_pt1 | contig 15682 bp, 10 predicted proteins | sample Coa_R1_2_FD_66448 | JGI IMG/M metagenome (GOLD analysis project Ga0070731, IMG submission 66448) | Surface soil microbial communities from Centralia Pennsylvania, which are recovering from an underground coalmine fire - Coalmine... | ecosystem: Environmental > Terrestrial > Soil > Unclassified ...
TGGGCACGAATCTGATCTCATACGGCACGCAGGGCAGCGGCCCCGGACAGTTCTATGGCGCGTACAGCATCGCGCTGGATGCGGCGGGCCGGATTTATATCGCAGACACGTACAACGGCCGCGTAGTGCGGATCGACGATATGAACGGCACCAACTGGACCAGCTTTGGCACGTACGGCTCCGGCACCGGCCAGTTCAACGATCCCATGGGGATCAGTGTCGATGCGCAGGGCAGAATCTACGTGATGGACACGAACAACAACCGGCTGGTACGCATTGACGACATGAACGGCACCAACTGGACCACCATGACCGCGCTGGGATCGGGCGTGGGCCAGTTCGCGCAATATTCCGCGCCGGTGGCATTCGACTCCAGCGGCCGGATCTACACGGCGGATACCGGAAACAACCGGATCGTGCGCATGGACGATATGAACGGCACCAACTGGACCACGTTGACGCAGTCACCTGTAATCAATGGCTACATCTATAGCTTCGGATCGCCGATCGGGATCGCGTTGGACGCCGCCGGCAAGATTTACGTGTTGCAGTCATCTCTGCCGGGGGTAGTTCGGGTCGACGATATGACGGGCGCCAATTGGACGTCCATCGGCCTGGGCAACAACGATACGCCGCACAGCATTTCGGTCGATTCGAGCGGCATGGTGCTGGCCGGGGGAGGCGGCGCGCAAACTGTGGACGGCATGCTTGGAGTGCTGCTCTCGTCGAACGCTCTGACCCAGTTCTACGGTCCGTATTACGTCTTTGGAGCGACACTGCTTCCGCTGCCCGTTCCGCGCCCATCGGCGATCAGCTTTACACCGCCGGCCCTGACGTTCTCCCAGAATGTGGGAACCACCAGCCCGGCGCAGACCGTGACGGTCGCGAACTTCGGCGGGAGTCCCATGAACGTAGGGACGGTTTCCGCGAGCAGCGGATTTGCCGCGACCCATAATTGCCCGGGAGTCCTTAATGCAGGATCGAACTGCACGGTGTCGGTCACCTTTACTCCATCGGCCACCGGTCCGGCGAACGGGACCCTGACGGTGACGGATGACTCGGGCAACGCCGGCGCGACGCAGACAGTAACTCTGACGGGCACCGGAACCGCGCCCATCGCTTCGGTTAGTCCACTGACGCTGTCCTTCGGGCAAGTGGTTTTGGGAACCACCAGCCCGGCAAGGACGGTAACGCTGCAGAACACCGGGACAGGGCCCATGCAGGTCGCGTCCGTAGCCGCCACCGGGCCCTTTAGCCAGACCAACACCTGCAGCGGAAGCATCGTGCCGGCGGCTTCCTGTACCATCACGGTTTCATTTACGCCGACGGCGACGGGGCCGGCTTCCGGCACGCTCACCATCAAGGACGACGCTGGAACGCAGACCGTCAGCCTCAGCGGGAGTGGACTTCCGCCGGTGAGCTTCTCCGCGAATACGATACCCTTCGGCTCGGTTCCGGCCGGGAACACCAGCGCGGTCAAGACCCTTACCGTGGTGAATAATTTGCCCACCGCGCTTAGCTTTGCGAGCATCACGCCAAGCCCCGAATTCAACGTGGCGAGCAACACCTGTGGGGCGGGTATCGCCGCACACTCCAGTTGCAAGGTCGGGGTGACTTTCTCGCCCACCGCCATCGGCAAGGCTACGGGCACGCTGACCTTCACCGACAGCGCCGTGACCAGTCCGCAGACCGTCAGCCTGACCGGCACGGGCACGGCACCCGTCACCGTCTCAACAAGCACCTTGAGTTTTGGCACGGTGGCGGTGGGCAGCACCAGCGCGCCGAAAACGGTAACGGTTACCAATCATTTAAGCGTCGCGCTGAATTTCGCCGGCATCGCGGCCAGCGCGGGATTCGCGGTGTCGAGCAATACCTGCGGCGCGAGTATCGCCGCCGGGGCAATTTGCACTATCGGCGTGACCTTCTCACCATTGGCTAAAGGCACTGCCAGCGGCACACTGACGATCACCGACGATGCGGCAGGCAGTCCGCAAACTGTGCGGCTCACGGGTAGCGGCGGATAGCCTCCGGAAGCGTACGATTCAGGCCCACCCTCAGGATGGGGTAAACTGGCTGATTCGTTCGCATGGCGCTGTCCACGGGTACAAAACTCGGACCCTATGAGATCCTCGCGCCACTCGGCGCCGGGGGCATGGGTGAAGTGTACCGCGCGCATGACCCGAGGATGGGGCGCCAGGTGGCCATCAAAATCTCCGCCGAGCGCTTCAGCGCCCGCTTTTCCCGCGAGGTGCACTCGGTGGCGGCGCTGAATCATCCCAACATCTGCCATCTCTACGACGTGGGACCGGATTACCTGGTGATGGAACTGGTGGAGGGTCCCACCTTGGCGGAAAGGCTGACGCAGGGGCCGGTGCCGCTGGATGAGGCGCTGCAGATCGCCCGGCAGATCGGCGACGCGCTTGAAGACGCGCACGAGAAGGGCATCATTCACCGGGATCTAAAGCCAGGCAACATCATGCTGCGGCCGGACGGCACGGTGAAGGTGCTGGATTTCGGATTGGCCAAGGTGACCGACCAGACCGCCTCCGGCGAGCGCGCCGAGCACTCGCAGAGCCTGACGGTGGACCCGATCAGCCGGGTGGGCGTAGTCGTCGGTACGGCTGCCTACATGCCTCCCGAGCAGGCGCGTGGGAAGTTGGTGGACAAGCGCGCCGACATCTGGGCATTCGGCGTCATCCTGTTCGAGATGCTCACGGGCGAGCGGCTGTTCGCGGGGGAAACGGTTTCCGATACGCTCATCGAAGTGGCCACCAAGGAGCCGGATTGGGAACGGATTCCGGCGAAGGCCCAGCGTCTGCTACGGCGCTGCCTGGAGAAGGACCCCAAGAAGCGGTTGCGGGACATCGGGGATGCCTGGTTCTGGCTGGAAGACGCGGTGCCCGAGGGAGCGGTCACGGCAATGGCCTATGGGAAAAAGTCCGGCCGCTGGAGACTGCCGGTGACCCTCGCCGCCATCGCCAGCCTGATGGCCGCCGCCTTTGCCGCCGGCCATTACACGCGCAAACTTCCCGATGCCCGCGCCATCCGGTTTTCATTCGCGCCGCCATTCAAGACGCATGCGATCAATCTGGCCTTGTCGCCGGACGGGACGCGCATCGCCTCATCGGGTATCGATGAAGACCACCACCTCTGGCTCAGTTCCATCGACTCCTCGAACGCCCAAAAACAGCCTGGTACGGAAGGGGCTATGAGTCTATTCTGGTCCCCGGATGGACGCTCTGTGGGTTTTGTTTCCGGCGGTGTGTTGCAAAGACTGAACCTCGACAGCCCACAAAGTCCGCCACAGACGGTGACTTCACCCGCCAATCCATTCGCCGGCGCCGCCTGGAGTCCGCGGGGCGTCATCCTCTTTCAGGTGGAGCAGGCTGGGAGCGGGCTTTCCCGAGTTCCAGCCGGCGGTGGAGCGCCGGCTCCGGCCACCCATTTGAATGCCGCGCGCAAGGAGATCGTCCATCGCTATCCGCAATTCCTCCCCGATGGCCGCCATTTCATCTACTGGGTGTGGAGCGCGCTCGAAGAGAATACCGGCGAATACATCGGCTCGCTCGATGCCGCGGAGAAACTGCCGGATGGTCCGCTGGTGCGGACGTGGCGCGAGGCGCACTACGCCGATTCCGGGTATCTGCTGTATCTGGAAGGCAAGGTGCTCATGGCGCGCCCCTTCAATGCATCCGGACTGCGCTTCACCGGTGAGGCGCGGGCCTTGCCGGAGCAGATAGGGAGGCATTGGGGCACCACGGGCCACGCCATGTTTTCGGTTTCGTCCAGGGACGCCTTGATCTACCAGGAAGTCCTGCCGCAAGGGGCATCGCGCATCAGTGTGCGCAGCCGGTCTGGAAACGTGTTGCGGACCATAGAGGCGCCCGCGGGGAGCCAATTTGCCGCGGTCGACCCATCAGGAACACACGTTGCCGTGCAGGGCCTGGACGAGAACACCGTGGAAGATATTTGGACCATCGACCTGGAGAGAGGGCTGGCCTCCCGGCTGACCGCCAGGCAGGGTTCCAACCAACGGCCGGTTTGGTCGCCGGACGGGCAGCGCATCGCGTTCATGTCGAATCGCGCCGGCGCTTACGATCTCTACGCCAGGAATGCAAACGGCACAGGTGAAGATGAACTGCTGGTGAAGTCGCCGCATACCAAGTTTCCGGCGGGCTGGTCGGCGGATGGCAAGTACCTGCTTTACGTCGAAGGCGGCAACGGTGACATGCTCACGAGCACCTGGTTGCTGCCGATGGAAGGAGACCGCAAACCGATTCCATTTCTCAACACCGGGTTCAACGTAGATGATGCAAAGCTATCGCCCGTGCTGGACGACCTCGGGCGGCAAAGGATTGCGTACGTGTCGAACGAGACGGGTTCGAGAGAGGTCTACGTGCGTCCGTTCCCGTCCGGCGGGCCTGGCGCCGCCGGACCGGTGGGTCCCGCAATCCGCGTCTCCACCGCCGGCGGATACCATCCCTTTTGGCGCAAGGACGGCAGGGAGCTGTTCTACTCCGTGGGTCCTAAGCAAATGGCGGTGGATGTGACGTTCGGTAAGAGGCCCGAAATCGGCATACCGCATTCGCTGTTCGATTTGGACCTCAACAGCGTCTCCGCGGACGGCCAGCGCTTTCTGCATATCGAGGATGCCGCCGAGATGCCCGCCGCCCGGATCAGCGTAGTGCTGAACTGGACCGCGGAGCTGGCGGGTAAGTAATTACGGCATGAGGCTCCACACCGTTCCACCGCCGCCGCTACCGCCAGAGTTGGTAGTGCCATAGAGAGTGCCATTGGTAGACCCCTTCAAACCACCGAGCGGGAATCCACCGTCGTCTCCCCCGGTAAACCTGTGCAGGGTCGTTAAGGTACCGCCAGCCAGCTTGAAGACCGTTCCGGAGGAGTTATCGCAGCCGCGGCAGCTCGTTGTGCCGTAAAGAGTGCCGGCCTTGTCGATGTGTAAACTTCCGCTGGGAAAGCCTCCGTCCGACCCGCAGGTGAAATTGTAGAGCACCATCTCCATCTCCATGCCCATCATCGACATCAACTCGAATACCGTTCCGCAGTTGTGAGAGCCGCCGAACTCCGTCGTGCCGTACAGGCTTCCCTGCGTGTCCTGCGCCAAAGATCCGAAAATGGGAGTTGCCCCGTCCCCCCTACCGCCAAAGTTGTGCAGGGTCGTCATCATCGCGCCATCCGGGGAGATATTGAAGAGCGTGCCGCCGCCGTAAGTGCCGCCCGACGAGGTGGTGCCGTAAAGGATGCCCTTCGGGCCCATCAACAAACCCGTGAAGGGTTTTTCGCCATCCGAACTCGCCTTGAAGTTGAACATCACATTCTCAGCGGTCGCATTAGTCCTGAACACCGTTCCCGCGCCGGAGGAGCCGCCGAAGCTGGTGCCGTAAAGTGTGCCCGCCGGACCCATAACCAAGCCTGTGAACGGAGTTGCCCCATCGCCCGGAGTTCCGGTGAAGGTGTGGAGCAATATCTGCATCTCCATCCCACCCATCGACATCAACTCGTACACCACGCCGCAGCCCATGTTGAAGACCTGGCATGTTCCGGAGCCGCCGTTGACGGTGGTGCCGTACAGGTTGCCCGACGCGTCCAATACCAGGCCGGCGTAGGGATTCGCGCCGTCCGACCCGCAGGTGAAGTTATAGAGCTCCATGTACATCCACATTGTCATCCCGCCCATGTTCATGGGCATCAACTCGAACACCGTTCCGCAATTGCTCGTGCCGCCGAACGCGGTGGTGCCGTACAGGTTGCCGTTGGAGTCCGCGATCACGGAGGCGAAGGGAGATGCCCCGTCCGACCCGCCGCCGGTGAAACTATGGAGCGTGGTGAAAGTCCTGGCCGCGGGTTGCGCGGCCCCGGACGTCCGGGTTTGGGCGCCGGCCGCCGTCACAACCGCGATTGTCAGCGCCAGCGGGATACTGAGTGTGCGCAGGCGCGTTGCGAAAGTTTGTTTCTTCATTTTCTTTTTCCTTCCCATTTAGGGTTTGCTTTTCCGTGGATGACGCCGCATAGCGAAGGCAAGCGCTCCGCCAAACCCGGAACGTATCGCGCGGTTCCGCGCAACTCTCTGATACTCCAGCCGTTCGCGAACCGCAGAGGGAACCCGCGCGCGCCATTGGCGAGGCCCAAACCCTATCCGATCGTGCGGCGGCTATCCGAACGGATAGGAATGGCTTATGCTAGGGAGTCTGGACCAGCATCACAATCCCAATCTGATCGGCATCAGCGGCTCGGTTGAGGGGGGCGTCTTCGCGCTCGCGGGCGAGGAAATCTCCATCGGCCGGGATCACACCAACGGGTTGCCCATCAACGACCGTTCGGTTTCGAGGCGGCATTGCACAATCCGCAAACTGGCCACGGAGCAGTTCGAAATCCGCGATCTGGGAAGCCGGAATGGAACCGCGATAAACGGCCTGCCGGTCACGGCGCGGGTTCTGGCGGACGGGGACGAAATCCGGCTGGGCGACTGTTATTTCCGATTCCGCCGGATGGGATCGAGCGCGCAACAGAGTCAGGCGCACGTCCGTCTGGACGAAGCGGCGCTGGACACGCAAACCCTGCTCCTGCATCAGCTCGAGGCCGGCGGTTCCAGCAGTCTGGCGCTGCTCATCAAGATCGGCATGGGCATGCAGATGGTCCGGGGAACCGGGGAGATCGCAGAACACCTGCTGGCGTGCATCTTTGAAGCGATTCCGGCCGCGCGTGGCGCGGTCCTGTTATTCGATCCCGGCCGGGATGAACCGGCCTTCGCCTGTTCCCGGCATCGCGATGGGACGCCGCAGCCAGCACCCGTCGATAGCGCGATTGTGGCGCAGGCGCGGCGCGAAGGAATCGCGATCCTAAGCCCACCGGGCGACGTGCTGGCGGCGCCGATCAGGAGCCAGGATACGATACTCGGCGTCATTTACATCGAGGCGAAAGTTCCGCCGGCCGCATTCGCCGACGAGCACCTGCAACTGGCGGCCGCCATCGGCGGCATCCTGGGCGCGCCCTTTGAAAACTCGCGCCGCCTGGAATGGCTGGAATCGGAGAACCGGCGCCTTCAGGAAGCCGTGGATATCGAGCACGACATGGTGGGCGGCGGCCCGCGCATGCGCGAGATCTTCCAGTTCGTGGGCAAGGCCGCGCCGACGGATTCCACCGTCTTAATCCGCGGCGAAAGCGGAACCGGCAAGGAGCTGGTGGCGCGCGCCATTCACCGCAACAGCTCGCGCGCGGGCCAGCGCTTCCTCGCCATCAACTGCGCCGCATTGGCGGAAACACTTATCGAAAGCGAACTCTTCGGGCATGAAAAGGGCGCGTTCACCGGGGCGCTTGTGAGAAAACAGGGAAAGCTGGAAATGGCCGATCGGGGCACTCTGTTTCTGGACGAAGTGGGTGAGCTGCCCCTGGCATTCCAGACGAAGCTGCTGCGCGTTCTCCAGGAACGCGAATTCGAGCGAGTCGGCGGCACCCAGCCGATCAAGGTGGATGTGCGCATTTTGGCGGCGACCAACCGGGACCTGGAAAGCGCGGTCGCCAGCGGCGACTTCCGCAAAGACCTTTATTATCGGCTGAATGTCGTGTCTCTGGCCATGCCGGCTCTACGCGACCACCGCGAAGACATTCCGATGCTGGCCCGCTACTTCACCGCTAAGCACGGCAAGCACGTCAAGCGCAGGTTGGCGGGACTCTCCCCGGAAGCGATTGCTTGTCTGGAGGCTTATGACTGGCCGGGCAACGTGCGGGAACTGGAGAATGCCATCGAACGCGCCATCGTGCTCGGCACAACCGAGCTCATCATTCCCGAGGACCTTCCGGAAGCCGTGCTGGATGCTCCGGCGGCATCGGAGGCGATCGGCGGATACCACCAGACAGTTAAGGAAGAGAAGAAACGCGCGATTCTCGCCGCGCTTGGCCGGACGGGCGGGAGTTTCACGGAAGCCGCGAAGCTACTGGGCGTTCATCCGAATTATCTGCACCGGCTGGTCCGCAATCTCGACTTGAAGGAAGCGGTGCAGAAAGTGTCCGGTCACTGAGTTGTAACAGGCGGCGCCGGCGATTCCCCGGCGATAACTAACGATTGTAGACGACTAAGTCGCGGACGGTGTACGATACGATCCAGTAAGTTCTCATCGTAAGAATCAGCCGGGAGTCGACCATGAGATTGAGGACAGCTTTCGTTTCGATCGGGGGGTTGGCGGCATTTGCGGTCTTCGGGCGGCAGCCGCTTTGCTTCGCCCAAGGCGCCACGGGTACCATCAACACCATCGCCGGCAACGGGGACCTGGGTTTCGGGGGAGATGGCGGCCCGGCCATCAGTGCCAAAATTTCGGCTCCGGACGGGCTGGCGCTGGATAAATCGGGCAACCTGTTTATTGTCGACAACGGCAACAATCGGATCCGCAAGGTGGACAAGTCAGGCCTCATCACCACGTTCGCCGGGAATGGCAGTAGTGGATTTGCCGGGGACGGCGGCCCCGCGACCAGCGCCGAATTCGCCTGGGGATTCAACGGGCACCTGGGAATCGGCGTAGACAGCAGCGGCAACCTGTACATCGCGGATTTGTCGAACCAACGGGTACGTATGGTGGATTCCCAGGGAATTATCCGCACTGTGGCCGGAAATGGAAACAGGGACAACACGGGGGATGGCGGTCCAGCGACCAGCGCGGGACTTGTGGACCCCATCGCGGTAGCCATAGACCGCCACGGCAACCTCTTCATCGCCGAGTTCGCCGGCAATCGCGTGCGCAAGGTAGATACCTCAGGAACCATTACCACAGCGGCCGGCGGCGGGCCTTTGAGTGGGAATGGCGACGGGGGACCGGCAACCAACGCGGTCCTGAATGCGCCGTGGGCGCTGGCGTTCGATGGCGCCGGCAACCTGTACATCGGCGACGTGACCGCCAGACGGGTACGCAAGGTGGACACGTCCGGAATTATCACGACTCTCGCGGGCAACGGTTCGACTACCGACTCTGGCGATGGGGGCCCGGCCACGCAGGCTGGATTCTCTCTCACCGGCCTGGCCGCGGATAGCGCGGGCAACGTCTTCATTTCCGAATCCAGCAATCGTATCCGCCAGGTGAACACCTCCGGTATCATCAACACAATCGCCGGTACGGGCACGGGTGGTTACTCGGGCGATGGCGGCCCCGCAATCAGCGCTAATCTGAACTCACCGGGCGATGTGCTGGTGGACAGCTCAGGGAATCTCTACATCGCCGATTTTTTTAACAACCGGGTGCGGGAGGTCGCGGGGGTTACGCAGTCTTCGATACCCAGCGTGGCCGCGGGCGGGGTGGTGAGCGCCAGTGCTTTCGGTGAATTCACTTCCATTTCACCGGGGTCCTGGATCGAGATCTACGGGTCGAATCTCGCCCCGGACACACGTGGTTGGGCTGGGAGTGATTTCAGCGGCGTGAATGCGCCGACCTCGCTCGACGGAACCAGTGTTACCATCGGAGGCCAGGCCGCCTTCGTTTCCTTCATCAGCCAGGGCCAGGTGAACGTGCTGGCGCCATCCGGCATCAGCGCCGGTTCGCAGCAGTTGGTCGTCACCACCGCGGCCGGCGTCAGCAACTCATACACGGTAAACGTGAATGCCGTGGAGCCGGGGCTGATCGCGCCGGCGGCGTTCATCGTGGGCGGCAAGCAATACGTGGCGGCGCTGTTCCCCGATTACGCGACCTTTGCGATTCCTACGGGCGCCATTGCCCATGTGACCTCGCGTCCCGCTAAACCGGGAGACATTCTCATTATCTACGGCATCGGATTTGGCGATGTGGCGCCGAGTATTCCCGCCGGCCAACTCGTGCAGGCGCAGAATACGCTGACCGCGCCGTTCGACATTTACTTCGGAAATGTCAAGGCGGCATGGGCATACGCCGGTCTGGCTCCAGGATACACAGGCTTATACCAGTTCAACGTGACGGTTCCGGCGGTGCCCGCCAGCGATCTCGTGCCGCTGACATTTACGCTGAACGGGACTCCGGGCACACAGACGCTGTACGTTGCGGTGCAAGCCGGCAGTTAACGTCCGGTAGACCCGCGATCCCCAGAGCTTACAGCGCGCTCCGTCTTATGGCCGCGCAGGCGCGCTCGGTACCAAGACCCGCCGTCACCGGGTTTGAGGTTTCGCGTTCCTTTACACTCTTATGAGTCGCAGCTTTGGGTCAAGGCGTTTCAGATCGATCGGACCACTCGTAATGAACGCATAGCCCGCAGTCTGGGCGCAGACCGCCACGTGAACATCGGTGATGTCCGACGTACCGGTTTGCGCGAGCAGCGCGCCAACGGCCTGTGCATGAGCTCCGTCGAGCGGCACCACTTCGGTTTTGTCAAACTGGATCACGCGCCACAGGCGTGCCTGTTTTGCCGGGTTCCTGATGACCTGCGCGAGAGCCGTGGCCGGGACGATGATCCGGTCCCCGTCCTCCAGAGCCGCATCGAGGATTGAGAAAAGCCGGCGATCATTTCGTTCCAGCGCAATCAGTCCGCCGGCGTCGAAAGTGATTCCATTCACGCGGCCTTCGGTGGCTTCGCTCCGCGCTTTCGCGGCGAGAGCATCCTTCTGGCCCAGGCGCGTTCCGCCGGCTTCAGCAGCTCCGCCAGTGGCCCGCAGAGCTTCGTCCACCATGGCGCGGAATGCGCCTGCATTATCGAGGAGACTTTTGGACGGCCTGCTGAATGAACCCGGAGACACTGGTGGTCCGGCAGCGTGATCGTGATTTTGGCTTCCCAATCGAGGACATAGAGGGGGCAATACTCACCATAGGCGGTGAATCAGCTCGCGGCGGGCTCGACGATGGCGGACATGGAGCCGGCGCTGCGCGGCAGACGCGGATCGGGGCCGTAGGCGTGAATCTGGTCGCGAGCGAACTCGGCTTGCGGCTTCTCGCACGTAATAATGACAGTGCGGCCGCAACGGTCGACTTCCTCGGCGTGCCGGAAAGCCTCCTCGAGCGTAAAGATGAAGAGCATTTGCAGCATTTCGATCACGTAGTCGTAACTGTGATCGTTATCGTCGAGCAGGACAACCCGGTAGAGGGGGACAAGCGCCTCCCGCCCAGTGATTAGCGTCTCCGGCTCAACCGTGGTCTTCGGCATCGAGGACTTTAAAACCAGTATGCCATGCAGCCGTGTTCACGGGAAGAGTGTCAGGCGGCGCGCGCGAGCAACAGATCGCGCAGCGTGTGGATCAGGATGTAGGTGTCCAAGGCGCGCGAGAAGTGCTTGAGGTAGTAGAAGTCGTATTCCAGGCGGCGCAGCGTGTCTTCTGGTTTATCCGGCGGATTTTTTATCTGGGCCCAGCCGGTAAGTCCCGGCTTCACACGATAAAGCTGGCGGTAGAACGGAATCTGCTCGCTCAAGACCTCCGCAAATTCGCGCCTCTCCGCCCTGGGGCCGACAAGACAGATCTCGCCGCGGAGCACGTTCCAGAGTTGGGGCAAGACATGCAGGCGCCAACGCGCGACAAAGCGGCGTACGCCATCGAGGTCCGTCCGGCCTGAGGCAACCAGGCACAGGCTGTAGAGCGGAAATGTTCTGCCTCCCAATCCAACGCATTCCTGGCGGCTCAAGACCGGGCCATGCGACGAGAATTTGAGCAGAATGGCGGCCAGCAAAAGGAAGGGCGCCGAGAGAATCGCCAGCACCAGGGCGATGAGCCAGTGGCCCAGGGTCTGGTAAAACAGCTGCCCGGCGCGGGGCTGGAAGTGGCCGCTCAACAGCAACTCGGCAGGCTGCAGCTCGTTCAACGGGACACGTCCGCACAACTGCTCATAGGCCGCGGAGACCTCATCGATGGTGGCGCCGGCATAGCGCAATTGCAGCAGGTCGGCGATGGGCATCCGGCCGCGGCGATCGCTGAAGCCCACCACGATCCGGTCGGGTCTGACTTTGGCGACCACGTCCCGCAGGCCGTTCAACGATCCGAGGGGCGGGCCGCAGTCCGGCGGCGCTGGCAGTTGGCCGTCGCCATCGACGTAACCCACGACCTTCAGGCCTAGCTCCGGTTGGGCGGCGATGTGGCCGGCCATTTCGCGGAGCAGAGCGCAGAGTCCGACGAAGAGGATTCTCTGCGGACCCACCACGCGCAGCACAAACACGCTATAAATAATCCGCCAGGCGAACAGGGCGGCCATCAGCAGGGCGCAGGCAGGGACCATCAGGCGCAGCGGCAGGCGGAATCCGTCGTTCACATAGGCGATGAGCGCCTGGAAGAGCAGCGCGATGCCGATGACCAGGGAGAGCTGCTGAATCAGCAGCAGGCGCGACTTCACATGGACGTTGACGTACAGGTCCTCAAAATACAGGCCGAACAAAATACTGGCCGCGGCCAGGGCAATTCGCCACAAACCGTTGCCCGTGAGCAGGAACACCTCGGGGTCCACGTTGAGGATCAGGAACGTGACCGACAGGAAGCATGCGGTAATCAACAGGATCTCGGAGAGCAGCAGGGCGAGCGCCCCAACCGGCACGAATACTCTGGACAAGCGGTTCATTGACCAGCGTCAGAGCCACATTATAGCGGCATTGAGGATAGCGGCATTGAGGGCGAATTGCGATAATCGAATCAGCTCAATGGACCGGCCCGTTTACCTGGACAATCACGCCACCACGCCTCTCGATCCGCGCGTGCTGGCGGCCATGATGCCCTACTTCACCGGGAAGTTCGGCAATGCGGCCAGCCGCAATCACCAGTTCGGATGGGAAGCGGAGGAAGCTGTGAACGCGGCGCGCAAACAGATTGCCGGCTTGATCGGCGCCGCGCCGCAGGAAATCGTGTTCACCAGCGGGGCGACGGAATCGAACAACCTGGCGATCAAAGGCGTGGTGGAGGCTTACGCGGCCCAAGGCGATCACATTGTGACTTGCGCCATCGAGCACAAGGCGGTGCTGGATACCTGCCGCAGCCTGGAGCGGCGCGGCTGCCGGGTAACGTGGCTGACGCCCGGGCGCGACGGGCTGGTGGACCCGGGCGCAGTGGCGGCGGCCATCGGCGAGAAGACGGTGCTGATCTCGATCATGTACGCCAATAACGAAGTGGGCGTGATCCAGCCGATAGCCGAGATCGGCCGTATCTGCCGGGAGCGCGGCGCGGCGTTCCATTGTGACGGCGCACAGGCAGTGGGAAAGGTATCGGTGAATGTGGAGCGGGACCACATCGACCTGTTGGCGCTTTCAGGGCACAAGATGTATGGCCCGAAGGGCGTGGGCGCTTTGTATGTGCGGCGCCGGAATCCGCGCGTGAGGCTGGCGGCGCAGTTGGACGGCGGCGGCCACGAGCGCGGCATGCGGCCGGGCACGCTGAACGTCCCGGGTATCGTGGGGCTGGGCGAGGCCTGCGCCATCTGCGCGCGCGAGATGGCGGACGAGACCGAGCGCCTGCGACGGCTGCGGGACCGTTTGCGGGCGAAGCTGGAAGAGGGACTGGATGACGTGCGGGTGAACGGCAGCATGGAGCGCCGGTTGCCGCACAACCTGAACATGAGCTTCGGTAATGTGGAAGCCGAAGCGCTGATGATGGGCATGCCGGAAGTGGCGGTATCCAGCGGATCGGCGTGCACCTCCGCCACCGTCGAGCCCAGCCACGTGCTGAAAGCCCTGGGGCTTGACGATGAGGCGGCGCACAGCTCGATCCGGTTCGGGGTGGGCCGGTTCACCACAGAGGAAGAAGTGGACTACGCAGCGGCGCGCGCTATCGAGGTGGTCAAGAAGCTGCGAGAACTGGCTGCGCAACCCTTTTGAAGAACACGCGCAAGACGGGGCGACCCGCGCCGCTTGAATCTAAGGAGTTCCTGGCTTGTATGGCGGCGCGGCAAAACGCACCCCTTTGCGCTTTTGAGGAATACGCGCAAGACGGCGCGTGGGCAGTTATGCGAAGGCATTGAGGCGTCCACGCGCCTTGCGGGCTCGCTAGCCGGCCAAAGACGGTAAGATAGTTACAGAGGGTGCATGATTCAAGTCACCGAAAAGGCAGCCGAGCGTATACGCCAGATCCTGGCCAAGCAGGGCGAAGTACCGTCCGCGTCGGGCGGGCTGCGCCTGGCGGTGCAAGGCGGCGGCTGCTCGGGTTTCTCATACGTCTTCAAGATCGAGGCTAAGGAGCGCCCCAGCGATCATGTGTTCGCGGCCCACGGGGCGAAAGTGGTCATCGATCCGAAGAGTTTCGTCTACCTGGACGGGTTAACTCTGGATTACAAGGAATCGCTGATACAGTCCGGATTTGTGATCGACAACCCCAACGCACAGAAGACTTGCAGTTGCGGCACTTCGTTTTCAGTCCAGTAGGCCGCGTTCGCCGTCCCGGCAACATTCCATCCACGCCCCGTTTTCGTCCCGCCCAGATCTTCACCGTTCGGAGAACCCATAGACACCGCCGGATCGACTTTCGCTTGCATCGGGGCTCATATTCCGGGGCACCCGGCGACGTACATCTAGCCACCACGCGTTTCGGCGCGAACGCTCGCCAACCAGAGAATTTGCAGACCAATAATGCCCCTGCAAGGGCTGGTAAAGCCCCGAAAAATCCGAACCAGCCCACAAACGGGGTAACAGCCAGAATCTCACCCAGAACTACTCCCAACACGAACGGAGCGGCGGTGAGTAGGCGCAGTGTGCGAAGAGCATAATAGACAAATGGAAATGAGAGCAGGCCGCAGAAGACGGCCCCGTCTATCGCTCCATGAAACACAAAGGGATCGGCAAAAGTCGCTGACATCGACTGGTGATAGGCCCAATCGGACGGCGAGAGGCTTAGCTTAAGCATCAGCACAAACGCAAATGCACAGACGAAAGCTGCTCCCAGATACAGAGTAAGAATCACAAGAGCACGTGATAACGCTCTCACAACTTCAAGGGCGGGGGTTCAAGCAGGCTGATAGCGATAGCACGACTCCGCGCCGGTAGTCCGCGTGTTGGTGTGCGAACGCACAAAAAATCCGATATCATTGTTGAACGGTTCGAATTAGTTCATTTACCGGCTAATTCTCGGGGGGAATTTCAGCATGATTTCTTTCAGGACGGCGGCGTGCTGCGCCCTGGCGGCGTGCGGCGCGTGGGCACAGGTCAACGTCACCACCTATCACAACGACAACGCGCGAACCGGCCAGAATCTCCGCGAGTCGATTCTGACGACCGCCAACGTGAATTCATCCGATTTCGGACGCGTGTTCGTGCAGCCGGTGGACGGGTACATTTATGCGCAGCCATTATATGTGTCCGGCCTATCGATCGCGGGCCAGACGCATAACGTGGTGTTCGTAGCCACGGAGCACGACAGCGTGTATGCATTCGACGCGGACAACAAGGCGGGCGCCAATGCGAATCCCCTGTGGCACGCCAGCTTCATCAATCCGCCGGCGGTGACGACCGTGGACAGCTACAACGACGCGGGCTGTGGCGACCTGATTCCGGAGATCGGCATCAGCGGCACGCCGGTGATCGACACCACCGCGGGGACGCTCTACGTGGTGGCTAATACGAAAGAGAACGGGCAGTTCTTCCAGCGCCTGCATGCGCTGGACATCACCACGGGAAGCGAGAAGTTCGGGGGGCCGGCGGTGATTACAGCTACCGTGCCGGGGACCGGCGACGGCAGTTCCAATGGGCAGATCACCTTCGACCCTCTGAAACAAAACCAGCGGCCCGGGCTATTATTGCGCGGCGGCGTGCT
>Ga0070731_10002952_pt1 | contig 15681 bp, 19 predicted proteins | sample Coa_R1_2_FD_66448 | JGI IMG/M metagenome (GOLD analysis project Ga0070731, IMG submission 66448) | Surface soil microbial communities from Centralia Pennsylvania, which are recovering from an underground coalmine fire - Coalmine... | ecosystem: Environmental > Terrestrial > Soil > Unclassified ...
ACGACCGTCGAGCCCGACGGATCGTTCGCCGCCCGAGGGTCTACCGCTTGCTGAACTGCGGCGCCTTGCGGGCCTTGTGGAGGCCCGCTTTCTTGCGCTCGACCTGGCGCGCGTCTCGCGTCAGGAACCCCTGGCGCTTGAGCAGGACGCGGTAGTCCGGATTCACCTCGACGAGCGCTCGGGCGATGCCGTGCCTGACTGCGCCGGCCTGGCCCGACGGGCCGCCTCCGTGGACTCGGACTCGCAGGTCGTACTGACCTTCGAGCGAGGTCGTCTTCAACGGCGCCATCACCATCGTCCGGTGCGTCAGGCGCGGGAAGTACTGCTCGATCGTCTTGCCGTTGATCCACGTCTTCCCGTCGCCGGGTCGCAGGATCACGCGCGCGACCGACGTCTTGCGCTTGCCGGTGCCGAGGTACTGCGCGACCGTCGCCATCACGCCACCTCGAGCGGCTTCGGCGCCTGCGACTCGTGCGGATGCTCCGGGCCCGCGTAGATCTTCAGCTTCGTGAGCTGCTGGCGCGCGAGCCGGTTGCGCGGGAGCATCCCCTTGACGGCGACGCGCAGCACCTCAGTCGGCCGGCGGTCGAGCTGCTCTCGAAGCGCTCGCACGCGCAGGCCACCCGGGTAGCCGGAGTGACGGTAGTACTTCTTGTCGTCGAGCTTCTTGCCGGTGACGGCGATCTTCTCCGCGTTCACAACGATGACGAAGTCGCCAGTGTCGACGTGCGGCGTGTACTGCGGCTTGCCCTTGCCGCGCAGCCGGTCGGCGATCTGGGTCGCGAGACGACCGAGGGTCTTTCCCTCGGCGTCGACGAGGTACCAGTCGGGAGCGATCTCGCCGGGCTTGGCGTTGTAGGTCTTCATACGGAGAAAACGGCGGACGAGCCGCCCGCCGAGGGCGCATGGTAGCAAGCAAAAGCTGCGGCGAGGCCCGCGGCGAAGGCGCCCGCGCCGCCGTGCGACGGGTGCCTGACGTAGGTCCCGCCGAGCAGGGCCTGCGCCAGGCGGCCGACGGGGACGACGGCTCGGCCGCGGGCGAGCGTCCGCGCGAAGGCTATTCCCACCTCGGCCTCGGCCCGCGTCGGCGCTCGATTCGAGCGCTCGTCGCCCGGGTGGGTCGGGACGACGTTCCAGAGCAGAACCTCGTCCGCGAGGCCGAGCTCGCCAAGCATGCGGTGCACGATCGTGGCGGTCGCCTCCGCCGGGCCCGACCCCGTCAGCTGGCGCTCCGAGGTCAGCGGGATCCCGGACACGCGCGTGCCGCGGTAGCCCGGTGCCTCGGCGACGAGCAGGAACGGCGCACCTGCCCGCTCGTCCAGGTAGCGCTCGAGCCGCTCGCGCAGGAGCGGCGCCCGCTCGCCGAGCCGGTAGAAGTTGTGGGTCCCGCCGATCCTGGCGGCGGCAAGCCGATCGATGAACCCGGACATCGAGCTCCGTACTCTGACCGACGGCGGCCAGCCAGCCGTGGACGTCGCACGCGCGGTCGCCGAATTCGTCGACGGCGCGCAGCGCACGCTCGACCTCGCGCAGTACGACTTCGACCTCGGCGTCAAGACCGCGCAGATCGTCGGTGGCGCGCTGCGCCGCGCGGCCGCCCGCGGCGTTCGCATCCGGCTTGCGTACAACGTCGACCACGCGCGGCCGATCCCCGTGCCACCGCCGCCGTCGCCGAACGAGAAGCTGATCGACTCGCTGCCCGTCGAGGCGACCGCGGTGCCCGGCATACCCGACCTGATGCACCACAAGTACGTCGTGCGCGACGGCGACACGGTCTGGACCGGATCGCTCAACTGGGCGGACGACGCGTGGTCGCGGCAGGAGAACGTTGTCGCAGTTCTTCGCTCGCCGGAGATCGCGGCCGAGTACGAGCGCGACTTTGCGCAGATCGTCGGCACAGACGAGGTCGGCGGCAGCGGCAAGATCGATCCGGTCTGGCACGGGAACGTACGCGTCTGGTTCACGCCTGCGCACGGCGCCGACGTCTCGCATCGAATCGCGCAGGCGATCGGGCTGGCACGACGGCGCGTGCGCGTCTGCTCGCCGGTTCTGACGACGGGACCGGTGCTCGGCGCGCTCGCGGGAGCTCGAGTCGACATCGCCGGGTGCGTCGACCAGACCCAGCTGCGCGGCGTCGTCGCGCAGTGGCACCAGAGCGGCCGCGCCGCCTGGAAGCTGCCTCTGCTCGAACGCGTCGCGGCGCGCGCGTTCAGCGGCAAGCTGTCGACGCCGTTCGGGAGCGGCGTGCACGACTTCATGCACGCAAAGGTCACCGTCGCAGACGACACGGCGTTCGTCGGCTCGTTCAACCTCTCACGCTCGGGCGAGCGCAACGCCGAGAACGTGCTCGAGATCGCGGACGCGGATCTCGCCGCGCGGCTCGCCGACTTCGTCGACGAGGTGCGCTCGCGTTATCCCGCCGTTGACCTCAGCTGACGCCGGTTTCGGCGTCGGCCGGGAACGAGCGCGACCACGAGACCGTGAACGCATGCGCGTACTTCGAGCCAGGCGGGATCAGCTCAGACGCACGCGCGAAGGCGGCACGCGCTGCGTTCCGCGCGCCCGCGGCCGCGAGCGCCTCGCCGAGCGCCCACTGCGCCCGGCCGCGCAGGGTCGCGTCTTCGCCCTCGTCCAGCAGCTCGACCGCCTCGGTCGCGTGGTCGATCGCCGCCGGGGCATCGCCGCTGCGCGCCTCGACCAGCGCAGTCTGCAGCGCGAGCCAGGCACGGTCTTGCGCGGCAGCGCCCGCGCCGACGGAGGCGATGTCGAGGTGCGCACGCGCGTCGACGAGATCGTCCTCGTACAACGCGAGCTCGGCCGCGAGAAGATGGGCCCGCCCGAGCGACGCGGTGTCCTCGCTCGCTTCGAGTAGTGCGATTGCGCGGTTGATGCTGAGACGCGCGGTGTCGTAGTCGCCCATGAGCGAGGCGAGCCGCGCGCCCGACCAGTAGAGGCGTACACGCGTGTACGCGTCGTCGGGCTCGCTCACGTCGCTGAGGCTCTCGGCAAGCGCTGCCCGCGCAGCGTCGACGTCGCCCTGGTCTGCGAGCGCGTAGCTCAGGTAGCTCGCGAAGCGGACGATGCTCGCCCGGTCGACCGGCCGCCGTGCCGCGACGTGGTCGACGGCGCCGCGGAGAAGCCTCACGGCGTCCTCGGTGCGGCCGGCGCTCGCGTACGAATGGCCGAGCGTGGCGTAGACGTCCGGGTGGGTGTGCGGGCTGATCCACGGCTCGGCGACCGCGCGCTCGAGCCACTCGATCGCCGCGCCGTGATCGCCGCGGTGCGCGGCGACGAGCCCGAGCCCGATGCGCGCTCGAGCTGCCGCCCGCGCGTCGCCGCCGTCGATCGCGTCGGCGAGCACCTCGCGAAAGGACTCCTCGGCGTGGGCGGAGTCGTGCTCGAGACGGAGCGCGAGCTCCGCTTCGCCGAGCCGTAGCTCGCGGGCCGCCGACTCGGCCAGGTCGCGGCCGGTCTCCAGGTAGTGGACGTTGACGCCCAGGTTGCGAGCGAGGACGCGGAGCGCCTTCATCGACGGGAGGCGCTCTCCCAGCTCGACGCGTGAGATGTACGCGTAGCTGACCCCGGGGCCGGCCAGCCCCCGCTGCGAGAGCCCGCGCTCGAGCCGCAAGCGGCGGAGCCGCGCTCCGATCGTCTCCTCACCGGCCGACATCTCGCCCGAATCTTGACCGTTCGGTTGACAACAGTCAATCACCCGGAGCCGGGTTGGGCTCGCGTGGCGACCGCAGGATCTGTCAACTTTTGTAGACACGTCCAGAGGTTCGGACGTCTTGGCGGCGGTGCCCGAAAGGAGGTGATCCCATGAGGCTCAAGGCGCTTTCCCTCCTGCTCGTCCTGGCGATGGTTGCGGCCTTCCTCGCGGATACCGGCTGGGGTCCCTAGAAGGTGACACGGGCGGGAGCGGTTCGCCGCTCCCGCCTCACTCCCACTCGATCGTGGCCGGTGGCTTGGACGTGACGTCGAGGACGACGCGGTTCACGGCCGGGATCTCGTTCACGATCCGGGACGAGATCTGCTCGACGAGGTCGTACGGGAGGCGCGCCCAGTCCGCGGTCATCGCGTCGTCGGAGGTGACCGCGCGGATCACGATCGGATAGCCGTACGTGCGCGAGTCGCCCTGGACGCCGACCGAGCGAATCGCGGGCAGCACGCAGAACGACTGCCAGAGCTCGCGGTAGAGGCCGGCGCGCCGGATCTCGTCCTGCAGGATCGCGTCGGCCTCACGCAGCGTCTCGAGCCGCTCGGCCGTCACCTCGCCGATGATGCGGATCGCGAGACCCGGCCCCGGGAACGGCTGGCGCCAGACCATGCGCTCCGGCATGCCGAGCTCCTCGCCCACCCGGCGCACCTCGTCCTTGAAGAGGAGGCGCAGCGGCTCGACGAGCTTCAGCTGCATGTCGGCGGGGAGGCCGCCGACGTTGTGGTGGCTCTTGATCGTCTCCGCGACGCCGTCCTCGCCGCCCGACTCGATCACGTCCGAGTACAGCGTTCCCTGGACGAGGAACCTGACGTCGCCGAGCGTGCGCGCCTGATCCTCGAAGACGCGGATGAACTCCTCGCCGATGCGCTTCCGCTTCTCCTCCGGGTCGCTGACGCCGGCGAGGCGCCCGAGGAAGCGCCGGTGCGCTTCGACGTGCACGAGCTGCACGCCGAAGCCGGAGAACGTCTCGACCACTTGCGCTGCCTCGTCCTTGCGCAGGAGACCGTGGTCGACGAACACACAGGTGAGCTGGTCGCCGACCGCTTTGTGCACGAGCAGCGCGGCGACCGCGCTGTCGACGCCGCCGGAGAGCCCGCAGAGGACGCGCGAGCGGCCGACGCGCGCACGGACGCGCTCGACCTGCTCCTCGATCACGGCTGTCGGCGTCCACGAGGGCGCAGCGCCGGCGATGCCGAACAGGAAGTTCTTCAGCACCTGCTGGCCGTTCGGCGTGTGCACGACCTCTGGGTGGAACTGGATCCCGTAGAGACTCCGCCCGTCGTCCTCGAACGCGGCGACCGCCGTCGCCGCCGACGACGCCGTCACATCGGCGCCTGCGGGCGGCGCGACGACGGAGTCGCGGTGGCTCATCCAGACGGTCTGCTCCTCGGCGAGATCCTTGCCGAGCCGGCCCGTGAGCCGCACGTCCGCCTTGCCGAACTCGCCCGCCCCGGTGCGGTCGACGCGACCGCCCGGCAAATCCTGCGCCATCAGCTGCATGCCGTAGCAGATGCCGAGCGTCGGCACGCCGAGCGCGAACATCTCCGGATCGACGTGAGGCGCGCCCTCGGCGTACACGGACGCCGGGCCGCCGGAGAGAATGAGCGCGACCGGGTTGCGGCGACGGATCTCCTCCGCGCTCGCGCGATGCGAGACGAGCTCCGAGTAGACCCGCGCCTCCCGTACGCGCCGAGCGATCAGCTGGGAGTACTGGCCGCCGAGGTCGACGACGAGCACGGGCCTCTCCTCCGGGAGCGCGTGCAGCTCGGCGAGCTCAGGGACGGCGATAGTTCGGCGCGTCCTTTGTGATCGTGACGTCGTGCGGGTGCGACTCCCGCAGGCCAGCGCCGGTGATGCGGACGAAGCGCGCCTGTTTGAGGGCGTCGACAGTCTCCGCCCCGCAGTAACCCATCGCCTGACGCAGGCCGCCGACGAGCTGGTGGACGATCACAGCCACCGGGCCCTTGTAGGGGACGCGGCCCTCGATGCCTTCGGGCACCAGCTTCTCGACATCCTCGACGTCACCCTGGAAGTAGCGGTCCTTCCCGAAGCCGCGCGCCTTCATCGCGCCGAGCGAGCCCATGCCGCGGTATTCCTTGACGCGCTCGCCTTGCACCACGAGCACGTCGCCCGGCGCCTCGTCCGTCCCGGCGAACATGCCGCCGAGCATGACCGTGTCGGCGCCGGCGGCGATCGCCTTTGCGATGTCGCCCGACGAGGTGATGCCGCCGTCGGAGATCACCGGTACGCCGTGGCGCGAGGCAGCCTCGAGGACGTCGTGAACGGCGCTGATCTGTGGCACGCCGACCCCGGCGACGACGCGCGTCGTGCAAATCGCCCCGCTGCCGACACCGGCCTTCACCGCATCCGCACCGACGTCGATCAGCGCTTCCGCGGCCTCGCCCGTGGCGATGTTGCCGGCCACCACCTCGAACTCACCGGAGATTCCCTTCACCCGCGCGACCATGTCGATCACAGCCCTCGAGTGCCCATGCGCCGTGTCGACGACGAGCACGTCCGCGCCGGCCCCGACGAGCGCCTGCGCGCGCTCGAACGCGTCGGGCCCGACCCCGACTGCGGCGCCCACGCGCAGACGGCCCTGCACGTCCTTCGTCGAACGCGGGAACTCGATTCGCTTCTGGATGTCCTTGACGGTGATCAGGCCCTTCAGCACGCCGGTCTCGTCGACGACCGGCAGCTTCTCGATCCGGTGCCGGTGGAGCAGCTGCTCGGCTTCCGCCAGCGTCGTCCCGACGGGCGCTGTCACGAGGTTCGTCGAGGTCATCAGCGCCGACACGGGCTGCGACGTGTTCTTCTCGAAGCGAAGGTCGCGGTTCGTGAGGATGCCGACCAGCCGGCCGCCCTCCTCGGTGATCGGCACGCCGGAGACGCGGTAGCGCTCCATGAGCGCAAGCGCGTCGGCGACGAGCGCCGTCGGCGGCAGCGTCAGCGGCTCGACGATCAGACCCGATTCGGAGCGCTTCACCTTGTCGACCTCGGCGACCTGCTCCTCGATCGAGAGGTTGCGGTGCAGGACGCCGAGTCCCCCGAGCCGCGCGAGCGCGATCGCCATGCGCGCCTCGGTGACGGTGTCCATCGCCGCCGAGACGAGCGGGAGCTCGAGCGCGATCGTCCGCGTCAGGCGCGTGGCTGTCGAAACGTCGTTGGGCAGCACCGCCGACTCCGCCGGCACGAGCAACACGTCGTCGAAGGTGAGCCCCTCCTTGCCGAACTTCTCGGACTGGGAGAGATCGGCCTCGACGCGGAATCCCTCGACGTCCATTCAGGCAGGATACCGAGCGCATGCGACGGCTATTTCTTCTCGCAGCGCTCGTGACGATCGTCGCTGCGCTCCTCGCGACCGAGACCGCCTCGGGGTCGACACGCACGTCGGCCCGGACGCCGACGCCGATCACGAGACTGACGTTCGGATACGACGCGGCGGCGCCGCTCGGCTACGTCGACCGAGGCAGGATCAACCCGAGCCCGGAGCCCCTTGCCGTCCACGACGTCTCGTTCCGGGCCGGCGGCGGGCGCGTCCCGGCCTACCTCGTCGTCCCCGCCGGCGCCCGCCGCCGGCCCGCGGTCGTGCTCGTCCCCGGGGACGGCGGCAGTCGGTCCCAGCTGCTCGCCGAGGCGCGCTGGCTCGCGGCGCGCAACGTCGTCACCCTGAGCATCACACCTCCGTCGACCAATGTCAGGGCGACGCCCACGACGGGCGCAGCGCTCCTCGCGCAGGCGCGCAAGCTCACGGTCGGCGACGTCGTCGCGGTGCGGCGGGCCGTCGACCTGCTGCAGTCGCTGCCGGCGGTCGACTCGAGTCGAATCGGCTACCTCGGCTGGAGCCTCGGCGGCAAGACCGGAACCTACGTGGCGGCGGAGGAGCCGCGGGTCAAGGCGCTCGTCCTGCTCTCGGCGGGCGCCGACAGGCTCTCGGCGTTCGTGGCCAGCGCGCCGGTCGACCTTCGACCTCAGGTGAGGCGCGTGCTCGGCAGCGTCGACCCGATCCGGTACATCGGCTGGGCGCGCAGCGGCAGCGTTCTGCTCGAGGACGGGACGAAGGACGAGGTCGTGCCAAGGACGGCGCTCCTCAACATCGCGCGCGCTGCACCGGCCGGGACGACCGTTCGCTGGTACGACGCCCCGCACGCGCTCGACCGTGCCGCCTATCGTGCCGCCTTCGCCTGGCTCGCGGCCAAGTTGCCGATCGACGGCCCACCCGTCGCCGGCGCGGCGACCGCGTAGCTACGCCCGGCCGGCGACCGGACGGAGCTCCGTGACGTCGACGCCGGCCTGTAAGCGGTGAGCCTGGCGCGGGTCGAACCGGCCGGCTCCCAGGTCGAGCGTCGACGCGGCGCCGGCGGCGACCGCGGCCCGCAGGCGTTCCTCGGGCGGACGGCCGGCGGAGCGTGCGGCGAGGAACGCGGCGAGCAGGACGTCCTCGGCGCCGACCGCGGAGACGGGCTCGACGCGCGGAGCCCGCGCGCGCAGTCGCCACGTCTGCCTGCCTTCGCGCAGCAGGGCGACGCAGCCGTCCTCGGTCGTGACGATCACGTTGCGAGCCCCGAGCTCGGCGATCCGCTGCAGCCCGAGCTCGAAGTCCTCGTCGTCGTAGAACTCCTGCCCGACGAGCGCCTCGGCCTCCGGCTGGCTCGGGCAGACGAGGAGCGGCTCCGCCTCGACCGCGAGCCGCAGCGGCTCACCCTCGCACGCGATCACGGCCGAGACGTGGCGGCGTGCGAGCTCGTGCACGGCGTCGGCGTAGAAGCCGTCGTCGACGTCGCGCGGGAGCGAGCCGGCGAAGACCACGAGCTCGGCACCCTGCGAGAGGTAGCGCACCTTCTCGAGCAGCGTCGCCAGCTCTTCGGGCTTCACCAACGGGCCCCACTCGTAGATCTCGGTGTACGTCCCTCCGGTCGGATCGACGATCGCCGTCGACGTTCGCGACTCGCCTTCGATCCGTACGAAGTCGTTGAGGAGCGCCTCGTCCGTCAGCCGCTCGACGATGCGAATGCCGGTGATCCCGCCCGCGAGCCCGGTGGCGATCACGGGAACGTCGAGCGTTCTCAGCGCGCGCGCGATGTTGATGCCCTTGCCGCCCGCGAGCGGCAGGCCCGCGCTCGCACGATGCCGCTGCCCGCGCTGGAAGTTCGGAACGGTGATCGTCCGGTCGATCGCCGCGTTGAGGGTGACGGTGACGATCATGGGAAGAACGCCAGCACGTGGTGCACGGTCCGTGTCGCGTACCAGCCTATCCGGCTCACGAGCCCCGGCCGAGAGACGCTCCGGGCGGCGACGAGTGTCCGGCTGCCGAGCAGCCGATCGCCGGACCAGATCTGGACGCGACCGAGCTGCTGGCCGCGGTGGACGGGCAGCGCCGCCACCGCCGGCGCGAGCACGCGCTCGGTCAACGGCCCACCGACGCGCACGACGTCGAGCTGCCGTGTTCGCGCCACGAGCGCGAGCGGCGACTTGCCGTACGGCAGCACGACGCGCGCATACGTACGACCGGCGTCGATCGCGGTGATGACGCGGTACTGATCGGTTCCGTACGTGAGCAGGCGCTCGAGATCGGCGTCGCGCTGCGCACGGGACGGGCTGCCGAGGATCGTCGCGTAGATGGTGAGCCCGCCGTTTTCGACTGCGGCCACCTGTGACCAGCCGGCGAGGCTCGTATGGCCCGTCTTGACGCCGATCACCCCAGGGAAGACGCCCAGCAGGTCGTTCCACGTGTGCAGCACGCGGCCGCCGGGGATCGTGTCGGTGCTCTCGGCGACCGTCCGCCGGATGACGGGGTTGCGCATCGCCACCCGCGCGAGCCGAGTCACGTCGCGAGCACTCGAGTATTCCCCCGGCGCGTCGAGTCCGTCCGGGCGCACGAAGTGCGAGTCGCGGAGGCCGAGCTTGCGCGCCTTCGCGTTCATCAGCACGGCGAACTGCGCAAAGCTCGGCTCGACCGAGAGCGCGAGGGCGTCTGCGGCGTCGTTCGCCGACTGGATCAGCGCCGCCTTGACGAGGTCGAGCACCGTCAGCTGCTCGCCGGCCTCCAGATCGACCGACTCTTGGCCGACCGTCGTCACGAGCGGGTTGACGGTGACGACATCCGAGAGCTTGTGGTGCTGAAGCGCAACGAGCACGGTCATCAGCTTCGTGATCGACGCGATCGGCATCCGAGTGGTCGCGTCGTGCTGCGCCAGCACGTCGCCGCTCGCCGCGTCCTCGACGAGCCACGCGCGCGCTTCGACGGTCGGCGGCGCGGCAGCCGCCGTGCCGGCGGCGACGCAGGCCGAAACCAGCGCGACTGCGAGCGCGAGCCGTCTCAACGGAGACGAATCTGCTCGCCGATGAAGAGCGTGGTCGGCTGGATGGCGGGGTTGAGCCCGCGAAGCTTCGCGTACGGCACGCGCGTCTTGATCGCGATCGCCGTCAGCGTGTCGCCGCGACGGACGCGGTAGACGCGCGGCGTCGTCGGCGTCAGCGGTCGGTTCACGTGGTGCACGCGTGGCGGGGGCGCCGCCTCGTGGCGCCCCGAGTGGAGGAGTACGACCGCAACGGTGACCGCGAGCAGCACCCCTGTCGGCGCGACGAGGGCACGGCGGCCCGCTACCAGCCCGAGACCGCCCACAGCTCGCTCCGCAGGCGCGCCGCCTCGGCTCCCGCGGCCGTGCGGTAGTCGCTTCCCGCCCCGCGGAAGGCGTAGATGACCGACCGGGAGACGTTCACGAGCGCGCTCGCGGGCCCGCTCGTGAAGGCGCGCACGAGGTCGCCCGGCTTCGCTCCCTGCGCGCCGACGCCGGGGAGCAGGAGCACCGTCTGCGGCATCAGCCTGCGGGCCTCGCCAACCGCCCGCGCGTGCGTCGCGCCGACGACCGCGCCGACCGACGAGAGGCCATGCTCGCCGATGAGATCCTCGCCCCATTCGGCCACGAGCTTCGCCACGTGCTGCCACATCACCTGCCCGTTGGAGAGCCGGACGTCCTGGACGTCGTCGCCGGCGTTCGAGGTCTTGACGACGCAGAAGATGCCGGTGCCGGAACGGCGGGCCGCCGCGAGGTACGGCTCGATCGACTCCCGGCCGAGCCAGATGTTGACGGTGAGCGCGTCGGCGCGCGGCTCCGGGCCCTCGATGTAGGCGGAGGCGTAGGCCCGCGCGGTCGAGCCGATGTCGCCGCGTTTTCCGTCGGCGATGACGAGCAGGCCCGCGCGCCGGGCGTACTGACAGACCTGCTCGAACGCCGCCATCCCCTCGGCCCCGAGCACCTCGAAGAACGCGAGCTGCGGCTTGACGGCGACCGCGTGCGGGGCCACTGCGTCCACGATCCCGCAGCAGAAGCGCGCGAGGTCGCCGCGAAGCTCGACGGGCAGCAGGTCCGGCACCGGATCGAGCCCGACGACGAGCTGGCTGCGCTTCCGCTCGACCTCGGCGGCGAGCCGGTCGGCGAACGTGAGCGTCGCGACGGCCATCCACGGCCCAGGATAGAGGGCGGACCGGAACGAGCGAGGGCCGCGTCGCGCGGCCCTCGACGTACGCCAGCTGAAAGCGGAGAGCTAGCTCTTCAGCGCTGCCTTGAGCTGGCTGCCGGCGCTGAACTTCGGCACGGTGGTAGCCGCGATTTGGACGCGCTCGCCGGTGCGGGGATTCACGCCCTGGCGGGCGGCGCGCGCGGCCGCCGAGAACTTCCCGAAGCCCGTGAAGTTGATCGAGTCGCCGCTCTTGAGCGTCTCTGTCACGGACTCCATGAAGGCGTCGACGGCCTTACCTGCGTCGCGTTCGGTCAGGCTCGCCTTCTGCGCGACCTTCTTGATGAAATCCTGCTTCGTCAAAGCCTTCCTCCTGATCCGGGGATTGGCGTGGGTCAGACCTTGGCCAAACACCCTAACAACGACGTCGGATATCGCTCAACCATGCGCGTTTGCGGGATTTTTCCGGAGGTCCGAGGCCCTGAAGAGGGGCTCGAGCCGCACCGCCGCGCGGGCGAGCTCGTCGGCGCCTCCCTCCTCGCGGTCGACGACGCAGATGGCGTGCGAGACCCGGAGGCCGGCCTCGCGTAGCGCCTCGACGGCCGAGAGAGCGGCCCCGCCCGAGGTGACGACGTCCTCGACGAGGCAGACGAGCTCCCCTGGCTCGAACGGGCCCTCGAGCCGCTTCTCCGTGGCGTACCCCTTGGCCTCCTTGCGGACGATCACGAACGGGAGCCCGCTGGCGAGCGAGGCGGCGGCCGCCAGCGGGACGGCGCCGAGCTCCGGGGCGGCGAGCCTGGCCGCCTCGGGCTCAGAGGCCGCGACGGCCGCCGCGATCGCGTCGCCGAGCCGGCGCAGCAGGTCCGGCCGGGTGCCGAAGCGGTACTTGTCGAGGTAGTACGAGCTGCGGCGGCCCGAGCGGAGCACGAAGTCTCCCTCGAGGTAGGCGGCGTCCCGGATCGCAGCTGCGAGCGAGCTCATCCGGCCTGGTGGATCAGCTCGCGCGCCAGCGCCAGCAGCCGCGCCGCCTCGGGCGCCCCATCGGCGACCGAGATCATCGAGCCGTCGTCCGCGTACAGGTCGACGCGCTCGCGGAGGCGGGCCGCCCGGCGGCGGTAGAGCATCGATCCGGCGAGCGAGCCGAGCGCCAGCAGCGCGCCGGTGACGAGCCTACGCCGTGGCATCCGCCTGCTTGCGCCCCGCGCTCTCTCTGGGCTCGTCGATCGAGCGCAGGCAGTGCTTGAGGTCGTAGAAGACCAGCCCGACCGTGGGCTCGGGCCGGGTGACCGCGGCCACCGATCGCGCCCCGCCGGCGTTGCGGACGACGAAGACGCTGCCATCGAGCGTCGCTGCCTCGAGCTGAGCGAGCCCGTCAAGCCCGTGCGCCGCGCGGACCGCGTCGGCTTCGGCGAGGAAGCGCTCGATTCCCCGGCCGAAGCGCTCCGCACGCTGCCCGTCGTCGAAGGTCGAGGCCAGCACCGCCCCGTCCGCGTCCACGATCGCAGCCTGAACGATCTGCGACGAGATCTCGGTCAGATCGGCCAATGCCTGAGCCGCGTCCACGGCCTGAGCATACTGCCGTCTATGCGGGCCGTTCTGAGCAAGTTCTTCGCCGACCGCGGTACGCATCTGGCGGCGATGATCGCCTACTTCGCCCTCCTCTCGTTCGTGCCGCTGCTCCTTCTCTCGCTCGCGCTGCTCGGGCTGGCGCACGAGGCGACGCCGAATTCGTTCTTCGTCCGGGAGCTGCAGAAGGACTTCCCGAACACGTCGCTGGACTCGATCCTGAACGCGGTGCGCGCGATCCAGGACAACGCGACTGCGCTCGGTCTCGTCGGCGGCTTCTTCCTGCTCTGGTCGTCGCTCTCGTTCTTCTCCGTGCTCGAGAGCGCGTTCAACATCGTCTACGGCCGTCCGAACCGGGGTTGGCTCCACGGCAAGGCGCTCGCGACGATGCTGATGGTGGGCTCGCTCGTCGCCTTGTTCATCGCGCTCGTGGCCGGCTCGATCGGCGCCGAGGTGCTCAAGCGCTACGCCGGCTTCAGCGGCAACGGTGTCTTCGCGACGGTGGTCTCGATCGGCGTCTCGATCCTGGGCATCTTCGTCTTCCTCGCGTCGGCGTACTACGTGCTGACGAACGTCGATCTCGCCTGGCGTGACGTGCTTCCGGGGGCGATCGCCGCCGCGCTCGCGCTCGAGGCGACGTTCCAGCTGCTGCCGCTGTTCGTGCGGGTCTCGAAGCACAACCCGGTGCTGCAGACGCTGTCCGGCCCGGCGGTGCTGCTCGTGTGGCTGTACGTGATGGCGAACGTGATCGTGCTCGGGGCCGAGATCAACTGGTACGTCCGCGAGCGTAGGCCGCAGCGAGCGCCTTCGCCGCGCAGGCGCGATGCGAGTGCTCGCTTTTCCATTCCTCGCCGAGCTCGGCGACGGTCTGCGTAAGGCCGGCGGGCACGAAGATCGGGTCGTAGCCGAAGCCCGCCTTCCCGCGCCGCTCGTGTGCGATCGCGCCTTCGAGGACGCCTTCGCCACGGATCTCGTCGCCCGTCGGCGAGAGTGCGACGAGGACGGTCACCATGCGGGCGCGCCGGTCGCCCTCGCCGGCGAGGCGTGCGAGCAGCGCGTCGGCCTGGTCGCCGCCGGCCCAGCGCGCCGAGCGGATCCCGGGCGCGCCCCCGAGCGCCGCGGCCTCGATGCCCGAGTCCTCGCCGAGCACCCACGCGCCCGGCGCGAGCGCGCGGGCGAAGCGCGCCTTGAGGCGCGCGTTCTCCTCGTACGTCGCGCCCGTCTCCTCCGGCCAGTCGCGCGCCTCCAGCGGCTCGAGCTGCCACTCGGGCAGCGCGGCACGCAACTCCTCGAGCTTGTGTGGGTTCTGCGACGCCAGCCTGGCCTTCACCTGCGCCAGCGCACGCCGGCGACCGCGTCGAGCTCGTCGAGGCGCGCGATCAGGTCTTCGTCAACGGTGCGCAGCTCGGCCGTGATCACGCGCCGGCCGGCGTAGTCGCGCAGCTCGAGGTGCTGCGCGTTGTTGCCGAGCAGCTCGAGCACGCGGCGCGTGCCGTGCCCTTCGCGGAGCTCGATCACAAGCCGCCGCTCCTCGGGCCGCACGCGCTCGAGCGCGCGGTACGCGATGATCCGCAGCGGCCACAGCGCGAAGATCGTCAGCGCCGTGCCGACGACGGCCGGCCAATAGAAACCCGCGCCGGCCGACATCCCGATCGCGGCGACGATCCACAGGCTGCCGGCAGTCGTCAGCCCGCGCACAGAAAGTCCTTCACGCAGGATCGCGCCGGCGCCGAGGAAGCCGATCCCCGTCACGATCTGCGCCGCGATCCGCGTCGGGTCGACGCGTGAACCGAACTCGCCGAATCCGTATGCACCGACGATCGTGAACAGCGCCGCGCCGAGGGACACGAGCAGGTGCGTCCGGATCCCGGCCTCGCGGTCGCGGATCTCGCGCTCGACGCCGACTGCGGCGCCAAGTCCGGCTGCGACCGCGAGGCGCAGCAGCGCGTCCCACCCGCCAAGCGTGGGGACGCTACTCGCGAGGAGCATCCACCGCCTCGCGCTGCACGGCTTCGAGCTGCTCGATCCCGGCGCCGGCGAGGTCGAGCAGGCCGTCGAGCTGCTCGCGGTCGAACGGGACTCGCTCGGCGGTCGCCTGCACCTCGACGAGGCGACCGTCGCCGGTCATGACGACGTTCACGTCGGCGTCGGCGGTCGAGTCCTCAGCGTAGTCGAGGTCGAGCAGCGACTCGCCGCCGACGACGCCGACCGAGACGGCAGCCACCGAGCCGGTGAGCGCCTTCGAGAGCGCGAACCGGTCAAGCGCGCGGTAGGCGGCGACGTAGGCGCCGCAGATCGCCGCGCAGCGCGTGCCACCGTCGGCCTGGAGCACGTCGCAGTCGAGGTAGACGGTGCGCTCGCCGAGCGCCTCGAAGTCGACGACCGCGCGAAGCGCACGGCCGATCAGACGCTGGATCTCGACCGTGCGGCCGCCCTGCTTCCCGCGAGCCGCCTCGCGCTCCGAGCGGTCGCCCGTCGACGCCGGCAGCAGCGAGTACTCGGCCGTCATCCAGCCGCGCCCGCTCCGGTACAGCCAGCGCGGCACGCCTTCGGTGATCGAGGCCGTGCAGAGAACACGTGTCCTCCCCTGCGACCAGAGCACCATCCCGTGCGGCTGCTCGAGGAAGTTCGGCTCCGCGACGACGGGACGAAGCTGATCCGGGCGGCGCCCGTCCTCACGGCTCATCCGCACCGCCGTGACAGTTCCGTAACGGTGGCTGCCACCGACTGCGGACTGCACGCAGCGCCCGGGTGCAGGGGAAAAGCCGCGGCTGTGGACAGGATGTCGCACTTTTGTGCGAGCGGCTGCCGCCGGACACGTCCGTCTGTGCCACCGGTCATGCGGCACGCTCGAGCTCGGCGACCGAGACGCGCTCGACCTCGCCGAGTGCCAGTTGCAGGAAGCGCTCGCCGAGCTCGCGGAAGAGCGCGGGGTC
>Ga0070731_10002955_pt1 | contig 15663 bp, 13 predicted proteins | sample Coa_R1_2_FD_66448 | JGI IMG/M metagenome (GOLD analysis project Ga0070731, IMG submission 66448) | Surface soil microbial communities from Centralia Pennsylvania, which are recovering from an underground coalmine fire - Coalmine... | ecosystem: Environmental > Terrestrial > Soil > Unclassified ...
GCCCTGGCTTCCGGGCCTGTTCATCGTCTCGCAGGTGGAACTTGCCGCCACCCCACCCACCGATGCGCAGAAATCCGAATCTGTGACGGGATTGAGCGTAGCGATCCAACGCGCCGACGGCGCAAAGTGCGAGCGCTGCTGGAACTATTCCACGCACGTCGGCGAAAACGCGGATTACCCGACCGTGTGCGAGCGCTGCGTGAAGGCGCTCACCGAAATTGAAGAATCTGGCCAGGTGGGTGGGCAAGGAGCCGCGTCCGCGTGAGCGGGGCGCGCTGGCTGTGGGTTTCTCTCGCGGTGCTGGCCGCGGACCGCGCCACGAAATTTGCAATTGAACGCTACACCAGCCCCTTCTTCCGCTTTTCCGTGATTTCGGACGTAGTGGTCCTGGTGCACAGTCAGAATCCCGGCATCGCATTCGGCATGTTTTCCAATTCCAGTTCGGCGTGGCTTGCGCCACTTTTAATTGTAAGTTCCGTCGCGGTCATGGCGTTGCTTGCGTGGATGATCGTTACCGGCCGCGCCGGTGGCGCGCTGGCGGAGTGCGGCCTCGCGCTGATTCTGGGCGGCGCGGCCGGCAACGCGCTTGACCGGGTGATCCACGGCGGCGTGACGGATTTCCTCGAAGTGCGCCTATGGAAATACATCTGGCCCGCGTTCAACGCCGCCGATTCCGCCATCACGATTGGAGCCGTCCTGGTGCTTTTTGAATTATTATTCGGCCCGCGGCAGAGGCAGATTCCCAATACAGCCAAACGCTGAGGGTTTTAGTGGAACAGGCTTAAGCCTGTAGGTTTCCATTGATGGTAAGACAATCGTCATGCCAGCAGACACTTCACGGCCTTGAGCACACTGAACAAAAAACCACAGGCTGAAGCCTGTTCCACCACGCCCCACCCCCTCACTGCGGCGTCGGGGGATGCCGGGAGGCGGCTGGATTTATTTGTCGCACAGCGCGTTCCGGAACTCAGCCGCACGCGTGTCCAGGAGCTGATCCGTGAAGGCCACGTTCGGGTCGGCGGCCAATTGGCAAAGGCCGCCCACCGAATCTCAGCCGGGGAAACCGTAGAGATCGAAGTGCTTCCGCGACCCGCGCTGCAGGCGCTGCCTGAAGACTTGCCGCTCGACCTGTTATACGTGGACAACGATTTCGTGATTGTAAACAAGCCTGCCGGAATGGTGGTCCACGCGGGCGCGGGGCACTCGCGCGGGACGCTGGTGAACGCGCTCCTGCACCGTCTGGGAAATCTTTCCGCGGCGGGCGGCGCGCTGCGTCCAGGCATCGTGCATCGCCTGGACCGCGAAACATCGGGCGCAATGGTCGTCGCGCGGAATGACAAAGCGCACGAACATCTCTCTGAACAATTCCGATCGCGAAATGTCCGGAAAATTTATCTCGCGCTCGTGCACGGAAAAATGCCGCGCGATTCCGGCACGATCACTCTGCCCATCTCGCGCGATCCGCGCCGCCGCACGCGCATGACCGCGCGCGCAGCCAAGGGCCGCCACGCCCGGACCGACTGGCGCGTGATCGCGCGCCTGGACCGCTGCACTTTAGTCGAGTCCGTGCTGCACACCGGGCGCACGCACCAGATCCGCGCGCATTTCTCGGCCATCGGCCATCCCGTTGTGGGAGACACGCTCTACGGAGCGCCGCGCGGCCTGCGCGCCGGCTCGCGCGAGTTGCCCCTTCTTGAGCGCAACTTTCTGCATGCGGCCCGCATAGGATTTTCGCATCCCTCCAGCGGCGCCTGGGTGGAAGTTCGCGCTCCGCTGCCAAGGGATTTGCGGGTATACTTCGAGCAGGCGGGTGCATCTTTGGGGTGGCGCGCCGCGGAGATCGAGGCCGCGCTCGCGCCGTACGCGGAATAATCATGAAAAATCGAGCGCTCTGGATCGCTATTCTTGGTTTCCTCGCGGCTGTCGCGGCCGTGGGCGCTCAGCAATCGCAACCTCCGGCGCCGCCACAATCTCCGCCCGCGGCTCCAGCGCAAGCCGACCGTCAAGGCGCGATCGTCCGCAACGTAAACTTGGTGGAAGTGCTGTTCAGCGTGGTGACCAAGCGCGAAAAACTCGTCACCGATCTAATGAAGGAAAATTTCAAGGTGTTCGATGACGGCGCGCAGCAGGAAATCACCGATTTCAGCCAGCCGACCGACCTTCCCCTCCGTATCGGCATGGTGCTGGACACGTCCAACAGCATCCGGGAGCGTTTGAAATTCGAGCAGGACGCCGCCATCGATTTCATCTTTAACGCCTTGCGCCGCGGCAGGGACGAAGCTTTTCTCATGACTTTCGATGACGGCGCGCAAATCATCAAGGACTTCACGGGGGACACAGGAGAGATTCGCGACACTATCCTGAAACAGCGAGCCGGCGGCGGCACATCGCTATATGACGCGGTTTACGCGGCCAGCGATCATTTGCTGAAAAATTCGCCTCTGCCTCCAGGTCCTAATACGGAAGTGCGGCGCGTGCTTGTGGTGATTTCCGACGGCGACGACAATAACAGCAACCGCTCCCGCGGCGAGTCCGTCGAGATGGCGCAGCGCGCAGGTGTCATCATCTATTCGATCAGCACGAGCACCGATTGGGTGACGACCGAAGACGAAAAGGATCCCTCCAAGCGCATCAGCCGCAAGTACGAAAAGGGCGAGGGCGATAAAGTAATGGAACAATTAGCTCTGGAGACCGGAGGTCGCGCCTTCTTCCCGTACCGCGTCGACGATCTGGGGCAGTCGTTTCTCGATATCGGAGACGAGTTGCGCCATCAATACGCGCTGGCCTACAGTCCCGCGGGCCGCGCTCCCGACGGCAAGTACCACACGATCCGCATCCAGACCGACCGCAAGGACGTTTTAGTTCGCGCCCGCAAGGGATACTTTTCCGTGCCGATTCCCGCGCAGCAGCCCAAGTAGGACAGGCTTCCGCCTGTCTGGTTTTGATTTTGCTAAAGTTACAAAAGCAGAGAGGCTGAAGCCCATCCTGCTCAATTATTGGGTGCGTAGTATCCCCGCCGTGTCAGAACGGAATAATCCTTGTTCTTCATTTCCACTTTGATCTTGCGGTAGCTTCCATCGTGCTTCTTGTTTGTCGGGATGTAGCCGATGGTGTATTGGAAGCGCAACTCTTCCGAGATTTCGTCGAACGCCTGTTCCAGGTTCTTTTCGTTGCGCACGATGATCATTCGCCCGCCGGTTTCGTCGGTGAGCCTCCTGGCAACACTCTGGTCGCCGCCATCGGCTGCAACCAGGAGAACATGGACCACTGTGTCGGTCCGCTGCGCGGCCTCGATGGCGTCCGTCAGCCTCAATTTGCTTCCTGTATCCTCCGCGTCGGTTAGGACGATGATGGCTTTCCTTCCGGCTTCATCGGAAAGCTTGTCGTGGGCGGCGAGGTAAACGGCGTCGTAAAAATTCGTGCCGCCGCCCCCACTCGACGGCAGGGGACCCTGCGCGATCATTCCGCCGCTGGGGGCATTGATCTGCGCTCGATTGATCGCGCGATCCAGCACCCCGCGGTCATCGGTGAAATCGGCGAGGAGGTCCACGTCCGTATCAAAAGTCATGACCATGGACAGATCGCCCTTCCGCAATACCCGAGCGAGAAATCGGGAACCCGCCTCTTTTTCCGAGGAAAGCATGAAATATTCGCTGCCACTGGTATCCAGCAGGATTCCCAGGGTTAAGGGTAAGGTGGAATCCGCGGAAAAATTGGTAATTTCCTGTAGCTGGCCATCCTCATAGACCTGGAAATCATCTTTAGTTAAGCCGGTGACGATGCCCTTATGTTTGTCGCGCACAGTGGCGAAAAGGTTGACCAGGTTGACTTCCACGCGGATTTGGCCCGGGGGTGCGGCGAAGGCCAGCCCCCCCGCAAGAATAGCGACGCACAGATAGGAAACGATGGCTCGAATCCGCATTGTATAATCTCCCACGGCTGCAATGGCGCGTAAGATGCCGCGCCGGAACTTTTAGATGCCATTTCAAGCTCAAGCAGCGTGGCGGTATTGGCAGCCCGCGCGGAAATAGTGACGGGACGCACATGAAATGTCCACGAAAATTGCTGGCCGTGAGCGGGACGATTTGCGTGGCCATGGCTGCGTTCATGTTGTTTCAAGCCCGGCAGGCTTTCAGCCAGGCCGCCGGTCAGGAGCCCTCGCAGGAGTCGCAGGATCCTCGCGCTCGAATCCGTACGACGGTTTCGCTGGTGGTCGTCCCCGTGACAGTCAAGAACGGCGCGGGCGAACTGGTGACCGACCTTCAGGAACGCGACTTCCGCGTTTTTGAAGACGGCATCGAGCAGCCGATCGCCCTGTTTTCCGCGGAGGCGTTCCCCTTGTCGGCGGCCATTCTGATTGATGATGACCTTAAGCGGAGCACCGCCGAAAAGGTTCAGAAGACGCTCGAGACGCTGGCGGGCGCATTCAGTGCTTCCGACGAAGTTTCCCTCTGGCGCTTCGATCAAGTCCCCGAGCAGATCTCCGAGGAATTCATCGCCGACAACGACAATCTCCTTACGCAGCTCAAACGCATCGACCTCAGCAGTTCTTTTCCTGGTGTTGGTTCGTACACCATGACGGCGGGGCCACGCGTAAACACGGCGCAGCCGCCCGGACCGGCGACGGTCCCGGCCGAGGCCAACGGGCATCCCAATACGAAACATATCGATGACGCGATTTACGCCGCGGCTACGCAGCTGCAGGACCGGCCGCGCGAGCGGCGCAAAATAATTTTTCTGATCTCTGACGGGCAGAACGCCAAGAACAACACGCACAAGTATGACGAAACCCTGAAGCAGTTGCTCTCCGCCGATATTTCCGTGTACGCCGTCGGTGTCGGCGAAGCGAACCTGAATCGCGGCATCACGTTTCTCGGGAATAACGTCCTGTCCAAATACGCTCACGCCACTGGCGGCGACATTTTTTACGGCGGCGTAAGCCGTGAGAACCTCGAGGAACTGTACGCTCGCGCTTCCGAACAGGCGCGCAACCAGTACACCATCGCCTTCTCCGGCGCGCATGCCGACCGCTCGAAGCCCTATCACACGATCGAAGTGCGCGTGAAGCGCCCCGGCCTGTCGCTTCTCACGCGCGACGGTTATTACCTGAACGGGACGCCGTAATTTCTTTCAGTAGAGTGGAACAGGCTTCAGCCTGTGAGGTTTGCTCCCAGTTTGGGCAAAACCCCACGGGCTGAAGCCTGTTCCACTCCACCCCAAAGCCTTGCTCGCCGCGACGAAAATAATTTCGAGACCCATTGGAATTCTCACAGGCAATTTTTCCTTAAACGTTTTTCAGCATGGTCCGGGCGCCAGTCCGCATTTCGGCGCATGGGCGGCTTTGATTCTTGATGCGGACGTCCCCATAAATATTTTTCTGGAATGCATTTCATTTTCGTTTCGCACTTCTGGAATTTCTTCTTGACTTCCGGCGCGCACACTCGTAAAAGAACCATAGCGAGTCTGCGATGGATTGGCTCGCTGCTCCGAGGGGAGATGGTTCACGGAGCGAATGCGCGGATCGGCTCATCAGGGAAACGCGGACACCGAGCAAGTTTTAAAAAACGTTTCCAGAAGGGGCGGCCACTTCAGCGGCCGCCCTTTTTATTTTGTCCCGCGCGAAAGGAGCACAGGCACTCTTGCCCGTGCGGTTTTCTGGATTTTAATGAATCGGATAGGCCCGTGATCATCGAAACCGCACAGGCAAGAGTGCCTGTGCTACTCAGTCCTCGCCGGAAGCGCTGGCCGCGGCGCCCTGCTCCCGCGCGGGACAGATGGATTCATAGTCGCAATACCTGCAGGCAAAGCCCGGCTTCGCGGGGAATTCTCCCGCGCGAATATCCGCCGCAGCTTCCTGAATTTCCGCGCGCACTTTCTTCAGCTGTTTTTCGTCGCGCGTGGCGCTTACCGGCTGATTCGTCTGCAGGAAATGCAACGTGAGCCTCGCGGGGTTCCAGTCGAACACTTCCCGGGCCGCGAGCGCATAGGCGCTCAACTGAACGTCCTTCCTGGCCTTCTCCTCGTTGCGCGGCCGGCCCGTTTTGTAGTCGACGATTTCCTCCTCGCCGGGGCCGAGGCGGTTCACCTGGTCCATCCGTCCGGTAAGAACGACGTTGTTGTCCATCGGCAGGTTGAACGTTTTTTCCTGCGCGATGACATTGGGCGGCGCGGCGATTGTGCTCGCGTGGAACGCGCCCAATTGTGCAAGGCCGTCTTTCTTGTATTCCTGCTCCTGATAATCGTCCTCGAATCCCGCCGAGGTCCACTCGACCTCGAATTTCCGCGCCACTTCCTCGAATGGAAGCGCATGCCCCTTGGCCAGCTCGCTGATGAAATATTTGATCGTATTGTGCATCACGCTGCCGAAGCTCATGGCTGCCGCGGGCCCGCCGCGCAGTTTCCAGGCGTTGGCGAACAGAAATTTTTGAGGACAGGATTCGAGCGTGCCAATCCCCGACGGGCTGATCTCGAGCGGTTCCGGCACGGGCGGGCGATAGGAAGCGGCCCACTCGCCGATTCGCGACCCGATCCGAGACTGCCGTTTGGGCAAGTCGAAGAGAACGGGCTCCGCCTCGGTTTGGGCGGGCACGGGCGCAGCCACCGCTATTGGGGCAAGTTGTTCGATATCGCGGCGCTTGATCTGCGCCTCCATCAGGATGTCGTCCAGAAAGGGCGAAGGCTTCGAGCGCTTATTGACGACAGTGTTGAGCGTGAGCCGGTGCCGCGCGCGCGTCACGGCCACGTAAAAAAGGCGGCGCTCCTCTTGAATCTGAAAGTTCCCCTGGGGTTGCTCTTCTTTCATCAGTGCCGGCGGAAATTCGAGAACGCGCGGTTTTTCTCCCGCCGGAAAGCTGCGCTGCACGAGGCGCAGGATGTACACGTGGTCGAATTCCAGGCCCTTCGCCGCGTGCACGGTCATGAGTTGCACTGCGTCGCCGGACTCTTGGTCGAGATTGATCGATCCGCCGGCCTGCTCGAAATAATCCAGATACTCGACAAATTCCTTCAGCCGTTGTGTTTCGCTCTTAGGCTGCCACTCGCGCACGAATTCCGCGAGGCGATCGAAATATTTGCGGTCTTCGGCAGCTATGAATACGTTGATTTCGATGGCCTCGGCAAGTTCGTCGAACAATTCCGCCGCCGTCAGCTGCCTAGCTTTTTTACGAAGGTCAGTGACGAGTTCGGCGAGCGCTCCCAGATTGCGGCCTCCATCCGAGAAGGGCGGCTCCCCTTTCGCGGCTTGCATCGTGTCCCACAGCGAGACGCCTTTGCCTTTGGCCGCGCGTTCGATCAGTCGCGCGAGGTCAGCTGGCTCAAGGCCCCAAGCAGGCATAGCCAACACGCGCGCGCAGGCGACGTCGTCTGAAAGTTGATCGATGAGCCGCAGATACGCGATCAGGTCGCGAACAAGGCGGTGCGAAAGGATCGTCAGATTCTTGATCACGAACGGAATCTTGCGCACCTTGAGCGCATCAACCAGTTTGTCGCGATGCCCATGGCTTCGGTACAGCACGGCGAATGCGCGCCATTTGGCTCCGGCGCGGTGCAGGCGTTCGAGTTCGCCGGCCACCCACTGGGCTTCGGAATCGGCCGACTCATGCGTGACGATCCGCACTTTGTCTCCGTCTTCTCGCACAGCCGTCAGCGGGTATTCGGGAATGTTGGTCGGCTTTTCGTTGTGGCGGATCACCTGTCCCGCGACGCGCAGGATTCGCCCGGCGGAGCGATAGTTCAGCGTGAGCGGCCGCAGCAAGTCATGGCGCTCCGCGTCCAAGCCCGAAGCGAAGCGCTCCAGAAAAAGCGTGAAGCTGCCGAACGACGCTCCGCGAAAACGATAGATGGCCTGGCGATGATCCCCCACGACCAGCAAGTTGGGCCGCTCGCCGCCAAGCAGCCAGAGCAATTCCAGTTGTGCGATGTTGGTGTCCTGAAACTCGTCGACGAGGATGTACCGGTAACGCGCGCGAAGCCTCTCGAGCAGGGATTCGTCCGCCTTGATGTGCAGAACGGCATCCATAATCTGCGTGCCGAACGTAAGCAGCTTACGCTCGCGCAGGAGAAGATCGCTCGCGCGATACGCGCGTGAAATTTCCTGTATCCTCGCGATTTCCTCGTCGCGGACGCCGCGTTCTTCCTCGGGCATCGCGCCTCGGACGCGATGAAAATCTTCCGCCTGCTTCAAGGCATATGCCTGGTATTCGTCCGGCGTGACCAGCTCATCCTGGCAGCGTGAAAAAAAATCCACAAAGTCGCCGAGAAATTGCCCAGGCTCGGCCAGACGCCGGTAATGTTCCAGTTGAAGCAGCGGCAGGTTGCGGCGCAGCAGAATCCAGTGGTCGATCTTGTCGATGGGCTTGAGGTCGGGATCGATTTCCTGCAGCAGCGTATTGCAGAAGGAGTGAAACGTGCTCAGCGTGACCGCCTCCGCGCGCTCCGCTTCCGCCTCTCCGCGATCGCGCGACGCCGCTACCACGCGGTGCTTCATTTCCCCGGCGGCCTTGTCCGTAAATGTCAGCCCCAGGATTTCCTTGCCGGTAAGATCCGGCTGCGAGTCGAGCAGGTGGCGGATGCGCTCGGTGATGACGCGAGTCTTACCCGTGCCCGCGCCGGCCACCACGACGAGCGGACCCTCGCCGTGATGCACGGCGGCGCGCTGCTCGGGATTTAGTTGGATGCCGGGCGCCGGGGGACCCGCGAGTTCAAACAGATCAGCCATCTTGATTCGTCCAGTCCACAACAGTAGCACAGGGCGCACCGCCGGATCCTTAACGCAGACAGACTTAACATTATTGTTAACGTACGATAAAGTATAAAAGATTAGAAGCGTCCCATTAAGATTATGGTAATGTAGGCGAATATCTTAATCCGACGCGACAATGCAGTTCTTGGGACGGGAAGCAGATCGAGACAAAGGGAGGGGTCACATGTCTCATCAAAACGGCTCTCGTGGAGTGGCGGAAACGCCCATCGAGCGCATCTTTGAAAAGGTCATGCATCGGAAAATGACTTCGCAAGAACGAATCTATTTTCATCTCAAGCGGAAGATCAAGCCGCCGCCCCGCGTTGGCTCAAATAGACAATCTCGCGCCGCCTGAACCGCGCGAAATTGACCCGCCTCTAAGTCCCTCCTATACTGGACCATGGCGATGCCACCACCCCGGTGGCGCACCCCGTTACTGCAGTGCCCGGGAGAGCAACCGTGGACCAAGCCGTAATCCTCAGCGCCGTTCGTACTCCCATCGGAAAATTTCAGGGTGGCCTTGCGCCTTTGTCCGCCACGCAGCTTGGCGCAAAAGCCGTCGCCGAAGCGGTGCGCCGCGCTGGCATTGAGCCGAGTGCCGTGGATGAAATCATCATGGGTAATGTAGTGCAGGCGGGGCTCGGGCAGAATCCCGCGCGGCAGGCGGGCCTGGGCGCAGGACTCGACGTGCGCGTCGCGGCCATGACCATCAACAAAGTTTGCGGGTCGGGTTTGAAGGCCGTGGGACTCGCGGCGCAGGGCGTCATGCTCGGCGAGGTGGAGATCGTGGTCGCGGGCGGCATGGAATCGATGTCCAACTGCCCTTATTTGCTGCCGGGGGCGCGCACCGGCTATCGCTACGGCAACGCGGAAGTCGTGGATTCGATGGTGCGCGACGGTTTGTGGGACGTGTATAACGATTTTCACATGGGCATCACCGCTGAACTCGTGGCCGAGAAGTACGGCATCACGCGGCGGGAGCAGGATCAATTTTCCCTGGAGAGCCACCAGCGCGCCGTGCGCGCCAGAAAATCCTGCTTCATCGAATCGCAGATTGTGCCTATCGAGATTCCGCAGAAAAAGGGCGATCCTGTGGTGGTCAAGTACGACGAATCGCCGCGTGAGGATGCTTCGCTCGAGGCGCTCGCAAGGTTGCGCCCGGCGTTCAAGAAAGACGGGACCGTGACGGCCGGCAACGCTCCAGGCACGAACGACGGCGCGGCGGCGCTCGTGGTGACGAGCGAACGCAACGCGACGCGCCTCGGCAGGACGCCGATGGCGCGGATCGTCGCGCAGGCCGTAAGCGGCGTCGATCCCAAATGGATCATGACCGCTCCCATCTACGCCGTGGAAAAAATCCTGGAAAAAACGGGCTGGGATCGCGATCGCGATGTGGATCTGTACGAATTGAACGAAGCGTTCGCCGCAGCTGCCATCGCCGTGACGCGCGAGCTGCACCTCGATCCGGCGAAAGTAAACGTGAATGGCGGCGCGGTAGCCATAGGCCATCCCATTGGCGCCTCCGGCGCGCGCATCCTGACCACGCTGCTCTACGAATTGCAGCGCCGCAACGCGCATCGCGGTATCGCCGCGCTGTGCCTCGGCGGCGGCAACGCCGTAGCGCTCGCAGTTGAGCGATAGTGGAACAGGCTTCAGCCTGTGAGGTTTTGGCTTTTGCCAGGGCAACAAGAATTAAAACTCACAGGCTGAAGCCTGTTCCACTGAGGCGCGCTACAATCCCATTCCATGGCAAACGACTCTCTCGAACTCCTCTGGCGCGGTTCCGATCCCGCCAAATTCACCGCGTTGCAGGCGGCGCTTCGCGACGAAAGCATCCCCTTCTGGCAGACACAAGTTTACGATCCCGCCGGGGGCTTCCTTTCCTCTCGTCCTTATTACCTCGAAGCCACTCCCGGTTTTGAAATTCGAGTCCACGCCTCCGACTTGGAACGCGCGAATGGCGCGCTTGACTGGGTCGAAAGCAAGGAAATCGTTTCCAAAGAATTCAGTGGTTCTTCGATGCAGGTGCATGACCGTCTCGATGCCAGGACTCCGCTACCTTACGATTGGGATCCCAAAGAGGCGACTTCGGAAGTATGGTCCGGCGAAGACGAATCCATGGCCGAATACCTCGCCAGCGCGCTGCGCGAAAACGGCATTCCCAGCCGCATCCCGGATGAACTGGACCATCGCGCCCGTCTCTGCGTCCGCCCCGCGGATTTGACGCGCGCGCGGGATATTGCGCGTGAGATCACGGAAGGATAGATTCCCGCCCCGACCGGCGGTAGAATGCACCGCCCATGTTCTGCCCCAATTGCAAATGCGAATACATCCGCGGCGTGACCGAATGCGCCGACTGCGGCGTTCCTCTGGTGGATGCACTGGAATCTCCGGAGCATCCCGGAAACGATGTCCGAATCGTTCCCGTCTGGCAGGGCAACGATCCCGCCGAATTCGAAAGTGTCAAGAAAGCGCTCAAAAACGCAGGCATTCCCTTTACGGTCCCGGATTCCAAGGGCCTCTTCAGCAGTTTTCTTCCGACGGAAGCGACGCTGGAAATTTGGATTTCAGAAGCGGATCAGGGTAAGGCCAAAAAGATTATTCTCGGTCTGGAGGGGCGCGTAGATCCCGACGAATTGACACCCGAAGAAATCGCGTCCCTGGCTCTTCCCGAATCGGATATTCCGGACGACGAGGAACAAACGAGCCCAAAGCCGGACTTCTCGAACAATTGGGACGAAGACGATCCCGTCGCCGAAGTCTGGAGTGGCGAAAAGGAAGATTTCGCGGACACGTTGGCGGCCTGCCTTCGGGAAATCGGAATCGGCTCGCACAAGCTTTCCGAAGCAGACCACTGGAGCCTGGTAGTCCGTCCCCAACAAGAAGCCCGGGCAAAGGAAGTGGTCCGCGAGGTAGTCGAAGCCAGCCCGCCGGAGTGATTTTAGTGGCACAGACTTCAGTCTGTGGGTTTCTATTGAGTCTTGGACTATGCGCGCGGCTCGGGATCGCTTAGAGAACCCCACAGACTGAAGTCTGTGCTGCCAAATGTCCCCAATCGCAGGAGATGGAATGACTATAGAAAACATCCGCACCGTGGCCGTCCTCGGCGCGGGAACGATGGGCAACGGCATCGCGCACGTCTTCGCGCGCCGCGGCTACACCGTGATTTTGCGCGATGTGGAAGAAAGTTTCCTCGATCGCGCCCGCGACACGATCGCGAAAAACCTCGATCGCGAAGTAAACAAGGGCAAGGTCGAAGAGGGAGACAAATCGAAAATCCTGGCCCGCATTCAAACGACCACCGATTTTTCCCAGATCGCCCGCGCCGATTTCGCTGTCGAGGCCGTCCCCGAGCGCCTGGACCTGAAACTCTCCGTCCTGCGCGAAGCGGACAAGTTACTGCGCCCCGAGGCGGTCCTCGCATCTAATACTTCCTCGATTTCGGTAACAACCCTCGCTGCGGCTACGGGCCGCCCTGACCGCGTCATCGGCATGCACTTCATGAATCCCGTCCCGGTGATGGTTCTCGTCGAAGTGATCCGCGCGCCGCAAACGAGCGACGAAACCTTTTACACCACCATGGCGCTGTGCGAACGCCTCGAGAAGAAGCCCGTCGCGGTCAACGATGCCCCCGGCTTCGTCTCCAATCGCGTCCTGTTGCCCATGATTAATGAAGCCGCCTTCGCCGTCATGGAAGGCGTTGCCACCGCCGAAGCGGTAGACGCCGTGATGAAGCTGGGAATGAATCACCCAATGGGCCCGCTCGAGCTTGCCGATTTCATCGGCCTGGATGTATGCGTGAATATCCTCGATGTGCTTTATGATGGCTTTGGCGATCCGAAATATCGCGCCTGCCCGTTGCTGAGAAAACTTGTGGCCGCCGGCTGGCTTGGCCGCAAGAGCGGGCGCGGGTTTTATGAGTATGCCAGGTAGCACAGGAACTCTGGCCTGTGCGGGTTTTGCCATGGTGGATATAATGGCAGCCTGCACAAGCGGCCTATAAAACCGCACACAAGAGTGCATGTGCTGCTTGAATGTCCCGCACTGGGGATTTATCGATAATTTTGTTTGGGGAGAAACGTATGCCCGCCACATTTGATTGGGACGACGCGGAAGAAATCGGAATACAACTGGCGGAAAAATATCCGGACGCCGATCCGCTTTCGGTGCGCTACACGGACCTGCACAAGTGGGTCACAAGCCTTGAGGGATTTACGGGCGATCCCAAGCAATCCAACGAGGGCAAGCTCGAAGCGATCCAGATGGCCTGGCTCGAGGAGCACAACGAGAGAAAATCGTGACCCGTGACCCGTGAAATCGAATCGCCGATAGGCGCTGCCATCGCCCCAAGTTTGAAATTCCCATTCCGAATTTCAAACCTGAAATTTAAAATTTGATATTTGAACCATCGACTCCGAACTGTAAATCGGGAATACATCCCCTGATTTCCGCGAAGCGCCAATGCGGGACGCGCGAATATGCTAGAATTCTGTAGCGCCAAGCTAGCCTCGCGCAATCTTTTGTGGCCCGGTAGAGTAATGGTTAACTCGTCGCCCTTTCAAGGCGAAGATTACGGGTTCGACCCCCGTCCGGGCTACCAACGTCTTCCTTGAAACCTCCCCTGAACGGCAGCATCCAATCAACATGCCAGGCGCTTCAGGAAGTTCCTGCTCTGGCTTGAGCGCTTCATTTACAATAGGCCTCCGATGGCGCATGCCCCCGGCGATCCAACGAGGGCGCCAAGGAATTACTATAAAGGAAGCATAAGCCATGGCCGAAGAGCATCCACTCGGTACGACAGTCGACGCGATCAGGGAATCCGCAACTCCTCCACCGCCTCCGCGCTATACGCGCTCTCATACCCGCAGGAACATCTTGATTGTTGTAATCGCACTGGTCGTGGTTGTCGCGGGGGTGTTTTTGTGGCGCTATCTCGGCAGCTACGAATCCACCGATGATGCGCAAGTGGACGCACATCTCTATCCGGTCAGCGCGCGCGTTTCCGGCTATGTAACCAAAGTGAATGTGGAGGATAACCAGATCGTGCAGAAAGGCGCGGTGCTCATCGAGATCGATCCGAAAGATTATGAGGTTGCGGTCGAGCAGGCCAAGGCCAACCTCGCCAGCGCGGAAGCCACCGCGCAGTCATTGAATATCAATGTTCCGATTACATCCGTGAATGCCGAGAGCCAGTTGAAGTTCGCCGCCTCCGGTGTGGAGAACGCGGGCGCGGGAATCAACGCAGCCGAAAAGCAGGCGGCCGCCGCGCACGCTCAATTGGAAGCGGCCGAAGCCAATGACGTGAAAGCGCAGGACGACCTTCGGCGCTATAAGGCGCTGGTGGATAAGCAGGAAGTGGCGGCGCAAATTTACGATCAGGCGGTGGCGGCGGCAAAATCCAGCACAGCGTCCGTGGTGGCTGCGCGGGATAATGAATCAGCGGCGCAACAGGCGGTGCAGCAGGCCCGAAGCCAGCTGGGCCAATCCGAAGCGACCCGCCAATCCGCCGAGACCGGCCCGCAGCAAGTGTCTTCAATCCGCGCCCGCGCCCGCGCCGCGATTGCCGACGTGCAGCAGAAACGCGCCGCCCTGGAGCAGGCGCAGTTAAACCTGCAATACACGCAAATTGTGGCGCCCGTCAGCGGCGAGGTGAACAAGACAGTCGTCCTGGGCATGAATGTTCAACCCGGCCAGCAACTGATCACCGTCGTTCCCCTCGAGGAAGTCTGGGTCACCGCCAATTTCAAGGAAACTCAGCTGAGGCAGATGAAAGTCGGCCAAAAATCGGAAATCCACATCGATTCAAGCGGCCAAACTTTCAAAGGGCACGTGGACAGCATTTCAGGAGCCACCGGCCCGCTGTTCAGCCTGCTTCCACCTGAAAATGCCACGGGGAATTACGTAAAAATCGTGCAGCGCATTCCCGTGAAAATCGTTCTCGAACCGGGAGAAAATCGGGAGCACCAGCTTCGCCCAGGCATGAACGTCGTGCCTGACGTATACCTCCGATGAGCACCTCTGCGTCTCTTCCGGCCGATCAAGTCATCTGGCGGCCGAAATTCAATCCCTGGCTGATCGCCGTGGTCGTAGCCATGGCCGCGTTCATGGAGGTGCTCGACACGAGCATTGCCAACGTGGCGTTGCCGTATATGGCAGGCAATCTCGGAGCCAGCAACGACCAAAGCACCTGGGTACTGACTTCCTATCTCGTATCAAACGCCATTGTACTGCCGATGACCGGCTGGCTCGCCGGCGCAATCGGGCGAAAGCGCTTCTTCACGATTTGCCTTTTCATATTTACCGTGAGCTCCTTGCTCTGCGGGATTGCTCCCAGCTTGGGCATGTTGCTTTTCTTCCGCGTGCTGCAAGGCGCGGGCGGTGGCGGTCTCCAGCCCATGGCTCAGGCCATTCTTGCGGATACGTTCCCGCCGCAGCAGCGCGGCCTGGCCTTTGCGCTCTACGGCATCACGGCCGTCACCGCGCCGACGATTGGCCCTACCCTGGGGGGCTGGATCACTTTCAATTATTCCTGGCGATGGATTTTTTTCATCAATCTCCCGGTGGGCCTGCTCACCTTGTTTTTGGTTTATCAATTCGTGGAAGATCCGCCCTACCTGGCACGCATCAAAGCGGCGGGCGTCAAGCTGGACTATATAGGGATTGCGCTGCTCACCGTGGGCGTCGGTGCGTTGCAGGTGTTGCTCGATAGGGGGCAGGAGGACGACTGGTTCGGTTCCGGATTCATTACGACATTGGCCGTCACAGCCGTGGTATGCCTCATTGGACTGATCATCTGGGAATGGTACCAAAAGGCGCCGATTGTCGATGTACGCCTGTTCAAAAATTTCAACTTCGCGAGTTCCAACCTGATGATGTTTACCCTGGGCATCATGCTGTTCAGCAGCCTGGTGCTGATGCCTCTA
>Ga0070731_10002956_pt1 | contig 15663 bp, 16 predicted proteins | sample Coa_R1_2_FD_66448 | JGI IMG/M metagenome (GOLD analysis project Ga0070731, IMG submission 66448) | Surface soil microbial communities from Centralia Pennsylvania, which are recovering from an underground coalmine fire - Coalmine... | ecosystem: Environmental > Terrestrial > Soil > Unclassified ...
AGCGGCCGGTAACGGAACGGCGGCACGGATTGGCCCGTGAGACGCTGAATGATGAGCCGGCCCACATAGTGGCCCATTTGTTTGGCCGGGGCAGCGAGGGCCGGTACCGGAACCCCTCCAGCGCCGCGTACGCAGGCGGTGTCGCCGATGACAAAGACGTTGTTGTAGCCCGGCAGCGACAGGTCCGCCCGGACGATGACGCGGCCGGTGTTGTCGTGGTCGGCCGCGAGCCAATCTGCTGCCGGCGAAGCCACGACTCCGGCGGCCCAGATGACCGTGGCGGCGTCGATGCGGCCCTCTTTGAGATCGACTCCGCGCTCGTCGCAGCGGATAACCGGTGTCGAAGTCATCACGTCGACACCCATGGCCGTGAGGCTGTCGCGCGCGTAGGCCGAATGCGGCTCCGAGAACGCAGGCAGTATTCGTGGTCCGGCTTCGATCAGCACGATGCGCGAGGTACGCGGATCGATCTGCCGGAAGTCGCGGGCGAGTGTCTGCCGCGCCACTTCCGCGATGGCGCCAGCCATCTCCACGCCCGTGGGACCACCGCCCACAATGACGAAAGTAAGAAGCCGACGGCGCTCATTGTCGTCCCGCGCAAGCTCCGCTTGCTCGAAGGCCTCCAGGATGCTGCGGCGAATGCGCGTGGCATCTTCGATGCGCTTGAGTCCCGGTGCGAATGCAGCCCAATCGTTATGACCGAAATACGAATGCGTCGCTCCGGTCGCGACGATGAGGAAGTCGAATGGAAATGAGCCGGACTTGGTGTTGACTGCGCGTTCGGTCAAATCGATGCCGGTTACTTCGGCCATGTACACGGTGGCGTTTTGCTGGCGGCGCAGGATATGGCGGATCGGCCACGCCACCTCGGCGGGCGAAAGGGCCGCCGTCGCCACCTGATAGAGCAGTGGCTGAAAGCAGTGATAGTTCTGCCGGTCGATGATCGTGATATCGGCGGGCGCACGGGCCAGGGTCTTTGCCGCCTCAAGTCCGCCGAAGCCGGCGCCAAGAATAACCACACGAGGCCGTTCTTGCGGCATGGGCTGTGGCTCCGAAACGAGGGTAGGCGCGTCCCGGACTATGCACCTGCGCGGCGGCGGTTGCCATCCGGCGCTCCGCCGATTAGTGCTGGCGCCACGTCCTACCACCCAGGCACCATTCATGCCCTCTCATAAGCTTTTGTTGTTGGCCGGCGACGGCATTGGTCCGGAAGTCATGGCCGAAGTGAAACGCCTGCTCGACTTCCTGGCCAAGAGCGGCCTTGCCACGTTCGAAACGGAAGACGGGCTCGTCGGCGGCGCCGCTTTCGATGCGCACAAGGTCGCCATCACCGACGAGACCATGGTGAAGGCGCACGCGGCCGATGCGGTGATCTTCGGCGCCGTCGGCGGGCCGAAATGGGACAAGGTCCCGTTTGATGCGCGGCCCGAAGCGGGCCTCCTTCGCCTGCGCAAGGACCTTGGACTTTTTGCCAATATCCGGCCGGCGATCGTTTATCCGGCACTCGCCGATTCTTCGAGCTTGAAGCGAGAGGCCGTCGACGGGCTCGACATCATCATTCTGCGCGAGCTCACCGGCGGTGTCTATTTCGGCGAGCCGAAAACGATCACCGATCTCGGCAACGGCCAGAAGCGCGCGATAGACACGCAGGTGTACGACACCTACGAAATCGATCGCATCGCGCGCGTCGGCTTCGAGCTTGCACGCAAGCGGCGCAACAAGCTCACTTCGATGGAAAAGCGCAATGTGATGAAGACCGGCGTACTCTGGCACGAGGTCGTCAGCGGGTTGCACGCTCGCGAGTACAAGGACGTTCAGCTCGAGCACATGCTGGCCGACGCGGGCGGCATGCAGCTCGTGCGCTGGCCGAAACAGTTCGACGTCATCGTCACCGACAATCTTTTCGGCGATATGCTCTCGGACGTGGCGGCGATGCTGACCGGCTCGCTCGGCATGCTGCCGTCCGCGTCGCTCGGCGAAGTCGACGCCAAGACCAAGCGGCGCAAGGCCATGTACGAACCAGTGCACGGCTCGGCGCCCGACATCGCGGGCAAGGGCATGGCCAACCCGATTGCCATGTTGGCCTCGTTCGGCATGGCGATGCGTTATTCGTTCAATATGAGCAAAGAAGCCGATCTGCTCGATGCGGCAATCGCCGCCGTGCTCGCCAGGGGCTTGCGCACCGCGGACATAAAGTCAGAAGGCGCCAAGATCGTCAGCACCGCCGAAATGGGTGCGGCGATCGTGAAAGAGATGGAGAAGCTTGCGGCGTAGCGATCGATACGTCGCCGTCAAGAATCTTCAATACGGCTCAGTCGGATCGAACCCAGGAAGATAGAACGGCCGCGCCGGCGAAAAACCGCCCACCACATTGGTCATATCGGGTCCGTAGTACCAGACGCTGCTGCGGCCTGGATCGCCACCGGGCGGGAATATGTAGTTGGTGAACCCGCGGTCTCCCACGGAGACTTCGGTGCCCAAATCCAGGTACGAGCGCGGCGACACGTAAACCGTCGTGGTGCCGTCGGCGTGGTGGATGATCGTGCGCGTAGGCTGAATAACGGTGCCGGAAGCGGATCGCTGGACCACGATCGGACGCTTCTTCGTTGGGTTGGTTTGAGCGGCAGCCGCACCTGCCTGCACCGACGCTACCGCTAGGGCGGCGGCAATAACGATGAACTTTCGCATAAGGCCTCGCTTTCCCGCCGTTTTACTCTAACCCGCTTTCGCAAGGCACAACAGCCTCCCGGGACCGATCGCTGTGCCCTGGCTTTCCCGCTCGCGGCGGCGTCACTTTCGCGCACCGAGTGGCAGAAATAATATGCTTTGCACCACCCTCCATATACTACATTATTTCCCAACAAGACGTTGATGGAGATCAGCGCCGGGTGACGCACCGAGCAAGCGTACACCGACCAAGGGGAGAGGTCCCATGGAGAAGGCCATCTCGGCGGCGCTAAGCCGCCGCAATTTGTTGCGTCAAGCAGGCATTGCGGGGCTAGCCACATTTGCCGGGCCGAGTTGGGCTCAGTCGATGGTGAATTTGCCGCTGCCGGGCGGTCCAGACGAGCGGCAGCTCACGACAGCCTTTCCGCAGAAGGGCAGAATGGTTCTGCAGCGCACGCGGGCGCCCTTGTTGGAGACACCGTTCGAGGTGTTCGACAAAGGGGTCTTCACGCCCAACGACCAGTTCTTTGTCCGCTGGCATTGGTCGGTCATTCCTACAAACATCGATGTCGCTACGTTTCGCCTGAACGTCCACGGCCACGTGGAGCGCCCGCTGTCGCTGACGTTGCGCGACCTTCAGGCGCTGCCAGGGATCGAATACGCGGCGGTGAACCAATGCTCGGGCAACTCGCGCGGTTTCTTCCAGCCGCGCGTCGCTGGTGGTGAATGGGGCAATGGCGCCATGGGCAATGGGCTGTGGACCGGCGTGAGCCTCAAAGCTGTTCTCGATCGAGCCGGCGTAAAGGCGGGCGCCGTGCAGGTGCGCTTCAATGGCTTGGATGAGCCGACCGGCAAGGACGGACCGGACTTCATAAAGTCGCTGTCGGTCGACCACGCCCGCGACGGCGAGGTGATGGTTGCGTATGGCATGAACAGCGAGCGCCTACCGTTGCTCAACGGCTATCCGCTGCGCCTCGTCGTTCCCGGCTGGTACGCGACCTACTGGATGAAGATGCTCAATGACATCGAGGTGCTCGACAGTCCGGACACCAATTTCTGGATGAAGACCGCGTACACGATCCCCGATACGCCCCATGCTGACATCAAGCCGGGGCAGACTGGCGTGACGTTTGTGCCGATCAACAAGATGAACCCGCGTTCTTTCATCACCAATATCAAGGCGGGCTCCAAGCTGGCGACGGGTGGTCCGGTGACCGTGCGCGGTATAGCGTTCGGCGGCGACACCGGCGTGAAGCGCGTCGATTTTTCGTCCGACGGCGGCAAGACCTGGGAGGCTGCCCATTTGGGCAAGGACGAAGGCAAATACAGCTTCCGGCAATGGCGGACCCGATTCACGCCGCCGGGAAAGGGCGACTACACCCTAATGGTCCGCTGCACCAATGACCGCGATGAAGCGCAGCCGGATCAACCAAACTGGAATCCGTCCGGCTTCATGCGCAATGTCATCGAAGCCACGCCAGTTTCAGTAGCCTGAAGGGGAGAAGGCATATGACGCGCAAAATTCTCCCGATTGCACTCGTGATCGGCGCCGTCTTGGCGCTGCCATCAGCGCAGGCAAGACCGCGAATTGTGTTGAAGTCAGTCGAGGTAACCTTTCCGCAAAGCGATCGTGGGCTACCGGAGGCGCCGGGACGCGACGTTGTGCAAAGCAATTGCTTCACCTGTCACTCCGCCGGCATGATCTTGACCCAGCCAACGCTGCCGAAGGCTGCGTGGGAGGCCGAAGTTGCCAAGATGCGCAATGTCTATAAGGCGCAGGTAGACGACAAGGACGTGCCTGCCATCGTCGACTATCTGACGGCCGTCAAAGGTCCGAAGTAGCGGAGCGGGCGTGGCGAGCGGCGACGGCACGCCCATACAGGCGAGAACGCGCGCGAAGGTGGCCGCGGAACACTTTCGCTAACCGAATATGAAGCTGGCTCCCAGGTCGGCGTTCCAAAGGCGTTGTCTAAGCAGCGTTTCTCGCCTAGAAGCGCTTCCACTCCGGGTCCCGCTTGGCGGGCGCGGAGCGAATCTTTCGATGGAGAGTGAACGATGGGTTTCAACGTCGCCGTCGTTGGCGCGACCGGCAATGTGGGGCGGCAAATGCTCGACATTTTGGCCGAACGGTCGTTTCCGGCGGACGAGGTAGTCGCGCTCGCCTCGCGCCGAAGCCAGGGTGTGGAAGTGTCCTATGGCGACCGGACCCTGAAGGTCAAAGCTCTCGAACACCATGACTTCTCGGGCGTGGATATTTGCCTGATGTCGGCCGGCTCCGCAGTTTCCAAGCAGTGGTCGCCCAAGATTGCCGCCGCCGGCGCCGTAGTCATCGACAATTCGTCATGCTGGCGCTACGACTCTGACGTCCCGCTGATCGTGCCGGAAGTGAACGCCGACGCGGTCAGTGGCTTCCGCAAGCGCGGCATCATCGCCAATCCCAATTGTTCCACCGCGCAGCTCGTCGTTGCCCTCAAGCCGCTGCACGATCAGGCAAAGATCAAGCGCGTGGTGGTCGCCACGTATCAGTCGGTGTCGGGCGCCGGCAAGGAGGCGATGGACGAACTGTTCTCGCAGAGCAAGGCGGTGTTCACGCTCGACGACGTCGAGGCGAAGAAGTTTCCCAAGCGCATCGCCTTCAATCTCATTCCGCAGATCGACGTGTTCATGGAGGACGGCTACACCAAAGAGGAATGGAAGATGGTGGTCGAGATCAAGAAGATCCTCGATCCGAAGATCAAGCTGACGGCGACGTGCGTGCGGGTGCCGGTCTTCATCAGCCATTCCGAGGCCGTCAACGTCGAGTTCGAGAATCCGATTACGGCGGACGAGGCGCGCAACATCCTTCGCAACGCGCCGGGTTGCCTGGTCATCGATGCACGCGAGCCCGGTGGCTATGTGACGCCCTACGAGGCGGCGGGAGAGGACGCCACCTACATCAGCCGCATCCGCGAGGATGCGACGGTGGAGAACGGGCTCGCCATGTGGATCGTCTCCGACAATTTGCGCAAAGGCGCGGCGCTCAACGCCATCCAGATCGCCGAATGCCTAGTCAACCGCAAGCTCATTACCGCCAAGCAGAAGGCAGCGTAGGCCGCACTCGCTTCGTCGCGCCGGCGTTTCGTCCGGCGTGCGCCCGCCCGTCTGATCAGGTAACCGGAAGTTTATATCGTCCGCGTCGCTCAGCCCCAGTGGCATGGTATCTGCAAGGCAGCTAACTTGAGACTGCAAGCAGAGGTTATTCGCGAATGACCGTTCGTCCGCGCCGCAGCGTTCTGTATATGCCCGGTTCAAACGCCCGCGCGCTGGAGAAGGCGCGCGAACTCCCGGCCGATGCCGTCATTCTCGATCTCGAAGACGCGGTGGCGCCGGAAGCCAAGGGCGCGGCGCGCGATCTGATCCAGAAGACGCTGGAGAAGGGCGGCTTCGGCGACCGTGAGGTCATGGTGCGGATCAACGGCCTCGATACGCGCTGGTGGGTCGATGACCTTCACGTGGTCGCCGACGCCAGGCCGGACGCGGTGCTGGTGCCGAAAATATCCGATCCGCATCAGTTGCAGGATCTGGCGGCGCGTATCGTGGACATGGGCACTGACCCGCATATCCGCGTGTGGGCGATGATGGAGACGCCACTGGCGATGCTCAACGTGGCGGAGATCGCGGCGGCTGCCGAGGATTCGGAAACCCGGCTGACCGGCTTCGTCATGGGAACTAACGACCTCGCCAAGGATACGCGCGCGCAGATCGTGCCGGGCCGTGCGCCGATGTTGCCGTGGCTGATGAACTGCCTCGCCGCGGCGCGCGCCCATGGCCTTGAGATTCTTGACGGCGTCTACAACGACCTGGGCAATGCGGAGGGCTTCGCGGAAGAATGCCGCCAGGCGCGTGTGCTTGGGTTCGACGGCAAGACCTTGATCCACCCGAAACAGATCGAGGCGTGCAATGCCGCGTTCTCGCCGGCGCCCGATGAGGTGGAGGCGGCACGCAAGATCATCGCCGCCTTCGACCTGCCCGAGAATAGGGACAAGGGCGTTATTCAGATCGAGGGCCGCATGGTCGAGCGTTTGCACGCCGAAATGGCACGGCGCACGGTGGAGATCGCCGACGCGATCGCGAAACGGGAGCCGGTGCAACAGGCGCAGAAGGCCAAGGCGGCTAATTCTTGAGGCGATAGCCGGTCTTGAAGAACCACCAAATAACCGCCATGCAGATCGCCAGGAACAGAAGCGTCATCAAAAGGCTGATACTGACATTCACGTCAGCGATGTTGAAAAAGCTCCAGCGGAAGCCGCTGATCAGATAAACCAGCGGATTGAAAAGCGTGACCGTGCGCCAGAACGGCGGCAGCACGCTGGTCGGATAAAACGTGCCCCCAAGGAACGTCAGCGGCGTGAGGAAAAGCAGCGGCACGATCTGCAGCTTTTCGAAGCTGCTCGCCCATAGTCCCAGGATAAAGCCGAACAGGCTGAAACTCACGGAGGTCAGCGCCAGAAAGCCGAGCATCCACAGCGGATGTTCGATCCGCTCCGGCACAAACAGGGCGGATGTCGCCAGAATGATGCCGCCGAGCACGATCGACTTGGTGGCCGCCGCGCCCACATAGCCGAGGACAATCTCGAACGACGAGACCGGCGCTGAAAGCAGCTCGTAAATGGTGCCGATGAAGCGCGGAAAATAAATGCCGAACGCGGCGTTGGTCACGCTCTGTGTGAGCAGCGTCAGCATGATCAAGCCGGGCACGATGAAGGAGCCGTAGGGGACGCCTTCGATCTGGGTTATGCGCGAGCCGATCGCGGCGCCGAACACGATGAAATACAGCGATGTCGAGATCACCGGCGAGACGATGCTCTGGAATAGAGTCCGGCCCGTACGCGCCATTTCGTACATATAAATGGCGCGGACCGCATAAAGGTTCATGGCTGCTGCCTCACCAGGCCGACGAAGATGTCTTCCAGCGAGCTTTGTGTCGTCCGCAGGTCCTTGAAGCCGATGCCGGCGCGCTGAATGTCGTCGAGCAGGGCGGTGATGCCGGTGCGCTCTGCCCTGGTATCGTACGTGTAGATCAGTTCCTTGCCGCCGTCGGCCAGGACCAGATTATGGGCGGCGAGCGCAGCCGGGACCGCGGTGAGTGGCTCGCGCAACTCCAGCGTCAACCGTTTGCCGCCGAGCTTGCGCATCAGCGCGGCCTTATCCTCGACCACGATCAACTCGCCCTTGTTGATGACGCCGACTCGGTCGGCCATCTCCTCGGCTTCCTCGATGTAGTGGGTGGTGAGGATGATGGTCACGCCCGATGCCCGCAATGAACGCACGAGCTGCCACATGTCCTTGCGCAGCTCCACATCCACCCCGGCGGTCGGCTCGTCGAGAAAGAGTATCTGCGGCTCGTGCGCCAGCGCCTTGGCGATGAGCACCCGGCGCTTCATGCCGCCGGAGAGCGTCACGATCCGCGAATCCTTCTTGTCCCAGAGCGAAAGCTCCTTGAGCACTTTCTCGATGACGGCGGGGTTTGCGGCTTTGCCGAACAGCCCGCGGGATAGCCGCATGGTCGCCGGCGGCGTCTCGAATGCGTCGGTGGTCAATTCCTGCGGCACCAACCCGATCGAGGCGCGCGCGGCGCGGTAGTCGGAGATGATGTCGTGGCCGTCGACTTTCACAGTGCCCGTCGAGGGTTTGACGATCCCGCACACGATGTTGATCAGCGTCGTCTTGCCGGCACCGTTCGGACCGAGCAGAGCGAAAATCTCGCCCGAGCGGATGTCGAGGCTCACGTCCTTGAGTGCCTGGAACCCGGTCGCGTAGGTCTTCGACAGATGCGAGATGGAAATGGCTGGGGTCATGATTTCTAAAGTGTCATCACCGGGCTTGACCCGGTGACCCATCCACAAAAGGTCAAATCAGCATGGATTGCCGGACCAAGTCCGGCAACGACAAGTGTTCACACCCAGGGTCGCGCGCCCTTCGCCTTTTTCTCGAAACCGTCGATCTTATCGTTCTTGACCATCGTCTGACCGATATCGTCGAGGCCTTCGAGCAGGCACTTTTTGCGATGCGGTTCAATGTCGAACTTGACCACGCCGCCGTCCGGGCCGCGAATTTCCTGCCTCTCCAGATCGATGGTGAGTGTCGCGTTGGCGCCGCGGTCGGCGTCGTCGAACAGCTTTTCCAGATCTTCCGGCGACACCTTGATCGGCAGCACGCCGTTCTTGAAACAGTTGTTGTAGAAAATGTCGCCGAAAGAGGTGGAGATGACGCATCGGATGCCGTGATCGAGCAGCGCCCACGGCGCGTGTTCGCGCGAGGAGCCGCAGCCGAAATTGTCGCCCGCCACAAGAATTTTGGCTTTGCGGTAGGCCGATTTGTTGAGGATGAAGTCGGGATTTTCCTTGCCGTCGTCGTGATAACGCTTTTCGGCGAAAAGACCCTTGCCGAGGCCCGTGCGCTTGACGGTCTTCAGATATTGCTTGGGGATGATCATGTCGGTGTCGATGTTGATCATCTTCAGCGGCGCTGCGACGCCCTCGAGCACGGTAAACTTTTCCATCTTCGTTCCTGCGCGATGCCTGCCTTCGATGCTCGGTTAATGGGGTTTCGTCCGGCAGCGGTCAAGCCCTCTGCGGCGGCCGGCGTCCAGCGCGTCCCGGGACGCTGAGGCGGGTCCCCGTTCAACCCTGCGCCACCATGGTGTCCACGGGCGCTTTGAACTTCGATTCACGATCGAGCGTGCACACCTGGACGTGATACTCGGTGTAGTATTTCTGACGAGCCAGCTTTTGCGCTGCGATGTGCTCGGGATTGGTACGCCAGGCACGCAGGCCTTCCGCGTGCTCGAATTCGACGATGGTCACGCGCTCGCCGTCGTCCGCGAAGAAACCCTTGTGCGAAATGTAGCCCGGCATGGCTTTGGCGAGTTCGTTCATGCGCTCGACCAAGGCAACGTATTCGTCGCGGCCGGGCTTTAAGCGGGAGCGAAAGACGGTGATCAGCATGATGTGTCTTTCTCGTCAGCAATGCGATCGGGTTGTCGCCATCTTATAGCACACCCACGGCCGCTTCAGCGCGCCGACTGCTTTTCGCTTTTGGGAAGCGCATCGAGGGAAGTCACCCACGGTCGCGCCGACCGAACCCACTGTTGCCGGCGCGGGGCCAATTGATCGCGCTGGCGCAGGATGCCCACTCGCACCATGTAGGCGTGCTGCACACCCTCGCCGACAGTCGTCGAATAGATCGGCGAACCGCATTTGCTGCAAAAAGCCTGCAGGCGCGGGGCTCCGCTCTCCGCGGTAGTTTTCACGTAGGTGGAGGGTTGCCCCTTCATCCTAAAAGTACTCCCCGGCACTGGGATCGACACGCGAAAGGCGGATCCGGTACCGGTCTGACAATCCGTGCAGTGACAAATCCCGACCTTCTCCGGATCGGCCTCGCCCTCTATGGTGATTGCGCCGCAATGACAGGCGCCGTCGATCTTCATCGTGTCCCTTCCTTTCTTCGCCGTTTGGCCGCTCGGTTCTTGATCTCTCAGCTAACTTGCCGAACGCTCGATTGCGTGCATGTCGGCATCCGACAGGCCGAAATGATGACCGATCTCGTGCACAAGTACGTGTTTGACGATAGCGCCAAGTGTCTCGTCGTGTTCCGCCCAATAGTCGAGAATTGGGCGCCGGTAGAGCCAGATCATGTTGGGCATCTGCACCGGGGCGCTTTCCGATCGGAACGGCAGGCCGACGCCTTGGAATAGTCCGAGCAGGTCAAACTCGCTTTCGGCGTGCATGACGCGAAGCACTTCCCGGCTCGGGAAGTCGTCCACCCGGACGACGAGGTTGCTGCATAGATCGCGAAACCGCTTCGGCAAATGGCGAAACACGTCGCCAGCCAGGACTTCGAGTTCGGCAAGCGAGGGTGCCTTCACTGGACGCCAAGCGATCGGATCGGCTCCGATTTCGGCCATGGCTGAATTTTAGCGCAGATAGCGTGGCGGCAAAGCCCCGTCAGCGAGAAGTAGCGGATCGGTCGGTGCGATCCCTGCAGGCGCCCCTATCGGGAGTTGGACTGCTCGCCGGGTGGCGAAGTGGGCAAGAGTTTTCAAGACACACTTTCCACGGGCAGAGAGCGGGGATCGCGCGGGAACGGCTGATGACGTTTGCGTCACCGCATCGCGACAAAATTTGTATGCACGCAGGAGCTAAAAGAACGCGCGTATATTTTTTTACGCCCACTTAATGCGCCGACGATTGCTATTTATGTCGCCTAGCATGTCGTTCGCGGCTTGCGCAGAGTAACATCGTATCGGCGAGCCAAGGGGCATTAAAGGGGCATTAGCGGCGTTCGCAAGCCACTTTGAGATCGCACCACGAGAGTTTCATCTTGAGGGGCTACCATGGGACAACCAGCGGACGTGCTACGAGCCATCATATCGACAGGCCTGGGTGCGAACTGAAATGCTTACCATGCCCGCCGCAATCAGGCCGGCCGAACTGGCCGCAAAGCAGCTGTTTATGATGTTCCCGACTCCGATGTTTACGGGAATGCTGCCCGACATCACCTTGTGCGATCGGATCGAAAAAAAATTGCGGGAGCTGCAGAAAGCGGGGGTAGGTTTCCCGTCCCCGGAAGGGAGGACCCTCGCCTATATGACGCCGGATGACATCCAAAAGCTCCCGGAAATGAAAGGTCTCGTTGAACTCATAATGACGGAAGCCGGATTTATTTTGGATCTTCACGCGGTAAAGCGCGACTCCCATTACATCACGAATATGTGGGCGAACATCGCCAATCCAAATCGCCGTCATAACTTTCACAATCATCCGAACTGCCTTTTGAGCGGCCTTGTCTATATCAGAGCGCCGCGGAATTGCAGCTCGACGGTATTTGGTTCGCCGCGCATGCATTCTAAAAATCTGGAACCTGCATACTTTAAGAAAAACGAGTTCAACGCGGATATCTTTACTATTCCCCCGGAAAAAGGCCGCATGTTGATCTGGCCTAGCCATGTTCCACATGCGGTGGAGGAGGGGACCGCCGACGAGGCCGAGGATCGCATTGTCGTTGCCTTCAACATCATGATCCTCGGACGCAATGAGAATCCTACCACGCATTTGAAATTTGCCTGACGAACCATTCGCCAGTTCCGCGAGCAGCTGAACGAAACCGCGAACTGCGGTTCCGGCGGTAGATTGCACACTTGACAATGCACGAAATTGTATAAGCCTTGCGCGGGAAACCGAGCACGGAAGCGAGGAGGCGATGCCCACCAACTTGCTTAGGCTAATCGCTGGCCTTGCCGCGTTGTCGCTCCTTGCCGCGTTGTCGCTCCTTGGCGCGGTGCCGTGGGCGCAGGCATGGGCGCAGAACGCGCAGGCAAGCAGGTCGCATAGGCCTGCGGTTCACTCGGTGCATCCCTATATCGTCATAACCCCGAGGCCTTTGCTTTACCGGCAGTGCGTCGATTGGCTGGAAATGCAATACCGGCCGAGCGGGACGGTGCTGTATCCGCAGTTTCGCTGCTGGTGGGTGCGGGGATAGCTCGTCATCCCGGATGACGGTTACCGCCACTCCCTCACGTCGACGAAGCGCCCTGCGACCGCGGCCGCAGCCGCCATGGCGGGGGAGACCAAGTGCGTGCGCCCCTTATAGCCCTGCCGGCCCTCGAAATTGCGGTTTGAAGTCGAGGCGCAGCGCTCGCCCGGATTGAGCTTGTCGGGATTCATGGCGAGACACATGGAGCAGCCGGGCTCGCGCCATTCGAAGCCGGCCTCGATGAAAATTCTATCGAGGCCTTCGGCTTCGGCCAGCTCTTTGACCAGCCCCGAACCGGGCACCACCATGGCGCTGACATTAGCGTTGATCTTCTTGCCATCGATCATTTTGGCGGCGGCGCGCAGATCTTCAATCCGCGCGTTGGTGCACGAGCCGATGAAGACGCGGTCGATGGCGATGTCGGAAATTTTCTCGCCACCCTGCAGTCCCATATATTTAAGCGCCCGCTCGATCGCCTCGCGCTTTTTCTCGTCGGTAACGTCCTCGAGCCGCGGCACGCGGCCGCTGATCGACACGACCTGCTCGGGACTCGTGCCCCAGGTGACCAGTGGCGGCAGCTTCGCGGCGTCGAGCTTGATCTCACGATCGAAATGCGCACCGTCATCCGAACGCAGCGTCTCCCAGTATTTCAAAGCCGCGTCCCAGTCCTTGCCCTTTGGGGCCTTGGGGCGCCCATCAAGATAGGCGTAGGTCTTCTCATCAGACGCGATAAAGCCGGCCTTGGCGCCGGCCTCGACCGACATGTTGCAGACGGTCATGCGGCCTTCCATGGACAGCGCGCGGATCGCTTCGCCGGCATATTCGAGCGCGTAGCCGGTGCCGCCCGCGGTGCCGATCTCGCCGATGATGGCGAGGATGATGTCTTTGGCCGTGACGCCGGGCGGCAGCTGGCCATCGACCACGGCGCGCATGTTCTTTGATTTGGACTGGATCAGCGTCTGCGTCGCCAGCACGTGCTCGACTTCGGAGGTGCCTATGCCGTAGGCGAGCGCGCCAAATGCGCCGTTGGTCGCCGTATGGCTGTCGCCGCACACCAGCGTCACGCCCGGCAGCGTGAAGCCTTGTTCGGGACCGATGATGTGCACGATGCCCTGACGCTTATCGAACTCATCGTAGTATTCGAGATTGAAGAACTTCGCGTTCTCGGCGAGGTAGGCGATCTGGGCCGCGCTTTCCGGATCGGGATTGGGCAGCTGGCGGTCGGTGGTCGGCACGTTGTGGTCGACCACCAGCAACGTCTTGTCCGGTGCGCGCACTCTGCGGCCGGCAAGCCGCAAGCCCTCGAACGCCTGCGGGCTTGTCACCTCGTGGACGATGTGGCGGTCGATGTAGATCAGCGAGGCGCCGTTCGGCTCCTCCTCGATCAGATGATCGTCCCAGATCTTGTCGTATAGGGTGCGGGGCTTGGCCATGGGCCGAAATTTCCTTCGACGTTTCCTTGAGGCTATCTTGGGCGTCTATTTAGTCGGTTGGGAAGGTAAGGAAAAGTGGTGAGACGCGCAGGTCAGAGCAGCGTCCTTATCTCCCACAGCTCGGGGAAAAACGACCGATCGAGTGCGGTCTTGAGGTAGCCTACGCCCGAGGAGCCGCCGGTGCCGGTCTTGTGGCCGATGATGCGCTCCACGGTCTTCATGTGGCGAAAACGCCATTGTTGGAACCAATCCTCGACGTCGACGAGTTCTTCGCCAAGCTCATAAAGGTCGAAGTGGGCTTGCGCGTCCCGATAAATCCGCAGCCAGACGTCGCGCACCTTTTGGTTCGAGACATAGTGCTGCGAAAAATCGCGCTGCAGCACCTCGTTCGGGACCGGCTGACCGCGCCGCGCCAGTAGCCGTAGCGCCTCATCGTAGAGGCTCGGCGCGTTGAGCGCCGCAGCAAGTCGGGAATGTGCCGTCTCATCGTGACGATGCGCGAGCAGCATGTTTGCATCTTTGGCGCCCAGGAGGAACTCGACCAGCCGGTATTGGTAGGATTGGAAGCCCGAGGCCTGCCCGAGTGCGCCGCGGAAGGCGAGGTAATCTGCCGGCGTCATCGTCGACAGCACGTCCCATGCGGCGATCAACTGCTCCTGAATGCGTGTAACTCGCGCCAATGACTTGAATGCCGGCGGCAGATGATCGGCACGAATGGCGGCGATCGCCGCTTCGAGCTCGTGCGCAACGAGCTTGAGCCAAAGTTCCTGCACGTGGTGAATGATGATGAAGGCGACTTCGTCATGCTGCTGTGTCAACGGTTGTTGGGCAGCGAGCAGCAGATCGAGCTTCAGATATCCGCCGTAGGTCTGCCGCCCGGCGAGGTCGAGATGCATGCCGGCCTCGACCCGGCTGCTCTGGGTCTTGTCGTCGTCCATGGCGGCCTCCGCGGCGCGGCTGAATTTGTCCTCGCAATGAAACATGCTTTAGGCTCGAACGTCACCCCGTGGATGATGTTGCATGCAGAAGTCTTCCCGGCCGGTCCCGCTCGACCTCAAGGCGGCATTTGGCCGTTTCCGTAACGCCGATCCCGAACGCCTGCATTTTGCCGCGCACTCCCATCACTATTGGCCGGACGTCGCGCGCGACGCCCAGCTGTTGGCTTGGGATGACGCCGCGCGCCTTGTGGACGACAAATGGGACAACGTGCTGAAGACGGTTTGGGGGTCGGTGAGCACGCATCTCGCGCGCCACCTCGGACTTGCAGATCCAGCAACGCTCGTACCGGCACCGAACACGCACGCGCTGGTCAATCGGTTGTTCTCATGCTGCCCCACGGGGCGGACGATCCGTGTGCTCACCACCGACGGCGAATTTCATTCCTTCCGGCGTCAGAGCGAGCGGCTCGCCGAGGACGGAGTTGTTGAACTCCACGCAGTGCCTGCGGAACCGTTCTGGTCTCTTGCCGAGCGGCTCGCCGCGGCGGGCCGCACATTCGCGCCCGACTTCGTTTATGTGAGCCAGGTGCTGTTCAGTTCGGGCTATGCGCTGGCCGACCTCGCCGCGCTTGTCGACAGCCTCGCGGCGCCCGAACGTCTCATCGTCATCGACGGCTATCACGGCTTTCTGGCGCGCCCGACCGACCTCGCCGCGATCGCCGGCCGCGCCTTCTACATTGCGGGCGGCTATAAATATGCAATGGCGGGCGAGGGCGCGTGCTTCCTGCACTGCCCGCCCGGCATCGCGCCGCGCCCGCGCGACACCGGCTGGTTTGCGAGTTTCGGTCACCTTGCAGCCGGGAGCCAAGGCGTGCCGTATCCCGCCGATGGATGGCGCTTCGCCGGAGCGACTTTCGATCCGACGGCGCTCTACCGCATGCAGGCCGTACTGGCATGGCTCGCCGGCGAAGGCATCGATGCGGCACTCGTGCATGCCCACGCCATTGCCTTGCAGGAGCGGTTCATGGCCGCGATGGCGGATCGTCCGGTCGGACCGTTTGCGGTCGAACACTTGGTTGTGCCGATGAGCGAAGCCGCGCGCGGCAACTTCC
>Ga0070731_10002958_pt1 | contig 15654 bp, 13 predicted proteins | sample Coa_R1_2_FD_66448 | JGI IMG/M metagenome (GOLD analysis project Ga0070731, IMG submission 66448) | Surface soil microbial communities from Centralia Pennsylvania, which are recovering from an underground coalmine fire - Coalmine... | ecosystem: Environmental > Terrestrial > Soil > Unclassified ...
TCGAAAACTGCTGCGTCAGATGCTTCTGGCCGCAGGACGGGCAGCCCATTTCGTCCACTTCGGCGGCACGCCGTACCAGTTTTTCGAATTTGTTCCCGCACTCTTCACAGCGATATTCGTAGATTGGCATAGAGAATCCACTCAGATCTTAACAAGAAACCACGTTGGGTTCGGGGGCTAGCGCTTCGAAATGAGGATTGCCACGACGGCCGCAGCAAGAGACACGGCGCAAAGCATAACCGTGTTTCGCTTTCCCAGCCGGTTCATGCTGGTCTTCAGCAGGCCAGGTACAGGTGGAATTAAAAGCCTGACCGCAACCAAGATGACAACCAGCGCAATCGTTAAAACCAGCGCCATACGGCTTAAAGACTACCACCGTGGAATGCCCGCGTCTACCCACACCCGTCATCGGTATACCAACAGAGCCGCGACTGTAAGGAGCGGTTCTTCTAGCCGGCGTCTCCCGACAATTTCGCCTCCAGCCAGATCAGCAGAATCAACGCAAACACCAGGCAAGTCCCGACGAGCGGAAAGCCCATCACCACGCCCACGCCCCAAACTTGCGCCGCATGTCCCAACACCCACGGAGCCAGCATCCCGCCCGTCAGCGCCAGCGAGAAAATGCCGCTGAAACGCGCCGGATGCGAATAGCGGAAGCGGTGGCCGATACGCTCGGTGGCCAGCGGATAGATCGCCGCAAACCCGCCGCCCACCAGAAACAATCCCACCAGAGCTCCGGACACGTTGTCGGTGGCCAGCAGAATGACGCAGCCGAAAAGCGCCGCGCCGGCGCTGGTCACCAGAATGCGCCCATGCCGGAGGCGCGGCAGCAGGCCCACCGCCGCCAGGCGCCCCAGCAGCAGAAACAGCCAGTACATGGCCAACATCGCGAGCGATGAACTCGGGCTTACGCCTAGCCGGCGAATAAGGAAAATCGGCAGCCACCCGGCGATCGACCACTCGTTGCCGAATTGAAAAAACAGCAGCAGCGCGAACAGCACGGCCCGGAAGTTGCGAAAATCCTGCCACGTTTGCGCGAGCGTGGGAGGCGGCAGCGCCGCGGGCGCCGGAAAGGCGCTGCGCGAATACCACATCGCGAAAAATCCCGGAATCACGGCAATCAAAACCAGAATGCTGGGCAGTGTGTACGCGTAAAACGTGCCTGCCACCAGCACGGCGAGAACCAGGCAGCCCAGTCCGAAAAAGATGCCGCCCACATTCACCGTGGCGGCGGGATCGCGATCGTAGGCAGGCGCGATGGCCTGAAACAGCGCCGTGTTCAGCGACCCGGCCGCGAATCCCATCGCCAGCAATCCGCCGGCGCGCCAGAAGGGGTGCGCCAAAGGCGGAATCAACGCCAGATACAGCAGCGCGGCGCACGCCAGAAAGCAGGAGAACGTCAGCATCCTCGCCAGCGGCTGCCGGGGCATGATGCGCGCCGCCAGATCAGTCCCGATAACCACGCCCGCGCCCAGGCTAAAGAAGAAATTTCCTACCGTGCCGAATTCCGTGGTTGCGTGATAGCCCCAGGCCGGCAGAATGGCTCCCAGGAATCCGAACAGCAGCCCCGAGAGCAGAAACCCGGCCAGTGCTCTGGAGGCCGAAGGCAGCTCGGAGGGATCTGCGCCATCGCGCGCCGGCGTGGGATGCACGCATCGATTGTATACGAAGCTCGTGTAAGCGGAATTTGAACGATTCGCAGATCTCTTGACACAATTTCGACTTGTGCTTACCATCAAGGCATCACTGAAAAAGGAGGTGGTCCAAAAAAATGATAGATAGTAGCAGACCGCGCGAGGTGGCCGACTGCTGAGTCGACCGTTCTAACGTAGCCGGCTCCCGTTAATCAGTGACGGGGCCAAGTTCCTGATGACCGGCTGCTTCGTCGCGCGAAGCAAACTGCCTCAGGTTTTATCGTAATAGGCTACCTGCCCCCGTGGCCTCCTCGGAGCCCACGGGGGTTCTTCTTTTTGCTATACTCAAATTATCCGAAAGGTCCCCGCTTCCATGAAAACTGGGATTCACCCCGCTTATAACGAGATCAATGTCATCTGCGCGTGCGGCCACACGTTCAAGACGCGCTCCACGCATAAGGGCGATATCCGTGTGGAAATCTGCTCGAGCTGCCACCCCTTCTTCACCGGCAAGCAAAAGCTGATCGATACCGCCGGCCGTGTGGATCGTTTTGAGAAGAAGTACGTGAAAACGCGCGGCAACAAAGCCCAGCCGGTCGCGTAGGCAACTCGCGAAACCGCTTCCTCTGGTCGCGGCGCTGTATCGGTGCAGATTAAATTACGAGCGGTCTTCAACCCGCTGGGACACCGGCTTTTTTTCTAGAATCCGCCGCCGGCTTGTTGGCGGCTCTTTTCCCGCTCTGCCCGCATTTTTTCGAATTCCGTTTGTTGCTGCTCCGTTAGCAGTGCGCGAATTTTCTGTACTTGCTCGGCCTGGATGGCTTTGGTTTCCGGATCGATCTTCTTGTGGCATTCCTGATAGCGGCGGCGAGTCTCGTCCAGAATCGGCTCGAGTTGGCTCACCTGCTCGCCGGTGAGGTGCAGGCGGGTCCGCATTTCGGCGATGAGCTGGCGGCGGTATTCGGCCGGAGGCCTGGGCGCGGTGCTGGCAATCACGGAATTAGAAGTGTAAAGCAAGTGCGCGGAGCCGCCAACAGCGATTCCACTCGCAAATACCAGCAGCACGTACAACGTGGTAGTGATGGCTGGGCGCTTCATTAGCGTTGATACCCCGTATCGGAAACCGGTTCCACATGGACCGGCGCAAAATTATCCAGGTTCTCGTGGAGATCGTTGGCCTCCAGCACTTCCACGTACGATTGCTTGGAGTAGACCTTCGTGTCCATGCGGGTGATTGTGACGGCCACGGCCATCATCACACTAAGCGCCAGCGCGATCGTCACCAGGTTGCGGGCCAGCTTGCCAAACAAAAGCGGAACTCGTTCGCGCGCTTCTATTTTTTGCCACAACCGTGGCATGAAATCGGCGCTGGGCTCGGGATCGGGACACGCCTGCCGGTAGGCGCGGAACAGCGCATCCAGTCTCTCGTCGTCACCCATCGAACCGTGATTATCGTGGTCGGTCAATAGCATAGAATACCTTAAAAACTCTTGGCCTTGGTTGAAGGCTTCGGTCCAGAACCTAAAGACTTTAGCACCCGTTGCCGTGCCCGGAAAAGCCGCACCTTGATGGCATTCTCGTTGACATGGTACACCTTTTCTAACTCTTTCAACGAAAGGCCTTCTACTTCTTTTAAAGTCAACAAGATACGATCTTCTTCCGAAACCGACTTCAGCAAGGCGTCCACTGTCTCTTTGACCCTGCCTTGCTCCTCTGTTTCCTTGCCCACTTTGCTGCCCGCCAGCGCATCGGCTTTAGCCACCTGCTGCTCCGACAGGTCTGCCATCCGCGACTCGTTCCGCCGCCTCTGGCGCCTCAAATAGTCATACGCGGCATTTACCGTCAGCCGGTACAGCCAAGGCTCGAAAACCTCCGGCGACCGCAGCTGATCGAGCGAAAAATACAGGCGCAGGAAGACTTCCTGACCCACATCCTCCACATCATCGGGATGCCCGATTAACCTGGCGATCGTGCCCAAAATGCGCTTCCGATACGCCAGCACCAACTCTTTGAACGCTACTGCATCCCCACTCTGCGCGCGTTTTACGAGCTCGAAGTCAACTAGCATGCCGTACCGTGCGGCCGGCATGGAAGGGCAACCAACGCCCTTGAAATAGGGAGGCGTACCGGCAAGACATCAGGTTACCAGAAAAACCCTGATCCAGACCCTTTGGAAACCCGTCATCGTTAACGAAAGTGCATGTCCCGGGCACGCTGTATCAACGAGTTGGCGATATGATCGCTAGGGAGACTTATGAACCGCCGACAGTTTGTTTCGTCCGCAGGAGCGCTCGGGCTATCCCCCCTCGCGCTGACCGCTAAAACCCGCGCCAAGCCCGCCGGGGCGCTCATGAAGGCCGGCACGCAGCACGATTCCTCCGATGGGACCCTGCGCGTGCTGGCTGCATTGGGCGTGAATCACATCTGTTCCTCGCTGCCGTCGCCGCACCGCGACGAACATTGGTCGGTGGAAGCGCTGACGCGGCTGCGCGAGCGGGTGGAATCGTTCGGCATCAAGCTGGAAATGGCGCCCCTGCCGATGAGTTCGAGCTATATCACCAGCGCCGAGAACCCAAATATCATTCTGGGAAAAGATCCCGAGCGCGGGCGCGAAATCGACGGCATCTGCGAAATGATCCGCAACGCCGGCCGAGCCGGAATCCCGGCGCTCAAGTACAACTTCACGGTGCTGGGAGTGGTGCGCACCGAGTCTACCCCGGGCCGCGGCGGCGCTTCCTACAGCACGTTTCGCTACCGAGAAGCGAAACAAGAGCCGCCGCTCACCGAGGCCGGCCCGCTCAACGCGGATCTATTTTGGGAGCGCATCCAATATTTTCTGGATCGCGTGGTGCCCGTGGCCGAGGAATCCAAAGTACGTCTGGCCTGCCATCCGCACGATCCGGCCATGCCGCGCATACAGGGATTTCGCGGCGTGGATCGCGTGCTGGGCAGCGTGGACGGCCTCAAGCGCTTTGTCGCGATTCATCCGAGCCCTTATCACGGCCTCAACTTCTGTCAGGGCACGGTGTGCGAAATGCTGCAGGAGCCCAGCCGCGAGATCTTCGACGTGATCCGTTATTTCGGCAGCCGCAAGAAAATTTTCAATGTGCACTTCCGCAATATCAAAGGGCGCTTCCTGGATTTCCAGGAAACGTTTCCCGATGACGGCGACGTGGATATGATCCGCGCCATGCAGGTCTACAAGGAAGTGGGCTATGACGGCATGATGATGCCGGATCACGTGCCCCACATCGCAGGCGATGCCGGCGGCAAGCAGGCCTTCGCGTACGCCTTCGGATATATCCGCGCGCTGATTCAGATGGTGGGCGGCCAGGGCTAGGGCATCAACAGCGCCAGCCGGCCTAGCTTGACGAGGTTGCTTGCGATTTCTTCGGCGGGAACCTGCAAGTCCCTTTGCAGCGCCGCGCTATCCCGGGTGCCGTCCAGGAGCTGCAGCAAATTACGCCCGCGCTCATCATCGACCTTCAATGACGAGTGGCGCAGTGTGGTGACTGTCGCGCCGTCCTTTGCCTGCAGGCGCGCGAGCGGGCTCGCTACCGGCCGGGCACCCGGCGTCATGCGGAACTTGGGCGGACACACGGAGAGTTCCAAGAAATGAGCCGCGTAGGATTTGAGCACCAGGTCACTCAGCCATTGCCCGTCTTCTTCCAGGCTCTCCGCATCGCGGCCGGCTAGCGCGCGGGCTTTCGCCAGCAGTTCCGGAAACGCAATGGCTTGCGGCCACATGCGGCCCAGGTGCAGCAGTGCCGCTTTGCCCAGCGGATGATTGGTGGCCATGCTGCCACCGGAAGGATATTGGAACCGCTCTTCTTTGTCTGATCGGATATCGGGTTCCGTCGACTCAGGCCGCGAGGGCGCCGCCACGTGCAAGCTGCGAACTCGCTCCGCGCGCGGCGTGCGATCGATCTTTGCATCGGCGTGACAAAGCAGGGTCTGGCGAAAGCTGCGCAGTTTCAGAAAATCCAGATATTGCTCGGTGAGGACGGGGTCGTCCGCGCCCAGCGTGCGGATCGTTTCGGTGACTTCGGGCGAATAGGCTCCACTCTGCATCGTCAGCAAGACGGCTTCGGAGAGATACTCCAGTCCGTGGGCGCGGGCCCGCTCGATGAATTCGTGAAAGTACGGGCGCGCGCTCACGTCGGCCATCTCATCGTGATAGAAATACTCGGCTGGCCGCCGCAGAAACGAATCGATTTCCACTTTGAGGAACCGGCCGTACAAATCGGATTCGGGATACGCGCTGCCCAGGAAACGGATGAGGTCAAGCGCTTTCTGGATGCGTTCTTTGGGATCGGAAATATTGCGTGTATGGAACAGCGACATCTCGCGGAGGATGTCGCGCAGGTGTCCGCCCGGGTAGGTGTTGTAGCTGATGAAGGCGATGCCGCCGGGCGCCAGATTCGCGTGGAAAATATCCAGAATTTTTTCGCGAACGTTGAGCGGCACCCAGGAGTAGAGGCCGTGGCAGATGATGTAATCGAACTGGCCGAAATCGGCATCGATCTCCGTCAAATCCATCTGGCGAACGGAAATGTTGCCTAGCCCCAATGAGCTCACCACGCCTTGTGCGATCCCAATGGCCGCCGCGCTCAGATCGATTCCGGTAAAGCTGCCGGCGGGAAGCTCCAGCGCCATGGGGATAAGGTTGGCGCCATCGCCGCAGCCGAGTTCGAGCACGCGCGCGGTCTCGACGGCCGGCGGCGTAATTCCGTGCAGCGTAGCTAGAGTCGCCAGGCGGTCCGGATGCGTTTGCGTGAACGGCTGCCCCGGATACGGCACCTCATCATAAGCAGTCTTCATCCGGCCGGGCTGATAATTTTTCCCTGACGCATGGCTTGATTCGCCAGATGAGCGGTGCGCGCTGCCTGCACGCCGGCGCGGATGTGCGCGTTAGGCAGTTTGCGGCTGCGAATGCAACTCAGCCAGTTTTCGACATTGGTAATGGTGCCGTCGCCCGTGCTCTTCACCATGATCTCCGGATCGGGCAGGAACATGTCGTTCTTCTTGGGCGTGGCTTCTCGATAAACGGTGAAGCCATCGCGCGTCAGGCGCATCACGCCGTTGGTGCCGCGAAAGACGATGCCGCCGTCTTCGATCGAGCTGGTCATGGTGCCGCTGTAACTCGCGGTGAAGTTCGCCGGATAGAGAATGGCCGCGTTCACGGTGTCGGGACACTGCAATTCCGTGAGCACATGCGTGGTGCCGGAAGCCTGCACGCTCTTAAGCGTGGGGCTGTTCATGAACCACTGCACAACGTCGATCCAATGCGTCATCAGGTCAGTGAACGCGCCGCCGCCAAAATCCCAGAAGAAACGCCAGTGGCGGAAGCGTACCAGGCTGAAGGGCTGGTCGGGCGCCGAACCCAGCCAGGCTTTCCAATCGACGGTGGTGGGATCGAGCTGCTCTTCACGCCACTTCAAGCGAATGTAATTCTGATACCAGTACGTCTGCGCCAGGATGACCTGGCCGATCTGCCCGGAATCAATGAGCTGCTTCGCGAGAATGAAATGATCCCAACTGCGCTGCTGCGTGCCGGTGGCTACGACGCGCTTCGATTGCTCGACGCCGGCGATGAGCTTGTCGCCTTCCGACAAATCGTGCGTCACCGGCTTTTCGCAATAGACATCTTTGCCCGCGGCCACGGCGTCGAGGATCATGCGCGCGTGCCAGTGGTCAGGGGAGCCGATGATCACGGCATCGATCTCGTTGTTGTCCAGAATTTGCCGGTAGTCGGCAACGGCCTTGGCCTGCGTGCCCACCTTGGCGGCGGTGGCCTCACGCCGCCCGGCGACGGCATCGGCGGTAGCCACCACTTCGCAATCGCGGATTTTCGCCGCAATGCTGGCGACGTACGTGCCGCGTCCGCCCGAGCCGATGAGTCCGACCCGCACGCGCTCGTTCGCGCCCATTACTCGTTGCCGCGCCAGCAATCCAGTGGCAGCGGCGGTGCTGAAAAATGTTCTGCGATTCATAAGTTCCTCACGGCCGCCCCAGCACGGGCAGGGAAACCTGCGCGAGCTGTGCCAGTTTCTCTTCGGCCTGTTGCTTCACTGCTTTGATGCTGGCGATCTTGATATTTTCGTAACCGCGAATCTGATCGGGAAGCGATAGGATCGCGATAGCCTGCGGCAGGTTATCCGCGGTCACGCGATCCATCACGCGGCCTACCAGGTCGCGATACCAAGCGATGAGCGCGCGCTCCTGGCGGCGCAGCGCGGCGTAGCCGAAAATGTCCCAAGGCGTTCCGCGCAGAGTTTTCCAACTGGCCAGTTTGCGCAGGGGGTCTGCAAACCAGCCGCCCAACTTCATCTTCTTTTTGCGGCCCAGCGCGCGCAGAAGCGGCGGATGCAGATTGTACTCGACCGACTCGACGTCTTCCCACATGTCGCGCAATTGCTGATCGAATTCCGGCCGCGTGAGCAGGCGCGCCACCTCGTACTCATCTTTGTACGCCATCAGCTTGTAGAGGTAGCGGGCCACCGGTTCGGCGAGCGCCGGCTCGCGGCGGGCCACATCATCCACAAACGTTCGATATGCCGCGGCGTAGCTCGCGTCCTGATACAACACCAGATCGGCCGTGCGCCGTTCGATCAAGCTGCCTGATGTTTCGGTGGTGCGTGGCGGATGGATGATCCGCTCGACCGCGGGCGCGTCGTCGTAATACTTGCGGCCCCAGAGGAACGCTTGCACGTTGCGCTCGGCTTCCACTTTATTCAGGCGAATGGCTTCTTCGATGGATTCTGCCGTGAGCGGAATCAGCCCGGCCTGGTACGCTACGCCCAGCAGAAAAACGTTGGAGGCCAGATGGCTCGAGAACAAACCTTCGGCCAGGCGAGTAGCGTCCACGAATACATTGTGGCCCTTGCGCGTTGCGGCGTTGATGATGGCAGCGACGTGCGCGGGGCCTGCCAGCGCTATCTTGCCGCGAACCTCGTCGCCGGTGGGAACTTCGGCCGTGTTGATGACGGCTACAGTGCGCGACGGATGCGCGCGGCTCAGGTTTTCCGCGCCGGCGGCGCCCAGCAGATCGAAGCCGAGCAACAAGTCGGTATTTCCGTAGCCGATTTTGGCGGCCACTTCGATGGGGCGCTGGCTCAGCACGATACTCGACACCACTGCGCCGCCTTTTTGCGCGAGGCCGGTCTGGTCGAGCGTGATCGCCGAAATGCCTTCGAGCCACGCCGCGGTGGCAAGGAGGGCGTTGATCGTGACGACGCCGGTGCCGCCAATGCCGGGCGCGAGAATCGAGTAGCCATCCCCTGCTGTAACTTTGTGCCGCGGTTCGGCGACGCCGGCTTCAGGCAACTCCGGCGTGTCTTTTTTGCGCGCGCCCGTGCCGGGCTTGAGGTTCACGGTCACGAACGAAGGGCAATCGCCGAGCAGGCACGAATAATCCTTGTTGCAGGAGGATTGATGGATGCGAGTTTTCGGCCCGTACTCTGTCTCGACTGGATACAAGCTCATGCAGTTGGACTGGCGCACGCAATCGCCGCAACCTTCGCACACTTCTTCGTTGATCACCAGGCGCAGCGTCGGTTCCGCGAGTTTGCCGCGCGAGCGCAGACGGCGTTTTTCGGCCGCGCATTGCTGGTCGTAAAGCAGCACCGTGACTCCAGGCGTTTCCTCAAGCAGGCGCAAGACTTCGGGTAGATCGTCGCGATGACGGACCTTGGCATTGGCGGCAAGCGCCACTTGCTCATATTTTTCCGGCTCATCGGTGACGACGATGGTGCGCTTTACGCCGTCAGTTTCGAGCTTGCGTGTAAGCGCCGGGACGGGCAGCGCGCCCGTGGCAGTCTGGCCGCCGGTCATGGCCACCACGCCGTTGTACAAAATTTTGTACGTGATGTTCACGCCCGCGGCGATGCAGGCGTCGATGGCCAGTTGCCCGGAATGAAAGTAAGTTCCATCGCCCTGATTCTGGAAAATATGTTTGGTGCCGACGAAGGGCGACATGCCGATCCAGGGCACGCCTTCGCCGCCCATTTGCGTGATGAAGGAATAGCCGCGGCTGGCCGGCCCGAGGCTCACCGCCATGCCGTGGCAGCCAATGCCGCCGCCGGCAATTTGTCCCTCCAGCAGCAAGGTTGAGCGGTTGTGCGGGCAACCCGAGCAGAAATTCGGCAGACGGGTGCTTATGCTTTCGCTTTCGCGCGCGGCGATTTCGGCGATTCGCTTTAGCCGCTCCTCGATGGCCAGACTGCCGGGCAGGAAGCGCGCTACGGCAGTGGCGATCTGTTCCGGATCGAGTTCCATCACGCCGGAAAGCAGAGGCTCGCCGCGCTCGTCTTTTTTGCCGATGATCACGGGACGGCGGTGAGCATTGTAAAGCTCTTCGCGCAATTGCAATTCCAGGAAACTGCGCTTCTCTTCGACCACCAGAATGGTTTCCACGCCGTCGGCGAATTCCGCGACGAACTCCGGCTCAAGTGGAAACGTCATACCGAATTTCGCGATGCGAACGCCCAGGTGATCCAGGTCTTCGCGGCGGATGCCGAAATCGCGCAGGGCCTGCATCAGGTCGTAATAGGGCTTGCCGGCGGTAGCGATTCCCAGCCGCGCCGCGCCGCGTGCACCGATGATCGTGTTCACATGGTTGACGCGTGCAAACTCGCGCGCGGCTTGCAAACGGCGGGTGTTCACTTCGTATTCGAGCGCCAGCGTGTACGGCGTTACCAGGCGGGCGTCAGTGTGCTTTTCGTAGCCGGCGGGGATGTTGACCGGCTGGCGGTCAGGATCCACTTCCACCATCGCGCCTGAATCGCAGACGTTGGTTACCATCTTGAGACCAGCCCACGCGCCCGAGAAGCGCGACAGCGCGATGGCAGCCAGACCGTAATCCAAAATCTCCTGGACGTTGCCGGGATAAAACACCGGCATGTTGAAGTTGTAAAAGCTGAGATCGCTTTGATGCGGGATGGTCGAGCTTTTTGAAATATGATCGTCGCCCGCCAGCGCGATCGCCGCGCAATGCTTTCCCGTTCCGGCAAAATTGGCATGGCGAAACACGTCGCCGGTGCGGTCCACGCCGGGACCTTTGCCGTACCAGATGCCGAGCACGCCGTCGTATTTGGAATCGCCGACAGTGTGAAAAATCTGGCTGCCCAGCACCGACGTCGCGGCTAGATCCTCGTTCATCCCTGGGACGAAATGCACGTTGTGCTCATCGAGCAGGCCGCGGACGCGCATCAGCGCCATGTCATAGCCGCCCAGCGGCGAGCCCTCGTATCCGGAAATAAATGTGGCCGTGTTCAGCCCCGCGCGGCGGTCGCGGCGCATCTGGTCAAGCGGCAGGCGGACCAGCGCCTGTATGCCGGTAAGGTAAACGGTGCCGCGCGGTAGCCGGAATCGGTCGTCGAGCTGCATCTACGACAAGTGGTACGGTTTGCGCATCGGACGCGACAGCATGGCGTTGGCGCCGTCGTCGTCGATGAAGCGCTCGGCCTTCGGATCCCAACGTACTTCGCGCCCCAGGCGCATGCTGATGTTTCCCAAATGCGCGACGGTAATCGAGCGATGCGCCTGCTCGATAGGCGCGATCGGCTCTTTGCGCGAGATCACGCAGTCGATGAAGTTGCGATAGTGATTGTCGCTCTTGTAGAGATGAATTTCGTTTTCCTCGGGCTCATAGGTCATGAGCGATTTCGGATCGGAATCCATTTCGCCGCGCGTCACCCAGACCCAGCCTTCCGAGCCTTCAAACGTCACGCCCATTCGCTCGTGATTGGACACGATCATTTTGACGCCGTTTTCGTAAACTGCATCGAAGGAATAATCGGTCGCCGTGTTCCAGATTTTGTGCTTGGCAAACTGCGCGTGGATGTTGCGAATCGCAACGGGGCCGGAGAGTTCCATACCCATGCCCCATTGCCCGATGTCGGGATGATGGCCGCCCCAATCGGTGACCTGGCCGCCGGAATAATCGTAGATCCAGCGGAAATTTACGAAGCAGCGGGCAGGGGAGTACGGCGCTTCGGGCGCGGGCCCGAGCCAGACGTCATAGTTGAAGCCTTCCGGAATCGGTTCGGGATCGGAGCGGTCGCCGGTATGTCCGAAATCCGGTGCACCGCCAGGCAGGCCGCAGCGCACCGTATGCAGCTTGCCAATGCGGCCATTGCGCACTATCTCGCACGCCCGGCGGAAGCGCGCGTCGGAGCGCTGCTGGCTGCCGCACTGGAAGATGCGATTGTTCGCCTTGATGGCGTTGCACATCGCGCGGCCTTCGGAGATTGTAAGCGCGAGCGGCTTTTCACCATAAATATCTTTGCCTGCGCGCGCGCCTTCTACAACGGGAATCGAATGCCAGTGATCGGGAATCGCGATAAACACGGCATCGATATCCTTGCGCGCCAGGACTTCGCGGTAATCCTCGTAGGGCGTACATCCCTTGTACAGCCCGGAGCGCTTGGCCAGCGCGTAATTCCATTCGACGATGGCGCGCGCCGGCTCTCGGCCGCCGATCACGCCATTCCAATAACCCGGCGTTTCGCGATTGACGTCGCACACCGCGACCACCTGAATGCGCTCGTCCTTCAGGAAATTCATCAACCCGCCGGTGCCCTGATTGCCGCAGCCGATTACGCCCATCGTGATCTTGTTGCTGGGGCTCACGCTGCGCTGGGCAAGTGCCGGGCTCGCGGCTAAAGCCGCCGCGGACTGCAGGAAAGTTCGACGATTCATGGTCGCAATGCTCCTCGGGCTCAACTTGAACGATTCTCAAGAATTCTATCAACGTTTGGCCCGCGCGGTGAGTATATATCTGTAGAACCGCATGCCAGAACTGGCGTTGATGATGGCCGCTGACCGCGTGGACCCTGACGAGCAGGAGTTCACTCGGCTCGTGAAGCTGGCCAAGAGCGGTGACAGCATGGCGTTCGAGGTCATCGTTCTTCGTCACGAAAGGCGGGTACTTAGCACGGCGATGCACCTGTTGGGCGGCAACCGGGAAGACGCCAGGGATGCGGCGCAACAGGTATTTCTGAGGCTGCACCGGCATCTGGGACGGCTCGACGAAAACCGTGCGTTTGCAGCATGGCTCTACCGGGTCACGGTGAATGTCTGCCGGGACATTCATCGCACGCGGGCGGCACGTCCTACGGTGCCGCTGGATCAGGCGGGTGAGGTGGCCGGCGCATCGGAGTCGGATCAGTCGCTGGTACGCAGCGAGCAGAACCGGATGATTCACGCCGCGTTGGCCGCACTGCCGGAAAAGGAGCGCGCGGCAGTGGTTCTGCGCGATCTCGAAGGCCTGACCACGCGGGAGGTGGCGCGGATTCTCGGATCGTCGGAGGGAACGGTGCGTTCGCAGATCAGCCACGCGCGCCTGAAGATGCGGAAGCACATGCGGAGGTCATCATGAATTGCGGCCGTTTCGAAAGCATGATTGCGCTGGATGTCGAAGGCGATCTGCCGGTGCGGCAAGCGATGCGGCTGGCTCAGCATCTGGAAAACTGCGCCGACTGCCGGCAGTTTGCGGAAGAGATGCGCGCTAGCCAGGCGTGGTGGAAGTCGATAAGGCGGGAGGCTCCGCCCGCATCGGTGTTGGCGGAAGTTCGCTGGCGGAAGCCAGGGAGGATGATTCCGTGGCCGTTCCTTCGTTGGGTGCCGCTGGCGGTGACGGCCGGACTCTTCCTGGCGATGTTGGCCGGTATGATGTCCCGGCGTCCGGAATTAGTTCCTCCTAAATTACAGATTGCGGCGGCGGTTCCGATGCCGCCTACACTGCCAGTGGTGCGCGTGAATCCACCGGTTCGCAAGCGACCGCCTAAGCCGAAACCAGAGCCGCTGCTCGTGAAATTAGTTACCGACGACCCTGAGGTCGTCATTTATTGGTTAGTGGATCATAAGGGAGATTAGTCATGAAGCTGCGTTTGATTTGTGCGGGTTTGCTGATTTTTTCGGCGGTTGGCCTGGCTCAGGAAAAGCCGGCAAAGCAGCCCGATGCATCCGAACATTGGCCGGTCAAAATGTTCCAGGTCAAGTATGCGAACGTAAACCAGCTTCGCGATGTGCTCAACGTCTTCGGGGCGTTCATCAGCGCAGACACCCACCTGAAAGTCTTGACGGTTCGCGCGCCAGAAAGAATTCTCACGACGATTGAGGAATCCATCAAACTCCTGGACGTGCCTCCGCCCCCGGCCAGGAATATTGAGCTGACGGCGAATTTGCTGGTTGCTTCTTCGCAGGCCGCGGCCAGTGCGCTGCCGGTTGAGCTAGATCCAGCGATCAAACAGCTAAAAGCGATCTTCAATTACAAGGGATATCGATTGCTGGAGACTCTTTTGCTTCGCACTCGCGAAGATCAAGCGGCCGACTTGTCGGGGAACCTGACATCGATCGATGCTCACGAGTCCGTTGTGTATACATTTCACATCAACTCGGCTCGGATTACAGGGGACGGCAAGGATCGCGTGTTTCACATTAACAACCTGCTGTTGCGCATTCGCCAGGCCGGTATCACCACCGACATCGATGTTCGCGAAGGGCAAAAGGTCGTAGTCGGCAAAGCCAACATCGACAATTCCGATAACGCGCTGATTCTGGTTCTGACGGCTAAGGTCGTCGACTAAGCAACTCGCCCGACCCGCCCTTGCGCAGTGCGGCCGTGTCTAGCACCCAGCGGCGGATGATCTGGTAACCGCGGTCATCGGGTTTGTAGCGCACGCCGCCCTGGTGGCCGTCCTCTTTTCCGGTTTGGACATTCAGCGGCTTGCGCAACAGTTTGCTGGTCTCGACGTCGGTCTCATTCACGCGCTCGAGCAGGGCGCGGTAGTCGCGCCACAAATCTTTCGCGCCGATGAGGCCATTGCGCGCAGGCGCGGCCAGTTCCATTGACGGCACGCGTCCCGCAACGCCGTGGCAGCCGAAGCAGGCCTGTTCGTCGTAGCGGTTGGGGCGATTCATCTCGGGCACGACGTAATCGCGGAAGTACGCCAGGTTCCGCATCCACGTGGCATTCATAGGCGGCTTGCCGGGAGCGGAATCGGCGTCGATGGCGGCGTGCAGCTCCTTGTCGAAATCCTTATAAGGATCGGCTTCCATCTTTTCCAGCGCGGCCATTACTTCCGGATTGCTGCGTATGGCGGTTTCCGGCACGTAAAAAACCGCGGTGAGGCGTAGCAGGTCTTCAACGCCGGGCGAAAGCTGCTTCGTGAACAATTCCAAGGCGCGCCGGCGAACGTCAGCCAAAGAATCCGGAGCCGTGGGCGCGGTGCCGCGCACTTCCGGAATCGCAGAATTGTAAGTGAGAATCCACTTCACGTTCAGCAGCCAGAAATATTCTTCCAGGCGATTGCGAAATGTTTTTGGAAACAAATCCAACACGACGGGGACGTGCAAATCCGGGTTATCGGAGAGCAGCAGGCCAAGCTGTTCCGCCAAATATTGCTGCGATTCGCTTTTGCCGTCGTCGAGCTTAGGGATCAGAGCGGCGAACAGCATGCGCTGCTGTTCTTCGGTGCCTGGAATATTCCAGTGGCCGCGATTGAACAGGCGCATCACGGGCTTCGAGAGCTGATCGCGCCGGTCGACATCCGCCGCGCCGCGCTTCACCTGTTCGATCAACGGTTCGACAAATTCCTGCGTGCCGGGCAAAGAGATAAAGCGCGGATCGGACATTGACGTTGCCGCGACGGGGCGCAAATTCTCCGGCCCGGATTTCGCGAAGGTCAGCAGCTTTTTCTGCAGCGGCTCGTAGCTGGCGCCGGCCGCGGCTTCAAGTGCGAGGCGCACGCCGTTCTCGTTCTGACGATTCTCCGCGCGATTCCAGTAGGCGACCACCGCCTTGCCTACCATGTCCTTGCTGTGCTCCGTGGTGTAGCCCAATTGCCCGGGACCGCCATCGCCGCCGGCCATGTTGTAATACGTTCCGGCGACGGCCACGATGTGTTTCACCAGGGTGGGATTGGGATGATCCAGTTTTTTGGAAATCGCATCGAAGAGTTGCACCAGCTCCAGATACTGATGTTCGTTGGTGCCGTTGGCCCTGTGTCCATTGGCG
>Ga0070731_10002959_pt1 | contig 15654 bp, 15 predicted proteins | sample Coa_R1_2_FD_66448 | JGI IMG/M metagenome (GOLD analysis project Ga0070731, IMG submission 66448) | Surface soil microbial communities from Centralia Pennsylvania, which are recovering from an underground coalmine fire - Coalmine... | ecosystem: Environmental > Terrestrial > Soil > Unclassified ...
CACATCTAGAGCGTGCGCTCGGCGCAACGGCCGTGGACAAGCTCGTATCACGTGGCCAAGGCGCGGCGGAGCAGCCGACTTGACTGAAGCGAGAGAATCGGCCGCTAGGAAAGCCTGGAGGAGGGCACCGGATGGGCACGTTTCGGGGAGCCGGCAATTGGGGGTAGCTAGACGAGGTCTCCTCTGCGTTCTGGTCGCCGTGTGCGCGGGTGCGACGGCGGGTGCCAGCGGCGCTCGGGCGGCGAGCCAGTTGCTTCCGCTGCGGTGGACCCAGCTGAATCCCGCCCACCAGCCGCCGGCTCGGATGCAGGCGACGATGGCATATGACCCACTCGACCGGGGAGTGATCCTCTTCGGGGGCCAGATCGCCACCACAGTCACGAACGACACCTGGCTATGGACGGGTGGTGACTGGCGACGGCTGGCTCCGGCCGTGCGCCCATCGAGCCGGCAGCTCTCCGCGATGGGCTATGACCCCGCGACTGCGCAACTTGTGCTGTTTGGCGGCGAGGGGTGCGGGGGCTCCTGCGGGGACACCTGGATCTGGAACGGGCGCACGTGGATCGAGCCGCCGAACACCAGCGGTCCGGTCGGCCGGGAGGGGCAAATGATGGCCTACGACGTGAGAATGCACCAATTGCTGATGTTTGGCGGTGAGAGCGCGCTTTGCGGCGGTCAGTGCACGGACACCTGGACTTGGAATGGAGCTTCCTGGACAGAGTTGAATACGGCCGGTCCGACGACACGAGGCGGCGCTATGGCCTATGACCCCAACTTGGGCACCGTCGTTCTGTATGGAACCGATCACGCCACCGACACTCAGACGTGGGAGTGGACCGGAAGTGGGTGGATCCAAGCATCGGCGTCCGGCCCCTGCAATACGACCTACAACTCGATGGCGGGTGACGACCGAGGAAGCGTTGTGCTGTTCGGCGGAGATGGATTTTGCAACGTTCAGAACACCACCGAGACCTGGAACGGGACCAGGTGGATTGATCACCTCACCTCGCCGTCTCCGGCGGCACGCGCGTTCGCGGCGATGACGTTTGATCCCCTGACGGCGCAGACGATCCTGTTCGGTGGCGAGGGATCACCTTCGCTGGGGGCACCGCTTCTGAACGACACCTGGGGATTGCACTGAGCTAAGCGCTTCGCCCTGAGCCGGCGAAGCCGCGGCCGAAAACTCCAGCAACTATTGGCGACCGCCGATGTTGATCGGGTCGTGACGGGAGATACGACAGCCGGCCGAGCCGATCTGACCGCACCGCGGATACAGTCGGCGGGGTGATGTTGGGGCAACTTCGCAAGCTGCGGGAGGTGGGCCACGCCTGGCCGCTGCTCGTTTGCGCGGCGCTTGTGCTCTGCGGCGTGGGTGCGGCAACGGCTTTCGCGTCACGGCGCGGACCGGCGCGGATCCGCGTGGGGGGGCCACCGCCGCGCGCCGCGAGCGCCCGAGACATCGGTGGCGTGGCCGCATCAACGCGCATGCATGTCACGGTGATCCTCAGGCTCCGGGATGCGGCGGGCCTGGCCGCCTTCGCGCGGGCTGTGTCGACGCCGGGCTCGAGCCGCTACCGCGCCTACCTCACCCCGGGCCAGTTCGCGCGCCGATTCGGTGCCACCACGAGCCATATCGACGCCGTCGAGGCTTCGATGCGGCGCCATGGCCTGACCGTGGGGAAGGTCGCGCCCAATCGGCTCTCGATTCCGCTGAGCGGGACCGCGGCCCAGGTCGAGCGAGCCTTCTCGCTCACCTTCCGGCGCCAAGCGCTGCGCGGCGGCAGGGTGGCCGTCGTCGCCAGCGCCGCTCCCGCGTTTGACGTGAGCGTGGCCGGCGACGTGCAGGGCGTGGTCGGCCTCAGCTCGGTCTCGGCACCTCAGCCGCTCCTCCTCCGCCCAGCCACGCGGTCGCGGCGTGCGGCAACGGCGGCCCGCGCATTCGCCTCCCGCTCGGCGCCCGGTGCGGCCAGCGCATGCCCGAGCGCGCAAGCCGCCGCCGCCTCCCAGGGGGCGTACACGGCGGACCAGATCGCCTCGGCCTACCGGTTCTCGGACCTCTACGGCCAGGGGGCGGAGGGCCAGGGACAGACGGTGGCGATCTACGAGCTCGAGCCGTATGCCGCCAGCGATGTCGCGGCCTACCAGTCGTGCTACGGGCTCTCGGCGCCGATCAGCGACGTGCCGGTCGACGGGGGCGCGGGCAGCGGGGCCGGGTCAGGTGAGGCGGCGCTCGACATCGAGAACGCCGTGGGACTCGCGCCGAAGGCGAACTTCCTCGTCTACGAGGGCCCTAACTCGAATCAGGATACGCCCGGCTCAGGCCCCTACGACACCTTCAACGCGATCATCAGTCAGGACCGGGCGCGCGTCGTCTCGGTCTCCTGGGGTGAGTGCGAGCAGCTTCAGGGCTCGTCCAATATCGCGGGAGAGAACACGTTGTTCGAGGAGGCGGCGGCGCAGGGGCAGTCGATCGTCTCGGCCACCGGTGACAACGGCTCGGAGGATTGCAACGGATCGGGTGGCGGGCTGCCGGATCCGCAGCTCGCAGTGGACGACCCGGGCAGTCAGCCGTTCATCACCGGCGTCGGTGGCAGCAGCATGCCCGTCCTGGGGCCTCCACCGACCGAAACGGTCTGGAATCACGGGGGGAATCTCATCCGCCTCTTCCTGTTGCAGGGCGGGGCGGGCGGCGGTGGTGTCTCGCGTGCCTGGGCGATGCCCGGCTATCAGAGTGACGCCGCGGCCTCGGTGCACGTGATCGGGCCGAGCTCAGGGGGCATCAACTGCGCCAATCCCGGCGGCTATTGCCGGCAGGTCCCGGATGTCGCCGCGGACGCTGACCCGGCCACGGGGTACCTCATCTACTGGAATGGCGCCGGGAGCGATCCGACGTCCCCGCAGGGCTGGCAGGCGGTGGGCGGCACGAGCGCGGCGGCTCCCGTCTGGGCTGCGCTGCTGGCCGACGCCGATTCCTTGAGTGCCTGCCACGGCTCAGCCATCGGGTTCGCCAATCCCGCGTTGTACACGGCCGCTGGGTCCGGCTACCGCACCTACTTCAACGACATAACGACCGGCAACAACGACTACACGGGAACCAACGGGGGCCTTTACCCGGCCGCGCCCGCGTACGACATGGCCTCCGGGCTTGGCACCCCGAATGCCGGAGCCCTGGCCACGGCACTCTGTGCGGATTCGCTGCGCGTCAACGATCCCGGGACGCAATTCGCGACGGTCAAGCAGCCGGTCAAGCTCCAGGTCACCACGACCGCGCTGCCGGGTGCCAAGCTGACGTTCTACTCGAGTCACCTTCCGCCCGGGCTCGCGATCTCGAATTCCAGCGGGCGCATAACCGGCAAGCCGAAGCAGATCGGCACGTGGCGGGTCGGCGTGGCGGCATCCGACCAGCACCTCTCGCTGCGCGCGGCCTACTTCACCTGGAAGGTCGGCGGTCCGCCAAAGCTGTCGAAGACCTCCCTCAGGGGCGTCGGTGGGGGTCGCCCGACGCTTCGCCTCACGATCAATGCCGGGCGCAACGCATCCCAGCTGAAGACGATCTCACTGCGAGCGCCTCGGGGCTTCGGCTTCCGCCGGCCGCACCATGCCGTCAGCGTGACCGGGCAGAAGGGGCGCCGTGTCGCGTTCACGGCCGAACTCGTCCATGGCCGCCTCGAGATCGCGCTCACGCATCCCGCCGGCACGATCCGCATCACGATTCACTATCCGGCGCTGAGGGCCTCAAATGGCCTGGCGGCGCAGGTCAGAGGCCACCATCGCCCGTCGGTCACGCTCAGCGTCAAGACGGTCGACTCCGCCGGCCAAGCGGTGAGCGAGAAGGCGCGAATCAGGCCCAGCGGGTGAGGCGCCGCGACCAGGGGGAATCGCCCACGGTCAGCGGCATCTCGTAGGGTTGGGCGTCGCAGTGGCGCGAATCCCGAGCAACATCGCCGCCCACGTCGGCGGGACGCCAATGGTCCAGCTGACGCGAATTGCGCCTGGGCTCGAGGCGGAGCTGTTCGGAAAGCTCGAAGCGCTCAACCCGGGTGGAAGCGTGAAGGACCGGATCGGAGTGGCGATGATCGAAGCCGCGGAGGCCGAAGGCCGGATCGAGCCCGGCCGCACGACGATCGTCGAGGCGACGAGCGGAAACACGGGCATCGCGCTCGCGTTCGTCTGTGCGGCCAAGGGGTACGACCTGGTGCTGACGCTCCCCCAGGGGATGAGCCGCGAGCGGGAGGGGTTGCTTCGGCTCTATGGGGCGCAGGTGGAGCTGACCGACTCCCTGGGCGGGATGACCGAGGCTGTCGAAGCGGCACAGGCCCTGAGCACCCGCGATGACGTCTTCTTGCCCGACCAATTCTCAAATCCAGCCAATCCCGAGATCCATCGCCGGACGACGGGCCCGGAGATCTGGGCGGCGATGGAGGGGCGCGTCGACGTGTTCGTGGCCGGCGTCGGAACCGGCGGAACGATCACCGGTGCGGGTGAGGTGCTCAAGTCGCGCAACCCCGACTGCCGGGTGGTGGCGGTCGAGCCAAGTTCGTCCGCGGTCCTATCCGGCCGCCCCGCGGGGCCGCACAAGATCCAGGGGATCGGCGCCGGCTTCGTGCCCGAGGTGCTGAACCTCGACGTGATCGACGAGATCGTTCCCGTAGGCGACGAGGCTGCGATCGAGACGGCCCGAGCGCTCGCGCGGCGAGAGGGTGTGCTGGCCGGGGTTTCCGGGGGCGCGGCGATGTGGGCCACGCTCCAGGTGGCAGCGCGGCCGGAACTCCGCGGCGCTCGGATCGTGACCGTCCTCCCGGACTCAGGCGAGCGCTATGTCTCGACTCCGTTCTTTGCCCCCTGAGCCCGGGCCGACGGGGACTACGCTGTCTCCATGTCGCCTCAGCACCTGATCATCGGGGCCGTGTCCGAGGTCCGGCGGGACCTGGCTGCCGCGCGCAACCGCGACCCGGCGGCTCGCGGGGTCAGCAGTTTGGAGATCCTGGTCCTGTGGCCCGGCGTCCACGCACTCCTGGCTCACCGCGTGGCCAACGCGCTGTATCGGGCTCGTGTTCCCTTCCTTCCGCGGTTGATCGCGGCGGTCGCGCGCTCGGTCACCGGCATCGAGATCCACCCGGCGGCCCGTATCGGCCGCGCGTTGTTCATCGACCACGGCATGGGTGTGGTGATCGGCGAGACGGCGGAGATCGGCGATGACGTGACGCTCTATCAGGGCGTCACCCTCGGGGGGACCGGGTTTGCCACAGGCAAACGCCACCCCACCGTTCAGGACAACGTCACGATCGGCTCCGGGGCTCGCCTGCTCGGCCCGATCACCGTCGGCCACGGCTCGAAGATCGGGGCCAACAGCGTCGTCATCCACGACGTTCCGCCGAACTCGACCGTGGTCGGGAATCCTGGTCACCCCGTCCGTGTCGAGGGGCGACGGCCGGAGGGTCCGGACGCGGACTGGGTCCATCTGCCCGACCCGATCGCCGATGCGATCAAGGGCCTGGCGAGGCGAATAACGGCGATCGAGGGGACGAGCCTGCGTGACGGCGATGGCGCGGCCGGCGGGCCCACCCCGTCGCAGGCACCGGCTGACGAAACCGGTCCGGATGCCGCGCTGCGCGGTGCCGGCGAGAGCCGCTCGGTCGGCCCGAATCCCGCCGGCGGCTGACCTGCGCTAGAAGCCGATGCGGCGGCGCTCAACCGAGCGCTCACGCTCAGCCGAGACAGGCGAAAAGGGCAGTCTCGGCGTCTCCTCCTCAGGGAAGTTGAGGCGTGAGCGCACGAGGTAGAGAGGACGGCCCTTGACCTCGTCGTAGATCCGGCCCACGTACTCGCCGATGATCCCCAGAGCAATCAACTGGATCCCCCCGAGAAGCAGCACCGCGATCGTGATCGCGCTGAAGCCGGGGAGGTAGGAGCCCAGCAGGCGCAGGATGATGACGATCGGGATGGCGATGAAGGCGAGCGTCGAGATCATGAATCCCAGAAGCGTCGCCAGCTGCAGGGGACGGTGCGAGAAGGAGGAGATCGCGTCCAGCGAGAAGCGGACCATCTTCGACAGCGTGTACTTCGTCTCGCCGGCGTACCGCGGGTCACGCCGGTAGGGCACCGCGGCCTGGCGGTAGCCAACCCACACGGTCATGCCGCGCAGGAACCGGCTCCGCTCCCGCATCGAGAGGAGCGCGTTCAGCGCACTGCGGTCGAGCAACCGGTAGTCGCCCGAGTTGTGCTGGAGCTCGACCTGGGTCAGCTTGTCGAACAGCCTGTAGAACCAACGCGCGGTCGTGAGCTTGAACCGCGACTCCCCCTCGCGATGCTCCCGCACCGCATACACGACATCGCAGCCCGCGCGCCAGTGGTCGAGCATCCTCGGGATGAGCTCGGGTGGGTCCTGAAGGTCGGCATCGAGCATCACGACCGCGTCGCCTCGAGCATGATCCAGCCCAGCCGTCAGCGCCGTCTGGTGGCCGAAGTTCCGCGACAGGTAGACGACGTGGACGCGGGGGTCGCTGGAGGCGAGTCGGTGCAGGAGCGCGGGGGTGGTGTCGCTCGAGCCGTCGTCGACCAGGACGAGCTCGAACCGCAGCCCCTCCAGAGCGGCGCAGACGCGGGCGTAGAACTCATCCAGGAGCTCCTGCTCGTTGTAAACCGGAGCGACCACGCTGAGCAGGCCCAGCGTTCTCGGCCCCACGAACTCGGTGGCGACATCCTCGTCGTAGGGCGGGATGGTGTCGGTCACTGCACGAGAAGGACTGCGTGGGGGAAGTACCCGACGACCTGCAGCAGCTCGACCGCGCCGCTGAGCATGATCGTGAGCTTCCAGAGCCGGCGATCGGTGGCCAGAGCGGCGAGGGGAAGCAGCCAAACCACGTACCACGGCAGCAGCGAACTTGCCGTGAGGAGCAGCGCGAGCGCCGTCCAGGCGCCGGCATCGATCCAGTCCATTCGGCCCTGCCACACCCGAAGGAGCAAGCGGCCGCAGATCACGACGAAGACCGATCCGAGGACGATCCCGCTGATGTGGCCGACCGTGTTCCCGAGCTCAACCCCGAGGAGGCCGGGGACGCTGTGCCAGTCGCCCTCGCTCTGAACCTTCTGCACCGTCGCGAACAGGTGCAGCGGCCCGACGCCGAACCACGCGAAGGCAAGCCCGATCAGCAGCACCCCGGCGGCCGCGGCTCCGATGAGCACGTCGCGCCGACGGTCCCGGGCCCGGCGACCGCCGCCGCTCGCGACGGCGAACGCGAGCATCAGCCCGGCGGTGAGCTTTATCGCCGAGGCGGCAACCATCATCGCGCTGCCCGAGCGTTCCCGGTGGGCGAGGATGAGATATACGCCGGCCATCAGGCCGACCATCATCAGGAGGTCGTTGTGCGCGCCGCCAACCCCGTAGACGACGATCAGCGGGTTGAGGCCAACCAGCGCCACCGCCTTGACGGGGTCGATTCCGCGGAGCTTCGCCGAGTTCCAGACCAGCGCGATGATGGCCAGGCTCGAGAAGGCGGCGATCGCCTTGTAGGCCACCGCGCTGGCCGCGATCGAGAGCGGCGCCAGGGCGTAGCTGAGCGCGGTGAACAGCGGTCCGTAGACCGTGGGTGTGTAGGACCACTTGGCGCCGATGTAGGGGAACAGCGGGTCGAGCGCCAGAGCGTGCGGGCCAGCCAGGTACGGGTTGGCGCCATAGATAGCTCCCATGCGACCGTAGAACTGGTAGCTGAAGACATCGGTCGAGAGCAGCGGTGGCGCGAGCAGGACGAGTGCGTGCATCCCGGCGATGCACATCAGCACCGCGCGCGCCGAGAGACGCCCAGCAGACCGGGCCGCGAAGACGTAGGCGACGAACATCGCCGCCAGTACGACCATCGCTCCCACTGACCCGAGCGACAGGCCGCTGCTGCCGAACGGCCCGGCAAGCCAACTCGGGACCGGGCGCACCGACTCGGGCAGGAGGACATTGGTTTGGGCTGCCGCGACGGCAATCAGCAACGTCGTCACGAGCAGTCCGCCGAGCGCGACGAGTCCGCCGCGATCGGTCAGCGCATGGGCGCGAGCACGCTCCGCGCCGGGTCTGATCTCTAGGGCACCGGACTCTGTCGCGCCAAGAGGGCCGTTGACGCTCATCGCCAGAAGGATGCCCTTGTGAACATTGCGATTACGTTAGGACCGGGGCGTTTTAGGGGGCGGGGTGGCCCATTTCGGCGTCCGCGGGAGACTCGACGCCTTGGCGCTGGGCTCGCGCCAAAGCCTCCGGGACCGTCCACCGCAGACGGGGGACCAGCCACATCGCCTCGAACGCTATACGAGCCGACATCTTGCTTGCCCCCTGCTGACGGTCGACAAACACGATGGGTAGCTCCTTTACGCGGAAGCCGGCGAGCACCGCGCGGTAGGTCACCTCGATCTGAAACACGTAACCCTCGGCCCGTACGCTGCCCAGGTCGATCGCCTCGAGCACCTCCCGACGGATGCACTTGAAGCCGCCGGTGAGGTCATGGACGTCGACGCCGAGAATCGCGCGCGCATAGAGCCCGCCGCCGCGGCTGACGATCCGCCGTGCCAGCCCCCAGTCACGAACCCCGCCGCCCTTCACGTAACGCGACCCCAGGACGAGGTCCGCGCCCTCTGCAGCCTTGAGCAGGTCGCCCAGGTAGTGAGGCTCATGCGAGAAATCGGCATCCATCTCGCACACGAGCTCGGCGCCACCGGAGAGCGCGTGCGCGAACCCGGCCAGATAGGCATGCCCGAGACCGGTCTTCTGCGTCCGGTGCAGAACCTCGACCGTGCCCAGCTCGCGCGCCAGCCGATCCGCGATCTCTCCGGTGCCATCCGGCGATTGGTCATCGACCACGAGCAGGCGATGCTGGCCAGGGATCACGCGCTCGAGCTCAGCCGTCGTGGCGCGGACGATCGGCTCGATGTTCATCGCCTCGTTGTACGTGGGCATGACGACCCAGGTTCGCGCCGACACGACGAATGAGACTAGTGGCGCACGCGGCTCCGGGGGCGCCGGTGGGTGGGTTGGTCGGCCAGCGCCGTGGAGGCGGCTACCGGCGGACGTAGGCCACGGCTATCGGCGTCGGCTATCGGCGGACGTACGCCACGCGGTTCCAGCTGGGCTCAGGCGCCAGGCGGATCGGCTCATCACCCCGATCTGGCTGCACGTATATGAACGAGTTGGCGCGGTCGTCGAACCACACGTCGAGCTCGCCTTCCTTGACCCGCTGGTCCAGCCAGGCGCTTCTGAAGATCAGGCGCCGGAGCCAGTGCACCAGCGAGCGCTCGGATGGACCGACGAGCTCCGGCCAGCATTCGTTGACGTGCTCGCCGAGCCCGGACGCGGGCTCACTCACCTCGCCGTTGACCACCAGGTTGATCAGGTCCTCGGCCTCGTCAGAGGCGATCTCATCCTCGATGAAGCCCACCTTCCGCGCTGCCTGCTCGCAGCGCTCGCGGAAATCACGCTCGTTGAAGGTGAACCGAAGCTCGCCGTATTCGAGTACGAAATCATCGCCTGAGCTGTAATTCCCGCGCCGGTACATCGCGTCGAGATCATATGGCCGAATCCTGCACGTGCGCACGGCTTGAACGCGATGTTGCACGCCGTGTGGGGAACCGTCTCCCGCCGGTCGGGGCGGGCCGTTCCGACGGGTTTTTTGCCTTCTGGGGGGGTGGTTTTTGCTCGCTGGAGGCTCTAACTGACATGGACGATGACGCGGTGATGATTCTGCTCGTGGAGGACCACCAACCGACCCGTGGCTTCCTGGCGGAAAACCTCGCCGCCGACGGATATGACCTGCTCGAGGCGGACTCGGTCGTCCAGGCGGAGGATCTGATCGAAGCCACGGCTCCGGACCTCGCGATCATCGACCTCGGTCTGCCTGATCGCGACGGCCTCGATCTCGTCGCGCATATCCGTGACGGCGAAGCTGTGGCGGGGCGCATCGATCCCGAGCTTCCGATCCTGGTGCTGACCGGGCGCGGTAGCGAGATCGACCGCCTGCGTGGCTTCGAGCGCGGCTGCGACGACTATCTGGTCAAACCCTTCAGTTACCAGGAGCTGCGGGCGCGAATCGCAGCTCTTCTGCGCCGGACGCGCCAGCGCCCCCAGGCGGGCCGGCTGTGAGTCGGCAACCTCGAGATCGACCCACCCTCCCGCCAGGTCTGGGTCTCGGGCGAGCCGGTGGCTGTGTCGAAGAAGGAGTTCGCGCTCCTGCGCGCGCTGGCGGCGGAGCCGACACGTGTCTTCACGCGCGAGGAACTTCTCCGAGGCGTCTGGGGATTCAGGGTGATATGTCCGACCAGAACGGTCGACTCGCACGCGCATCGGCTGCGCAAGAAGCTCAACACCCGGGGCGATCGATTCATCATCAACGTGTGGGGTGTCGGGTACCGGTTGGTTGACGGGAGTCTGAGCTGATGCGCGCTGCTCTGGCCTTTGCCGGGTGGGGCGGCACGGTGGGAGCACTCGGGCTGGCGGCACTGCTGCACGTTCGGTTGGCGCGCGCCCTCGACGCGGTCGCGCGAGCCGCACACGAGCTTCGGGGTCCCCTCACCGCGGCCCGGCTCGGGCTCGAGCTCGGTATCCGGAGTCCGGTCCTGCCCCCGGGGCGGCTCCGCGCCATCGAGCTCGAGCTGAGCCGGGCCGAGCTGGCCCTGGACGACCTGGGCGCGATTCATTGCCCAAATCGAGTGCTGCGGCGCGAGCCGGTCGACCTGGCCGGCCTGGCCGTCGACTCGGCGGAGGCGTGGCGAGCCACGGCCGATGCCCATGGAGTCACGCTGCGGCTCGATCGCCCGACCGAACCGATATGGGTGACGGGCGAGCGTACGAGGCTGGCTCAGGCGATCGGCAACCTGATCGCGAACGCGATCGAGCATGGGGGAGGAGGCGTCGAGGTGCGGCTCGGCGCCCAGCGGGGACTCGTGCGGCTCGAGGTTCTCGACGCCGGGCCTGGCCTGCCCGCCGCGATCGCCGACCTCACGCCCCGGCGCCGGCCCTGGAGGCTTCAGGCAACGGCGCGAGGCCATGGCCTAGCTATCGCCAGCTCCATCGCCGCCGCCCACGGGGGACGATTGGCCACGGCCCCGTCTGAGCGCGGCGCGCGGGTGGTTCTGGCGCTACCCGCGAGCGAGCCAGGGGCCGTGGGGGAGATCGAGGGGCTGTAAGGCCGCGGGGCTGTGAGATAGAGGGCTGTGGGGTCGAGGGGGTGTGAGGCCGAGGGCCCTTAGCGCGCACGTCGATTAGGCGATGGCCGTCCTCCCAGGGGCGAGTCGCGGCCGTCGCCCTCCGAGGGGCGAGCGGGGCCGGGCGTCCTCCGAGGACCGGCGCGCCCCCTGAAACCGCCGACCTGGGCGAATTACCCACACCCACAGTTCGCTTTCTCGCCCAGGTCGGGGCGAGAGGCGGGATCGCGGGCTACCTGGGCGAGTTACCTGCACCCACAGTTCGCTTTTTCGCCCAGGTCGGGGGAAACCTGAGGCGAGAGCGCCGAAACACCCCCTCGGGCGCTGAGCACATCCGCCGGACGGAACCGGCCGCGGGCTGCAACTTCTTCTCCAATCCGGTCAGGCGCAACGAAGCGTGCAGAACGAGCCGCCGCCAAGCGGCGCCGTGCTGGGGGCGAAACGCCCCTGCGCGCAGGCGAATCTCGCGTCGGATGGCGCAATGGTGTTCCTCAGTGGGAGGAATTTGGGAAATAGGTTGCATAGTGGGAGAGAGTGGGGTATAGTGGGCGATGCATGACATGCGATGTGGAACCCGGGTGGCAGGGCTCCTCCCACCCAGCCACCCGGGTTCTGAGTTTCGGTCACTGGCGTCGGAACCCTTGAACAGCGTTGATCGTCTTCCGCGGAACCTTCGAGCACGCGCTCGACGCCAAGCACCGGCTGACCATTCCGTCCAAGTTTCGAGCCGCGCTCGCGGGGGGCGTCGTCCTCGCCGCCTCTCCCGAGACGACCGACGACTCGCCGCGTTCGATGTCGATCTGGAAGCCCGAGAGCTACGAGGCGTACACCGCGGCGGCGCTGGCGGGGATCAGCCCGCTGTCGCCGAAGGCCCGCGACATGAAGCGCTTCTTCTTCAACTATTCCCACGACACCGAGCTGGACTCGGCGCACCGGGTGATGATCCCGCCGATGCTCCTCGACTACGCGGGGTTGGAAAAGGACGTGGTGGTGACGGGCTCCGGCGAGTGCCTGGAGGTCTTCAACCGCTCCGCCTACGCGACGTACAGCAGCGACGTCCTGACCCGAGTCCCTGACATTGCCGCGAGCCTTGGCGACACTGCTTGACATGACATACACCCACATCCCGGTGCTGGCGGGTGAGTTGATCGAGCTGCTCGATCCCCACCCGGGGGAGGTGGCGATCGACTGCACGTTCGGCGGCGGGGGCCACGCGCGTCTCATCGCCGAGCGCATCGGCCGGAACGGAACCCTGATCGGGATCGATCGGGATCCCATGGCGGAGGATCGCTTTGCCGAGCTCTCAGCCGAGCTGCCGTGCCATGTGCGATTCATCCGGGCCGATTTCGTCACGGCGCTGGCGCAGCTTGCGGCGGAGCGCCTGGAAGCGGATCTCGTCTACCTGGACCTGGGGATGTCCTCGATGCAGGTCGACACCTTCGAGCGTGGGTTCTCCTATGCCTACGACGCCCCGCTGGACATGCGGATGGACCCTGACCAGGACCTCACAGCCCAGCAGATCCTCAACGTATGGGACGAGCGGCGGCTGGCCCGGCTCCTACGCGAGTACGGCGAGGAGCGCTACGCGACTCAGATCGCCCGAGCCATCGGCCGGGCCCGGCGCCAGCACGAGCTTCACAGCACCCACGAGCTCGTTGACGTGATCAAGTCCGCGGTTCCGGTTCATGCCCCGTTCGCGAGCGGGCATCCGGCGCGGAGGACCTTCCAGGCTTTGCGGATTGCGGTCAACGACGAGCTGACCCAGCTCGACGAGGCGCTTCCGCTGGCCTGGCACCGGCTGCGCATCGGCGGGCGGTTTGCCGGCATCTCGTTCCATTCGCTCGAAGATCGGGCGGTGAAGCGCTTCCTCACCTCGCGGGCCCGGGGTTGCGTCTGCCCGCCCGAATTTCCGGTCTGCGTCTGCGGTCGCCAGCCCGAGGCGGAACTGCTGACCCGCCGTGCGGTGGGGCCGAGCCCGGGCGAGGTCGCGGATAACCCTCGCGCCCGTTCAGCGCACCTGCGCGCGGCGCGGAAGGTCCGAGACGCGGCATGAGCCCGACGGTCACCGCTCCCCGCCGAACGAACCCACGTCCCGTGCGTGCGTCGACCGGAAGTCGTGCGAGCACGCCCGCGCGTCGTGTTAGCGCTCCGGCGCGTCCCGCGAGCACGCCAGCGCGCCATGCGAGCGCGCCGCCGCGCCGGGTGAGCGGGCCCGTCGGCGGGAGGATGGATGGCAATGCGGTGCGGCGACCACGGCTCCGCGAGGCGCCGCGGGATACCGTTGCCCTCGGCGGTCGCGCGCTGGCTCTCGTCCGAGGCCTGCCCGACCATTCGCTGATCGACCGTCTGGTTCGCGGGCGGGCGTGGATTCCTGTCCTGGGCATCCTGTTGGCTGGGATCGTGGCCATGCAGGTCGAGATCCTCAAGCTAGGGACGAGCATGGGTCGAGCCCTGGAGCGCAGCGCGAGTCTTCAAACGCAGAACGAGTCGCTCCAGGCCCGCGTGGCCGGTCTGGCGGACGATCAGCGGATTGAGCGACTAGCCGCCGGCATGGGGATGGTCATGCCTGCGCCCGGGCCGCTGGTCTTTCTTCACGTACATCCGAACGGCGACATCGCACGTGCGCTGGCGGGCATCCGGGCCCCGGATCCCGCCGGCTTCGCGAGCCAGCTCGCGGCACAGGCGGCCAGCTTGGCCGCCACGACGCCGGCGGTCCCGGCGACCACCTCGGCCACCAGCACCCAGAGCACGGCCGCGACGACCGCGACGACCGCGACGGCCGCGACCACCTCGGCCACCGGCACACCGGCCACTTCGGTGGGTACGACGGCCGTCACTCCGGTCCCGACCGTGACGACGACAACCCCGACGCCCACGACCACATCGGCGACGAACACGTCGGCGACGACAACGACGACGACCGCGAGCGGCGCCGCCAGCGTGGCGCCGATCACCGCCTCGCAGCCGACGAGCACCGGCGGAGGCTAGACACCCTTGGCACTCGTCGACCGGCGGATCGGCCTCGTCTTCCTCACGTTCCTGGGCCTTCTGTCGATCGGTCTTCTGCGCGCGACCTACCTCGGCGCATTCCAGGCGCAGTCGCTCCAGCAGGCCGCGGCAACACAGCAGGTGACGCGAATCGTCATCCCCGCCCCGCGCGGCACCATCACCGACCGCCGCGGCGTCGAGCTTGCGGTGAGCGAATCGGCAGACGATGTCGTCGCCGATCCGTTCCTGATCAAGAACCCACAGCAGGTGGCTCGGCAGCTGGCGCCGCTCCTAGGCCTTTCCTTCGCCAGCGTTCTGGCCGACGTGACCAAGCCACACACCGGCTTCGTCTACCTCGCCCACCTCGTGCCGGCCTCCGCTGCGGCGGCGGTCAGTCGTGTCGTGAGCCGGGGTCGCATCAACGGGATCAGCATGATTCCGGAGATCAAGCGTGAATACCCGCGGACCTGGACGGCGTCTCAGGTCTTGGGCGCGGTGGGCTGGGGAAACCGGGGTCTGAGCGGACTCGAGTACCTCTACGACAGGGTGCTGCGCGGGACAGACGGCGTGCGGCGGATCGTCAACGACGCGCGGGGGCAGCCGATCTCGGTCGACCAACTCCGCCCGACGGTGGCGGGAAAGACGATCCAGCTGACCATCGATGCAGCGCTGCAGGACGAGGTCGAGCAGGTCCTGGCGGGCGTGGGAGCTCAGTACTCACCCAAAGGCGCGACGGCAATAGTCGCGGATCCGCAGACCGGGAACGTCCTGGCTCTGGCCAACTGGCCGCGGGTCAACTCAAACGACCCGTCGGCGGCCCCGATGAGCGCATGGCAAGACCAGGCGGTGGGCTTCAGCTACGAACCCGGCTCCACGTTCAAGGCGATCACCGTGGCCGGGGCGCTTCAGGACGGGCTGGTCACGCCGAGCACGCAGTTCGACGTCCCGCCCGTGCTCAACGTCTACGACCGCCACATCCACGATGCCGAGAGCCATGGGTATGAGACGCTGACGGTCGCGCAGATCCTCAAGTACTCGAGCAATATCGGGGCGGACCTGATCGGCGGACGGCTCGGGGCGCGTCGATTCGACTACTGGGTCCACCGATTCGGGTTCGGATCTCCCACCGGCGTCGATCTGCCGGGCGAGCAGCAGGGGATCGTCCTTCACTGGTGGCAGTACTCAGGAACCTCGATGGCGAACCTTCCCTTCGGCCAGGGCGAGGAGGTAACACCGATTCAGATGATCCAGGCCTACGACGCGATCGCCAACGGTGGGATCCTCCGTACGCCGCGGATCGTCGGCTCCATCGGTGGAAAGCCGGTATCCGAGCCCCGCCCCCGGAGGATCCTCAGCCCGGCCGTGGCGGCGGAGCTGCGGGACATGCTCCGCGGGGTCCTGGCCGATGGCGGAACCGCCTCCGGCGCGGCGATCCCGGGCTGGGACATGGCGGGCAAGACCGGCACCGCGAGCGTCGTGGTCAACGGC
>Ga0070731_10002961_pt1 | contig 15642 bp, 14 predicted proteins | sample Coa_R1_2_FD_66448 | JGI IMG/M metagenome (GOLD analysis project Ga0070731, IMG submission 66448) | Surface soil microbial communities from Centralia Pennsylvania, which are recovering from an underground coalmine fire - Coalmine... | ecosystem: Environmental > Terrestrial > Soil > Unclassified ...
CGAGCTTCGCCGGCACGACGTCGACGGCGATGATCTTCGCCGCGCCCGCCAACACGCCGCCCTGGACGCAGCTGAGCCCGATGCCGCCGAGCCCGAAGACGGCCATCGTCGCGCCGGCCTCGACGCGCGCGCGGTTCAGGACCGCACCGACGCCGGTCATGATCCCGCAGCCGATGAGCGCCGCGCGGTCGAACGGCACGCGGGCGTCGATCGCGATCGCGCTCTGCTCCTTCACCACGGTATGGCTCGTGAATGCGGACGTGTTCGCGAACGCGTGTGCGCGCGCGCCGTCGGCGAGTGCGAACGGCTGGCTCTCCTTCGGGTTCGGCGCATTCCGGCATTCCGTCGGGCGCCCGACCTCGCACGCGGGGCAGCGGCCGCAGTGCGCGAGCGTCGAGAGCACGACCACGTCGCCCTCCTTCACCGCGGTGACGCCCGCGCCGACGGCGTCGACGACGCCGGCGCCCTCGTGGCCGAGGACGACCGGAGTGGGGTAGGGGATCGAGCCGTCGATCACGCTGAGATCCGAGTGACACAGCCCCGCGGCACGGAGCGCGACGCGGACCTCGCCCGGGCCGGGATCCTTCACGCGGACGTCCTCGATCGTGACGGGACGGTCCGGCGCGCGCAGGACCGCCGCCTTCATGTGAGCGGATTCCCGATGTGCAGCGTCCGGCCCGGCTTCGCGCCGGTCAGCCTGCCATTCTCGACGATGGTCTCGCCGTTGACGATCACGCGGACGATGCCCTCGGGGAGGACCTGCCAGCGCTCCTCGCCGCCGGGGACGTCGCGCACGAGCTGCTTCTTCCCGAGCGCGAGCCGCGCCGGGTCGAACAGCATGACGTCCGCGGCGAAGCCGCGCGCGACGAGTCCGCGGGCCTTGATGCCGGTGATCAGCGCCGGGATGTGCGTGATCCGCCGCACGCCCTCCTCGAGCGAGAACGTCTTCCGGTCGAGCAGCCATGAGCGCAGGTAGTACGTCGACCACTCCGAGCCGTCGTCGCGATCGGCGTGCGCGCCGCCGTCGCCGGTGCCGACGATCATGTGCTCGTTCCGCTGCGCCTCGGCGTTCGCCTCGACCCACTCCGGCGTCTCGCTGTTCCAGACGAACTGCGTCTCGAGCTCGTCGGCGGCGGCGAGCTCGCACATGACGTCGGCGGGATGGACGCGGCGCTCCTCGGCGAGCTTCGCGATGCTCTTCCCGACCGCGCCCGGATCCTTGCGGCAGCGGTCGACGAAGACGCGGCTCATCGCCGGCGGCGGCAGCGTCGATCCCTTCTTGCTGTCGGTGTTCGGGTGGTCGAGCCCCGTCCGCAGGTTCTCGCGGAACGCCGGATCGCGCAGGCGGGCGAGTCGCTCGGCGGTCGGCAGCTCCGACACATCGCGCCAGTGGAACACGCCGTCGAAGAGCGACGTACCGCGCCGCCAGTTGAACGGCCGCATGAACGGCTGCGTGCGCAGCATCGAATAGATCGCCGCGCCCTGCGCGCGCGCGTCGGCGAGGAAGCGGGCCTGGTCGTCCCAGCGCTCGCGCGCACCGGGACGGTAGCCCATGCCCTGGACGACGATGGGAAGCCCGGAGCGATGGGCGAGCTCGACGAGCCGCTGGCGGTCGCTTCTGTCGTAGCCCTGCACGGCGCTCTCCGCGAGGAACGCGATCGAGCCCGCGCCGCCCTCCCCGGCGGCCTCCGCGAGCGCGAGCACCTCCTCGAACGGCGCGTGGCGCGAGGGCACCGGACGCCCGAACTGGTCGACGTGCGTCGGCGCGTGCGACGACGAGAAGCCGGCCGCGCCCGCGGCCATCGCGTCGCGCACGAGCGTCCGCATGTGCTTGAGCTCGTCCTCGGTGGCGGCGCGCTCGGACGCGGCTTCGCCCATGACGAAGCGGCGCAGCGCGGAGTGGCCGATGTAGACGGCCATGTTGATGCCGAGCCGCGCGTCGAGGCGCTCGAGGAAGGTCGGGAACGTGTCCCAGTCCCACGGCAGTCCCTCGCGCAACACGCTCGGCGTCATGCCCTCGACCTTTGCGAAGAGCTCCGCCAGCCAGTCGTGATCCTGCCGCGCGCAGGGCGCGATCGAGTACCCGCAGTTGCCGGCGACGACGGTCGTCACGCCGTGGAAGCAAGACGAGGTCCCGTACGGATCGAAGCTCAGCTGCGGATCGTAGTGCGTGTGCGCGTCGACGATGCCCGGCATGACGATGAGGCCGTCGGCGTCGATCGTCCGGCGCGCGCCGGAGAGCCGGCCGACGTCGGTGATGCAGCCGAGCTTGATGCCGACGTCGGCGCGCCGGCGCGGGAGACCGGAGCCGTCCACCACCGTGCCGCCCTTGATGATCGTGTCGAACGCCATGGGTTCCTCCACCTCAGACCGGGAGGCCGATGTACTTCGCCTCGCTGTAGCTCTCGAGCGCCCAGCGGCCGCCGTCGCGACCCACCCCGGAGCGCTTGTAGCCGCCGAACGGCGCTTCGGGGTTGATCATGCTGCCGCCGTTCACCTGCACGGTCCCGGTGCGCAGCGCGCGCGCGACGCGGCCGGCGCGCTCGAGGTCGCGGCTCCAGACGTAGCCGTAGAGGCCGTACTCGGAGTCGTTCGCGAGCGCGATCGCCTCGGCCTCGTCGCGGAACGGGATCGCGCTGATGACGGGCCCGAAGATCTCGTCTCTGGCGATGGTCATCTCGTTGCGGACGCCGGTGAAGAGCGTCGGCTCGATGTACCAGCCGCGCGGCAGGTGCGCGGGGCGGCGGCCGCCGCAGGCGAGCGTCGCGCCCTCGCGCACGCCGTCGGCGATGTAGCGCTCGACGCGGTCGCGCTGCGCGGCCGACACGAGCGGGCCGACGACGGTGTCCGGATCGCGCGGGTCGCCGATCTTGAGCCGCGGCGCCGCGGCGGCGAGCCGCGCGGTGAACTGGTCGTGGATCGACGCCTCGACGAGGAGCCGGGTGCCCGCGATGCAGATCTGGCCGCTGTGGAACGTCCACACCTGCATGGTGCCCTGCAGCGACTTCTCGGGGTCCGCGTCCGCGAAGACGATGCTCGGCGACTTCCCACCGAGCTCGAGGAGCACACGCGCCATCCGCGGCGCGACGGCTTCCTGGATGCGGGCGCCGACGGCGGTGCTGCCGGTGAACGAGACCATGTCGACCTGGGGCGAGCGCACGAGCGCGTCGCCGATCTCCGGCCCCGGACCGCACACGAAGTTGATCACGCCCGGCGGCAGCACCGCTGCGGCGATGCGGCAGAGCTCCGCGACGCCGAGCGGGTCGACGGGCGCCGGCTTCACGACCACGGTGTTGCCGCACGCGAGCGCCGGGCCGATCTTCCCGGCGCAGTTCGTCATCGGGAAGTTGAACGGCGTGATGCAGGCGACGACGCCGATCGGCTCGCGGCGTACCACACCGTGGCCTCCGAGCGGCTGCTCCGCCGGCGTCGCGGCGAGCTCGGCCCAGCGGCGGAGGCGCACCGGGACCGCGCCCACCTGCTGCGACTGGGCGACGCGGCGGACCGCGCCGGTCTCTGCGATCGTGAGGTCGACGAGACCCGGTGCTTCACGCTCGAAGCGCGCGGCGACGTCCGCCAGGAGCTGGCCTCGCTCGGCCCCGTCGAGCCGCGGCCACGGCCCACGCTCGAACGCGTCGCGCGCCGCGCACGCGGCGGCGCGCACCTGGTCGACCGAGCACGCAGGGGCGTGACCCGCCGGCTCTTCGGTCGCCGGGTCGACGATCGGGTACGTGCCGTGCGCGGCGCGCACCCACTCGCCGCCGATCAGCACGCGATCGAAGACGGGACCGGGCATCGAAGCGTCTCAGGCCGCCTTCGCCTTGAGCGCGGCCTCGCGCTGCCGCGTCGTGGAGTGCACCGGATCCTTGTCGAAGCGCGGCAACACGTGCTTCCCGAACACCTCGATCGACTCGAGCACGTACTTCTGGTCGAGCGTCAGCGTCAAGGGCGCGTAGATGAGCTGGTCGACGCCGATCGCCTCGTACATCTGGATGACCTCGATGATCTCCTCGGGCGTGCCGATCTGCCGGCCGCCGACCGCGAGTCCGGCCTTCAGCTGCTCGGGCGTCGTGGGCGGGAGCTTCGGGATCGGCCCCTCCTTCGGGAAACCCTTGGGACGCGGGATCGAGTCGAGCCACTGGAAGAAGACCTGCGTGAAGAACTCGACGCGTGCGCCGGCGTAGAGATGGCGCGCCTTGTCGCCGTCCTCGAGGCAGAACATGTTGGTCGTGACGGCGATGTTGTCGTTGATGTATTCGCCGACCGGCTTCGTGCAGCGCTTGATCGCCTCCTTGTAGTTGCGGACGTGCTCGGCGATCTCGGAGGGCGTGCCGAACGTGAAGCAGAGCGCGCCGAGGCCGAGCTCGCCGGCCTCGATGAACGTCGGTGGGCTCGAGCACGCGACCCAGAGCGGTGGGTGCGGCTTCGAGTACGGCTTCGGGAGGACGTTCCGCTCCGGCATGCGGAAGTACTTGCCCTCGAAGCCGTACGGCTGGTCGCGCCACATGCGCGGGATCTGCTCCAGCGACTCGCGCCACATCGGCTTCGTCTCCGACGCCGACGGGATCGCGAAGCCGCCCCACTCGGCCGAGGACGAGCCGCGGCCCGTCCCGAACTCGACCCGTCCCTCGGAAAGGTGGTCCATGACCGCGATCCGCTCCGCGACGCGCGCGGGATGGTTCACCGCCGCGGTGATGTTCGTGATCGCGGTGCCGACGTGGATGCGCTTCGTGCGCGCCGCGACCCACGAGAGGTACACCTCGGGCGCCGGCTGGTGCGAGTAGTTGGTGAGGAAGTGATGTTCGGGCGACCAGTCGTACTTGAAGCCGGCGGCCTCGACGGCGAGCGAGACCTCGAGCTCGCGGAAGTAGCGTGAATGCTCGTCGTCCCAGGGGGGGACGTGCATCTGCGAGAAGATCCCGAACTCCATCGTGGCCTCCTTTTGGAGTCGTAGTTCGCGGCCCCGAATTACCATTCGGAATTTCGAGTTGTCAATCGGTTTCGCGGGTGCTAGGAACGGGGCATGCCGCCGCGACGCATGCCGCGCGACGAGGCGCGCCGGGCCCGGACGGACGTCTACCGGCAGCACGTGTTCGAGGCCGCCGAGCGGGTGTTCGCCGAGCGCGGATTCGAGGCGGCGAAGCTACAGGAGATCTCCCGGCTCGCGGGCCTCTCCATGGGGACGATCTACGCGATCTTCCCGAGCAAGACCGACCTCTTTCGGGCGATCCTCGAGGAGCGGGGGCAGGAGCTGCTCGGGCTGGCGCGCGCGGTCGTCACGCCGGACCGTCCGGCGCGCGAGGCGCTCGACGCGCTGATCGAGCTCTACATCGGCTACTTCGTCTCCCACCCGGGGTTCCTCCGCATGCACCTCCGGGCGGGGACGTCGTGGGCGCTCACGCCGAGCGGCACAGCGGCGCAGGTGAAGCACTGGGAGGACGTGCACGCGCTCCAGGCCGGCATCTTCCGGCGCGGCATTGCCGAGGGCGTGTTCGTCACTGAGGACCCGGGCTACCTGGCGCGTGTCTTCTCCGCGCTCGACCAGGTGCTGCTCGCCGATTGGGTGGCGAGCGGGATGAAGGCCGGGCGCGAAGCGCTCGTGGATCGCCTGCGTGCGCAGGTCGAGCGCAGCTTCGTGCGGACCGGCTCGGGTTCCGCCCGGCGCATCGCTGGTGCGCGGCCGCCGCGACACGTGGTCGCGAGCCGGACGCGTGCGTGATCGAGACGTCGGTGATGCGACGGGACGCACCAGGACGCCGTTGAGCGTCCCCGCGGCCGCGCTCCGCCGCTCCGCGTGGTGGTTCGTGCTGTTTCCGCTCGCCGCGGCGCTCGCGGTGCTCGCGCCGCTCTTCGCCCGCCCGCTCGGCTACGACGACTTCATGCATCTGTACAACCTCGTGAACTTCGGCGTGGTCGAGCTTCTCGTGACGCCGCACGCGGGTCATCTCCTGTTCTTCACGAACGTGATGTACGTCCCGCTGTATGCCCTGTTCGGCGTGCAAGCGACGCCGTACGCGGTCCTCTCGCTCGTGACGCACGCAGTGAACGTCGCGCTCTGCTACGCGCTGGTGCTCCGGCTCACCGGTCGCGTGCTCGCCGCTGCCGCGGTGACGACGCTCTGGGGCTGCGCCGCGTTCCACGAAGCGAGCGTCGGCGCGTTCGCGGTCTACGGGCAGGTAATCCTGGCCACGATCGTCCTCGTTCTGCTCCATCGGCTCGTGTCGCGCGCGACGACGGGGACCACGCGCGGCGTCACCGTCGATGCGCTCCTCCTGCTCGCTGCGGCGGGAAGCTTCGGGTACGGCCTGGCCGTCGCCGCGGTCTGGCCCGCGATCCGGACGTACGTCGCCGACGAGTCACGCAGGTGGCGCGACATCGCGCTGCGGGTGCTCCTCGCCGCCGTCGCGGTCGGCGTCCTGTACGCCGCCGTCGGTCTCCTCCACGACGCGACGTCGGATCGTGCGCCATACGACGCGGGAAGTCTGATGATTCGCCTACGACGGGCCCGCGCGAGCGAACTCTTCCTCTTCGAGCTCGGCGCGCTCGACCGCCTGGGATACGCGCTGCTGACCACGTTCGTCGGTCCGGTCAGCACCCTCGTCACCTTGCCGCCGCACGTTCTCGGTGCTTGGCTCGGGACGGTTCCGCCGCTCCGCGCAATCCTGGCCTTCCGGATCGTGGGCGGCGTCTGGCTCGCCGCCTGCCTGTACTGGGCTCGAGGGCGCACACCGTTCGTGCGTCGGTTCGCGCTAGGCGCCGGGGCCATCGCCATGGCGTGCTACCTGACCGTGGCGGTGACGCGCGATCTCGGCTGGTTCAACTTATTCTACGTCCCGGCGCGGCTGGCAGGGCGGTACGAGTACCTCCCGAGCCTCGCGCTTACGATCGCCACCGCGGCGCTCTTGCCGTCCATCGCGACGGGGTCGCGCGCGGTCAGGAACGCGCTCGTCGTGATCGTGCTGGCTTGGACGGCGCTCGTCGTTGCGCTCGACTGGATGACGGTCCGCATCCCGCCGTGGATCTTAGACGCCCAGCCGCTCGCCGAGGCGGGGCTCACGCATGCGGTCCAGAGCTTTTCGGCGGGCTCGGTTGTCTACATCGACAACGAGGACGTCATCCCGTTCGCGCTCCACGACGAGCGCTTGCCCGGCGCGGCGGCCATCGCGTCGCTCCGCTTCACCGACGGCATGGTCGACGGGCGCCGCGTTCTCTTCGTCGAGCACGACCCAGCGTTGCTGCGCCAGATCCGCCGGCGGCCGGATACGCCGATCGCGCGGCTCGTCGTCGCACCCGACGAGATTCCGCCCGACGCGCATTACGTCCGGCGGCCAATCCCCAGGTTGCCTCCGCATACGTGAACGGTACGCGCTTCTCACTCGAAGCCCAGCGTGCCATCATCGACGCTGGGGACATGGGCGAGGCGGTGGCGGAAGCGTTGCGGGTGGTGTGCCTGAGTCCCGATGCCACCACCGGCGCGGGCGTGGCGGCGATGCTGGCGAGCGTCCCGACGTTCGCCATTGCGACGCGCACGGCGCGATACGAGGAAGGCCTCGGCGACCTGCGCGACCCGGACGTCGCGATCGTCGTTCTCGACGGCGACTCCGGCGTCGGCTGCGCGACGATCGAGAAGGTACGCGCCGCGTGCCGTGCCTACGTCGTCGCCGTGTCGCCGGAAGACGACCCGGAGACGCTCGTCGCGGCGATGCGCGCGGGTGCCGACGAGTATCTTTCGTTGCCGCTCAGCCAGCAGGACGTGCTCAAGGTCTGCGTGAAGGTCGTCGAGGCACGTCGCGCCGGCAAGGCGCCGAGCGCGCCCCGCGGTGGGGAGCTCTGGGTGGTCTACGGGCCGAAGGGGGGCGTGGGCGTCACCACGATCGCCGTCAACGTCGCGGTCGCCGCGCACGCGATGCAGCGCGACGTCGCGCTGGTCGACCTCGACGTCCACGCGGGCGACGTCGCGTGCTTCCTCAACCTGACGCCGATGTACACCACGCGCGACGTGGTGGCCGGCTTCGAGCGCCTCGACGCCGTCGCGATTCGCGGGATGATGACGCGGCACGCCTCCGGCCTGGATGTTCTCGCCGCGCCGACTCCCGGCCGCGACCCGTCGCTGGAGCTCGCCGGGAAGCACGCGACCGGGATTCTCGAGCTGGTGACGGGCATGCACGAGATCACGGTCGTCGACACGTCGGGCGACCTCTCCGAGGCGAGCCGCGCGGCCCTGCTCGCGGCGGATCGCATCCTGCTCGTGACGGATCTCACGATCCCCGCGCTGCGCGCCTGCGTGCGCACGCTCGACTGGCTCCGGGGCGAGCGCGAGGATGCGGTGCGCGCCGTCGAGATGATCGTCAACAAGCACGCGAACCGGTCGGGCGAGATCTCGCCGAACGACGCGGCACGGACGCTGAACGTTCCGCTGCGCGCGATCATCCCGCGTGACGACGCCGCGGGGTGGGCGGCGGTGAACTCCGGGCGGCCGCTGGCCGACGTGCCGGAGGGCGTAACGCTCGAGCGCGCGATCGCGGGTCTGGTGCCGCGCACGCCGGACGCGGAACAGTCGACGGGCCGCCCGACGAACCTTCTCCGGCGTCTCGCGGGCGCGATCCGAGACCGCACCGCGTCCTGAAGCGCGCGGTCTTCACCAGACCGTCGCGTTCAGCTCCTGGTAAATGCCGTGCAGGGCCTCCTCCAGCGCGAGGAGCGCGACCGCGCCGACCAGCGCGGCTGTGTAGCCGAGCGCGACCCAGTCGCTCTCGCGCGCGCGGCGGCGGCGCGCGAGGAGGACGTGCACGACGGCGACGACGATGAGTGACCCCGGGATCACGGCCACGCCGACGAACGTCGGACCACCGGCGGTGATCCACGACCAGTAGGCCACGACCGCGGCGATCGCCCCGACCCCGAGGCCGGCCGCGCAGGCGACCGCGACGTCTCGCCCGATCTTGAGCCGGGGCCGCCCCATGCGGCGCTGCATACGCGCGGCACCCCGAATTCGTCAACCCAAAATGAGAGCGAGCTAGGGGGCTGTAACTCTCATTTCACAACGAGGGGGTTCAGCGGCGACCCGACCCCGCCCGCGACCTTGAGGGGCGGGGCGGTGAACAGGAACTCCCAGACCCCGTCGCGGGCGCAATCGGCAGCCAGTGCGTCGAGATCGAACATCTCCCCGAGGGTCAGCCCCATGTCGCGGATGCATAGCGCATGGACCGGGAGCGGCAGGGCGGGGTCCTCGAAGGGAATGACCTCGACGGCGCTCGTGTCGGTCGCGATCGCTGCGATCTCACGGGCGTGGAGCCAGGGGACGCAGTCGATGCCGAGACCCGGCATGGTGCGCATGTAGCCTGCGCGGTCGGCATCCGTCTTGAAGACTGCGAGGTGGCCGGTGCGGACGAGCAGGACGTCGCCGCGCTCGACGCGGATGCCGGTGGCGCGCTCGGCCGCCTCGAGGTCGGCCGGCCGGATCGCCTGGCCGGGCGCGATCCGGTCCACGCCGCGCGCGCGCGCCACGTCGAGGAGCACGCCGCGGGACACGACCCCGGGGCCGAGCCGGTCGATCGCGTTCCGCGTGGCGCCCCCGGCGCCGATGGTCGACGACGGCACGCCGTTGTAGAGCTGACCATCGTACCAGACGTGCGCGAGGCTGTCCCACTGCGTCGCGCACTGCAGCGGCATCGTGACGAAGTCGTCGGCGTAGCGCGGGCCGTCGGGCGCGGCTCCCAGCCGCCCGTCGACCGCGCTCATCAGATGGATCGGGTTCACGCGTCCGCCCTGGCCGATCTGCGGGCCATCGGCGGAGAACGGGAGGCCGAGGCTGAAGACGTCGCCGCGCCGGACGCACGCCGCGGCACGCCGGACGACGTCGGGCGTGATGAAGTTCAGCGTGCCGCGCTCGTCGTCCGCACCCCAGCGGCCCCAGTTCGAGACCCGGCGCGCGAGCTCGCGGACCCGCTCCATGGGCTCAACGATGCGGCAGCTCGGCCTCGGCTGTCGCCGTGGCGGTGACCTCGTCGCGGTGGTTCACGCACTGGAGGTCGCAGCGGACGAAGGCCTTTCCGTCACGCTCGAACTTGTCCGTCACCTGGCCTTTCACCCACGTGACGTCGCCCATGTAGTTGAACTTGTGGTAGCGGGCCTCGAGGCGCGTGAGCGCGCCCTCGTCGCCGATCCAGTCCGTCATACCCTGGATGAGCCACGCGCAGCGCTCCGGGCCGAGATCGTACGCGCCGGGGAGACCGAGCAGGCGCTGTGTGAACGCGTTGTCCCAGTGCACCCGCTGCGGCGGCTCGGGCACGCCCTGCTCGTTCGGGATCATCAATGCCGGATGCTTGTCGGCGAGCCGCGCGGCGACGATGTTCCCGACCAGGTAGATGCCGAAGTACGACTCGAAAGCGATCTCCGCCGTCGGCGTGAGCGGCCCCTTGAGGATCGTCCCGAGCGCATCGCCGACGTTCACGTCGTCCCAGAGCCGCTTCGTCGTGCGCTGGTAGCGCCGGTACTCGTCCTGGAAGCGCGCGATGTCCTCGGGCTTCCACTGCGCGAGCGTGATGTCGCCGTACTTCTTCTTCTCGCGCGTCTTCGTGCGCTCGATACGGATCCACGTGTCGTTGCGGAGCCCGACGCGGGTGCCATCCTGGTCGGAGTAGACCGCCTCGTAGGTCTGGTAGAGCGCCCGTCCGCCTCCGAACGCGCTGTCCTTCTCGGTGAGCGACTTGAGGTAGCAGTCGGCGCGCAGCCGGTCGCCGAGCCGGACCGGGCGCTCCCACTCGTAGAGCGACCCGGTCCAGATGGAGTGCACGCCCGGAAGTCCCTCGGGCAGCCCGCTGTGGCCGACGGCGCGCAGCGTGTCCATCGTCTGCACGATGATCGGCGGCGCGAGCAGCGTCCCCCAGCGCGTCTTCTTCGCGTACTCCTCGTCGAGGTAGAGCGGGCTCAAATCGCCGATCGCGAGCGCCAGGTGGTAGATCGCATCGCGCGTGACCTCGGTGCGCCACGGGCGCCGGCCGGGAAATCCCTGCCCGATGCGCGTACGCAGCTTCGCGATGCCCTCGTCGGTGATGCGGCCGTGTTCTTCAGCGGACATCGGTAGGACCTCCTCCGGCGGCGACCAGTAACGAACAAACGCTCGTTTGGTCAAGCCTCTTGCGTATGCGAGATTATTTCCGCGACGCTTTCGACCATGAAGATCTTGCCGACGATCTTCCTGCTAATCGCCGTCGTGCCATGGGCGATGCGTTCACCGACGAGCCGCTGGTCGGGGGCGATGCCCCGGTCGCCGACCCGCAGAGCCAGCTCTCTCCTCCGACCACGTCCGGAACGTCCCGTGACTTCGTGCTGACGCAGCCGGGTACGTATCCGTACTTCGGAGGCGACTTCGGTCAGGACCTGCCGTCGCGCCTGCTCGGCACGGGCCTTCCCTGGGGGGCGGTCATCGTCGACGCGGCCGACTGAGGGCCGGAGCGCGCTACGCCGGACGGCGTGGCCAGTGTGGCGGTCGTTTCTCCACGAACGCCGTGAAGCCCTCGCGCGCCTCGTCGGACTCGACCGACTCCTGGAACATCGCGAAGTCGAACGCCGGCAGACGCCGGTTGATGTCGCGCTTCAGCGCCGTACGCGCACGCGGCCCGGTCGTGCGGACGCGCGCGACGGTTTCGTCGAGCGCGGCATCGAGGTCCGCGTCGGCGACGACCCGCCCGACCAGCCCCATGGCGAGCGCGTCGCGCGCGCTCACCTCTTCGGCGGTGAACAGGAGGTGCTTCGCGCGCGCGACCCCGATCCGGCTCGCGAGACGCGCGCCGAGATAGCAGTCGGCGACGCCGCGGAGGAGCTCGGGCGCCCGGAACGTCGCGCGCTCGACGGCGATCGCGAGGTCGCTGGTGAGCGTGAGGTTGAGACCGCCCCCCTGGCAGACGCCGTTGATCCCGACGATGACGATCTTCGGGCAGCGTTCGAACTGGACGAACGGGAGGAGGTCGATGCCGTCGGTCTCGCGGTCGAGCGCGCCGCCGCCCTCGTGCCGGCCGCCCATCTCGCCGCCGACGCAGAACCAGTCGCCGGTGGCGGTGACGAGCAGCACGTCGACCTCGGGATCCCGCCCGGCGAGCACCGCGGCCTTCTTGAGGCCGTGGTACATCTCGATCGTGAGCGCGTTCCGGCGCTCCGGCCGGTCGATCACGACGCGCAGCACGCCGTCGGCGCGGCGCGCGCGCAGGTGGTTCGACCCGAGGTCGACGGTCGCCATCCGTCCTACAGGCGCGCGAACGCCGAACGCAGCGCCGCCGCCGCGTCGGCGGTCGCCTGGCGCGCGCCGGCGAGGAGCGCGCTCATGCCGAAGAATCCGTGGATCATGCCGGGATAGCGCTTCAGCTCGACCGGGACGCCGGCCTCGCGGAGCCGTCGCGCATAGGCCTCGCCCTCGTCGCGCAGCGGATCGAACTCCGCGGTGACGACGAACGCCGGCGGCGTCTTGGCGACGTCCTTCGCGCGCACCGGGCAGAGGTACGGGTCGGCGACGTTCGCCTTCGCGCCGCAGTAGTGGTTCCAGAACCAGTGCATCATGTCGGCGGTGAGGAAGTAGCCCTCGCCGTTCTCGCGGTACGAGGGGTAGTCGGTGCCGGGGACGTCCGTCACCGGGTAGACGAGCAGCTGGAAGACGAGGTGCGGCCGGCCACGATCGCGCGCCATCAGCGACACGGCGGCGGCGAGGTTCCCGCCCGCGCTGTCGCCGCCGACCGCGATGCGCCGCGGGTCGCCGCCGAAGACCGCCGCGTTCTGCGCGATCCACGCCGCCGCCGCGTACGTGTCCTCGACCGCGGCCGGATATGGGTGCTCGGGCGCGAGGCGATAGTCGACCGAGACGACCACGCAGCCAACCGCGTTCGCGAGGTGCCGGCACACCGGGTCGTGCGTGTCGAGGTTGCCGATGACCCAGCCGCCGCCGTGGAAGTAGACGAGCACGGGCAGCGGCTCCGCACCCTGCGGGCGGTACACGCGCACCGGGATCTCACCCGCAGGCCCGGGCACCGTGCGGTTCTCGACGTGCGCGACCTCCTCCGGGACGCCGCTCGCCGCGGCCAGCGCGCCGATCGAGGCGCGCGCCTCGGCGACCGAGAGCTCGTTGAAGGGACGCATCGTCCCCTCGAGCTGGTCGATCAGCATCTGGCACTCGGGATCGAGCGGCATCGTTGGTCCTCCTTCAGATGACGTGGGCGGCTCTGAGCTCGTCGATCTCCCGCTCGTCGAGGCCGAACTCGCGCAGGACGGCGTCGGTGTGCTCGCCGAGCCCGGGCGCGAGCCGTTCGACCGTCGTCGGGGTGGCGGACAACTTCACCGGCGGCGCGAGCGTCCGGATGCGTCCGCGCCGGCCGCCGTCCTCGCGCTCGGCGATCGCGCCGTTCGCGGCGATCTGCGGGTGGGCGAGGATGTCCGCGAGCGAGTTCACCCGGCAGGCCGGGATGTCGTGCGACTCGAGGAGCGTGATCCAGTCGGCGCAGTCGCGCGCGCGGAAGATGTCACTCAGGATCGGGACGATCTCGTCGCGATGCTTCACGCGCAGATCGTTGGTCGCGAAGCGCGGGTCGGCGAGCAGATCCTCGCGGCCGATCGCGGCGCACAGGCGCTTGAAGAACGCGTTCGTGAGACACGCGACGATGAACCATCCATCGCGCGCCGGGAACGCCTGGTACGGGACGAGGTCGGGATGGCCGCTGCCGAACTTGCCGTACTTCTGCCCGTCGGTGAGGACGTTGGCGGCGATGTCCGAGAAGAGCGACACGACGGCGTCCAGCATCGCGACCTCGACGCGCTGGCCGACACCGGAGCGGTCGCGCTCGACCAGCGCCGCGCAGATGCCGAGCGCGGCGTATATCCCGGTCGTGATGTCCGCGACCGGCGGCGCCGACTTGATCGGCGCGCCGCCCGGCTCGCCCGTGTGGCCCATGAGGCCGCCCGTCGCCTGCAGGATGAGATCCATCCCGGGCTTCTGTGCGAGCGGACCGCGCGGGCCGAAGGCGGTGATCGAGCAGTAGACGAGCCGCGGGTTCGCCGCGTGGAGCGTCTCCCAGCCGAGCCCGTGGCGCTCCATCACGCCGGGACGGAAGTTCTCCACCAGCACGTCGGACTGCGCGGCGAGGCGACGCACGAGGGCGCAGCCCGCCTCGATGCCGATGTCGACCGTGAGCCCGCGCTTGTTCCGGTTGAGCCCCTGGAAGTTGAGCCCGCCGATCTCGGGTGGCAGGCGACCCGTCCGGTCGGCGTAGCGGATGCCGTCGCCACGACCCGGCTTCTCGATCTTGACGACATCGGCGCCGAGGTCGCCCAGGAGCGAGGTGCACCAGGGACCCGCCGCCTGGTGCGAGAGGTCGATCACGCGGATGCCGGCGAGCGCCGCCCGGCGGTCTGCCATTGCCCGGTCCGTACCAGCGCGGTGCGCGAGCGGTCAACCGAGGATGCTAGGATGCCCCGCCATGGCGGTGCGCGTACGACACCGGGAGAAGCACTTCGCGGGCGGCGACCGGGTCCGGGACGTCATCCTCGGCATGTCCGACGGGCTCACGACGCCGTTCGCGCTCGCAGCCGGCCTCGCGGGCGCGACGACGAGCAACGTCCTCGTCGTCGTCGGCGGGCTCGCGGAGATCGCGGCGGGCGCGATCTCGATGGGCCTCGGCGGCTACCTCGCCGCGCAGAGCCAGGCGGAGACGTACCGCTCGGAGCTCGCGCGCGAGGAGTACGAGACCGAGGTGATGCCCGGGGAGGAGCGCGCGGAGGTGCGTCGCATCTTCCACGACTACGGGCTCCGCGGCCACGCGCTCGACCAGGCGACGCACGCGGTCACTGCCGAGCGCGACGCGTGGGTCCGTTTCATGATGCGCGAGGAGCTCGGTCTCGAGGAGCCCGCGCCGCGCGCCGCGCTGTGGAGCGCGCTCCGCATCGGCGGCGCCTATGCCGCCGCGGGCGGGATCCCGCTCGCGCCGTACGCCTTTTCGCTGACGGTGCGTAGCGCGCTGCTCGTGTCCGTGGTCGTCACCGGGGTCGCGCTCGCGGCATTCGGGGCCGTGAAGGCGAGGTACACGGGCACGTCGTCCGTGCGCTCCGCGGTGCAGACCCTCGGCGTCGGCGGTGTCGCGGCCGGCGTCGCGTTCGGCATCGGTCGGGCGGTCGCGTCGCTGGCGGGGTGACGCGAGGAGCCGTTGACTCAGCACACGCGGCTGAGTACGCGCCGCTCATGCCGGCTCGCCTCGACCTGCCGCCCGAGCATCCGCACGTCGCGCTCGTCACGATCGATCGCCCCGCGCAGGCGAACGCGCTCGACCCGCCGACGCTGCGCGACCTCGCCGCCGCGTGGCGCCGCATCGCCGCGGACGACGACATCCGCTGTGCCGTCCTGACCGGCGCGGGCGACCGCGTCTTCTGCGCCGGCATGGACATGCGGACGACGATCCCCGAAGCGCAGCGCTTCGCGCGCGGCGAGCGCGTCAGCGACGAGACGTTCGAGGGCCTGCGCAGCGTCGCGACGGCGTTGCTCGCGGGCTTCGACCTCGCGACGCCGCTCGTCTGCGCGGTGAACGGCCACGCGCGCGCGGGCGGCTTCGACCTGATGCTCGCATCCGAGATCCGCTTCGCCGTGCCCGAGGCGACGTTCGCGCT
>Ga0070731_10002963_pt1 | contig 15633 bp, 17 predicted proteins | sample Coa_R1_2_FD_66448 | JGI IMG/M metagenome (GOLD analysis project Ga0070731, IMG submission 66448) | Surface soil microbial communities from Centralia Pennsylvania, which are recovering from an underground coalmine fire - Coalmine... | ecosystem: Environmental > Terrestrial > Soil > Unclassified ...
GGAAGACACTTCATCGCTCATCGCGGCGGCCGCCAGTTCGCTGGGGGTCAGCCCGCAGCAGCTGGCCAGCGCGCTCGCGCAGGCCAAGCAGAGCCTGCGCCCGGACAGCTGACGCTGACCCCGAAGGCCGGTTCAGGTACGTGCGCGATACTGGCCGGGTGCGGGTGCTCGTGGTCGACGATGACGAGGCGGTGCGCGGAGCGCTGACCCACGCGTTGCGGCGCGACGGCTACGAGGTGTCCACGGCGGCCGACGGCGCCGCCGCGCTGGCCACGCTGCTGCAGAGCCGGCATGAGGCCGTCGTGCTCGACGTCCTCATGCCGGAACCGGGCGGGCTTGAGGTGTGCCGCGCGATCAGGGCGCGCGGCGATGACACCCCGATCTTGATGCTGACCGCCCGGGACCTGGTTTCGGACCGGGTCGCCGGGCTGGACGCCGGCGCGGATGACTACCTGGCCAAGCCGTTCGCGCTGGAGGAGCTCCGGGCCCGGCTGCGGGCGTTGCTGCGTCGCAGCGGTGCAGGCGCGGAGCTGCTCCGGTTTGCCGGTGTCGAGCTGGATGTGGCGGCGCACCAGGTCAGCCGCGACGGGGAACGGCTGGCGCTGACGAAGACCGAGTTCGCGCTGCTGGAGTTGTTCCTCCGGAACCCGGGCCGGGTGCTGTCCCGGACCCAGATCTTCGAATCGGTGTGGGGGTATGACTTCGGCCCGGAATCGAACGGGCTGTGGGTCTATATCGGCTATCTGCGCGGGAAGATGGGCGAGCCGCGGCTGATCCAGACGGTCCGGGGGATCGGCTACGTGCTGCGGCAAGAGCCATGAGCCTGCGCACCAGGGTCGCTATCGCCGTCGGCGCGGTCGTGTTCGTCGCGCTGGCGGCCGTGGCGGCGGTGATCTATCCGGCGGTGGGCGCGAACCTGCGCGGGCAGGCCGACGCGGCTCTGGTGCAGGTGGCCAGTCAGGCGTCGACGATCGCGGCGAAGCTTAAGCAGTCCCGTACCCCGCTCGGGCTGCTGGTGCCGTTCGGCGACACGCAGCTGCAGCTGGTGCCCGATGCGGCGGTCGGCCCGACGAACGGGTTCGTCGCTATCACCGGCCGTGACGTCCAGGTGGCGGACGGGACCGCCAGGCCGTACTTCCACGACGAGGCCTACAAAGGTGTCGTCTACCGCATCTACACCACGCAGTTCCCTGGCAATGCCGGGGTGCTGGTCCGCGCGGCCCAGCCGGTGTCGGCGGCGGCAGCGACCCAGACGACGCTGGGCTGGCTGCTTGCCGCGCTCATCCCGGCCGGCGCGATCGGCGCCGCGGTAGTGGCGCGGCTGGCCGCGGGGCGGGTGCTGCGCCCGGTGGGCCGGCTGACCGAAACCGTCGAGCGGATCAGGGCCACCGGCGACCTCACGGCTCCGATCCAGATGCCGGGTCGGGACGAGATCAGCCGGCTCGGGCAGGCCTTCGCCGCGATGACGGCTGAACTGGACGCGTCGGCGGGCGCGCAACGCCGGCTGGTCGCTGACGCCTCGCACGAGCTGCGCACCCCGCTCACCAGCTTGATCACCAACCTCGAACTGCTCGCGGAACGGCCGGATGACCCCACTGCGCCCGCGCTGGCCGCCGCCGCCCTGGCCGAGGCCGGCGAACTGCGCGTGCTGATCAACGACCTGGTCGAGCTCGCCCGCGACGGGCCGACCCCGGCCCACCTCGAAGACGTCCGGCTGGACCTGGTCGCCGAACGGGTCGCCGCGCGGGCCGCCGGCCGGGCGCCCGGGCTGCGGTACGAGCTGGACTGCCGTCCCACGATGGTCCGTGGCGACCCCGACGCGCTGGAACGCGCGATCGGCAACCTGGTCGACAACGCGATCAAATGGAGCCCGCCCGACGGCCGCATCCGCATCTGCGCAGCCGGCGGGACGGTCGAGGTCAGCGACGACGGACCGGGCATTCCCGCCGTCGACCTGCCGTACATCTTCGACCGCTTCTACCGGTCAGCCAAGGCGCGGGCACTGCCCGGCTCGGGCCTCGGGCTCGCGATCGTGCGCCGGATCGCCGACATGCACGGCGGCACCGCCGAGGCCATCCCGCAGCAGCGCGGGGTGACCTTCCGCATCACCGTCCCAGAGATCGCCGCCGACCCGGCTACCGCGGACCCGATGCGGTAAACCGCCAGGGTGGCCAGACCGCTCCGGTGTGGCATCCTGGAGAGGTCGAGAGGCGCTGCGACGGACCTTCCGCCACGCTCGACACCCCCGCTCATCGGCAAGGGCGCCTTCGAGGTCATGGAGGCGGTCATGACAGTGGTCGGTTGCGTTGCCGGGCTGTGGCGGTACCCGGTGAAATCCATGGCAGGCGAGAGCCTGAACGACGTCGAGGTGTCGTGGAACGGCCTGGCGGGCGATCGCCGCTGGGCCTTCGTCCGCGGCCACCGGGTCCGGAGCGGGTTTCCGTGGCTGACGATCAGGGACCTGCCCGAACTGGCCCACTACCGCCCGAGCTTCGCCGAGCCGGACCGGCCTAACGCCTCGCCGACGCTGGTCCGAACACCTTCGGGCGGCGAGCTTGACGTAGCCTGCCCGGAACTCGCGGCTGAACTCGGGCCCGGCGTACGCGTCATCAAGCAGGACCGCGGAGTCTTCGACACGATGCCCCTATCGTTGCTGACCACGCAGACCGTGGCCAGCCTCAGCAAGCTGGCGGGCACCGATCTGGCGGTCGAGCGGTTCCGGCCCAACCTCCTCGTGGACGCCCCCGGGCTCGATTTCCCCGAGGACGCCTGGGTCGGCCGGGTCCTGCGCCTTGGCGCGCTGCGGATGCGGGTAGACAAGCACGACATGCGGTGCGTGGTGGTCACCGTAGACCCGGTGACGCTGCGCCGGAATCCCGCGATCCTGCGCACCATCGCGCACGAGCGCGACATGCGGGTCGGGGTCTACGGTTCGACCGTAGAGCCGGGCCTGGTCGCGCTCGGCGATCTGGTCGAACTGGAACCCTGAGCGCGCCCGGGCGCCCGCACGCCAAGCGCCATCCGCGGATCGGTGAACCGTTGACGCCTCCCGCTCGTGCCAATCGCATAGACGGGTCGCGTAATCGAGCGCGGCACTGCGGCTACGCGCCCTGGGGAGGCGAAGGCGATCACACCACCCGGCGTCCGGCTTCGAATCCCAATCTCTCAGTCGTCCCGTCCGCCAGCACCCCTTCCCTGGCGGGCGGGACCCTGGGCCGTCGGCCCGGCAACGCGCTAGCCCGCGGGAACGGCGCGGAACCAGGAGCCGTCCTCGGTGAGGTAGCGGTCCCGGCGCAGCCCAGCGGCAGCTAGCGCGTCGGCCAGCTCGGACGAATCCAGGCGCATCGAGGTGAACGTCTGCGTCCAGCACTGGTCGCCGACGACGTACTCGACGGTGGCCGAGACCAGGTTAGGCGCCGGGCGTGACACGTCGCGCAGCCGGAAGATCATCCCGTCGCTCGTACGCTCGGAATCCGCCGCCTCGGTAAACCACTCCGCCGTGTGCTGCTGGACGATGACGCAACCGCCGTCGGCGACGTGCTCACGGCAGGCGGTCAGCAGCGCGTTCCTGATCGCCTCGTCGGCCACGTTGACCAGGTGTGACGCGAGCAGGACGGCATCGAACCGGCGGCCCAGGGACAGCCCCTCGATGCTCGCGCACACGGTCTGCGCGCCCCGTACGTGGGCGAGCATCTCCAGTGACTCGTCGACGGCGACCACCTCGTGGCCGAGCGCGACGAGCGGATGGGTGATCCGCCCGGTGCCGCAGCCGAGTTCAAGGATGGAGGCCCCGGACCCGGCGGCGGCGTGCACGATGGCCGGCTCGCCGAAATCAGGCAGCTGGGCGTAGAGGTCGACGGCACAGCCGTCCGGCGTGATCACGCCGGGGCCGGTCCCATGGGGTCGCGCTACCTGGGTCATAAACCCCATTGTGCCGAACGACGCGTGATTCCCAGGAGCCCCGCCGGGAGTCAGGCAGGGGCGACGGCGGAAGAGGCCGCCGCGGTCCACCGCGGGGCCTGCTGGGCCTGGTACGGCTCCGTACCCGGGGCGCGCTCGTCGTGGCGTGCGGCGGCGTGCTGGTCGCGGTCGGCGGCCGGGTCCGCCTGAACGGCGGCTGGCTCGCCCGCCGTGGGCAGGTGGAACCAGACGGTCGTCCCGGCCGTGTCCTTGAGGTAGCCCCACTCGGTGGCGAGGTGCTGGACCAGGAAAAGACCGTGGCCTTCGGCGGCGTACAGGTCACCCTTGACGATCGGGGCACCCGCGGCACCGTCATCGATGATCTCGATCAGGACGCCGCGCGCGACGCCGATGACGACGATCGTGACGGTTCCCCCGTCGCTGCCCGACCTGGTGTGCTGGATCGCGTTGGTGACGATCTCAGACGTCAGTAAAGTCGCCGCGTCGGAGTCGGCCTTGATCTGCTTCGAGGTGAACGTCTGAGCCACGAAGGCCCGGGCTAGGCCGACCTGCTCCGGGCGTCCTGGGATAGTCAGGGAGCCGAGGACCGCCGCGCGCGAGCTCCCACCGGGGGCGCGCACCGCCGCGTGCACCGGGTCGTCCGGCCTTCGCTCGGCGCCATGCCCGGGTCGCACGGAATTGCCAGCGGGCGTTTCCATGGTGAGTCCTCCCATTAACCCGGAGATCGTGCTCTCGGCTGCTCGCGACTCAGGCCCCGCTGTTCTGCCCGCTCCTTGCGTCACATCAGTGACTCTCGCCACCGTGACTTGCGCAGTCCGCCACTTATTACCCAGTTCAACACTCGACGCATGGCCGATCTGTATTGCCATCCAGGCCCTCCCACGAGACCCCTGAATCGTCGGCAACTGCGAAAGATGGCATCTGCCAGGCCTTTCGCAATGCATCCGTTTTGTTCCGTTTTGTGAATACGCGGCGTGCGTGCATTCTCACCCGATGATGGTGCCCGGAGGCCTTGTACGCAAGTGCGTGACGCAAGATTCTTTCTTGAAATCCTAGATGGGATTTCAAGTTCCATCTACGTGCGGTATCGTACTGCTTGTCACGGACGATGTGGAGTGTTCTGGTTACACTCCGACACGCAGCGGAGAGTGCCGGCTCCCCCCGCATCATCCGGCGCCAGAACTTTGCTCCTCCGAGGAAGTGAGCTTCTCGTGCCTCTTGGTCCTACCGTCCGTAGGCGCAGGCTCGGCGCTGAGCTCCGGCGTCTCCGGGAAGCGCACTCGCTCAAACTCGAGGAAGTAGCCGAGCGGCTCGGCCTCGCCCCTTCGACCCTGTCCCGGATCGAGACCGGCAAGGCGCCCACCAAGTCCGCGTACCTGACCGCGATGCTCGAGATGTACCAGGTCAGCGACCCCGGTGCCCGGAAGGTCCTCGTGGACATGGCCCGGGAGGGCCACCGCAAGGGCTGGTGGTCCATCTACGACGACGTCCTGCCCAGCGGTTTCGACATCTACGTCGGCCTGGAAGCCGAGGCCTCGGGCCTGCGCAGCTACGAGACGGACGTGGTGCATGGGCTCCTGCAGACCACGGACTACGCCGTCGCCGTGCTGCGCGAACTGCGGCCCCGCGACAGCCAGGAACAGATCGAGCGGGTGGTGGACCTGCGGATGGAGCGGCAGCGGCTGCTCGACCAGGATCCACCGCTGGACCTGTGGCTGATCATGGACGAGGGCGCCATCAGGCGGAACATCGGCGGGCCCGCGGTCATGCGGAACCAGCTCGAGCACCTGATCCAGGCCAGCCGGTGGACCAACGTGACCATGCAGATTCTCGCCTTCGAAGCCGGCGCGCACGCCGGGCTGATCGGGCCGTTCTCGATCCTAGAGTTCCCCGAGCGCACTGACTCCGACGTCGCCTACACCGAATCCGTGGGCGGCATGATCTACCTCGAAAAAGACAGGGAAGTCCGCACGTGCGCCGAGGCCTTTGACCGGATGCGCGCGACGGCGCTTTCCCCGGCCGCGTCAGTTGAGCTGATCCAGCGGGTGGCAGGGGAGCTCACCTGACGGCACGTCACATGAGAAAGCAGCACATCAACGAAAGGAGAGGCGGATGGACACCGACCTCAACGACCTGCGCTGGTTCAAGAGCAGCGCGAGCAGCGCCGCAGGCTGCGTGGAGATAGCGCACCTTCCCGACGGGGGAGTGGCGGTGCGCGATTCAAAGGACCGTGGCAGGGCGCCGCATTACTTCAACCGGCATGAATGGGAGTGCTTCCTGATCGGCGCCAAGGGCGGGGAGTTCGACCTGCCCGCCTGAGCGTTACCCAGAGAGGGCGGGGCGCATGGCTCCGCCTGCACGCGAACGTATGTGCTGGGGGGAGGGGCAGAGGGCGGTGGACCTACGGTCCACCGCCCTCCGCATGTCGGCGGGGCCGGTCGGGCACCTAGCGCCGGGGCTTAGCCGGAGTCCCCGGTACCTGGTGCCCCCCCTGCGGACCGCTCTGGAGGCTCGGGCGCGGCGCTTAGCCGGGCTCGGTTTCTAGCCGGTCGATGATCGCCGTGATGATCTCGGGGGTCTCGCTCGGCTTGGCGCTGATGATGCTGAGCCGCTCCATGGCGAGCACGTAGCGGTCGACGTCGGACTTCTTGTCAAAGTAGAGGGCGCTGGTGAGGTGTTCCAGGTAGGCCACGTCCGGGAGGTCGGCATCGGCGAACCGCAGGATGGCGAATCCGCCCGGCACGGCGTGCCCGCCCATGCCGTCCCTGATGACCTGCAGGGTGAGGTTGGGCTTTCCGGTCAGGGTGAGCAGGTAGCGGAGCTGCTCCAGCAGGATCTCCTTGCTTCCCACCGGGCGCCGCAGCGCCGTCTCCTCCACGATGGCCCAGAGCTTGAGCTGTCCTTCCGCGAACCTGTGCTGCCGTTCCTTGCGCAGGATGACGTGCCGCTCAGCTTCACCGAGGGGAATGTCACAGACCGCGAGGACCGCGGCGGTGTAGTGCGGCGTCTGCAGCAGGCCGGGGATGACCTGTGGTTCGTAGGCGCGGATCGAGGTGGCCGCTTCCTCCATACCGACGTAGGACTGGAACCAGTCGGGCAGGATGTCGTTGAACCTGTGCCACCAGCCGGGGCGGTTGGCCTGCTCGGCCAGGCTCAGCAGCTGCTCCCGCTCCACCGGGTCGACGCCGTAGAAGGTGAGGAGGTCGAGCACGTCGATCTCGCGGATGGCGTTACGGCCCAGTTCGATGCGGCTGATCTTGGAGTCCGATCCGCGGATCGCCTTGGCCGCCGCCTGCGCGGAGATCCCGCGGCTTTCCCGGAGTCGCCGCAGCTGGGTGCCCAGCATGATGCGCAGCACTGTGGGTCCTTCGGTCATCGTCTCCACCATCGCACCTCCCCTGGGTGTCGGTACCGCTCGCCGCGGAATTGTGTCGCGCAATTGCGTGTGGCAATCCCTTGCCAACCGGCTTTCGACAAACGTCATGGTATCCCAAATGGGAATGCATGCCACACCCCAATATTGACGTCTTGGGCGGCTTTCGCTGGACACTAGTGTCTAGTCGAGATCAATAAGAACGGGACGCTTGTGGCGACTCGTGGTGGCTTGCGAGCCGGCCGCTGGGGCGGGTGCTGGGCCACAGCTCCGGCCGCGCTGCGGGTTTCATCCTCAGGTCGGCCCTCGCCCTCGCCCGCCTGGCCTGCATGGATGCGCCCGGTCGCCGCCTGCGATGGTCGATAATTGTCGCCAGGAAATCCGCATTAACAGGCAATAAACGCAGTGGGCACAGCGAAGATCGCGACGATTGACGGACGCCGCCAAATCGCGGAAATATCAGATTCGGCGTAGAAGTACCGCCGGGGATAAGCCTGCCGCCCCGGGCGAGCAGAACGGTTGGAGAATGGCTAGCCAGCATTTGCCGAATAACCATCGGGCCGTCCGAATTGACCTCTCCTGCTCCCGCGCACCGTCGACTACCGGCCGTTTTCCTGCAGGAACGGGGCGACACGGGTCATCGACGGCCCCGAGCCCGGCGGAGAACGGTGCGACAGGCGTCGACCGGGGACAGGTAGCGGATTGCCGGCGGATAACCACCGTTCGTCCCCGCACAATGGTCGGGGAAGGGAGTTCGGCCTGGGGTCCATATGATGCGTCCATGCGCTATCGGCCGCTTGGCGATTCGGGACTGCTCGTGTCGGTGCTGGGACTCGGGTGCAACAACTTCGGCGCCCGCCTCGACGTGGACGGGGCGCGCGCGGTGGTGGATGCGGCCATCGACGCTGGTGTCACGCTGTTCGACACCTCGGACACATATGGCGGAGGCGGCGGCTCCGAGCGCGCGCTCGGCGAGATCCTCGGGCGCCGACGGGATCAGGTCGTGCTGGCCACGAAGTTCGGCCACCAGGGCGCGGACATGGGTTACGGCCCGGCGGCCGGGGCCAAGGGCGGCCGGGCGTACATCCGGCGGGCCGTCACGGAATCGCTGCGGCGACTGCGGACCGACTACATCGACCTGTACCAGCTGCACACCCCGGACCCGGTGACCCCGGTCGCCGAGACGCTCGCGGCGCTGGACGAGCTGGTGGCCGAGGGCAAGGTCAGGTACCTGGGCCATTCGAACTTCTCCGGGTGGCAGGTGGCCGACGCGGCGCACCTCGCGGCCGAAGCAGGCCGCGTCCCGTTCGTCTCGGCCCAGAATCACTGGTCCCTGCTCGAGCGGGAGGCCGAGGCGGAGATCGTGCCCGCGGCCAGGCACTTCGGCGTGGGCGTGCTGCCCTACTTCCCGCTGGCCAACGGGTTGCTGACCGGGAAGGTCAGGCGGGCCCAGCCCGTGCCGGCGGACAGCAGGCTGGCGGGCCGGCCGGGCTACGTAACCGAGGCGAAGCTGGACCGGGTCGAGGCGCTGATCGCCTGGGGCGAGGCGCACGGTGTCACCATCCTCCAGGCGGCGATCGGCGCCCTGGCGGCCCAGCCGGGCTGCTCGTCGGTCATCGCGGGAGCGATGAACCCCGAGCAGGTCAAGGCGAACGTGGCGGCGGCGGAGTGGATCCCGTCCGCGGCCGAGCTGGCGGAGATCGACCAGATCGTCCCGCCGCCCCCTAAGAGGTAGGCCAGGTTCACCGGTTGGTCAGCCCCGGTCACGGCCAGCTCATGCCGCCGCAGGCTACGAGGTAGCCGGGCTCAGCGGTCGGTCAGCCCCCGGCCACGGCCAGCTCGTACAGCGCCATGACGTTCGCGCCGAACATGGCCGAGTACGACACCTGCGGGGTCAGGCCGCCCTGCTCGTAACCGCCGATGACCCCGATGACCGTCCCGCGCCCGGTCCGCGGGTCCACTCCGGCCAGGAACGGCCCCCCGCTCGTCCCGTCGGTGTAGCCGCCGCAGTCGAACTCGAGCTGGTCCGCCATGGGCTCCTTCGTCCAGCTCCGGCAGGTGATCGCCTGATCGGCCGAGTCCGGGTAGCCGATGACCTCGACGAGCTGGCGGGCGGCCGCGCCGGTCTTGAGCCGGTCCGCTCCGGTCACGTCCTCGATCCGCGCGGTCGAGCCCGGCCGGCTGACCCGCAGGAACGCCACGTCGTCGTCGGGGTCGGACGAGGCACTCCACGAGGCGTCCACGTAAACCCGGGTGACGATCCAGACCCCGTACGGGGCGGCGCCTGCGTGATACCCGGGCACGAACGCGACCTCGGCCACGGTCTGCGACACGCAGTGCGCCGCGGTGATGACCAGGTCGTGATGGGGACTGTCGATCACGCTCGCGGTGCAGAAATGCGACCCGAGCCGGCCTTCGGAGATGGTGAACAGCGCCCCGACCGCCGGGGTGCCGGCGAAGTCCCGCCCGGCAGGCGAGGCCGGCGCCGGATTGAGCAGCGCCCGCAGGAAGCTCGGGGTGAGGTCTCGGGACGCGCCGTGGGCCGGGAGGATGGTCAAGCAGACTCCGACGGCCACGGCGACGACGAACGCCACCCAGATGAGCGGCTGCGAAAGCCACCGGGTCCGCCCCGCTCGGAACACCACCTGATCGTCTCACCGCCTCGCCGTGGTCGCATGTGGTGATTTCTGACGACGTTCGATACTCAAGTGTGATCGACAACGTGCGACAGGACCAACGGATCACCTCGGGTCGGGCCGGTCGATGTTCCAGTGCCTGCTCACCGACACGAACCACCCGTCGGCCGAGTCGCTGCGCGGCAGCATGTTGAACTTGCTGATGACGCGCTGGCCGCCTTCGTGATCGCCGTACAGCAGTTCCACCGTCCACGGCTCACGGGCCTCGATGGCGCTCCGCGCCGCCTCGTACTCCGGGTCGGCCGGGTCACGGAACGCGCCCTGCCAGAATCCGATGTCACCGACCGGTATGTACAGGTCGCGGGTCTGCGTGCGGAATTGCTCAAGCGGAGCGTGCTGTTCGTCCCGGTGCCAGTCCGGGTAGAAGCGCCAGCCGCGCAGCACCGCGATGCCGTTGCCCGCGTTGCGGAGCCCCACGGCGAGGTAGACCGCATCATCCTGGCCCATGCTGCCGTCCCCGCCGCCGACGTCGGCCGCGGCTCCGCCCCCCGGGACATGCACGAACTTCTGGTCCCCGAAGTTGACCTTGAGCGTCGCGTCCTCGCGCCTGGACGGCATCAGGACCGGGCGCATGGCCTCAAGCAGCGCCCGCTGCGCGATCCGGGCCGACAGGTTGGCCGACCTGATTGCCGAGAACGTGGCGACCGCGAGGACCAGCGTGCCGAGCGCGGTGGCCAGGTCGGCGATCGTCGTCCAGGTCTGCGCGGTCACCGCGAGACCCGGATCTGCGGGTGGTGCCCGGCGGCCCGGTAGGCGCCCGGGGTGATCCCGTAGTAGCGGTGGAACCACCGCGTCAGGTGCGCCTGGTCGGCGAACCCGGCCTCGGCCGCGGCGCGGGCGGGCGTCACGCCCTGGATCAGGAGCCGGCGCGCGGCCTGTACGCGGAGTTGGCGCTGGTAGTCGCTGGGCGCCATCCCGTACGCCTTGGTGAAGGCCCGGTAGGCCGCGTACCGGCTGCAGCCGGCGGCCGCGCCCAGGTCGTCGGCGGTCAGGTCCGCTGCCGCGGGAGCGTCGTGGATGAGCTCCCTGATCCGCGCCGCGGCCCCGCCGCACGCCGGGGGCCGGGTCCGCGTGGAGGCATGGCGGAGGAGGAGGCGGGCCGTCCCGGAGAGCCGCTCGTACCGTTCGAGCTCGCTGGCGGGTGTGGTCAGGGCGACGTGCAGCCGGCGCAGCGACCGCGCGACCGCCGGGTCGTCGATCACCGGCGAGCGGAACAACGGAAGCGGGAGCGGCGCGTCGCTAATCAAGGTCGTGAAGAACTCCGGCCAGATGTGCACCATCCGGTAGGTGAACCCGCCCTCGCCCGCGGCGTGCCCGTCGTGCGGGTCGTCCGGGTTGAAGGTCATCACCATGCCGGCGCGGCTCACGTGCCGGCCGTGACGGCAGGTAAACGCCTGCTCGCCGGTCTCGGTCAGGCCGAACGAGTAGCTCTCGTGGCTGTGCCGGTGGTACACGTGCGCGGTGAAGTGCGCGTGCATCGCCTCGACGGGCACGCCATCCACGCGCCAGTACCGGGCCCAGTCCTGAGCCTCCGAGGCCGCCATACGCCGATTATCCCAGGGGCGAGGATCTGCCCCGCGCGCTCCAGCGTTCAAGACCCGCCCCCCTGCCTCGGCCACGCTGGTGAGGTATGGATCACCCCGAGCTGAGCCGCAGGTTCGCCACGCTCACCACCGCCCACCTGGCCGACGCCTGCCTGCGCGCCGAGGTGCCGGTGCGGTGTGCCCGCCTGCATCCCGTGGTGCCGGGCGGTCGGCTGGCCGGCCGGGTGGCCCCGGCCCGGCACGCGGGCAGCGTCGACATCTTCCTTGAGGTGTTCGAGTCCGCCGAGCCCGGCGACGTGCTCGTCGTCGACAACGGCGGGCGGCTGGACGAGGCCTGCGCCGGTGACCTGGTCGTGCTCGAGGCGCAGACGGCCGGGCTCGACGGGGTCGTGATCTGGGGGCTGCACCGCGACACCGCCGACATCCGGGCGATCGGCCTGCCGGTGTTCAGCCTGGGCGCGCTCCCGACCGGACCGCTGCGCGCCCAGCCCCGCCGCGAGGACGCGCTGGCGTCCGCGGTGGCGGGCGACTGGACGGTCGACGCGTCCGACCTGGTCCTCGGCGACGACGACGGCGTGCTGTTCGTGCCGGCCGACCGCGCAGCAGACCTGTTCGCGCTGGCCGAGACCATCCGCGACACCGAACGCCGCCAGGCCGACCAGATCCGGGCCGGGGTATCGCTCCGCCAGCAGGTGCGCTTCGGCGCCTACCTAGCCCGGCGACAGGAGGAGCCCGCGCTGACGTTCCGCGACCACCTGCGCGCCGTCGGCGGGGCCATCGAGGTCTGAGGAGACCCATGACCATCCGGTTCGACACCAAGGTCGCCATCGCCGTCCGCGGTGACCTCAAGGTGTGGCAGAAGCTGAACGTCACGGCGTTTCTGGCCAGCGGCATCGCCGCCAGCGTCGACGGCATCATGGGCAAGCCCTATGAGGACGCGTCGGGGAATACCTACCTGGAGCTGTTCCGCCAGCCGGTGCTCGTGTACTCCGCTGACGGCCCGACCCTGAGCCAGCTGCACCAGCGCGCGCTGCCCCGGGGGATGCCGATGGCGGTGTACACCATGGACATGTTCACCACCGGAAATGACGACGACAACCGCGCCGTCGTCCGCCCTGTCGCCGCCGCCGACCTCCAGTTCGCCGGGCTCGCGCTGCACGGACCGCGCAACGCCGTCGACAAGGTATTCAAAGGCGTTAGTCTCCACCCATGAGGGCTGCCATCTACACCAGGACCGGGCCGGCGGCGGAGGTACTGAGCGTCGAGGAGCTGGACCGGCCCGAGCCGGGCCCCAGCGAGGTGCTGGTCCGGGTGCGCGCATCGGGCATCAACCCCACCGACTACAAGATCCGCGGGGGTCTGACGCCGCGGCCCATCGACGGCTTCCAGGTGCCGCACCAGGACGGCGCGGGCATCATCGAGGCGGTCGGGGCGGGAGTGGACCCCGGGCGCCTCGGCCAGCGGGTCTGGCTGTGGCTCGCGGCGGCCGGGCGACGGTGGGGGACCGCCGCCGAATGGACGGTCCTGCCCGCCCGGCAGGCCGCGCCGCTGCCCGACGGCGCCTCGTTCGACCTGGGTGCCACGCTGGGCGTGCCCGCCATGACCGCGCACTATTGCCTGTTCTCCGACGGTCCGATTACCGGCCAGACCGTGCTCGTGGCCGGAGGGGCCGGGGCCGTGGGTCACTTCGCCATTGAATTGGCCAAACGAGCGGGCGCTCGGGTTATCGCGACGGTAAGTAGCCCCGAGAAGGCGACGCTGGCGGAGCAGGCGGGCGCGGACCTGGTCGTGAACTACCGCGCCGCGGACGCGGCCGACCAGGTGCGCGCGTTCGCCCCGGCCGTCGACCGGGTGATCGAGGTTGCGCTCGGCGCCAACCTGGCGCTCGACCTCGCCCTGGCCCACGCGGGGACCACGGTCGTGACCTACGCGGCCGAGCCCGCCGACCCCGTCCTGCCCGTGCGGGCGTGCATGAGCGCCAACGTGATGCTCAAGTTCATCCTGCTCTACGGAGTGGCGCCGACCGCGCTCGATCAGGCGGCGCAGGACATCACGGCGGCGCTCGCCGCGGGCGACCTCACCGGCCTGCCGGTGCACAAGTTCGCGCTGGAGGATATCGCGGCCGCGCAGCAGGCCTGCGAGGTCGGCGCCGTCGGCAAGGTCCTGGTCACCCCCTAGCCGTACGCGCTGAGGCCGAGCTTGGCCGCCAGGCCCAGGCCGCACGCGGCGACGACAACGCGGAACGCCTGGACGGGCACCCGCCGCGCGATCGCGGGCCCGATCCACCCGCCGATCAGGAAGCCCGCCGCGAGCGGGACCACCAGCTTCCACCTGACGTCACCGAACACCGCGAAGCACAGCGCGGCCATGGCGTTCGCCGCCCCCGAGACCGCGTTCTTGATGGCGTTGACCCTGACCAGCGCTTCGTCGATCATGCCGGACAGGACCACGAGCAGCATGATGCCCGCGCCCGCCCCGAAGTACCCGACGTACATGGCGACCGCGAACAGCGCCGCGCGGCGGGCCAGGCCGGGCTCTCGCGCTGGCTCCGGCTCCTCGGCCCGTTTCCTGAGGATCGGCTGGACCAGGAGAACAATCGACGAGCCGGCGATCAGGAAGGGCACCACGAGCGCGAAGCTGTCCGCCGGAGCGACCAGCAGGATCGCCGCGCCGGCCGCGCCGCCCAGCGCGGTGATCGCGCCGAACCCGAGCACGCGCCGGGCCTGTCCCTCCAGTTCCGGCCGGGACCCGGCCACCGAGCCCGCCCCGGTCAGCACCAGCGACACCGTGTTGGTCATGTTGGCGGCCAGCGGGGGCACCCCGAGCGCGAGCAGCACCGGGTACGTCACCAGCGACGCCACGCTCACCACCGTGCTGAAGATGCCGCCGAGGGTTCCGGCGGCCAGCAGCAGGAGCACATCAGAGATCTTCATCCGATGTCAGGATTGCGCAGTTCAGCGCCTATGGGCAGGTCTGGGCGGTCTCCCGCGCGTGTGATCCCTGTCGCATTGGTCAGTGCCCGGGCGGCGGCTCGGGGTAAGCCAGGAATGCCAGCACCACGGTGCGGGCCCCGGACGGCGCATCCGCGGTGTCACGCTGGTAGCGGCTGATCAGTTCCTGCTGATCGGCGATGAGCTGGGTGGCTTCCTCCAGCGTGAGCGTGAGCCTGGTGCGGCCCACGACCCACGTCCCGCGGCCCCACTCGCCCATGCTTCCGCGCGCGGCGCGGAAGCGTTCGAAGCCTTCCAGCGCTTCGGCCAGCGGCCTCGGGTGCAGCCCCGAGGCTTCCGCCTGTGCTTCGGGGCTCAGGCCCTCGCGAGGGATCCACACCGGCTGCGGCGCGACCCACCACCGTTCCCGGCCCCGCCCGCGCTCGGGGTCCTCCTGGACGAAGCCGTACTCGGCTAGCTCGCGCAGGTGGTTGCTCATGATCCCGCTGTTCTCGCCTAGGTCCTGGCCCAGCGTGGTTCGCGATGCGCATAATTGTTTTGAGGTCAAATGATTTGACTTGGAAATAGCTGATGGCCCAGACTGGCGGCGTGAGCGAGGCGTGGGCGCTGCCGGTGGCGCAGGACGAGGAATCACCGTCGGAACCGGCGCCTCCGGTGGGGAAGGCGTGCGCCCCTGGGCACGGCTACGGCGCGGGCTGGATGTGGGGTGACGCCGAGGGCGGGATTCCGGCCGACGCGCCGCTGCACCTGCTGATGCTGGCCGCATCCAGGATCATGACCGCGTACTACGTGAGCACGCTGGCTCAGGCGGGCGTGCAGGTCAGCCCGGCCGGACTCGGCGTGCTGCGGATCTTGCTGGCAGGGGACGGGCTCAAGTCGAGCGACGTGGCGGCGCGGGGGTGGTCCTCGCCCGGGACCCTGACGTCCGTGGTCAACACACTGGTCCGCGAGGGCTACGTGGAGCGGCGCAGCGACGCCGGGGACCGGCGGGTGGTCCGGCTGTACCTCACCGATCAGGGTCGGCGCACCTGCGAGGACTACTTCGCGCTGGCCGGGCCGGCCTGGCGGGACGCGTTCGACTTCGTGAGCGAGGGCGACGAGCCCGTGGTCCGCAAGTTCTTCACCGACATGATCGAGCAGTTCAGCGA
>Ga0070731_10002964_pt1 | contig 15630 bp, 17 predicted proteins | sample Coa_R1_2_FD_66448 | JGI IMG/M metagenome (GOLD analysis project Ga0070731, IMG submission 66448) | Surface soil microbial communities from Centralia Pennsylvania, which are recovering from an underground coalmine fire - Coalmine... | ecosystem: Environmental > Terrestrial > Soil > Unclassified ...
TGCACGCCGCCGATGTCGTTCGAGATGCGCGACTGCACCTCGCCCGTCCGCGTGCGGGTGAAGAACGCGAGCGAGAGCCGCTGCAGGTGTCGGAACACCGCCGCACGAAGGTCGTGCATCACGCGCTGGCCGACCTGATTCGACAGCAGGGTCTGAATGACGCCGAGGACGCCCGTGGCGACGGCGATCGCGATCATCGCGCCGGCGTTCTCGGACAGGGCCGTGGTGTCGTTGCGGGCGATCGCCTCGAGCACGCGCTTCAGCAGGAACGCCGGCAGCACGCCGAGCCCTGCGGAGGCGACGATCAACAGCAGGACGCCCGACAGCCGCACGCGGTACGGCGCGAACAGGCGCCCGACGCGCCGCAGGTTGGCACGCCTGACCGCGGCGTCGGCCGGCCGCTCCGGCGCCTCCTCGGCCGTGTGCCAGAACATGCTCACGCGCCCAGGGTACGCGCGGGGCGAGTTACGGCGGGCTAGCGCTTCTTGCGGTCGACGGCGCGCTGCAGCGCGGCCTTGTCCATCTTCGAGCGGCCCTCGACGCCGAGGCTACGCGCCTCCGCGTACAGCTGCTCGTATGTCCGACCCTTCGGCCGGTCGGTACCCGAGCGCAACCCTCCGCGCCGCCCGGACGACATGTCCCGCGTCGACGTGCGCGAGCGCTCCCTGGACTCGCCTGCGCGGGCGCGTTCCTTGTTGACGGTGCGCGCCGCGATCTCCTCCGCCCGGGACTCCGACGTCCCGCGCTCGCGCTGGCTCTCCTTGATGTGCTCGTACTGGCGGGCCCGCTTGGTGCCCTTCTTCACGCCTCTGGGCGGCATGGTCCCGTGATCCCGCGGGAACGCGCCGCCAAACATCGCCGCCTTCTAAAAACTGATAGGTTGTTTTTATGCCCGAGGCCCTGAAGCAGCTCGACGCCGTCGGCGACCCGGCCCTGCGCGACGCGCTGCTCTACGTTCGCGGCGAGGAGCGCGCCGTCACGGCCGACGACCTGGCCGCCCACTCCGGCGTCCATCGGAACGTCGCGCGTAGCCGGCTCGAGCGGCTCGTGGCTGCGGGTCTTCTCGACATCGGCTTCGAGCGGCGGACGGGACGCGAGGGTCCCGGCAGCGGCAGGCCGGCGAAGACGTACCGCGCGACGCCGGAGCTCGTCGGCATCGAGTTCCCGGCCCGGCGGTACGAGACCCTGCTCGGCCTGCTCGCGGAGGGAGTGCCGCCGCGGCGGCTCGCGGCAGTGGGTGTCGCCTTCGGCCACGAGCTCGCGCGCACCGCGGGACTGTCCCCGACGCGCAGCCGGCGGGGCGGCTTCCACCGGCTCTGCGCCGCGCTGCGCTCGCTCGGGTACCAGGCAACCGTCGAGGAGGCCGACGACACGCGGGCCGTGATCTCGACGCCGACCTGCCCGCTGCGGCCGCTCGTCGTAGCCCAACCCGAGACCGCGGCGATCGACGAGGGGATGTGGGTCGGGCTGACCGAGGCGGCGCTCCACGGCGTGTCGGCCGGGGCGGTCACCTGCGGGACGCACGGCTGCCTGCACTCTCACGAGTCCTGCCGAATCACGATCGAGCTCCAGGAGGGAACAAGTTGACGACACAATCGTTCAGGTATCTCGTGATCGGCGGCGGCATGACCGGAGACGCCGTCTGCCAGGGAATCCGGCAGGTGGACGAAGACGGCTCGATCGCCCTCGTCGGCGAGGAGCTGCATCGGCCCTACAAGCGACCGCCGCTGACGAAGGGGCTGTGGAGCGGCGCACCCGAGGAGAAGATCTGGCGGCAGACCGACGAGCTGAACGTCGACCTGCGCCTCGGCCGGCGCATCGTCTCGATCGACCCCGGCCGTGGACGCGCCGTCGACGACGCGGGCGACGAGTACGCATACGACCGCCTCGTGCTCGCGACCGGCGGCACACCGAGGCGCCTCAACGGCGCCGACCAGGTCGTCTATTACCGCACGCTCGACGACTACCACCGCGTCCGGGCGCTGAGCGACGGCGGGGCGAGCTTCGTGGTCATCGGCGGCGGCTTCATCGGCTCGGAGCTGGCCGCGAGCCTGCGCTCGCAGGGACGGGACGTGACCATGGTCTTCCCCGAGCCCGGTGTGGGGTGGCGAACCTACCCCGCACACCTCGCGAACGCGGTCACCGAGTACTACCGCGAGAAGGGCGTCGAGGTCCATGCGGAGGCGCTCGTCTCGAGCCTCGACGGCAACCGCGTCGTGCTGGAGGACGGCCGCGTGCTCGAGGCCGACGCGATCGTCGCCGGGCTCGGCATCGAGCCGAGGGTCGAGCTGGCCGTCGACGCGGGACTGCCCGTCGACAACGGCATCCTCGTCGACGAGCGCGCGCGCGTGGAGGGATTCGACAACGTGTTCGCGGCCGGAGACGTGGCCCGCTTCCCGATCGTCCCTCTGGGGCACCGCGGCCGCGTCGAGCACGAGGACCACGCGAACAACCACGGCAGGCTCGCCGGCCGGAACGCGGCGGGCGACGACGCGGTGTACGACCGCCTGCCGTTCTTCTACTCGGACCTGTTCGATCTCGGGTACGAGGCGGTCGGTGAGCTCGACTCACGCCTCGCGACCGTCGAGCACTGGCTGGAGCCTGCGCGCAAGGGTGTCGTCGCGTTCGTCGACGAGGCCTCGCGGCCCCGCGGGATCCTGCTGTGGAACGTCTGGGACAAGGTCGACGCCGCGCGCGAGCTGATCGCCGCGCACGAGCCCGTCGACGAGGAGGCCGTGGGTGCGCTCGCGGGCTGAGAGAGCTCAGACGAGCTCGGCGGTCTCCGCGGCGAGCGTGCGGTCACGTTCCGTGATGCCGCCCGCCGAGTGCGTCGACCAGCGCACGATCGCGCGGCGGTACCTGATGTCGATTTCGGGGTGGTGGTTCTCGCGCTCGGCGAGGTCCGCGAGCCTGCGCACGAACTCGATCGCGTCCGCGAAGCTCGCGAGCTCGAACTCACGCACCAGCGCCCCGTCCTCCTCGCGCCAGCCTTCTGGAGTCATGCGCCTGACTATGCCGGACCGCAAGCCGCGGCACGGGATCGAGCTCGTCTGCGAGCTCGTCTTCAGGCCCGTCGCGCACGTGGTCGCGCGCGCGCTGGCGCCGCTGCGGGTGCCGCCGCCGGCGGTGGTCTGCGCCGCGACCGTCGCGGGCCTCGCGGCCGCCGTCGAGATCGGCCGCGGCTCGCTCGTCGCCGGCGCTGTCCTGCTGCAGGCGAAGACGCTCCTCGACAACGCGGACGGCCAGCTCGCCCGCCTGACGAATCGGGTCAGCGCGTTCGGGCGGTACCTCGACTCCGAGTCCGACCTGCTCGTCGACGCGGCCGTCTTCGCCGCGCTTGGCCTTCGCATCGGCCCGTGGCTCGCGCTCGCCGGCTTCGTCGCGCTCACACTCGTGCTCAGCCTCAACTTCAACGTCGAGCGCCTGTACCGGCAGTCGCGGGGCGAGCACGCCCCGGCGTCCCCGCCGGCGCCGAACCGGCGGACGCGGGTGCTCGCCCGACTGTACGACGTCGTCTACGCACCGCAAGACCGCTTCGTCGAGGCGGTCGCCCGCCGGCGACCCGACGCGTGGCACGAGCCGCTCGCCGTCCAGGTGCTGGCGAACTTCGGCCTTTCGACGCAACTCGCCGCGCTCGGCGCGTGCCTCGTGCTCGGCCGGCCCGAGGTCTACGTCGTCGCGCTCGTCGCCTGTGTCGCAACGGTCGCCGTGCTCGCGCTCAGGCGGGAGCGACTGGTCCGGCGCGCCGTCCCCGCCCTCGACTGACAAGGAGGAACCAGTGGAACCCGAAGCAGCCGTCGTCCTGCCCTGGCACAGCCGCGGCGAGCCGGCCCCGCGCGAGCTGAAGGACGCCGACCGGCGGCGCTACGAGAGCCATCTGGCCGAGGTGCTCGCAGGGCTCGGGATGAACCTCGACACACCGGGGACGCGCGACACGCCGGGACGCCTGCTGCAGGCGCTGTTCGACGCGACCGCAGGCTACGACGGCGACGAGAAGCTCCTGACCGCGTTTCCGACGGAGCACCCAGAGCGCCGCGGCCGGGACGGCCTCATCCTCGAAGGGCCGATCGCGTTCACGGCGCTCTGCGAGCACCACGCCCTTCCGTTCCACGGCGTCGCACACGTCGCCTACATCGCGGGCTCGGAGATCATCGGGATCTCGAAGCTCACCCGCCTCGTCCGCCTCTACGCCCGGCGCTTCACCGTCCAGGAGCGGCTCGGCGAGCAGGTTGCCGACCGGCTCGTGGAGCTGATCGCGCCGAAGGGCGTCGCGGTCCGCCTCGAGGCCGAGCACCTCTGCACCCAGATGCGCGGCGTCGCCGAGGTCGGCTCGCGGACCGTGACGACCTTCTGGCGCGGCGCATTCGACGACGACGCCGACCTGCGGCGCGAGTTCCTCGACGAGGTGCGGGCGCGGTCGTAGTGCTGCCGCTCGAGCTTCTGTTCGAAGCGCACGGCCTGCCCGCGTTCCCGTTGCCGGCCGCGCTCGAGCAGCTCTTTCCGGGGACGCTCGGCTTCGCGGACGATTGCCTCTTCGTGAACTTCGTCGAGTCGCTCGACGGCGTCGTCGCGATACCGGAGATCGCCGGCTCGAACAAGCTGATCGCCGACGCGAACGAAGCCGACCAGTTCGTGATGGCGCTGCTGCGCGCGTGCGCCGACGTCGTGCTCGTCGGCTCGGGCACGTTGCGCGCTTCCCCGACCGCGCGCTGGGTAGCGGACTCCGCCTATCCGGCAGGGGGCGAGGCATTTGCGCAACTGCGTGACAACCTGGGACTGAACCCCGAGCCGGCGCTCGCGGTCGTGACGAGCGGCCGCGGGTTCACGATCGCGTTCGAAGAGCTCGCGCGGGAGCCGATCGTCCTCACGGCGTCGACGGGAGACGCGGCGCGCGTCGACGTGCGCGCCGCGGTCGCCGCGCTGCGCGAACGCGGGTATCGCCGGATCCTGTGCGAAGGCGGCCCGACGCTCTTCGGCTCGCTGCTCGACGCCGGTCTCGTCGACGAGCTCTTCCTGACGCTGTCGCCGCTCTTCGCCGGCACCTCTCCGGCCGGCCGGCTCGCGCTCGTCGAAGAGGCGAGCTTCCTGCCCGACCGGCGCGTCGCCGCATCGTTGCTCGCCGCGCGGCGCAGCGGCGACCATCTGTTCCTGCGCTATTCGCTGCAGTAGAAGCGCGCACCGAAGCGCGACACAGGTACGGTGCCGGGCGGTGGCTTTCTGGGGTCGCGTCCGGCTGCACCGGCCGGGGCCGGAGCGCCAGCTGGCGGTCGACCTCGGCACTGCGAACACGGTCGTCTACCGGCGCGGTAGCGGCGTCGTGCTGTTCGAGCCCTCCGTCGTCGCGATCGACGAGCGCACCGGTGACGTGCATGCGGTCGGCGAGGACGCGCGCCGGATGATCGGCCGGACACCCGCCCATATCCGCGCGACGCGTCCGCTCCGTCACGGGGTGATCGCCGACTTCGAGACGACCGAGCAGATGCTGCGCTACTTCATCGGCCGGGTGATCCACGGCTTCGGGCCGCGCGCGCAGGTGATGGTGTGCATCCCGAGCGGTGTGACACCGGTCGAGCGCTCGGCGGTCGAGGACGCAACGCTCTCCGCCGGGGCGTCGCGCGTGTTCCTGATCGAGGAGCCGCTCGCCGCGGCGATCGGCGCCGGCCTGCCGGTGGCCGACCCGGTGGGATCGCTCGTCGTCGACGTCGGCGGAGGCACGTCGGAGATGGCCGTCACCGCGCTCGGCGGCCTCGTCGTCTCGCACTCGATCAGGGTCGGCGGCTACGACCTCGACGACGCCATCGTCCGGCTCCTGCAAGACGACGAGCGTCTGCTCATCGGGCAGGAGCAGGCCGAAGGTCTGAAGATCGAGATCGGCGCAGCCGTCTCCGGCACCGGCGGGCCCGAATCCGGTGAGGTCGCCGGCCGCGACCTCACGACCGGCCTGATGCGGCGCGCGCCCGTATCGGCTGTCGACGTGCAGCGCGCGCTGCAGCGTCCGCTCGGGCAGATCATCGACGGCGTCAGGCTGGTGCTCGAGCGGACGCCTCCGGAGCTCGCCGGCGACGTCGCCGACCGCGGCGTCATGCTCGTGGGCGGCGGCGCGCTGCTCCGCGGCTTCGACCAGCTGCTGCGGCGGGAGACCGGCCTCGCAGTGATCGTCGCGGAGGACCCGTTGACGACGGTCGCCCGCGGCGCGGGCCGGGCACTGGAGGAGCTCGAGGTGCTCACGTCGCAGCAGACGGCGCGCCGGCGCAGGTAGCGGTGACGGGCCGCCGAACTCCTGTCGGCGACCCATGCGGCACCGCCCTCGGCTCCACGCCGCAGTGCTCGCGGCCCTCGTCACCGCCGGGACGATTGCGGCGCTCAGGCACGACCCTCCGGCCCGGTCGCCCCGCGCGCCCCACGCTCCACCCGGGCGCACGCACGCGCCGCCGCGACCTGCCCGACGGGTCGTCGAGATCGCAGCCGTCGGCGACATGACGTTCGGCCGCGCCGGCGTGCTTCCCGTCGGAGGAGCGCCCGCGCTCCTCGGGCGCGTCGCGCATGCGCTGCACGGCGACCTCACCGTCGGCAACCTCGAGACGACACTCGGTGCAGGCGGTCTCTCGAAGTGCGGGGCGCGCCCGTCGAAGACGTGCTTCGCCTTCCAGTCGCCCGCGGGCACGGCGGTCGCGCTGCGCCGCGCGGGCTTCGCCGCCGTCAATGTCGCGAACAACCACAGCGACGACTACGGCGACGGTGGGCTCCGCTCGACGACCGCGGCGTTGCATGCAGCTCGGCTCGCCTTCACCGGGCGGCCGGGGCAAGTCAGCTACGTCGTGCGTCGCGGCATCAAGATCGCCTTACTCGGCTTCGCGCCCTATCGCTACGACCAGGATCTGCTCGACGTCGCCGGCGCGACCCGCCTGGTGCGGGCCGCGGCGCGGCACGCACCGGTCGTCGTCGTGTTCATCCACGCCGGGGCCGAGGGCGTCGCGTACCAGCACGTACGCGCAGGGATGGAGACGTACCTCGGCGAACTTCGCGGCGACGCGCTGCTGTTCGCACACGCGGTCGTGTCGGCGGGCGCGGACGTCGTCCTGGGATCGGGGCCCCACGTCCTCCGCGGGATGGAGTGGTATCGCGGCCGCCTGATCGCCTTCAGCCTCGGCAACTTCGTCGGCTACCACACGCTGAGCACCGCGGGGCCGCTCGGCGTGAGCGCGGTTCTGCACCTTCGACTGACGCAGAACGGGAGCTTCGCGGGCGGCTACCTCGTGCCTGTGAGGCTGGACGGGAGCGGGACCCCGGCCCTCGATCCGTCCGCCGCGGCGATCCCTGCGGTGTCGTCGCTCTCCCGTCTGGACTTCGGGCGGGCCGCGGCCCGGCTCTCCCGGGAGGGCCGGATCGCCGGGCCGTTCGCCTCAAGAGAGCACCTACGGAGGTCGATAAGCCTCTCGTGCGGCGTGCCTCTATCTTCGTGCTCATCCTCGGCGGGGCCGCTCTCGCCTGCGTCCTGACGGCGTGCGGCTCGCGGCAGGCGGCCGGGCCTGCCCCCTCCCTCGTTCGAGTGAAGGAAAGCGACTACCGGATCGTCCTCAGGCCCGCACGAATCCACGCCGGGCGTGTTCGGATCACGGTCGACAACCTCGGGCCGGCGAACCACGAGCTGATCCTCGTACACGCGCTCAGAGCCGGACTGCCCGTGCGGACCGACGGGCTCACGGTGAACGAGGAGGCCTTGCAGTCGGACGAGGTCGCCGCGCTCGAGCCCGCAGTTCCCGGCACCATCCGCCACCTCGACGTCGACCTGCCGAAGGGCGACTACGAGGTGTTCTGCAACATGGCCGGCCATTACATGGGCGGCATGCGCGCGTTCCTCGTCGTCACGTAGCGATGACCCACGGAAGCTTTCAGCCGTTCAGGTCGCGCGGGCGCAGGGTCCTTCTCGCCATCCTGTGCACGTTCGTGCTCTCGTCGGCGTTGAGCGTCGGCCTGTCGATCTGGTCGACGTCGCGATCGCAGCACAAGGCGGCCGTCGTCGAGATCGCCGGACGGCAGCGGACCCTCGCGGAGAGATACGTCTTGCAGATCCTGCTCGTGAAGGCAGGACGGCAGGCGGATCCTTACGTGCTCGCGCGCGACCTGAAGGGGAGCGCGACCGCGCTCCTGAACGGCGGCACTGCACCGGCGGTCTTCGGGGACGACGACAGCGTCTCGCTCGAGGCTCAGAGGAACGCGGTCGCGCGGGCACAGCTCGTCCAGGAAGAGAAGCTCGTGAACGACCTCACGGCGACCGGCGCCGCGATCCTCGAGCACCGTCCCGTCTCCTCCGTCCGGTTGACGGCGGGCGAGCACCCGGTGATCTCCGACCCGATCGAGCGCCTGCGCATCATCGCCGCGCTGACGTCGAACATGGCGCTCAACGCGACTCGCACGATCGCGAGCGCGACCGACCAGAACATCGCGAACCTGATCGTCCTGCAGATCGGGCTCGGCGTCGGCGGCTTCCTGCTCTCGCTGCTGCTGGCGTGGGCGCTGATCGCAACGACCAAGCGCCAGACCGCGCACTTCCGCAGCGTCGTCGACGCCTCCACGGACCTCGTGCTCGCCTTCGGCGCGAAGGGATGCCGGTACGTCAGCCCCTCCGTGGCCCGGATGACGGGCCGCACCGAGGCCGAGCTGCTCGGCGACGGGGTCTTCGAGATCGTGCACGAGGACGACCGCGGCGCCGTGCGCGCGGCTGCGGAGCAAGGAGATCCTCCCGAGCTCGTCTTCCGTGTGCTCGACACGTCGGGCGCGTGGCGCGAGCTCGAAGCGCGTGTGAGCGACCTCCGGCGTGACCGTCAGGTGCGCAGCGTGGTGTTCAACACGCGTGACGTGACCGAGCGCGTGCGGCTCGAGGAGCAGCTCACCCGGCAGGCCTTCCACGACGGGCTGACCGATCTGCCCAACCGGGCCCTTTTCCGCGACCGGCTCGATCATGCGCTGGCGCGCAGCGGGCGGTCCGCCGAGCCCCTCGCGGTGATGCTCGTCGACCTCGACGGCTTCAAGCAGGTGAACGACAGTCTCGGCCACGACGCGGGCGACCAGCTCTTGCAGGAGGTGGCCCGGCGCTTCGCCACGTCCGTGCGCAGCAGCGACACCGTCGCGCGGTTCGGCGGCGACGAGTTCGCCGTGCTCCTCGAGGGAGCGGACGAGCGGCAGGCAGTGTCCACGGCCGAGCGGCTGTTGGAGAACCTCGCCTCGTCGATCACGGTCGCCGCCCGCGAGCTCGTGTTGACGGCGAGCATCGGCGTCGTCCTGCACAACGGCGGCTCCGAGGGCGGCGAGGACCTGATCCGTGACGCCGACATCGCGATGTACGCCGCGAAGGAGGGCGGCCGCGCACGGTACGCGGTGTTCCACCACGACATGGCGCGCGAGCTCGGGGAGCTGCTCGGCATCGAGCACGAGCTGCGGGTCGGCCTCGAGCGCGGCGAGTTCAGCCTGCATTACCAGCCGATGGTCGACCTCGAGTCGAGCCGGGTGATCGGTGTCGAGACGCTCCTGCGTTGGGACTCGCCCGCGCGCGGCAGCGTGCCGCCGAACCGCTTCATCCCGGTGGCCGAGAGCACCGGCCTGATCGTCGAGCTGGGCGAGTTCGTCCTCAGGGAGGGCTGCAAGCAGGCGTCGTTGTGGCTGGCGGACGAGTCCCTCGACCACGACTTCGTCACGTGGATCAACGTCTCGCCGCGCCAGCTCGCGCCGGGCGGCTTCAGCACGCGCGTCCACCAGGCGCTGGCCGACACCGGCGTCCCGCCGCATTGCCTCGGACTCGAGATCACGGAGAGCGCGATCGTCGAGCCCGGCGCAGCCGGTGACCGCGCGCGGCACGAGCTCGAGGAGCTGCACGCGCTCGGCGTGCGCATCGCGATCGACGACTTCGGCACCGGCTTCTCGTCGCTCGGCCAGCTCCGCCACATCCCGATCGACATGATCAAGGTCGACCGCTCCTTCGTTCAGGGCGCCGAGCTCGACGCGAAGGACGCGACGATCACGTCGAACCTGATCAGCCTCGCTCACGCGCTGAACGTCGTCGCGGTCGCCGAGGGGATCGAGTCGACCGGACAGCTCGAGTCGTTGCGCCAGTTCGGCTGCGACAGCGCCCAGGGCTTCCTGTTCGCCCGGCCGGCTCCTGCGGCGGAGATCTACAAGGTGCTGCTGAGCCCGGTCGACGAGGCCACGTCGACGGCCGCCTAGGCCTCGCAGCGCGTACGCGCGGCGGGCGCCGCCAGCAGGCTCGCGTCTCGCGCCCGGTCGTCGAGGCGCGCGCGCGCGACGAGGAAGCGTCCGACGGTCTGCCCGTCGAGGACGTCGTCGGCGACACCGCGGGCCGCACGCCGGCCCGCGACGACGTAGCCGATGCGGCAGTCCGAGCGCGCCGGCCCGACGATCGCGAGCCGGGGGTCGCGGGGCAGGTACCACTCGAGCGGGGACCGGAACGCATACGGGCTGCCGAAGACCATCACGGGCTGCGTCGGGCTCCACCCCTCCGACACGAGCGCGGCCGCAATCCGCGCGTACGGCGCCCCCGGCGCGCGCTGGTCCCACACGAATCCGGCGAGAGCCGCAACGCCGAGCGCCACCACCACCGCCGTCCGGACGCGCGGAGCGAACGCGGCGAGCCCGGCTGCCGCGCAGACGGCGAGAAAGGCACCGACCTCGATCAGGTTGCGGTCCGCGTAGACGCGAACCCCCAGGCGCCAGACGACCGCGGCGGCCAGGAGCGGCCCGAGCCCGAGCGCCGCGAACAGCCGGCCGCGCGGCGAGCTCCGGGCCAGCCGCACGGCGCCTGCCACCACGAGCAGCAGGAACACGAGCGGCACCCACTCCGTCTGCACGAGCGGCGTGAAGAGCCGGAATGCGGTATTCGCGACCACCTTGCCGTCGAAACCGCCGATCCACGAGAAGCGGTCCTGCCGGTACTGGCGGACCGCGAACGGCAGCCACGGGGCGGCCAGCGCGGCGCCGCCGAGCAGGGCGAGCGTCACCCGCCGTCGCGAGGAGCGCGCGTGCGGCTCGAGCCAGAGCCACGCGCCGCCCGCCGCCGCCGTGAAGGCGAAGAAGTAGTGCGTCAGCAGCCCTGCCGAGGTGACGAGGACCAGCACGGCCGCCGACCACCGTGCGGGCTGCGTCACCGCACGCTCGAGCGCAAGCGCGAAGACGACCGAGAGCAGAGCGAGCAGCGCATACGCGCGGAGCTCCCACCCCGCAGCGGCGAACTGGCCGCCGACCGCGACGAGCACGCCTGCGAGCGCCGCCGGCGCAAGCGGCAGCACTGCGCGGGCCGCCACGACCGTCAAGCCGGCGAGAACGGCGCCGAAGAGGACCGACAGCCCGCGCACATCCTGCAGCGGCGCTCCGAGCCGGTGCGCGAGCCAGGCGAGCGCGTACCACAGGGGCGGCGTCGACTCCGTCCGCGCGACGTGCGCCAGCATCCGGCCCACGGTGGGCTCGCGAAGGATCCTGGCGGACGCGACCTCGTCCTGCCAGAACGGATCGGCGAGCCGCGGGACGCGGAGCAGCGCGGCGGCACCGGCCACGGCGACGGCCGTCGCCGTCGTCCTGTCGATTCGCCTGCCAGCGAATCGAGCCGGCCGCATCACGCGGCCGTCAGCCTATCTCACCGTCAGAACGAGATCTCGACGCCGTCCGAGCTGACGGCGACCCGGCGGGCCCGGGTGTCGATGCCGACCACGGCGCTCGCATCGATGATGCGAACGCCCTTCGCGAAGCGGTTGCGACGGACCGAGAGCGCCGACGGTTGCGAGGTGTCGTCGAACAGGACCGCATCCACGACGCCGAGCTTCCGCGCCTCCGACTCGACGGCGAATCCCTCGACCCGCCCGAGCCAGACCCCGCCACCCACCTGCCGAATGAGCACCGCGACCTCCCGTCGTCTCGACTGCGATCTCGCAAACGTACGGCCCGCGGATTCGAAGACCCTGAGGAGAACGTAAGCGCGTTGGGAGCGAGTGTTCGGAATCGCTTACGTTTCACACGGCGATGCCGACCGTCCTCTGCTACGGCGATTCGAACACCTGGGGATACGACCCGGCCACCGGGCTCCGGTTCGCACGCGACATCCGCTGGCCCGGGCGTCTCCAGGCCGCGCTGGGAAGCGAGTGGTACGTCGTCGAAGAGGGACTCAACGGCCGCACGACGACGCGCGAGAGCCCGCACGCCGAGGGGCGGAACGGCCTCGACTACCTCGTCCCGTGCCTCGAGTCACACGCACCGCTCGACGCGGTCGTCATCTTCCTCGGCACCAACGACCTCGCCGACCGCTACTCGATGACCGCCACGGACATCGCGTCCGCCGCCGCCCGCCTGGCGCGGATCGTGGCACGCTCGGAAGCAGGTGTCGGCGGTGGGCCGCCGCTGCCGATCCTCGCGTGCCCGCCTCCGGTCGGCGACACGACCTGGGCCGAGGACTGGGCCGGCGCGCCGGCGAAGTCCGCCGTGCTCGCCGACCGCTTCCGGACCGCCGCCGCCGAGCTCGGCGTCACGCTGATCGATCTCGGCGAATCGACCCGCTACTCCGCGATCGACGGTATCCACCTCGACGCGGACGGCCACGCCGCAGTCGCGACGCTCGTCGAGCAGACACTGCGCCGGCTGGTGCCCGGCGAGTCGTCGCTCTCCGTCGACTGACGGTCCAGTCAACCAGGTTGGCCGCCGACGGCCGCCGGGTAGGACGCTCGTCGACCATCGAGCCGGCCGCGCCCAGCGGCCGAAGAACGGGAGGCGAACGTGAAGAACGCGTTGTGTCGTCTCGTCGTCCTCGCGGCGGCGACGGCGGTGCTCGCCGGCGTGGCAGCTGCAGCGACCACGTCCGTCACGATCACGAATCCGTCTGCCGGGCAGAAGATCTCGTCGAAGCGGACTCCGTATCTCGCGGTCGCGGGATCGGTCAGCTTTGCCCCGGCGACACCTGGAAGCACCACCTTCTATCTGCGCCGCGACGGCTGCGGCACCTCGAACGACAACCCGCACCTGAGCGTCACGACCGGCACGGATGCCGGCGACGGCTGCGGGCTCATCGTCGACGCGATCGGCCCGGCGGGCGACGTCGACCAGTCGGCCTTCATCGACTTCCCGGCAAGCGACGGCATGCCGCTCGCACTCGACGGGACGCGCGCCGTCGACGGCCAGATCTCGCTCACGGGCGCGCAGGTGGGGCTCGCAGAGGTCGACGTGACCCTGGCGGCGCTCGTGAACGGCCAGGCCGTGACGATCGGCAGCGGAACCGGGAGCGCCGTCCTCGACCCGACCGGGGCGAGCACACCGGTCCCGTTCACGATCGACGCGAACCCGACCCTCGACGGCTCGGATCTGCAGGCGCTCGACCTGCGCGTGCACATCCACGGCCCGAACGTGTACAGCGGCTTCATAAGCCTGAACGGCAGCTCGTGGGTCGACCTGCCGAGCTACGCGGCGAGCGTCAACAAGTCGGTGTCGGTCTCGCTCGACGATCCGAGCTTCGCGAACGCCGTGCCGGCGCGGGTCTCGGGCTCGACCTGGAGCGTCGCGATCCCGACGCCGGCGGTCGGCAGCCACACGCTGTACGCACGCTCGACGCAGGGATACGACACGTCTGCTGCGGCGTCCCGGACCTTCACAGTCACGAAGTAGCGAGGAGGAACATGAACCGTCGAACCATGCGACTCGTCGGCATGCTCGCGACGCTGCTCGCCTTCGGTCTCGGTGCGGCGTCCGGCGGCAGCGCGGCCGGCTCGCCTGCCCACTGGCCCATCTACATGCCCGACGCCCAGCACGTCGGGAGCCCCGCACTCCAGCCGCCGCCGGTCTGCTGCGTGCCCGTCGCACCGCCGCCGGCCGGCGCCCCCGCGCCGGTGAACATGGCGTACTTCGGCGGCCACGTGCAGGTGACGCCGAAGATCTACCTGGTCTTCTGGGGTTGGGGCCAGCCCGGCGCCTTCGACCACACGACGCCCGGCATGCCGGCCGACGACCCGGACGGGGCCGCCGCGCGAATGACCGCCTTCGTCAAGGCGATGGGCGGGACGGCCTGGGCCGGCGTCTCGACGCAGTACTACGAGACGGTCAACGGCCAGAACATCTTCATCCAGAACCCGGCGAATGTCTTCGGCGGCGTCTGGTACGACGACACGAACCCGATCCACGACAACGTCACCGGGCTCGAGCTGGCGCAGGAGGCGCAACGTGCGGTCGCGCACTTCGGCGTCACCGACCTCGCCAACTCGCAGTTCGTGATCGCGCAGCCGCAGAAGTTCAACGAAGCGGGCTTCAACTCGGGCGCCGGCTACTGCGCATGGCATGACTACACGCAGCCGTCGACGTATCCCGGGGTCGAGCCGGGGATCTCGTTCACGAACATGCCGTACGTCCTCAACTCGGGCGCGAGCTGCGGCGAGAACTCCGTCAACACCGGCTACTTCGCCGGCCGGCTCGACGGCTTCACCATCGTCATGGGGCACGAGATCGAGGAGACGATCACCGACCCCGGCGCCGAGGACGTGATCAACGGCCAGAACCTCGGCGGCTGGTACGACTACACCGGCTACGAAAACGGCGACAAGTGCGCGTGGGTCGGCTACACGGACGGACTGACGGCGCCGTCGACCGTTCCGGGCGGCCTGAACGACATCACCGGCAACGACGGGCAGACGTACCCCGTCCAGAGCCTCTGGAGCAACCAGTCGGCGGCAGGCGCGGGCTGGTGCGCAGGCGCCGGCGACGATCTGCCCGTCACGGGCTGACGGCCTGGGCGCCCGGCCCGCTGCGGCGGGCCGGGCGCTCGAGCCGGCGCATCTAGACTCTTCCCGTGCGCAGGGTTGTCCTCTGCGGCATCGTGCTCGGAGTGCTGGCCGCCGTCGGGGCGAGCTACGCGATCGGCCGCAGCCGGACCGCGCCGTCCGCGATCCGGCATCCGGCTGCGCCGGCGTCGAGCGCGGCGGCGAGGTGGCGCGCCGGCGCGCGCCGCGCGCCGAACTTCGCGCTCGTCGACCAGCACGGGAAGGCGATCTCCATGAAGTCGCTCCGCGGCCGGCCGGTCGTCGTCACCTTCATCGACCCGGTCTGCCGGAACCTGTGCCCCTTCGAGGCGAAGATCCTGATGAACGTCTCGCGGCGGCTGCCGGTCGACGAGCGGCCGGTGATCGTGTCGGTCAGCGTCAACCCGTGGGCCGACACGAAGACGAACTTCGCCGTCGACGCGGTGCATTGGCGGCTCGGCGACAACTGGCGCTGGGCGCTCGGCAACGAGCGAGAGCTCGCGACGGTCTGGCGCCGCTACGAGATCGGCGTTCAGGTGCTGAAGAGGGTCATCTCCGGGATCACGCTGCGGACGATCGTCCACACGGAGGCGTCGTATGTGGTCGACCGCGCCGGCTACGAGCGGGCGCTGTTCCTCTACCCGTTCAGCGCGAACGACGTCGAGCAGGCGCTGCGCGACGCCGCCAGAAGCTGAGCCCAAGCGCGATCGCGATCAGCGCCGCCCCGCCGGCGATGATGAAGAGACGATCCCGGCTCGACGAGCCGCCGCCGCCGGTCTGCTTGATCGACGCGCTGACGTGGATGCCCGCGTTCGCCGCGAGAGCCTGAACGGCGCGCTCCGCCGCGGCG
>Ga0070731_10002965_pt1 | contig 15626 bp, 9 predicted proteins | sample Coa_R1_2_FD_66448 | JGI IMG/M metagenome (GOLD analysis project Ga0070731, IMG submission 66448) | Surface soil microbial communities from Centralia Pennsylvania, which are recovering from an underground coalmine fire - Coalmine... | ecosystem: Environmental > Terrestrial > Soil > Unclassified ...
GTGCCGCTGGTCGATGAAGCTGCGCTGGTTGTTCTCGATGTTTGGGCTTCGAATCGCGGCTATACAAAGACGATCCCGAATCTCGTCGGTTTTTAACACAGCTGTAACATTACCGTCTTAACCGGATTGACACTTTTTGTTCGACAGGTGTAACTTGTCCTCCATTCGGTTCGGTAGGGATGGGAAATTTTGTAACGCATTTCAACGCATCCGTATCCATCCTGCGCCAAGGAGTCTCGTATGGACCTCTCGCGGCGTTCTTTCCTGAAGACAGGAGCGGGTGCTGTCGGATTGTCGGTATTGGGTTTCGACCTTCAGCCTCTTCAAGCACAAACCGCTAGCCTGAAAATTTCTCGTACAACGCAAACCCGCAGCACATGCCCGTATTGCTCGGTGAGTTGCGGCATCCTCATTCACAGCATCGGAGATGGCGCCAAGAATGTCACGCCTCAGGTCGTGCACGTAGAGGGCGACCCCGATCATCCGATCAATCGGGGCACTCTTTGTCCAAAGGGATCGTCGCTCTTGCAGGACATTGTGAATGAACGCCGGTTGCTCAAACCACAGGTCCGCCGGCCAGGCTCCGATCATTGGGAAGATATTCCATGGGATCAGGCGATCGACGAAATTGCCACGCGGACGAAGGCTCTTCGCGACGCCGATTTTATCGAGCAGGACAAGAACGGCAAAACCGTGAACCGCTGGGAGAGCATGGCTTTCGCCGGCGGCTGCACCGATACAAACGAATTTAATTATCTGGTTGTTAAGTCTATGCGTTCGATGGGGGTGACGTGCCTGGAAAACCAGGCACGTGTTTGACACGGCCCCACGGTCTCCAGTTTGGGGCCAACATTCGGACGCGGGGCGATGACCAACGGCTGGGTCGACATCAAGAACACCGACATGATGTTGATCATGGGCGGGAATCCAGCCGAAAACCACCCCTGCGGATTTAAGTGGGTCGTTGAAGCGAAGCGGAATCGCAACGCCAAGGTAATCGTCGTCGATCCTCGATTCACACGCACCGCATCTCAAGCCGATCAATTCCTGCAGATCCGCACCGGCTCTGACATCGCTTTCCTCGGCGGACTGATCAACTTCGCGATCGCGAATCAGCGATTCAATCAGGAATACCTCGTCAACTACACCAATGCCGCCTTCATCGTCAAAGAAGGATTCAAGCTGCCGGAAGATGGGCTGTACTCCGGTTTCGATCAGAACGCGAAAACCTACGACAAGTCGACGTGGAATTACGAAGAGGTCGGTAGCCCGGCAACAGCAAAGCCGGCGGCAGGAAGTCCTCCTGCTCCGCCATCCTTTCCTCCGAATGTCGCCCTAGACCTTTCTCTGCAGCACCCGCGGTGCGTTTTCCAACTGCTGAAACAGCAGTATTCGCGGTACACGCCGGAAATGGTCGAGCGCATCACCGGCATCCCGAAAGAGCAAGCGACCAAGGCATGGGACACGTTCACCTCCATTCGCCAGAATGGCGATATGAAGAAGGCCGGCACAATCATCTATGCCGTCGGGTGGACGCAGCACTCCTCCGGAACTCAGACCATTCGCACGGCTGCGATGATCCAGTTGCTGATGGGGAATGTTGGACGAGCGGGCGGTGGTGTGAACGCCCTGCGCGGCCACTCCAATATTCAGGGCGCCACCGACATGGCGGGAATCTTCGATATCTTGCCCGGATATCTAAAAATGCCGACGCCGGCCGACACCGACCTGAAGGCGTATCTCAAGCGCACTACTCCGACTTCCTCGAAACCGAAAGAGTGGGACTCGTTCAATTATTGGTCGAACACGCCCGCATTTACGGTCTCGCTGCTTAAGGCGCTTTACGGGGACGCCGCAACCAAAGACAACGACTTCGGCTTCGCCTGGCTTCCCAAGATCGATCGTAAGTATTCGTGGGTTGAGATCTGGGATGACATGTACAACGGCAAAGTAAAAGGGATGATGGCGTTCGGCATGAACGGCGTCATGATCGGGCCAAACGCGAAGAAGAATATCGAGGCCCTGAAAAAAGCCAATTTCCTGGTCGTCTGCGAGATCTATCCCGATGAAACCAGCGAGTTCTGGCGGGCGCCGGGTACTACACCCGACGAGATGAAGAAGATCAACACCACGGTCTATCGCCTGCCAGGCGCGGGATTTGCCGAGAAGGACGGGACATTCGTTAACTCCGCGCGATGGCTGCAATGGAAGTGGGCAGCGGTTCCACCTCCGGGGGATTGCAAACTTGATCAGGAAATTCTGGCGCGCATCTTCCTCAAAATTCGCGAGAAATATCAGAAAGAGGGCGGCAAATTCGCGGATCCGATTCTGAAGGCTTCCTGGAACTATACCAATCCGAACAACCCCTCTCTGTCTGAAGTCGCGAAGGAACTGAACGGCAAAGCGCTGGCCGACGTCACCGATTCCAAGACGAATACAACGATCAAAGCTGATCAGCAGCTTCCAGGTTTCTCATTCCTGCGCGACGACGGTTCAACCATGTCGGGAAACTGGCTCTATTGCGGGTCGTGGACCGAAGCCGGAGCCCTGATGCAGAAACGGGACCCCGCCGATCCTTCCGGCCTCGGAGTCCACGCCAACTGGGCGTGGTCTTGGCCGATGAATCGCCGCGTACTTTATAACCGCGCCTCCTGCGATCTGAACGGAAAACCATGGGATCCGGATCGCAAGCAGGTCTGGTGGAGCGAGTCGAAGCAAAAGTGGGTCGGCAACGACGTTCCCGATTTCAAACCGGATTCCGATCCCAAAGCTCACATGGGCCCGTTCATCATGAATCCGGAAGGAGTCGGTCGCCTGTTTGTTCCGATCGGTGCCGTCGCCGATGGTCCATTTCCGGAGCATTACGAACCGACCGAGAGTCCGATTGCGAATCCACTGCACCCCGCCCAGTCCAATAATCCCATTGCGAAAAGGTTCAAGTCAGATATGGACAAGTACGGCACGGTGGATCAGGGCTTCAACATCATCTGCACCACCTACCGGCTGACTGAACATTACCACTACTGGACGAAAAACAATCCGATGAACGTGCAGCTTGTTCCGGAGCCGTTCGTGGAAATTCCGGCAGAGCTTGCCGACCAGATCGGCCTGCGCGGCGGAGAGAAAGTAAAAGTCACCAGCGCCCGCGCTGAATATATCGCCAAGGCGATGGTGACGAAGCGTATCAAGGGAATGATGATCGACGGCAAGAAAACATATCAGATCGGCATTCCGATTCACTGGGGATTTCGGGGCATTGCGGAAGACGAAGGCAAGACAGCAAAGACACCGGCAAATTATCTTTCCCCAGCCGTGATCGATCCCAATGCTTACACACCCGAATTCAAAGGCTTCCTGGTGAAGCTGGAGAAAATATAAAGGAGGCTTGAGATGAGCGATCGCAAGACGCTGCAAGTACAGAAAATCTCGGGCCATCCCGGCCCGGTCGCAGGCGCCGGAACACAGCGCCAGGAACAAGTCTGCAAGCTAATCGACACCACGACATGCATCGGATGCAAAGCCTGTGAAGTCGCCTGCGTGGAGTGGAACGACATGCCGTTTCAGCCCACGATGTTCGACAACACATACCAGACGATGCCGGACACGAACTGGAACTACTGGAACCTGATCAAATTCAACGAGGTCAGCAACGAAGACGGAACGTTCCAGTGGCTCATGCGCAAACATCAGTGCATGCATTGCGCAGATCCGGGCTGCCTCGCTGCCTGCCCCGCCGATGGCGCGATCGTGCAGTATCGCAATGGCATCGTTGATTTTCAGGAAGAGAACTGCATCGGCTGCCAGTTTTGCGTGTCAGGATGTCCGTTCAACGTGCCGAAGTTCAATCCTTCAACAAAGAAGGTCTATAAGTGCACGCTCTGTTCTGACCGCGTTGGATCAGGCCTGGAACCTGCGTGTATCAAAGCTTGCCCGACCGGATGCCTGCATTTCGGAACCAAGGATGACATGCTGCAACTTGCCGGCAAGCGAGTGACGCAACTCCAGCAGCACTCCGGCATGAAGGATGCCGGCATCTACGATCCGCAGACCATCGGAGGCACATCGGTTGTTTATATCCTGCATGATGCCACGAATCCGGAAAAATATGGCGGCCTGCCCAGTAATCCGCGAATTCCGCTGAGTTTCACGATCTGGAAAACCTGGTTCAAGCCGTTCGGCCTCATCGCTTCCATGATGGCCTTCGCTGGGGTGATCCTCCACTACGTAACGGAGGGACCTCGCCGCGTGCAGCCGCAACCTCCGGTGAAAGAGATCGACGGAGACGCGAGGAAGGAGAACTAGCATGGCTACGCCGGCAGAACGCCTCGGTCGAGGCCCGGATCATTTCATCAATCGAATCGGACTGACCGTGGTCTATGCAGGCGAGCTCCTTCGGCATCGGGCTTACACGCGGTTCCTGCACTGGGCGTATGGGATTTTTTTCTTTCTGGCGCTGCTGTCGGGATTCGGAATTTACATGCCCTGGATTTTCCGCTGGTTTACGCCACTGTTTGGTGGCGGCGCCATGACCCGAATGCTGCATCCATGGTTTGGCTTGGGATTTGTTTTCTTCTTTGGCCTGCAGGCGCTGAATTGGGTCACGGAGATGAGCTGGGCTCCCGGAGACACGCGCTGGATAAAACGGTTGGGAGACTATATCTTTCATCGGAATACGATCGAACCTCCGGACGTCGGTTTCTTCAACGCAGGACAGAAGGGAATGTTCTGGGAGATTGTCGGCGGATCCATCGCCTACGTCATCACGGGCGTGATCATGTGGTTTCCGGAGATCTTCGGCCGCTGGCCAGTAGCGGTCAGCTATGTTATTCACGACATCTCAGCGCTCATCATGCTCGCCGGGATTTTTATCCACATTTATCTGAGCACAATTGGCGAACCCGGCACGATGCAAGCGATGACGCGCGGCACTGTCAGCGAACCGTGGGCCTGGACGCACCATCCCGCTTGGTACAAGGACGTCACTGGCAAGGATCCCAAGCAGGCGCTTGAGGAGGCGCGGCGGAATCAGCGGCAAATGCCGCCGCCGTAATCAAGTCGCGCTACGACGTAACCGCGACTTCGTACAGGTACTCGACGAAAGACTTCACGGCACCGTCCATCCCCTGCACATTCTTGTTTTTCGATTCGATCACGTAGTATTCGTCTGGCGCATGCGCCCCGTTTCCGTGCCCAAATCCAAAATGTCCAGCCGCCAGCCGCAATGGCTCGTCCGTGAAAACATATCCAGGCCAGGAACCGGCACTCCGCGGCAACACAATTGGATCGATTCCGTTGTGCTTATAAACCGCAGTCTGCGCGCGGATGAGCGCGGCATCTGCCGAGGTGCTGTTGGGGTCATACCCGCCGGTCATGTTTACTTCGATGTCGCCGAATCCGTGTTTCGCCAGATGCGCCTTGAGCGCAGCCAATGCCTCGCTCGCCTTCATATCGGGGACGAGTCGCATGTCGATCTTCGCGACCGCGCGATGCGGCAGAATGGTCTTCCCTCCCGGTCCGGTGTATCCCCCAACTAATCCCTCGATATTCACCGTAGGACGAGACATCAGCAGTTCCAACGCTTCCTGCCAACTCACGTCATGGACCCAGTGCTCCACGCCCATTTGTTTCTTGGCGACCGATTCATCGAGCCGTTGCGCGGCTGTCGCTATCATCGCCTTCTCCGCGGCTGAAACCGGCCTTGCTTTATCCGCGAAACCTTCGATGATCGGATCATTACCGTCTGGGGAAACCAGAGTGGCGAGCGCCTCCACCAGATGCCATGCCGGGCTATCGACGCGCGCCTTATTGCTGGAATGCAGGTCGTGACGTGGTCCACGGCCCCAGCGCTCGCCGCTTGAAACCAGTTCGAGTTCCACAACGCCCTTCGCGCCCAGAGTCATCGTGACCTTACCATCCAGATCCTGCTCGGCCGACGGCATGAAAATCCCGGTGCACGGCTTGAGCGCGGCGAGCACCTCGGGACGGCGCACAACTTGAGGAAAGTGCGGAGAGCCAATCTCTTCCTCTCCCTCCGCGACCAGCACGAGATTCACGGGAGGCTTACGCCCTGAAGCACGGATGGCATGAAGAGCAGCGATGAAAGATGACTCCGGCCCTTTCTGATTCACCGCACCTCGCCCCATCACGACCGTGCCGAGTCCTGGCTTGTCGACCAGCGCCGCCGCGAAGGGAGGCGACGACCACTCTGCCGGATCCGCCTGCTTCACGTCGTACATGAAATAGAGGCCGAGCGTCTTAGCCGCGCCGGCATCGAGCTTGGCAAAGATTCCGGGCTGTCCGTCGGTCGGAATCTTCGTGACCTCGCCGAAGCCGGCCTCGCGAAGGAAGCGCATGGTGAGATCGCACCCTTCATTCACGCCGCGATTTTCGGCGGCGATAGACGGCTGCTTGATCCATTCCTGCAAGCGCTGGACAGCGTCGTCATGATGTTTTTCAATCTGCGCAACGATGGGAGCCAGATCATTTTGGTCGGCGTGCAATTGATGGGGAACGGCTAGAGTCGCGGCGCCGGCTAGTGCGCCCTGGAGAAATGTTCTGCGGTCCATGAGCCGAGAGCATAATCGCACTCGAGGTTTTCGTCCAGATACAAATCAAGGTTAATACAAATCTACGGATGGACACCGGCATACGTCGGGATCGCTGTTCGTGCGGAATTCTTATAAACAATGCCGGCTCTCATGACGAACACAACCCGGCGGACCGCCGTAATGTCCTGGAGCGGATCTCCATCGAGCGCGATAATATCCGCCTGCAGGCCGGGAGCGATCGTGCCGATCTGGTCTCCCATGCCGAGTGCCTCAGCTCCCAGGGAATTTGCGGAAATCATCGCCGCCATCGGATCTACCCTGCAGTCTCTCACGCGATCGATAAATTCCTCGGCATTGCGTCCGTCGGCACCGGCAACCGCGTCTGTGCCGAAGACCATCTTCAGGCCAGGAGTTCTGGCCGCGTGTTCGACGATCTCGTGATCCGCTGGAAGGACCTGCTCCATCGCCGCGAATCCCTCGGCAGTATAGCCGCCGGTCCCGAGATACTTGTCCTTGTTGAGCAGATAGTTTTCAATCACCAAGCCAGCCTGTGGATCGAAATACGTTCCCTTTTCTACCATCAACTTGAGATCGTCGTCGCCCGCAAGCGTTCCGTGTTCGATCTCAGTACATCCGGCGAGAGTGGCCGCACGCACGGCTTCTTTATAAGCGTGCACGAGGGTGCGAAGCCCCTGCTTTTTAGCCTCGTCGCAGGCTGCGTTCAGTTGCTCCTGGGAGAGCGTCATTCCTCCACCCTGGCGGATTGACTTTGACGCGAAGATTTTGACCACATCCGCGCCGGCTGCCTTTTGCTTCCGCACGAAGGCGCGAATCTCCTCGGGCGTGCCGGTCGCGTCGCCGCGTCCTTCGAGAGGCTCGACGGCCGTCAGGATGCGCGGGCCCGGGATTTTTCCTGCCGCGATCGCGTCTCGCAACGGAATGTCATTCGGCGCGCCCACACTTTGCACGGTCGTGAAGCCAGCCATCAGCGTCACCCACGCATTCGACGCCGCCTCATACGCGTCGCTTTGAGTCGTGCCCTCGGTTCCGGCATTCTTGCCGTCCTTCCCGAAGATCCATGTGATGTGGACATGAGCGTCGATCCAGCCGGGCAACACCGTCAGACCGCGCAAATCGTAGTCGGCAGGTCCTTCCGCGGCTGGACGGACATCTGCGATCTTCGAGCCTTCGATCACAATTTGCACATCATGAAGGGTTTTCCCTTTCCCATCGAGCACGGTACTGGCGGAAATTACTATGCGATGCTCGGAGGGCGTGGCGGAATTTGAGCTTTGGGCTGATGCACGGATGCCGATCATTGCCAAAATGCACAAGACAGCGCTCAAGGATCGCATTGCCATTTCTCCTTATCGATCTGTCGTTCAGGGTGGCGTGAGCATTGTAGATTTCGAAACCTCAACCTGTACAACGAGACCGGCCCACGTTTGTCAAAATATGTAAATGAGGCGTCGACATAACCGACGTCGGGTGTTGCGCCATTTCATCTACAACTGTAGAATTTCGCCCGCACGCCCACCCCACATCAAAGAGGGTCTCAAATGAGAGTGGCACCGCTTCCAGTTCAGCAATCGTTTACTACGGCGAGAGCACTGCTGATTCTATTCACTTTGATCGCAGCTGTGGGCACCACCTTCTTGCACGCCCAACAATCGGATACCGAAGAGGAAGGTCAGCTTCGATTCCGCTTCGTAGGCCCGAGAGTCGGGAACCGTATTGCGTCGGTTGCCGGCATTCCCGGAGATCCAAGCACCTACTATGCGGGAGCGGCATCCGGAGGAGTGTGGAAATCAACCGATGGTGGAGAACACTGGAAGCCGATTTTCGACAAAGAACCTGCCGCTGCGATCGGAGCCCTCGCGGTTGCTCCCACCGATCCGAGTACGGTTTGGGCAGGCACCGGTGAGGCGTGGGCGATTCGCGATAGCGACGTGATGGGCAACGGCGTATACAAATCCATCGACGCCGGAAAAACCTGGAACAACATGGGGCTTGAGGAAACCGGCAGGATTGGCCGCATCGTCGTGCACCCATCGAATCCCGATATTGTTTATGTGTGTGCTCTAGGACGTACCACCGGTCCTCAGCAGGAACACGGCGTCTACCGCACCAACGATGGCGGCCAGCATTGGGAGCGGGTGCTTTTTGCGGGAGAGAACGTCGGTTGCTCTGGTCTCGCCCTCGACCCTCACAATCCGCGCACCTTGTTTGCGGGAATGTGGCAAGTCGAGATGCACACCTACGGTGAGTTAAGCGGAGGGCCCGGTAGCGGGGTTTACGTATCTCACGACGGCGGCACCAAGTGGACGCGCATCGAGGAGCACGGTTTGCCTCATTCTCCTCTCGGTAAAATTGACGTCGCGATTGCGCCCTCAAATTCGAGCCGCGTCTTCGCCCTGATTCAGACGAAGGATCAGGGATCGCTCTGGCGATCGGACGACGGAGGCGAGCACTGGAAGGCCGTCAACTACCAGCGCGCTCTGATTGGGCGCGCCGGATATTACATTCGCCTCGCCGTCTCGCCGTCTGACGAAAATGAGGTTTACATCTCGAACAGTTCATTCCACAGATCCCTCGACGGAGGACTCAACTTCGCTGAGGTTCCCTGGGGTGGCGACAATCACGATATATGGATTGACCCGCACAACTCCGACCGCTTCGTGATTACCGACGACGGCGGCATGAACATCACGACAGTTCATGGCCGCGGCTTCCATCGCGTGAATCTGCCGATCGGGCAGATGTATCACGTCGATGTCGATCACCAGATTCCTTATTACTTCTACAGCAACATGCAGGACGACGGGAACATGCGCGGTCCCAGCGTGCCAATCGACTTCCGGGAAACAGGCTGGGATCACGCGATGGGCGGTTGCGAGTCCGGCTTCACTGTCCCCGATTGGTCTGATCCAAATATTGTTTGGGCCACCTGCTACGGCAACAAAGTCACGCGCTGGGATGCACATAGCAGGCGCGCGCGGTCAGTCAGTCCCTGGATGATCACCCTGGATTCACCGCCCGATCAGGTCAAGTATCGTTGCCACTGGACCGCGCCGCTCGCGATCGATCCGTTTGATCACAACACCGTTTATTACGGATGCCAGGTCATCTTCAAGACCAGTAATGGCGGACAAAGCTGGTCGGTGATCAGCCCTGATCTTTCCACCCAGGATCCGAAACACATCATTTCGTCAGGAGGAATCGTAGGAGACAATCTCGGCCAGTTCTACGGAGAAGTTGTCTTTGCTATTGCTCCATCCAAAGTAAAAAAAGGCCTCATCTGGGCAGGAACGAATGATGGCCAGGTTTGGCACACGGACGACAGCGGGCAGTGGGTCAACGTCACCAAGAATATCTCTGGACTCCCTGCCTGGGGAACGATCACCAGCATTGCTCCTTCGAACTTCGATGCCGGCACGGCGTACGTCAGCGTCGATTTTCACCTCATGGACAATCGCGATCCGTTCATCTACAAGACGTCGGATTTTGGCAAGACCTGGAAGCAGATCAGTAGCAATCTGCCGAAGCATCCCCTGGCTTATGTCCGCACCGTTACCGAGGATCCGAACTGCGCCGGCTTATTATTTGCGGGCACCGGAAACGGCCTGTTCTACTCTCTCGATGACGGAAGCAAGTGGACGGAACTGGCCAAAGGATTGCCGCATGCACCGGTTACATGGGCGGTAGTCCAAAAAGAATTTCACGATCTCGTCATTTCCACGTACGGCCGCGGCCTCTATATCCTCGATGACATCACTCCGCTGGAGCAGATGGCCAAGAATCACTCCGATGCCGCCGTCGTTTTGTTTGAACCGCGCCAGACTTACCGATTTACGCATGGTGGCGGCGCGATGCTGAACTTCTCTTTGAAGACCGCGCCAAAGAAACCTGCCGAATTGGAGATCGTCGACTCCGATGGCAAGGTCGTCCGAAAACTCGAGGCAAAAGGTGTCGCCGGTATCAATCGGGTCAAGTGGGACTTGCGTTATGAATCGCCGCGACTGGTCGCCCTGCGCACAATGGCCCCCGACAATCCGCATATCTGGGACGAACCACGTTTCCGTGACGTCGAGTCCCGGCCAATCACACACTGGGGCACCAGACCCGCTGAGGGCGGCCCGATCGTCGCGCCGGGAAAGTACACGCTTCGCCTGAAAGTTGAAGACCAAACCTATTCGCAGCCTCTGGTGATCCTCGCTGACCCGCGTGCCCCCGGATCAGCTGCGGATATCGAACAGTCCGTGAAGACCTTGCTCCGCATCCGCGACGACATCAGCCGCGCATCGGATACGGTCAATCAGATCGAATGGCTGCGCAAACAACTTGAAGTGATCGAGGCGATGCTTCGAGCTCCGAAGAAGAAAGACAAGGGAGCGTCCGCTTCGGAAGACGACGATGATGACTACTTCGGGTATGCGCCGATGGCTCCTGCTCCCGCGATTGAATTGGATGAAGCGGCCACTAAACGCAAAACGGAACTCCTGAAAGCTTCGGAGGATCTCAACAAGAAACTGCAGCAGATTGAGAACAGGCTGGTGTCGCAAGCGCTCCTCAACAGCGACGACAAGTACTTCGTCGAACCTTACAAGGTTTACCTCAATCTGATCTGGCTCAATGCGGACGTAGGAACTGGCGGAGGAGACGTTGCCGGCGGAGCGGATTTCGCTCCCACCGACAATCAGTTGGAGTTACTGAAAGGCTTTGAAGGCGAATTGGCGGGCGTCGATGGAGACTATCAGAACTTCATGAAGGTCGATCTTCCCGCGTTTAACCGCTCGCTCGCCGAGAGCAACACCGCTCCACTCGTCACATCGCCGAGTGCGGGCCAGTAATTCACACGCATAAAAACCGGGGATCTTGAACTAATTCAGTTCGAGATCCTCATCTGAGTCAAGATGAACGCGTAATCGAACGCAGATTCCTTCAACCGATCGTATCTGCCGGATGCGCCCCCATGGCCCGCGGGGCTCAGATTCGTCTTCAGCAACAGTACGTTGTGATCCGTGCGCGTGGCGCGCATCTTGGCCACGTATTTTGCCGGCTCCCAGTACATCACTTGGCTGTCGTTGAATGATGTCTTCACCAGCATCGCTGGATACGCTTTCGCCGCGATATTGTCATAGGGCGAATACGTAATCATGTAATCGTAAGCTGCCTTCTCTTTTGGATTTCCCCACTCCTCGAATTCGCCGACCGTGAGCGGCAACGATTCGTCGAGCATGGTGTTGATCACATCAACGAAAGGCATTCCGACCACCGCGGCTTTAAACAGGTCAGGGCGCATGTTCAACACGGCTCCCATCAACAATCCACCGGCGCTCCGGCCTTCGATCACAAGCCGATCTTTCGATCCATAACCCCGTTTCACCAGATCCTCGGCGCAGGCGATGAAATCCGTAAACGTGGTTCTCTTGTTCATCATTTTGCCAGCGTCGTGCCACGTTTTTCCCATCTCTCCACCACCGCGGATGTGCGCCACGGCCGTCACGACTCCGCGATCCACCATGCTGAAGATGTTGGAATTAAAAAACGAGTCAATCGAGATCCCGTAAGATCCGTAGCCGTATAAATAAAGCGCGCCGGTTCCATCCAGCTTCGCATCCTTCAGGCGCAGAACTGAGATCGGGACCTTCACGCCATCGGCGGCGACGGCATAGATCTGCTCGACCGTATATTTCTTCGGATCATATCCGCCCGGAACTTCTTTTTGTTTCAGCAGAGTCGACGTGCCTTTCTCCATGTCGTAGGAGAAAACCGATGGCGGAGTGATCGGCGACTGGTACGCATACAGAAGTTCATTCGTGTCGTAAACGCGGTTGGTGTACGCGTGCGCGGCGTAGGCAGGTTCCGGAAATGCGATGCGCTTGGACTGGCCATTGCGCAGATCAATCACGCGAATCTGCGGCAGGCCTCCTTCGCGCTCATAAAGAACGCAGAAGTTTCGGAAAAAGTCGGTGTCATCCAGCATCACGTCGGGATTTTGCGCCATCACCTCGTGCCAATTCTTGCTGCCCGGATCAGTAGCCGGGACACTGACGAGTCGGAAATTTCGCCCGGTGTCGTTCACCCGGATATAAAACAATTCTCCGTTGTGGTCGGGATAGTACTCAACGCCCTGCTTGCGCGGCTCAAGGATCTTCCACTCGGCGTCAGGCTGTGTGGCCGGAATATAGCGAGCCTCTGAAGTCGTATGGCTGCGTGAAACCATGAAGATGAACGCCTGACTGCGCGTCTTATAGGCCTCGACCGAGAATTTCTCATCCGGCTCTTCGTACACCAGCGTGTCAGCATTCGTGGAGCCCGCCGTATGCCGATAGAGGCGGAACTGACGCTTCGAAACGGGATCTTCCTGCGTGTAGAAAATCGTCTGATTGTCGCTCGCCCAAACTACGGAACCTACGCGCTCCGCGTGGTCCGCGAGAGTCTTCCCCGTGCGGAGATCCTTCACCGAGAGCGTGAATTGCCGGTATCCAGTGTTGTCATAGCTGTACGCGAGCTGGTTGCCATCAGGGCTGACCGCGAAGGCCGCAATGCTCATGAACGCTTGGCCCTGGGCCAGCTCATTCACATCGAGAAGCACTTCCTCTGGCGCTGACATGCTGCCTCTTCTCCGGCAGCGGATGGGATACTGTTTCCCCGCCTCAACGCGGGTGTAGTAGAGATATTCGCCCTCCTTATAGGGAACTTCGACGTCGGTCTCTTTCACCCGGCTCAGCATTTCGTCATACAGCGTTTTCTGCAAGCCCTCGCTGGGCTTCATCACCGCCTCGGTATAGGCATTTTCCTTTTCCAGGTAGGCGCGCACTTCGGGATTGGTTTTTTCGCGGAGCCAGGCGTAGTTATCGACCATTTTGTGTCCATTGACCTCGGTAATGTGGGCAACCTGCTTGGCGACAGGCGGTGTGGGAAGCTGACCGGCGGCGATGAAGAGCGTTGAAAGAAGAGCTATCGTCAACAGAATACGGCGGGAAGATAAATGATTCATGAGCGGCTCCGGTGCTGTCGCGAAATTCTGAGCAAGCGGCAACGATCATACGGGATAGGGCACGTTTTCCCCAAAAACTTGATTTCTTCGAAATCCTGCCAATAGGCGGAAACTACGCCATCGGGGCGACCTCGCTCTTGGTTCCGACTTCATGGTTCCTCACTTTAGGGATTCTTATTGAGAAGGGCTGGAGGGAGTTCGGGTTCGGCGGAGCCGTCGGTGCGGGCGTCGGAGGCAGCGAAGTTCAGTCCGGATTTTGTGTTGTGGTCGATGGCCTGGCCGCGTCCCATAAATAAGGAGAAGTCGCCGCGAACGTCGAGCTGGTGTCCCATGGTCGAGAGTTGCTGGCGAACGTCAGCGGGGACGCGATCTTCGATGACGACTTTGCAGCCAAGATTGAAGTTGCTGCGGACGGTGAAGCGGGCAGTCTCCATCGCAGCCTGCAGGTTCATGCCGTAGTCGACGAAGTTGGAGACGAATTGAGCGTGGGCGAGCGGCTGATTTGCGCCGCCCATGATGCCGAATCCGATGTGATCGTCGCCGTGCTCCATGAAAGCGGGAATGATGGTGTGGAAAGGGCGCTTGCGCGGGGCCAGCGCATCGGGTTTGGAAGGATCGAGCATGAAGAGCGCGCCACGATTTTGCAGGGCGAATCCCATGCCGCGCACGGTAATGCCGGAGCCGAAACTGGAAAAGTTGCTCTGGATGAGCGAGACAATGTTGCCATCGCGATCGACGGCTGTGAGGTATGTAGTGTCGCTGGAAGGAGGCGTGCCGGCTTCGGGATTGCAGTTGGCTTTTTGCGGATCGATGAGTTGGGCGCGTTGTTTCGCATATTCCTTCGAGAGGAGGCCGGCGACGGGAATTTTGGCGAAGCGGGGATCGGCGTTGTAGCGGGCGAGATCAGCGTAGGCGAGCTTCATGGCTTCGATGCGTTTGTGAATCTCTTCGGTGCTCAGCGGGCCGGCCTTGGCGGGCTGGAACCGTTCGAGGATGTTGAGCATTTCAAGGGCGGCCATGCCCTGTCCGTTGGGAGGAAGCTCGTAGACTTTCCATCCACGATAGGTGGTCGAGATGGGCTCGACCCATTCGGCAGAGAATTCTTTTAGGTCATCAGCTTGCATGGTGCCGCCGAGTTCGCGCTCGGTGGCGAGGATGGCGCGCGCGATTTCGCCGTCGTAGAAACCTTTCGGACCCTGACTGGCGAGAATGCCGAGGGTCTTGGCGAGGTCGGTATTTTTGAAAAGCTCGCCCATGGCGGGTGCTGCATCGTGGATGAGGAAGACGCGCCGGGATTCAGGATCGGATCTGAGTTTTGCTTCCGAGCCTTTCCAGTCAGCGCCGACTAATTCTTGAACGGCGAATCCGTGCTCGGCATAAAAGATGGCGGGGGAGAAGAGATCTTTCCACGGGAGATGGCCGAAGCGCGAGTGCAGCTTGTTCCAACCTTCGACGGCGCCGGGAACGGTAACCGTATCGATGCCCTCCGAGGGCATCGCCGTGGCGTCCCGAGCTTTGATATGGGCGATAGTGAGTTCTTTCGGAGCCCATCCGCTGGCATTGAGGCCGTAGAGCTTGCTGGTTTTGGCGTCCCAGTAGATAGCGAAGAGATCGCCGCCGATGCCGTTCATGTCGGGCTCCATAACGCCGAGAGTGGCGTTGGCGGCGATGGCTGCGTCGACGGCGGAGCCGCCACGAGACAGAATCTCGGCGCCCGCCTGCGAGGCTTGCACCTGGCTGGTCGCGACGATGCCGTATTGCGAGATGACCATCGAGCGGGCGTTAGTGCGATCCTGAGAAAGAGCGGAAGCGCAGACGAGGAGCAGGACGAGAGGGAAAGAACGACGCATGATTTCGTCTCCTGAGAACGGCAAGGAATTCTGGGCGGCGGAATGGGAGGATGTCAACAGCGGCGTGCCCAGCGATAAATTTTTCTAGCTGTGGGTGGAGGCTGATTTCGCCAGTTCGCCACGCATGGCCGCGGTGATGGCAGAAATTTCAGCAGCGAGCTTCGCAGTCAGGTCGGAAGCGGAGGCAAAATCGTGCTCGCGTCCGCAGAGTTCGAGGTGCTTGGC
>Ga0070731_10002966_pt1 | contig 15618 bp, 17 predicted proteins | sample Coa_R1_2_FD_66448 | JGI IMG/M metagenome (GOLD analysis project Ga0070731, IMG submission 66448) | Surface soil microbial communities from Centralia Pennsylvania, which are recovering from an underground coalmine fire - Coalmine... | ecosystem: Environmental > Terrestrial > Soil > Unclassified ...
TTGAGCGTTTCATCAACTTCGCAGCGTTGGACATATGAAATTAATGCATGTTTAAGCAAGCCATTTCGAAAAACCTCTGTATTTACATAATCTTGAAAATCCTGCAACGGATATTCGATGGACATCAGATTTTGCATACAATCGGTAATTTCATCGTTCAATCGATTCCAGGCTCTTAATGTATTATCAAACGTTTGCTCATCTAAAGGAATTTGTACGATCTGTTCCACTGCATTGCGAATATTTTCGACTGTATGAACAACATAGGCATCGACCTCTTCAGAAGTTGTAAACACCACTTCGTAAGCCATACCTAAAACTGCGTGTGAAAGGGAAATAACTGCGGCTAAAAAACTTGTAAGATGAGTTCTGTTTTTCATAAAAAACCTCCTTTGGTTTTTCTCGCAACACTCTACATCTCACAAAAAATTTAAATCAAAATAAAATATGAATAACTTGAAAATTTTTTAAATCTAGTTAAATTAAAATTTTAATTTAATTAATAGTAAAATAATATTTTAATTCTTTAATTGTCAGGAAGCTGCGACGATCTTAGCAGCGTGTGCCAAGGCTGCATCGATGTGTGGATGGATATTGTCTTTGCCGACTTTCTTGTCCACGCCATAGTAGACAAAATCCTCCGCAAGGTGGGACTTAACCCCGGAGAGGAGGAGTTTCATGCCGCGTTTTTTTCATCTCTCAGCAAACTCATCGAGGGCATGAAGACTGTCCCATCAATGACGGGAACATTGCGCATGCATAAAATAAATATCTTTGGAGGCAGTTCCACATTTTCTAGCACGCTCTGCAAACTGTCTGCGACCCCAAAGAAAAAGGGGCCATTGATTTCATAGACCTGCACGGATTTAAATGATCATTAAATATAAAATAAGCTTTGACTTTCAAGTGATCTGTAAAAGAAGATATTTGTTTTCAACGTCTTGGATTTCGATGACTAATGCAATGCAAGAACATAACTATGGTGAATACATCATCTATGGTGATGAGACAGGGGACCAGTCAACTAGGAACATATATCATGAACACCCTGTTTTTGCTCTAACGTTATGCATATTTTCAAAACGTGACTACATTGATCATGTCGTCAAACGATTCAAAGAGCTAAAGTTCAATTTTTGGGGACACGATGCAGTAATTTTTCATGGAGCTAAATTGAGGAGACAAATCGACGATTTTCAATTTTTGCAAAATAAGATCAGGAGAGAAATTTTTTTATATGAATTGAGCGAAACAATTCACCAATCTCCCTTTACCGTCATATCAACTGCCATCGACAAAAGAATGCTAAAAGAGATGAGCCCTAATCCGATCAACGCATATGAGTTAAGCCTGGAATATTGCTTGGATAGTGTATATCGATTTTTGCAGGGAAAAAATCAGCCGGGAAAAGTTACACACATTATCATTGAATCACGAGGAAATAATTTTGATAATGAATTGAACATTTCTTTTCGCAAGATTATAGAAAAGAATATAGAAAGACAGAATGCTTTTCCGCTCAAAATCATTTTTGTAGACAAGAAAGCAAATAGCATTGGTCTTCAAATAGCCGACTTAGTTGCTCACCCAATTGGACGTCACGTCGTCAGTCAAAAGACTAAGAACCGCGCTTTCGACGTTATTATAGAAAAGTTTTATGGGTATCCGGACTATCTCGGAGCGGGGCTCGAAATTCTCCCAAGTCAAGACTTAATCGTTTCATCAGGAAAACGTAAAGCCCCGGATTTCTCCGAGGCTTAAGCGCCGACTAGGACAACCCCCAGTCATTGAGGTCAATTATCCATATTTCAGAATAATCTTCAATATGGCGATTTTAATTCTTTAATTGTTAGGAAGTTGCGACGATCTTAGCAGCGCGTGCCAAGGCTGCGTCGATGTGTGGATGGATATTGTCTTTGCCGACTTTCTTATCCAAGCCATATTGGACAAAAGCCTCCGCAAGGTGGGACTTAACCCCGGACAGAAGGAGCTTCATACCGCGTTTTTTGCATCTCTCGGCAAACTCATCGAGAGCGTGAAGGCCGGTGGCGTCGATGACGGGGACATTGCGCATGCGTAAGATAAATACCTTCGGCGGCAGTTCCACATTTTCTAGCACGCTCTGCAAACTGTCTGCGACCCCAAAGAAAAAGGGACCATTGATCTCATAGACCTCCACACCTGCGGGTATCTGTTTTTTCGTGATCGATTCCGTATCTTCTCTTTCATATTGTTCCGCAGGAACCTCTTTTAAGAGCCCAGTGAGCGGTACAATTTGAGACATGTCGCTCATACGTTTCATAAAAAGGAAGGCTGCCAAAATCATTCCCACTTCGACAGCCACTGTTAAATCGACAAGTACAGTCAAAAAGAACGCCGTTAATAAGACAGCAACATCGCCGGCGGGAGCACGTAATAGATGGCGGAACCGATCCACTTCGCTCATATTCCAGGCGACCATGACCAGCACTGCAGACAATGCAGGCAAAGGAACAAGGCTGACAACAGGAGCAAAAGCTAAAATAATCAGAAATAGTGTTATAGCATGGATAATACCTGCTAAAGGAGTTTTGGCTCCTGTCTTGATATTGGTTGCAGTTCTCGCGATAGCACCCGTTGCGGGGATGCCTCCAAAAAAAGCGGATCCTAAATTAGCTATCCCCTGTCCCACGAGTTCGCAATTGGACTTGTGTCTGCCGCCCGACATGCCATCGGCAACAATCGCTGAGAGCAACGATTCAATGGCGGCCAATAGAGCAATCGTGATCGCGTCGGGGATCAAATGCCGGAATGTGGCGACGCTAAAAGGAAGATCGGGCAAGGAAGGAAAAGGCAAAACTCTCGGAATTTCTCCATATCGCTCTGCAATGGTCGCAACAGGTAAGGAAAATAGCCAGCAGATGAGAGTAGACAAGACAATGGCCGCGATGCCCCAAGGAATAAAAGTAAAAAATCGCCGCACACAAATAATCAGTGCCAATGTGCCTGCACTGACGCCCAGTGTCCAGCCATCCCAGGTCGGCATCGCTTTGAAAAATGCCTGCCACTTAGGGATAAAGTCCGCAGGGACATTTGCGATGTGCAATCCCAAAAAATCTTTCACTTGAGAGGAAAAAATGATGACAGCAATTCCCGTTGTAAATCCTGTCACCAAAGGGTAAGGAATGTATTTGATCAGCGTCCCCAGCTTTGCAAATCCCATGATCAGCAGCAAAATTGCTGCCATCAGAGTCGCCAGTATCAGTCCTGCATAACCCTCTCTTTGCACGATGCCGTATACGATGACGACAAAAGCGCCGGTCGGCCCACCGATCTGCACGCGGCTTCCTCCCAAAAGCGAAATGATAAACCCTGCCACGATAGCAGTGAATATTCCCCTTTCAGGAGGAACACCTGAGGCAATGGCAAACGCCATAGCCAAAGGCAAAGCGACAATGCCCACTGTTATGCCTGCGATGAGATCCTTTTTAAAAGTGAGCGCAGTATACTTTTCTAAAAAAAAACAGGTGTAGCTTTTGGGGAGAAATTCGTACCAGAACTTTTTGCGTCGACTATATGACAAGGTAGCCTCTTCCAGATTTTAAGAGAGATAACGCGTCTTTTAAGAAGGCTTATTTTCGACTGTTTGTCCAATCTTATCTTCAGAGATTGCTGGGCCTTTGTAACATTCTTGAAGAAATTTGGCTATTTGGTCTTTGCCAATTTTTCCTTGCGCAGTGTCCACAATTAGTTCTTCAAAAGCCTCAGCTTCTTTTTCGGTAAATTTAATGACAACATCATTTTGTCTCAGGAACGTTAAAGCTGCCGCAGTTCCCGCCCGTTTATTTCCATCCATAAACGGATGGTTGCAAACAATATGAAAAAGATAGGCTGCTGCTTTATCAAAAATCGTTGGGTGAAGATATTCGCCAAACATGGTTGCTTTGGGCATATCCAAGGCAGAAGCCAACAGCCCCATATCCCTAATTCCCTGCATGCCGCCATATTTGGTAACAATTTCAGCGTGGTCTTCAATCATTTCTTGCAAGGTGATAAAAATCATCTTTTTGACAACCTCTTCATGAGAGCATCGTTCTCTTTCAATACTTCTCTTAATGCTTTTTTGTGAAGATCTTCATTCACAGCTTTTACAGATTGAATAATGATTCCACCATTAGGGTCGATGCTAATCTGGAACAAGGCTTTATCTTCATCAAGTCCTGCCGCTTGCAAGATAGATTTATCAATTACCAAGGCCCTACTATTGCCATGGTGTATGAGAGACTTAATCATATTTTACCTCTATTTAAGGATATACTCATGTTACAACAAGTGTAATATTTCGTCAACACATTGTATATCCTCATTTAAAGCCCTTAACCAGAAAGAGTTAAAGTATAATCTCTATCTAAAAGCAAATAATTTTACCAAGATCGTCAGGGTAAAGGGCCAGTGCGACGCCTTGATACCCCAGAATTTATTGCAGATGTTGACAATGGTCAAGGCGATCAGGGCGGGATAGATCGTCTCAAGGACAGGGCACAGGAAGCGGGCGATGCCGGCAAATTCCAATGTCGAGACCAAAAAGCCAATGGTCAGTGTTATGAGAATCGCTGGGGCATTCCCTATTTTGCTGCGTGTCACTTCCGTGCGCAGGAAATCAGCGAATAGAGAAGTTAAGACAATTGCTGTCGTTAAACAGGCAAATATCACCGCCAAGCAGACACAAGGAGCCGCAAGCGCTCCCAGAGAGTTTAAAGCGATGACGCCTAGCATCTCTTGGGGCGGAACGCTAGCTAAAGTGGCATGATAGATCCAGCCAAGGCACACCAAAGCGACGTAGACGATGGACAAAAGCCCTGCGCCCACTAATGCTGATTTAGAGAAAATTTTGAGTTTGGACTTATCTTCTGGGGCGGAGGGGAATCGATCATGCAGATATTTGATGATGAAGCCGGAAAAGAAAAAGGCGGCGAGCAGGTCCATCGTCTGATAACCCTGAAAAAATCCTGTCTTTAACGCATCAAAGCTCCCGATCGCAGCGGCTGTAGGCAGGGTTCCTTTGTACACCCCGAAAAACGCGATAGCTGTGATAGCGAGGAGTAAAAATGGAGTGAGCACGCTTCCCAAAATAGTGACGATCTTATTTTTTCTCACTGTGAGGAGGAAAATAATCGAACAGAGTATCAGGCTTGTCAACGGCAAAGAAATGTGCGGCAGAATCATGGTCAAGGCACCGTGGGCAACCGTCAAACAGCGTGCGAGCACGCCAAACGGCCCCATCAAGGAAAGAGCGATGAGCGAAAAGATAAACGTGCCTTTTTTCCCAAAGCAATTAAAAAAATGAGAGATGTCGCCTTTGAACAGCATCATGCCTAAGACGCCGAGAAAAGGGACAATCACTCCTGTAAGCAGAATTCCAAGTGAGCCTAAAATAAAATGCCCTTGGCATTCTGTGCCGACAGAAATGGGGAACACTAAATTTCCAGAACCGAAGAACATGGAAAATAATGCAAATCCTGTGCTGATAACTAATAATTGCTTTTTCATAATCACCCTATACTCAAAAAAAAAGCCGCACTTCCTTCGAAGCGCGGCGTCATCTTTAACCTATGGACTAAAAGTTACATAGGTCCGCACCTCAATGTGGTGGGATTAATCGTAATAATTTGAATGATAATAAGCCCTAGTTTCACTTCCATAGCTCGCAACATTTATCTGCCCATGATACACATCTTGTACATATATGCAAAGATTTTATAAAAAACTACCCGACATGGAAAGTGAGTTGCTATTTATTGTAAAAATTACCTACTGTGAGGAAAAAGAGGGCTTAAGAGACGATGAACAAAACTAAGCGCACGGTCAGTCTAAGACTCAATAAAAAAATGCACAAGGAGATCAAGGCTGCACAAAGGCCCCTTGCTCCCGATGCAAGGCAGTACAGCGATACATTGACACCGGATTTGATACTTAAAAAGTATCCAAAAAAAACTGTTAAAGCTGAAAAAGGCATGCTGAAAGGATTAGAAGAGCGTTTTGGAGCGATTAAAAGCAAAAAAATGAAGAAGCACTCCAAGCGGACCAATTGCGCAAAGGTCGACGAAAAGTCTCCCCCGGCACATATTCACGTGGAAGGGGTGCGTTGGATCAAAAATCTTAAAAATCAAACTTCTGATCAACGCCGCCGTACGACCAAACAAACAGCAAAGAGGAAGTAAACTCTCCTCTTAACCTAATCGTTAATTGTCTCTTAAAGCAAAAAAAGGTATTCTTTAGGATAAATAAGTATTTGTTTTGGCCCTATGCAAGTAAAATCTTTGTTTAGATTTGCCCATATCTCTGACCTGCATTTCTCGCGCATTTCTTATAATCCGACTCAATTTTTTTCTAAACGCTGGGTGGGTAATCTCAATCTTTTATTGAATCGAAAAAAACACTTTCATCACGCGCACCTTCAGACGCTGATCCCGCTATTTCAAGAACTGAAAGTAGATGCTGTTCTTGTGACAGGCGATCTCACCACGACCTCGCAGAAACACGAATTTGATATGGCCAAGACATTTATCTCCTCGCTGACAGAGGCCCATCTTAAGACTTTTATCATCCCGGGCAATCACGATCATTATACGCGCGATGCTTATCAAAACCTGGAGTTCTATCGTCATTTTGATAACGTCTATCGCTCGGATGATCCGATGTCATTTTTTAAACTCAAAGAAGACAAGGTCTCTGCAGCACATCTTGGAAAAGACTGGTGGCTGTTCGCTATCGATTGCGTTCAGGCCACATCTCTTTTTTCCTCGCATGGGGTATTCACCGAAGAAGTGCAGGGGAATCTCGAACATGCCCTTTCCTTTATCCCCTCCGATCAAAAAGTGATCCTGCTCAATCACTTTCCCTTTTTTGAAACAGAAAACAAAAAAAATCTGCATCGGGCAAATGCATTAAAAGCCCTCTTGCAGCGTTTTCCGCAAATAAAGCTCTATTTGCATGGACATACCCATCGCCACATTATTGCAGATTTGCGCCCAAGCGGGCTTCCCATCGTCCTCGATAGCGGATGCATCGCGCAAAAAAAAGAAGGGACCTGGAATCTGATCGATATCACGGATGAGGGCTGCGATGTCACGGTATATAAAATAGCTAAAACAGATGCATCCCCAGTCTGGGAGCTGCAATCGCACTCAAACTTTATTTGGTAGAATCATGGCTGAGCCAAAAGCCCCTTGGTATAAAGAGGGCCTGCGTTTTAAATGTACTGGATGCGGTGAATGTTGCACTGGCGCTCCCGGATATGTATGGATCGATGAAAAGGAAATCGCCGAAATGGCAAAGTTCCTCAATATTTCTGCAGAAGAGTTTGTAAAAAAATACACGCGCAAGGTCAACGGGGGAATCTCCCTTAACGAACATCCGACAAATTACGATTGCGTGTTCCTCAAAGAGAAAAAGTGCCTCGTCTATGGAGCGCGGCCTCATCAATGCAAGGCATTTCCTTGGTGGCCCGATCATCTGCGCTCAAAAAAAGAGTGGAAGGAGGCGGCAAAACGCTGCGAGGGGATCAACCACGCCGATGCTCCTCTAGTGACATTGGGAGAGATCCATTCCGCTATAAGAGGAAGAGAAGATGAGTGTTCCTAAATCTTTTCCATCGGATATTCATCATAGAATCGACCAATGGCTCGCAGGTCCTTATGATGAAGAAACCAAAGCAGAAATCCGCAGACTTTTAGAAAAAGATCCTAAAGCGCTCATCGACGCTTTTTATACCGATCTCGCCTTTGGTACGGGAGGCATGCGCGGTCTGATGGGGGTGGGGACCAATCGGCTCAATATCTACACGATCCAGATGGCCACGCAGGGCCTTGCAAACTATCTGCTCAAACAGAAAAAAAATTCCCCACACTTAAGCGTCGTCATCGGATTTGATTCTCGGCATCATTCTCAAGAATTCGCATGGCAGGCAGCCCGTGTTCTGGCGGGTAATCACATCACCGTCTATCTCTTGACAGAGCTGCGCCCTACCCCCTTTATCTCTTTTGCGTGCCGCGCAAAAAAAGCAGATGCGGCCATCATGATCACCGCATCGCATAACCCCAAAGAATACAATGGCTATAAGGTCTATTGGAGCGATGGCGCACAGGTTGTACATCCCCATGATAGCGGTATCGTAGCAGAAGCAAACCAGATCAAAGATATCCAACAGATCCAGCTCGGAGCAAAAAACTCTCCTCTTATCATGACGCTTATCGATGAGTTGGATCAGCCCTATCTCGATGCGATCCGCCCCTTGCAGCACTTTCCCAAAGACAATCGGGAAAAAGGACTCACTCTCAAAATTGTCTATACCCCACTGCATGGTACAGGGATCACCATGACGCCGCACGCCCTTGCCGATTGGGGATTTACGAGCATGGAAAAGGTAAAGCAGCAGAGCGCTCCCGATGGCGATTTTCCCACGGTCCCTTTTCCTAATCCAGAGTATAAACAAGCCCTGCAGCTCGGCACAGATCTCTTGATGCAGACCCAAAGCGATATCCTTCTCGCCAATGATCCCGATGCCGATCGCATGGGAGTGGTCGCTATGCATCACGGAAAGCCTGTCATTCTCAATGGCAATGAAGTCGCGTCTATATGTACAGAGTTTCTCTGCAAAGTGCTCTCCGAACAAAACAAGCTTCCCAAAGACGGAGCATTTGTCACGACAATCGTTTCTACTGAGTTGATCCAAGAGATCGCAACCGCCTATCATACTGCCTGCTTCGAGGTGTTGACGGGCTTTAAATTTATCGGGGAAAAAATCCACAATTGGGAAACATCTAAACCCTCTTATCAATTTATTTTCGGTGCGGAAGAATCGTATGGCTACCTCATCGGGACACATGCGCGGGATAAAGATGCGATCGTCTGTTCCTGTCTCCTCGCAGAGATTGCGCTGCACGCCAAATTGAAAGGCAAAACCCTTGTCGATCTTCTCAATGAGATTTATAAAAAATATGGCGTCTTCCGAGAAAAGCAAGCCTCTGTAAATTTCCATCCCATCAAAGAAGAGATGGAAAAAATGCAGACGATCATGGTCCATTTACGCCAACATCCCCCTCGAGAAATCGCAGGATCGTCTGTTCTTACCATCGAAGATTACGAGCGCGGCGTACGCTGGCATCCAGATTCTTCAAAAACAGAAATCCTGTCTCTTCCTCAATCCGACGTGCTGCTCTTCCGCCTCGCAGACAAAAGCCGTATCGTGATCCGCCCCTCGGGCACAGAACCTAAAATCAAAATCTATGCCTCTGCGAGAAAGCCGCCCTCTCCCGCTGTCGATTCGTCTATCGCAGAGTGCGATGCCAGGCTCGATGCACTGTTAAATGCCGTCATGAAACTCCTAACATGAGAGCCTTTCGTTTAGCGCTAGTGACAGGCGCCTCCTGCGGTCTGGGAAAAGCATTATGCGAAGCGCTTGCAACGCGCGGAATTCCCCTTCTTCTCGTCGCCCGCAGAGAAGACAAACTTAAAGAAGTGACAAAAACGCTTAACGTCCGCACAGAAATCTACTCTGTCGACCTTGCACAACCTCAAGAAAGGAGAAAATTCCTCGAGTGGCTAAAACTGCAAGCACCCGATCTGATCATCAACAATGCAGGAAGCGGACTATATGGACCTGCGCTTTCCCATGCAACTGCTGAGCAATCCCAACACGTGGAGCTCAACGTGCAGGCGCTTTTGGAGATCACCTTGGAGGGCGCCCGTGCGCTGCTCGAGCAAAAAAAGTCCGGCGTGATTATGAATATCTCTTCCGCTGCGGCATTTTTCTTGTATCCGAGCCACTGCATTTATGCGGCCGCAAAAGGATTCGTCAATCAATTTTCAGAAAGTTTGGATTTTGAACTAAAACCGCAGGGCATTCGCATCCTGACCTGCTGTCCCGGGCAGATCGATACCGAATTCAGCATCCGTGCCAGCGGCGGAATGCCTCATAAAAAAAGCGCATTATGGACGCTGTCTCCAGAAAAAGCCGCCCGCCTCATCCTCCAGCAGATCGATAGAAGAAAACCCCTTGAAATCATCGATTTCCGCTATAAGTGCTTTGTTGCCCTCAGCAAAATCCTACCCAAAGCCCTTATTCTGCGTATCATGAACACCACTCTAAAAGATCGGTATTCCTTCAAATAAGTGAAAACGTATTCGAAGTGCCTCTGAAACTCTTTATTGAGATAGGTTTCTGGATTCTTCAAGCAATCTAAGTATAGATTAAAAATAACACACATATTTTTATAGTTAATTAAAATTTATATTATTTCATTTTGTAAATGATTCAACTATATTAATATTAAACTGCATGATATAAATGTCGCTTATTAAATCCTCAATAAGGAGAAAGTAAATGGCAGCAGCAACATCTTTTGATGTGAGAAATAATGTTCAATTTCCGAGAGAAAACGTAACACAACAAAACACTGTTCCTACTTCTACAGATTCTACACCCCTATCGAATACGCAAAAGGTAGAAAAAATATTTAATGCAAGGGCTTTTGAAAGAAGTAAAATTAGAACTATCAATAAAATTAAAACTGTTGCTGCAGTAGTATTGGTTTTGATAGGTTTAGGCGCAGTCATCGCTGGAACTATTTTAGGTGTAACAGCAGGTCTTCCGATTGCTGCAGCTGTGGGAATAGTAATTGTCGGACATTTCCTCTCCGCTATTGGCGCATTTATGCCTATCAAACGGATAGTAAAAGACGAAGAAGAAAAACAATTTTGGAAAGCACTTTCCATAGATTCTTTAAGCGAACTAACTAGCAAACGCTGGAATTGGTATTGTGTGGGATCGCCCTATCACGGCCCTGTCGAAGGAGTTTGCAAAATTACTTATACGGAATTACAACAGAATGGACTGATAAGTCTTGAATCAGCCAAAAAGTTACAAACCCTTTTAGATCGCAACAAAAAGCTAGAAGTCACGGAAGCTCAAGAAATTCGCGATTTGGAAAAAGTCACCCCCGATTTATTGGTACCTAATTCAAAAGAGAGAATTCGAGCAAAATACATACCATCAAAAATGGAATTACAAGGTGAATTTGAAGCATTCCGCTATGCATTTATTCACGAATCCTATCAGAAGTTTTGTAAGCGATAGAAAGATGGCGAAACCTAAGAACCTATTCGGATAAAAAGTTTCAGTCGATTCAAATTTTGGGGTCAATATAACCCCAAAATTTGATCTGTCCAAATCAGTTATCCTGCGTATCATGAACGCCACTCTAAAAGATCGGTATACCGAAAGTGTTTGAAAAATTGGGATTTGGCAAGGCGGCTGCGCAAATTTTTTTGTCTGGAGCGAGCGACCATTGTGCGTGCACAAGACGCGAGCGAAGACAAAAAATTTGCTCCAAAGCCAACAAAGCCAGATCCCCATTTTTCAAACACTTTCGGTATACTCTTTCGGTAAAAATTCCGATTAATAACGTATCCAGCAATAATCATTTCCAGCACTATAAAACGCAGGGTCAAATGAGAAAATTTCGCCTCCCCTTACAAGCTCTTGCAAAACTACCTCTAGAAGTTTCTCCATAATCTCGGTAGCACCAAGGACAAGCTTCATCTTTCCTGCTGCTTTCATATCTAGTATCACCGTGCGCACACCCTTACAAAGATTATGGCGCTCCAACACAGGAGATCTGAGGCCTACCATTTCAGCATCTGTGATATAATTCTTTAAGGAATTTTCATTTATTTGGTCCTTCCGGGCTTCACGGATCTCTTCCTTGATGTTATGGATGAGCATTGGAGCAATGGCTACCGCAAGCTCTTCAGCTACTTCTTCTCTATTTCCTTTAAGAAAATTTCTATCAGTCGATTCATAAGTATATTTTCGAGGATATACATCATTGATGCCTTGATTAAGGACTAGCAATGCATTTTTTAAGATGGGAATAAGATCTTTTGTCCTTTTAGGATGAATGCGAAAGGATTGCAGAGAGACGTGATTAGAAAAACCTCTTTGTTTTAGCCATTGATGATGATAGATGTACGCACCGCGCAAATACTTTTTCCCCTTCTCTGCGGTATTTTTCAGCAATGCACGATCCACTTCCATTCCGAGAACATAGGCTTCCTGTTCGATAATGTTTAGATGGAGAGGAAAAATTCTTGCAATGATTGCGAAGCCATGAGGACGGGGCTCTTCACTATATTGCTCGAGATCGATTAAACCGATTCTCACCTCTTTTTTGCCATTTTTTTCAACAATATAAAAAGGGAAATTATCAGAACGCACAAAGTCTCCCACTCCTTCAATATGGGCAAGTGGGTACCTCTGAGGATGCACTAAATCATCGATAAAACCTTTTGAAAACAATCTGACTAATTCTTTAACTGGTTCATCAAATGCGGAAGCATTAGAAAGATACAACGCTATGTTGTGATACCAATCGATATTAATGGGCAGCCTTTCTTCCACAAGAAAGTTTTGACACAAGGCCGCTTTAGGAACGATCAAATGGGAACTTTTTTGAGAATCCAAAATAGCTCTTACTGTACGCATTTGATCAAAACGCTCGACAGCCCCATCTCTTCTTAAAAATTTTAGCACTACATCCGGCATCTCTCGAGGTAAATAAACGGGCACTTTTCCTCCCTTAGCGCGTGGGACCAAACCAGACCCCATTGCTTCTTCTGTTTTTTCACACTCCGTATGGAACTGTTCGTATGTATGGCTACGTAAAAAGGGTTTTCGCGCTAAATAACCTCGCGTGCATTTCTGAAATGTAATAGCTAATCTATCTTGACAGGCTTCGCATAGAGACCCTTCTAAAAGGCTCTTGGGCTTTTCACCTTCCAAAGGCAACCTGTGAGATGAAAAAGACGTGGAGGGAAGGGAAGAAATGGAAGTAGAAGAAGCACTCGATAAAGACATAATAGATCCTGTTTTTAATATTTTGTTTAAAGCAAAATATTTTAAAGTTTAGCGGTCTATTAAAGCAATTTATTCTTAATGCCTAGAGGGATATTTGATGCGCAGATGGCGGGTGACCATGAGGGCTTTTACAATCGCTTTTTTCACCCGGCCGAGCTCTTCAAAGGTGAGCTGGCACTCGTCTAATTGCCCATCATCGATTTTTTCTGCGACGAGCTGATCGACCATATCCATCACCACCTCTTCTGTGACCTCGTCCATCGAACGTGAGGCCGCCTCTATAATATCGGCGATCATGATGATGGCCGATTCTTTTGTACGGGGTTTAGGTCCAGGGTAACGGAACAGTTTTTCATTGACTTTGGTCGGATCGCCGCCCATCTGTTCAACCTGTTTACAATAAAAATAATAGACCATCGTCGTGCCATGGTGCTCACGGATGATGTCGATGAAGCTTTGGGGCAAATGGAATTTACGAGCAAGGGACTCCCCTTCGGGAACGTGGGCGATGATCACGTGGGTCGATTCCAAGGGTGTCAGAAGCTGGTGGATGTTAAAACCACTCAGTTGATTTTCCGTGAAATAATGCGGATTGAACAGCTTGCCGATATCGTGATACAGAGTGGAAACACGGCAAAACAACCCATTGGCAGAAATCGAGCGCGCAGCCGCCTCCGCGAGGTTGCCGACCACAAGGCAATGCTGATAGGTGCCTGGGGCCTCCAGGCTCAAACGCCTCAGCAATTCATTATTGGGGTCCATGTATTCCATGAGGGTCATATCCGTCATGACGTGGAAAAGTGATTCTAAAATCGGAAGAAGTCCAATCACGAGGATCGAGGTCGCAGCCAAAAAGGCAAAACTGCTCGCAAAGTCGATCAGGACGTTTTTGTTCCAGAGCGCATTTTCACTCAAATTAAATGCGATGATCAAGGGGATACAGCACAGCCAGACCTTTCCAAAGACAGAGAACACCTCTTTGCGCTTGTGCATCTCGCGTGCAAATAAAATCGTTGTCCCCGATGCTAAAAAGTTGATGAGAAAAAAAGGCATTTCCATCACGGCGAGAGTCGTTCCAAAAATCAAGATGAGGAAAAGCGAGGTCACAAAGGCGATCCCACTCTCGATTAAAACCGTGATGAGCAAAGTGGCCAAGGGAACAAAGAGGGGGAACCGAGCGAGCTCGATCAGATTTTTTCCTTGATAAATGAGTGCATATTCCGAGGCTTTTGCAAAAAGACAGGTCATAATGATGATAAAGACAAGGAGCGTCATTTTGCGCAGGTCGCGTAAAAGATCGCGATGAAAGATGCGCAAGTAAAAATAGGCTAAAAAAGTCACGCATAAGGCCAGGAAAAAACTGCCGATGATGGAAAGCGGCGACCATAGATTGCGCGATTCCGCAATAGCAATGGCCATTCTAGAGAGCATGGTAATGTGACGCGATGTGATCTTTTCTCCGCGCTTGATGATCTGCGTGCCGGCTTCCACATGAGAATATTTCTGAGGGACATGATTTTGAACGGACTGCTTGACTCCCCTTTCATAGACATAATCCTGAACAAAGTCCCACTGGGTGGATGAAAAGGCGGATTCTACATAAGCGATCGTCTCGGGATGAGGCTGCTCTTTGAACTGCAGCTTTTTCTCCATATTGTCCCAAAAAGATTTAGGAAGCGAGATTCCCGTAAGATGACGGGCGGAGACTTTGATCGCATAGAGATCCTCCGTAGACAGATTGAGTTTTTTCATCCTCTGGAGTGTGCGTTCGTTGGTGAACCGCGCACTCAACAATTGATCCTCAATGGAATCTAGGACCTCATAAATCTCTTCAAAAGTGCTCTGGGGCAGCTCTTCGCGCCATCTCTGCGTATCGATAAGCGTCTTTTCTAAATTGTAACGAAATTCTTGGATCTGCGCTTCTTTGATCGCATAGATCGCGCTGATGTCTTTGACGGCTTCCTGCTTGAGGACCTGAGTGGCTTCCGCATCGGGGAAATCAAAATCGATTTGTGCGATCACATAGCGAGGCGCCAGTGTTCCAATTTCAATGCTCTCCATCGGCTCTTCGCGGAAATGGAAGAAAGCAGTGAGAGTGAGAAGAAAACAGAAAATGAGAATAAGCCGTCTTACAATCTGGCTACCGCCCAACCATCTATGCAGTTTCCAGTCGGAAGAAATACGGTTCCCTTCATTAGAACGGTCTTGCATGCACCACACCATTTTAACCATGTTAGCAGATACAAGAAAATTTCTGAGGATTTTTTCTATGAGATGAATTTAAAATTTTTGCTTACCAACTAATATTCAGAAAAATCGCCGCAGCTTCTTTTTCAAGTTGTTTGTGTATATACTTTTGGCTATAATTAGTTTATACACAACGTGTCTGAAAAATTGGTTTTTGACTGCGTCGGCTTTTTCTCAAAATTCTCATCTTCACTCGCGCCTTGTGCACGCACAATGGTCGCTCGCTCCAGATCAGAATTTTGAGAAGCCTTCTTGTCAAATTCCCAATCTTTCAGACACGTTGTGTATAACTGGGATTTTCAATGACTTATCAAATTATTTCTAGAAAGTATCGCCCGCAGACCTTTGCCAGCATCGTAGGACAAGAATCGATTGTCATCACGTTTAAAAATGCGCTGCGCTCGGGAAAGCTTGCACATGCCTATCTCCTTTGTGGATGTCGAGGGACGGGAAAAACGACGTTTGCCCGTATTTTA
>Ga0070731_10002967_pt1 | contig 15614 bp, 9 predicted proteins | sample Coa_R1_2_FD_66448 | JGI IMG/M metagenome (GOLD analysis project Ga0070731, IMG submission 66448) | Surface soil microbial communities from Centralia Pennsylvania, which are recovering from an underground coalmine fire - Coalmine... | ecosystem: Environmental > Terrestrial > Soil > Unclassified ...
CCTCGTCCTTTGCAACGTACCACCACAGCAAGATCTACGGCCGGGTCGTCCTGTATTTCCCTTATTAGTTTGCTCGTCCACCGAGATGTGATCTGTTCGTCGACCAGCAGTCCCAATCGGATTGGCTTATCGCGCCCTTGCAGTTCACTCGGGTCCGCACCGGAGCTTGGGGGCGCGTCAACAGTGAAAGTTTGTTCAGCCATTGTCGTCAGTCGGTTCAAAGCTCGATCCGTTAGTTGTCCTGGAGGGTTAACGGCTCGCTTACTGCGTGGAGACTTCCTTTCGGGGAGCAGTCACTGAGAGTGAACTCGGAATCATCTCCGGGGTCAGGCTGGCGTAGCGAATCGGTTGATTCGCAAACACTGCTCGTTCCAACTGCTCGCGTAGGCTCGCTGTCGGCTTCCAGATTCCAAGCGAATCCAAAGCCGCGCCATCGACCGGATTACTGCGGACCAAGTAGGCGACCCGTCTGCGGTTTAGAAACAGCGGGAGACGGAAAGTCTTTAGAGCAAGTTCCGCGACCGCGCCCACGGCCAACAACAGGCTTCCTGGAATGTAGAAAATGCGCAGACGCTCGTCACGTTTGCGGACCAAGAGCTGCACACATTCGCCTGTGGTTATTGCGTCGGGATGCGATAGGTTCAAGATTTGTCCCTTCGATTCTTTACTTCGCAAAATTGCGATAAGCGCGTCGCAAGCATCGTCGACATGAACGAGTCTCAATTGCTTTCGCCGTGAGCCCAGCGAGAAAATTTGCCCACCCACCCTGAAGCCGACAGCAGAAATCGGATTCCAGCCGGGCCCGAAAATCAACGACGGTCGCACGATCGTCCACGACGGGTCATTGTCGCGGATATGGGAAATAGCGATTTCTTCCGCCCCTCGCTTGGCCTGCGCGTAAGTACTGCGAAGCTCTGGGTGTGGTTCCAGCGGTGAGTTCTCGCGAATGCATTCGCCATCCTTCATCGCCAGAAAATCGTGGATAGCCATTGAACTGACATAGACGATGCGGTTTATTCCGCTTTCGCGAGCCAAAGCCGCGATGTTTTCTGTGCCAGTTGTGCACGACGAACAAGCGAATTGGCGCGATCCGCGCACACCCGCAGCCAGATGGATGATGGATTCCACTCCTTGCATTGCTCGCCGTAACGGCTCGGGCTCGCGAACATCACCATAGACGATCTCGACATCGCTGTTTTCAAGCCAGCGCGAGTCGCTGAGTGGACGCACATAAGCCCGCACCTGAAAGCCTTCGTCAAGAAGCTTGAGGACAAGCACCTTCCCCACAAAGCCGGTCGCACCGGTCACCAAGACTCTCGGCTTGGACGATGACGTGGTAACCGCGCGCTTCGAATCCTCCAACGCCAGGTGTACTTTTCCGCTGTGCGCGGCAATAAAATCTTCGGCTAGTGCGGTGTGAATAACGAGGCTCTCAGGAATCGGGAGCGGAGCGCCGGATTCAATAGAATCGTAGAAGCGTCGCAAGATTGTTCGCAGCCCTTGATAGGGAACGACGGTCTTCCGCAGGGCTCCCCAGACAGTCCGTATTGTGGCCGAGGTCAACTGCTGTGCCTCATTGAGATTGTGGAAGAGGCGGCGGGCTGAACGTGGCAGGCGAGAATTGGATTGCACCACCAGGCTCATCGTGTCGAAGTTCACTAACAGCGAGCCTTTTTCGCAGTACAACTTCAGCGAGAATGGGGCCTGTGCCATCGCAAACGAAACTGCCACACTGGCGGTAGCGCGCTCTCCCTCAATCGTGATTTCAAGATGATCGGTCAGCCCATGTGGCAGAACCCCATAGCTGCGGGGCAGTACATTGATGCTTCGCGGCGCTCCGATCCAGTTCAGAGTCAGGTATAGAGGGTGAGTGATGTAATTGTGCAATACGCCGCCCGGCAGGTTGAAACTCCAATGCGTGCCAGACCATTCGCGCAGCTCGGGAAGGGCCGCCTCGACCCCCATGAAGCTTTCTACGTGAATCACCGAGCCGAATCTGCAGCTCGCGACCAATTCCGTAATCTTCTCAACGGCGGGATGAAACAGCTGGATGAAATCGGGACACAATCTGACGTTTTTGCGAGCGGCGCGCTCGTATAGATCTTTCACCTCGTTGCTGGACAGGGCGGCGGGCTTCTCGACCAGCACATGAAGACCTGCGTCGAGCCCAGCAGCGGCTTGAGCATAGTGCAGCACTGGGGGTGAAAGAACATGCAAGGCGTCCAGTCCCGTAGATTCGAGCATCTGTTCAAGCGAAGTGAACGTCTTCGGTACACGATAACGTTCTGCCAGCGTCTGAGCGCGCGTTAAATCAGGGTCACTCAGAGCGATGACCTGAATGCCTGCAAGTTCAGACAGAAATCGCAAATGATGCTCCGCAACTCGTCCGCAGCCGACAATTCCTACTCTTATGGAGCTACTTTCCATTTCGCTCCAGAGCCTCTGCATAAACAGAACGTATCAAGTTCGCGACTTGCCGTTCGCTGTAGCCCGCAATTCGTTCTCTTCCGTTCGAGCGGCGCCTCTCCAAGAGAATGGCGGCCAACGCTGTTCCAAACTCTGTTGGGTCGCGATTCACCACTCGGGATGGACTTACATCTTTCAGTCTGTCAGCTACGTCGCCGACGTCGGTCGCCACAACCGGTAAATTGCAGGCCATAGCTTCCTTAACGACATTCGGAGAGCCCTCCGAAACGCTGGCCAATACAAGACAGTCGGCTGCGTTCAGATAACAAGGCATGAGCTCAGGGGAAACATCGCCGTCGAGCACTACCAGCCGGATCGGACCCGTTTTACGTTTGGCGACTTCAACCGCTGCCTTCACTAGCGCCAAACCTTTGGTCCGGGGACGATGTCCCGCATTGAACAGGACGATCGGCACATTTTGTTCCCAGCCCAGGAGCCTGCGCGCGTGCTCCCTGGAATCGAGCTGAAACAGGTCAAGGTTCACACCGCTCGGGATGACTCTGACGTCGCGGAGGTGCCACCAAAGTCGATCACGTAACCGCGAGCTCACGCAAATGATGGCATCTCCCCGCAAAGAAGAAATTTGTGACAACAGCTGTGCGATCCACGAGCGAATGAAACTGACATCGGGATCGCCATTGAGATCAGATCCCCGGAATGTGATCACGAGGGGAACAGGGCTCGAAACGGCACAGAGGAAGGAAGTGACCGTGCCGTAGTGAGCGTGTACCAGATGGGGACGAAAGCGGCGGATCTCACGCTTGAAGCGCCTGTACTCTTTCAGCAGCGCCATGGGTGACGTGCGCGAGCGCAGCGAGAACTGGGAAACGTCCACCCCTGTCTCTCTTAGAGAGGAAACCTGCCGGAAGGCGTACACCACGCCGCTACCGTCAGGAATGACCGCAAGCACACGAATCTTTTCAGTCTGTAACTGGGGCTCGAAGCGTTGGCACTCTACGCTTGTGGTCGCCAAGTTTGCAGCCATCGCTCCAGACTCCAAAGAAAATATACCCGTTGATAAGCTGACTCCCGGCTTATTGTAGCGAGCTGGGAATTTCCGGAAACGAAACCTTCAAGGATCGGTTCTACGTAGCTGTAGCGCACGTAGTCTCGAATCCGTGCGGAAGGTGACCGAAGCAAATCCGCCACTTCCGCCCGCCCTTTGGCTCCGAGCCATGTGTCCATAGGAATGCCAAATCCGTGTTTTTTCTTTCCTGCAATCCGGGGCGGTAGGTGATGACCCGCCAGCGAACGCAGGGCAACCTTGTTTTGCATCCAGGAGAACTTGAGTTCGCGCGGGAGTTCCGCAGCCAGATCCAGTACCTGGTCCCCCAGAAAAGGCACCCGCACCTCGAGCCCGTGTGCTGAACTCATCACGTCAACTTTTCGCAGGTAGTCACCCGGCAGAGCGACTGAAACTGTGCAATCGAGCAACTCAGATCCCCCGGCATGTTCAGGAGCGACGAAACTAGGCCGATACGAACCCAGGTGATCCAAAACCTCGGGAGTCAACATTGCACCTAACTCGGTTACCGAGACTGGGCTCGCCAAGGCAAGCATGCGGGCGCCGCTTCGCAGGCCGGCCGCGCGCAATAACTTTCGCGCCCGCCGTGCTTGCTCCGGAAACAGCCAGCTCATGCTCGCCCAGCCCAAGTCGGCGGGGGGAAACATCCAGCTTGGGCACCTACTCAAGGCGCGTGCCATCTCGGCATGACGGAATCGGGGGTACCCTCCGAACATTTCATCGCCGCCATCGCCAGCGATGATCACCTTGACATGCTTCCGGACTTCTCTGGACAAAAGGTAGCTAGGGATGGCCGATGAATCCCCGAAAGGCTGGTCAAATTGGTCGAGGATCTTCCCCACCATGCTGAAATCTACCGCTCCGTCAGGCAATTCGATCTCGTGATGACTTGTGCCCAGGTGCTCGGCGACGATCCGGGCATCCGGTGATTCATCGTAACTCTTATCGCCAAACCGTACCGTAAACGTTCGGACTTGCTTGTTGAAGCGCTTCGCAATTAGCGACACGAGGAGCGAAGAATCGATGCCGCCGCTGAGAAATGCACCCACTTCGACGTCAGCACAAAGGTGTTCGCCAATTGTTTCAACAAGTACTTCTTCGATATCGGCCAGCTTGGGCGTATGGCCATTGGTCTGGGGACGGCGCTGCCAACTCCAGTACGTTCCGGTCTTGATCCCATCGGCAGTCACCAGCAGCCATGTTCCTGGCTCCAGTTCCTTACAATGTTTGAAGAATGTTGTCGGCAGCAGCGGGTATCCCAAAACGAAGTAATCCGAGACCGCAGAGTAGTCGATTTGCTGCGGCACGTCTGGATTTTTCAAGATTGCCTTCAACTCCGAGCCGAATAGAAAGCCAGCTGGGCCATGGTGGTAGTACAGGGGCTTGATCCCCGTCTTATCCCTGGCCACAAACAGCGCTTTACTGTGCGTGTCGTAAATGGCAAATGCAAACATCCCGCGGAGCCGCTGAAGGCAATCTACTCCCCATTGCCGATATGCATGCAACACGACCTCAGTATCCGAGCTGGTGAGAAAAGCGCAACCCAGTGATTGGAGCTGCTGGCGAAGCAAGCGGAAGTTATAAATCTCTCCATTAAAGGCGATCTCGTGAACGCCGTCCGATGAAGCCATGGGTTGCACGCCCCCGGCGATATCGATAATGGCAAGTCGTGTCGTGGCCAACCCGACGGTCTGAGTCGAGTCAGTCCACATCCCGGTCGCGTCAGGTCCACGATGTTGCAGGGATTCGGCCATGTCCCGCAGCAAAGCGGGAGCATACGAGCTGTTAGCCAAGCCGAAGAAACCACAAATTCCGCACATGATTGTTATTCGAGAAAGCTGCCTTAGGCAGCGATGTTAAGAGGCTCAGGAAGACCAGCCGGACCCTGACGGAGGCCGCGGCTGAGAACATATTCATACTGCCGCGTGATTGCCTGCACTCCGAAGCGACTTTCGAATTGCGGGTCGGGACAGCACTTTCCCGCCTTCACTCCATCGTGGATCGCACTCAAGATCTCGGAAGCGAGGGAATCGGAGCTGCTGTCTTTCGCCACCCGCAGATGTTCCCTACAGCTCGATATTTCAGTTAAGGCGTTGCAGCAGTTAGTCGCCACTACGGCAGTACCCAGCGCTATGGCCTCCAGAACTACGTTCGGGAAGGCCTCAGTCCTGGAGGGCAGGATGACGAGCTCGGCATGCTTGAGGAAGGGATATGGATTGTGTTGAGCTCCAACAAATCTTACGGATGACTCCAGGTTGAGTTCCCGGCAAAGGGTTTGTAATGCCGGCAGTTCCGGTCCTTCTCCCACCAAAGTTGCCACCGCACCTGGAAAGGCCTGGCGAATCCGAGGCATGGCTTTCAAAAGCACGTCGAAGCCTTTCTCGTGCGACAGTCGTCCGGCAGCGACCAGATTCAGACCGCCATCCGGAAACGGATTGGGGGCCCCAACTGCCAAATTTGCGATAGTGGCGATATCTACCGGGTTATAGATCCGTACGACATGCTTCCGCGAAAGGTTAAATTCGCGAATCAGACTCTCCTGCATCTGATCCGATTGACAGATGACCAGGTCCGCTCGCCGGTAGGCGTATTTATAGAAAAGCTCGCGAGAACGGCTCAGTGCAACCTGAGGAGAAGTGATGTCCGCGCCTTGGCGAATGAGCAGGCGGGTATCCGCCGGAAGCAGTGGGCGGGCGCAAACTAAGGCGCTATTCAGATGCGCGGATGTAGAAAGCACTGTTTGCGGTTTAATTTCCCAGCAAATTCTGGCGAGCGACAGACTCGCATGGCGAGCCCGCGTCGCTCCCAGTTCATGAACGTGGACGTGGGGCGGCACTTCCAACCACATTTCAGCGCCCTTCAGTACGGCCAGATGCGGCTCGAACCGCGCTGTATCGATATGATTGAGCACATTCGCCAGCACGCGTTGTGATCCGCCCATGCACATTGCAGGCAGGGCAAACAGGATTGTCACGCGTGACTCAAGCCCAGGACGCATGGGAAGCTCAGGCATTTTGACGTACGAGGCTGGTTGGTCTTAGAAGGGTGTCGGGTTCCGATTCCGAATGACACTGTCGAGTGACCAAAGCCAACAATATGAACACGAGCCAGAAAGATTTGTTCCACTGGATATTGCCGGATAGCGCCGCAACAAGCATGCCCCAGCAAGAGGCTTCCAGTGCAATGGCAGAATACTCAACGCGACGCGATATGGCCGCCCTCACCTCTTTTAACTGCGCCCGAAGCGCCCCGAGGAAAAGAATCAGCCCGATGATGCCGGTTTCCGCACACACCTGCAAGTAGGCATCATGCGCCTCGCGAACATAGCCATGAGAAGGGAAGACGTGAGCATAGCCAGCGACCTTGGCATACGCCACTGGAAAGTTTGCCAGACCCACTCCGATAATCGGATGATCCTTAACGATCTGCGCGCCTGCCAGCCAGATGTCATACCTCCCAGTACCCCGACCGGTTAATGATTCTTCCAGTCGTTGATAAAACAAACTTGGCAGGAAAAGCAGAGGAGCACCAAGAACCAGAGCGAGCATCAAGCGTTTGTTCACGCCTACCCTGAACATACAAAATAGCAAAGCCGCGGCCAATGCTAGAAGCGAGCCACGGGACATGGATAAAAAGATTGAGGACGCGATCACGACCAGTACTGCCATCAGCGCTCCTCTTTTAAGCCGGGATCCTCTGGCTAACAAACCACAAAGTGCGAGTGAGGCGGGAAGGATGAGACTGGCGGCGAGCTCATTAGGGTTCGCTTCCGTACCGTTAATCGCCAGGGATGCCCGACCTTCAAAGGTGATGTTATGGGCAAATTGGAAGATGATGATGGAAGCAGCGACGGTACCCCCCGCAACTGCAAGAAGGAGAACCCGCGAGAGTTCTTGCCTCGTGATTTGGAAGTTCGCAGCGACTATATAGACGCCAAACAAGGCGACCACGCTAGGAAGTCGTTTCATACCAGTGGCAGGGTCGATAGACCAAGTCAGACTGGCCACCGTCCAGAAAATAAACGCAGCCCAGTAGAACTCGGAGCGCGCAGGGGTTCTGAAGCGATGAGTCATAGCGCCGTGGAGCACAAGGGTTGCGCCTGCAAACGCGCCGGTAAACCACGAGATAGTGAAGTCGCTTTTCCCGAGCACAAGAACTTGATCGAAAGGCACGAGAAGCGCAAATATTCCCAGCGACGTTTCGACAGGAAACAGTAAGGCCAAACTGACAACGGCGAGCGCGGCCAGCGCGAGGAAGCTCTGTCCCGCAATTGCAATGCCTACGATGACCGCGGTAGTCACGATGGCAATATTGCTGAGATCAAGCGCAGCCGTACGCCATCGTCCGTATTGTTCAGTGGAAGTCTTCATCAATACAGCTCAGTCAAAAGTTGCGAACGAGTGGGGAGGGCTGCGGAGGTTTGTGAGAAGCAGATTTGTGATCAGCTGGCATAGCTGTAGTAATGGTCTGAATCGATTGCGCCCCCATTTAATACAATTTCTAGAATGGGTGCGGAGTGGATCGCGGAGAGCATTTCCATGCTTCTCGCAATGCCTACGCGTGTGGTCACGCCGTGACGGCCGACAAGAATCAGTCCGTCCATTGCCGGGGAGAGCATACGCGCATCGGCATAGGGCAGCAGCGGGGGCGAGTCAAACACGACAAATTCGAACCGCTGCCGCAAGAAGCTCATCACGTTACGAATGGATTCCTCGCCCATCAGTTCCGCGGGGGGCCGATCAGCGGTCCCGCTTGGGACAATACTCAAGTTCGGGACGTCGGGGGCTGACCTTATAACGTCAGCGATCTCAGCAGCCCCTGACAGCACCGTAGCAAGGCCTGTGCTCGTAGGCAGCCCGAATCTGATCGAAATGCTTCCTTTCCGCAGATCGGCATCCACGAGGCAGGTTGGTCCGCGCCGCGCGAATAAGATGGCCAAATTCGACGCGATCGTGCTCTTTCCTTCTCCCGGAGATCCCGAAACCACCATCAGCGCCTGCGGAGGCTTCCCTCCCTGGGAGAGCGCGACTGTTGTATAGAGACCACTGAAAGCTTCTGCTTCCACTGATCTGGGCTTAGCCAACAGGAGCTGGGACGTCGCACCGTTTTCGTCTCCGTTTTTTCCCACTTTCGAGCGCCGCACAAAAGCCGGGCTGATGAGCGTAGGCGGCATACCATATTCGCTGATTACAGGGAGCACCGAGACGCTCGTGATGCCGGTGGCATTCAGCATGTCTTCTGGAGTGCGAATTTTGGTCTCGAATGCTTCTCGGATGTAAGCGAGCATAACGCCGCCGAACAGGGCCGCGAGGATTCCAATGCAGAGATTGAGAAGAATTCGCGGCCGTGTAGGTTTCTGCAGAACGCGAGCATGGTCAATAATGCGCACATTGCTTGAATTGGAGGCGGCCGCGATACCCGCTTCCTTTACCTTGGTATATAGCGTGTTGTAGAGCTCCGACTCAGTCTGAAATTCTTTTTTTAGAGTGGTGTATTCCGCCATCTGGTTCATTTGCTTGGCGGTCCGTCCTTGCTCTTGCTCCAACATGTGCTCGCGTGACTGTGCCGCGGTATAGCTGGTTTTAGTTTCTTCAAAGATTCGCCGTCTTTGCGAGTCAAGCTCCATTTGTAGTTGGCCGATCTCGCTCCTCAGCTTCTTCACTTTAGGATGATTGTTTCCATACTGAACCTCTGCTTGAGAGAGGTCGGTGCGAGCCTCAGCCAGTTTTTGAACCAAGTTCTGAACCACAGGATTGCTTTCACTTAGCGGCAGTGCTTCTGGATTGCGTTGCGTTGTCGCCGGTAACTGGGCCTCCAGCTGAATGCGATCTGCTCGAGCGGACGCAAGCTGCTGATCCAGGATCGACATCTCGTCACCGAGACTGCTTTTGTTCGTGTCGAGATCCACGATCCCTGTTTTCTTCTGGAACGCAACGAGAGCCTGATTGGACTGATCCATCTTGGAACGGATGTCGTCCAGTTGCTGGGACAGCCAAGCCGAGCTCTGCACGATGGCGTCGTGCAAGGCCTTAGAATTGTCGTAGTTGAACTCGCTTACCAATTCATTGGTGACCTGCGCTGCGGTACGCGGATCATGGGCGGCAAAGCTCACCGATATCAAACGGCTTGAACTATCTCGTTGAACTTTCAGTCGCCGCTTGAATGTGATGAGGGCATCGTTCTCCTGTGGAGACAGAGCTAGGGCTGTTTCGTTGACGTGCGCAGCGCCCGCGAGGGTTTGTCTTGTCTTGGAAGGGCTTGCAAAGTCTGGATCTTGATCGAGGCGCAACTTACGAATCACGCTGACAGCTAATTCGTCGCTCTCCAATTTCTTTGATTGTGTCTCGAGGTATTCGGCGTCGTTGGAGCCGGCTACACCTCTGTCCAGCATGAACGCTTGTGTTCCGGGCGGATCAATCTCCAGGGTCAGCATGGGTTCGTACACGGGCTTGGTAAGTAGAGTTGCGATAACCGTGACGCAGAAAACAGAAATGGCGAACAATGCGGAGGTGCGCCAGTACCTTTGAAGGGTAAGGAGAGGACGTATCCGCTCCTGATTTCGCGTCGCTGGGTTCTGGTATTCCCTCTCGCGAACTGAGCGAGGCAGTCGCGGCGAGATAGCGGCCGCAGACGGCACGTGCGAAGGGTTATTCTGACCATCCAGCCCTAGAAGCTTTATCTGTTCGAAGTATGTGCTCACTTGGTTGTGGACCCCTTACCTTTCAGCCACGTTTCTTTCTCGTCTTGAGGTGCCCTCACCTTCCGAACCAACGCTGATGGCGCCTGCGATTGTCCCTAGCGGCAAACCCTTGCTGCGGCTGTTGAACAGAGCCAGGGACGGGGGAATCGGCTTGAAGATGACTACATAAGCCGTCTTGTAGAGGATCTGCAGATCGGTCCAGAAGGACTGTCTGCGAACGTATTCAAGCTGTAGTTTCACTTTCTGTGGACGAATGAAATCTACGTACGTCTGCTCCGGCTGAGAAGTGAGAGCCAGCAGGGCGCCTTCATCGCTATCCCAAAGCGTGGCCCAGTCGGTAATGCCAGGTCGAACCGTCAAAATTCGCTGCTCGTCTTCGCTCAACAGTGCAACATACTCCGGAACTTCAGGACGAGGTCCTACCAGGCTCATTTCCCCGAGAAGAACGTTAATCAACTGTGGCAGTTCGTCGAGCTTGTCGCGGCGGAGAAGGCGGCCAGTGGCAGTGATGCGAACATCCGTGTCTGCCGTCGCGGATCCCCCCAGTCGCTCGGCTCCTACAATCATGGTTCGGAACTTGAATATTCGGAAGGGCTTCCCAAAACGTCCTGCTCGGATTCCGCGGTAGAAGATGGGTCGGCCGTCAAAAATCAAAATGCCAGTCGCGATCACAAGAATGAGGGGCGCCAATACCGCTAAGGCGATTAACGATAAGACAATATCTGTTGCCCGCTTCAGCATGATCGTAACGGTTTGTTGCTAGGAGAAATCACGGGACCTCAAGCGACATTCTGAGTTGCGGGAATGCAATTCGTCGAAGCTGATGCGTCGGTCGCGCAAATCATTACTTTTCGGACAGCAGAACAGGCATCGGCGATGTCTTTGTCGGTCAGTGTCGGATGCACCAGAAACATCAAGCTCGTCTCCCCGAGTTCGATGGCGTTCGGCAGTCTGCGATAGTGGGAGTCCGCAAATGCCCGCTCGAGGTAGATTTCACTACAGCTGCCAGAGAAGCAAGGTACGCCTTCAGCGCGGATCGCCTCGACGATCCGATCTCGGCTCCAATCAGAGCTAAGTGTGCCAGGGCGGAGGAAAACGTAATACTTGTAATAGGAGTGATAGAAATCCGGACCTGGTTGGGTCACTCGGAGACCGGCAATGGTAGAGAACTCCCGCTCAAACAGGCCGGCAAGGCGGCGCCGCACTTCGACAGACTGTGTCAGTTTTCGAAGCAGGACTCTACCCATGGCTGACTGCATTTCGGTCATCCGCAAATTAGTACCGATCGACTCGTGGACCCATCGATATCCGGACGAATCATGCGGTTGATTCATCAGCGTATGGCTTTTGCCGTGATCTTTAAAGCTCCAGACTTTTTCCCAAAGGCTACGTTCGTTTGTGACTACCATTCCGCCTTCGCCTCCCGTGGACATGATTTTGTCCTGACAGAAGGAAAAAGAAGCGATGTCTCCCAAGCAACCCACGGGTTGTCCTTTGAATTCCGCGCCGTGAGCCTGCGCACAATCTTCGATGACAGCGATGCCGCGCTCGGTGGCGATTGTCCTGATCGCATCCATATCGCATGGCCAGCCCGCTAGGTGTACCGCGATGATTGCTCGGGTTCGGGGTGATAAGGCTTGCCGGATACTTTCCCCGGTAATGTTTTGGGAGTCAAGGTCGACATCCGCAAAAACAGGGGTTGCCCCGCGGAGCATGATGCTGCTCGCAGACGCGATAAAGCTTCGACTGGTAACGATCACTTCATCACCGGTACCGATGCCGAGCGCATAGAGTGCCAACTCCAAGCCGACACTCCCGTTTGCCACCGCGACTGCATACTTGCAATGCGTTAGAGCAGCAAACTCGACTTCAAACTGTCGGCCTTGCTCTCCGGTCCAGTAGTTCACTTTTCCAGAGCGAAGGACCGCTGCTGCCGCATCGATCTCTTCGTCTCCGAATGTGGGCCAGGAAGGATAGGGCGCGGATCGAACCAGCTTGCCGCCATTGACGGCAAGTTCATGAAACGAATCCATAGTTCGGCTATAAATGCTGCCAATCGCAGCGGATGTTGGCTCAATTCGCACTATGCTGCTCCTGCGATTCCCACGATGAGTTCTGCTTGCTTCGAGCGGTAATGCAGTGCCATATCATGACGATCCAGTTCGCAGAGCGCAAGCACCTCTTTGCTAGGAGTGTACTCGGGCACGATTTGCCTCAACTTGGTAATCAGACCGTGGACGTTTTTCGCATCCAGCAGCGCTGAAAGGTCGCGCAGGAACGTGCTTACCTGTTCAAACCCAATCGTATTGCCCTGAAGAACGCGGATCTTGTCGTGATGTGTCCTGTTGATGTTCTCGCCTTCCAGAACAATCTGCTCGAACAATTTCTCCCCCGGGCGAAGTCCTGTAAAGACGATTTTGATATCTCGCTCGATTTCGAGACCCGACAGGCGAATAAGGTTTCGTGCAAGATCGAGAATGCGAACGGGTTCTCCCATGTCTAAGACAAAGATTTCGCTGCCATGGCCCATCGTGGCCGCCTGTAGCACGAGTTGAGCGGCTTCTGGAATGGTCATGAAATATCTGGTCGCCTCGGGATGTGTAACGGTAACCGGACCACCTTCCCTGATCTGCCGCTCAAAAATTGGAAGGACGCTTCCATTGCTGCCCATCACATTTCCGAACCGAACCGCCATGAACTTTGTGTGTTGCTGCGACAGGCCCAGGACGATCAGTTCCGCTACGCGCTTCGTGACACCCATTATGTTGGTCGGATTTACGGCCTTGTCTGAGGAAATCAGAATGAAGTCCTCGGCCTGATATTGCTTGGCTATCATCGCCAGGTTGTATGTGCCAAAAATATTATTGGAAACGGCCTGGAAACAGCTTCTTTCCATTAGCGGGACGTGTTTATACGCGGCCGCGTGAAACACTGAGTGTGGCCGATGCAGCGCGAAAACCTCGCGCAACAGCGTTACGTCAAGAATGTCCCCAACCACTGGAACGTGCTCGATATGCGGAAATCTCAAAATGAGCTGATTCCAAATGGCAAACACGTCGTTCTCAGAGCGTTCGAACAGTACGAGCTTTTTGGGGCCAAAAGTCGCAATCTGACGTGCCAGCTCTGACCCGATCGATCCGCCCGCTCCCGAAATCAGCAGGACTCTGCCAGATATCTTATTGCGGATCGCGTCCGTTTCCAGCTTGACAGGTTCCCGGCCAAGCAAATCCTCGACCCGAACGCTGCGCACCTTGCTGATTGGGCTAGTTTCATGTTTGCCGTTGATGCGTTCGTCGATCGGAGGCAGGATTCTCAGATCCACGCTTGATTCGCGACACGCATCCATCACCTTCTGGACTTGTTTTCCCTCTGAAGAGTTAGCGATAAGCACGCAAGCAATTTCGTAACGATCAATGAGTCGTGGTAGGTCCTCCGTGCTGCCCAAGACTTTTATGCCGCCGATCTTGATACCGTTCTTCCGGCTATCGTCATCCACGAACCCAACTGGCTTGTAGTTGGGTTCCGGATTGTGCATCAGCTCCCGGACGACTATGGCCCCGACCTCGTTTGCGCCTACGATCAGCGTCCTCTTTCCGATATTTATGCTGGCAGCAGCCTCTGTATATGCCCGGACCGCGAATCGCGCCCCGCCCATGATCAGAATGGTGAAGGCAAAATCCAGAACAATGATGGTAGGGAATGGATATTTCGCTGGAAGGAAGTAAAGCGAAATGCAATACATGCAAAACGAACTGATCAGCGCCACCCGCGTCAGATCTAACAAATCGGACAAGCCGGCGTATCGCCACCACCCGCGCAGGAGTCCAAATGGATACGAAAGCGCCAACTTGATGCCTATCACCAAGGGCAGAGTTTGGGTGAACAGTCTCCAGTCAGGCCCGGCGATGTGAAAGTTAAAGTGCAGGCCAAAGGCGCAAAAGTAGGCAAGCACGGTGAGACAGCTCTGTGAAAATATGATCAGCGCCTTTCGATAAATAACGGCGCTGTGGATCAGGATGGCATTCATAGTGGACCTTCCGCCGCAGTCGCCTACCTAAGAACTTCGTACAACAAGGCGGCTGTGTAGGCTAGCTTTAGGGCTGGTGGCGAAATGAGCGAGAAGCACAGTACCTGGTCTTTGCTGAAGAGTGCCCAGAAAAGCAAGGCGCGCGGCGACCTTTTTTGGGCGGTAAGACTTCGAGTGAGTACGTTTTCCGCTCTAATGTCGTTGCGCACCCTTCTCTGACCAAGCGAGACGATCCGGGGAGGTGGACAAAACATCCTGCGTGGTATGGGAATTCCACCGATATTGCTTCGGACGTGCGCCGATGCAGGCCCGAACCAATTCCGGTTCATCCCAGGGGACATCGTGGTAAGCCGACTGCAAAAAGCTGCTTTGTGGATTTCTTAACCATTCGTGTGGAAATAATGCGATCGCGTCGTTCTCAGTTAACTTGGGAGCCGATTGCATGATCTCCCCCGAGAGAGCCGCGTATAGCGCGGCCGGAAGATCGCGTCCGGGCCCAAGCGTTAAGTGTCCTACTTGAGTTGCTCGGGGATTCATCTCGATCAGGTATGCGTTTCCAGTACCTGCTTCCAAAATAAAATCGAAGCCATGCACTCCGGAAAGATTGAGAGAACGGGCGATCTTCTCGGTGGCGCCTGCCACTTCAGCATTCTCAATCAAACGTAACACCGTCGCGTGGCCGGCTGCGGCTGCCTTGCTGAGCACCTCAAAATGCAGGCTGGCCAGGACTGCACCTTTCCAGCAAACAATTGCGCTGGTGGCATCGTGGCCGGCTACAAACGCTTGTGCGTTGACCACCGATCGGCGGCGAAGCAGCCACGGCCACAATAAAGCGTAATCTCGGTCTATAACGGTCCGTTTTACGACCCGGGCGAGTGGTGGAGGAGCGGCCAACGCCAGGAAGGCGAGTTTCGCCTCTTTGATCCCGTGCGCCACTTTTACTCCCAATCCGCCAGAGGTACCGTCTGCCTTTAGCACAATCGGAAAGCCCATTCGACCGGCGCACGTTTCGAGGTCCGCGGGATGGTGAATGACCGTGGTGGCCGGAACGCGAACACCCTCCGCCGCGGCCATTTCCATAAACGCGGTTCTCGCGTACGCCGTCGGCAAACATTCAGGAGAGCCGAACGAATGCTCAATCAGAGCACAAATCGACTCGCCCGCCTTTCCGCGTTTCCGACTCTTCTGATAGAGCGCGTAAAGCTGCTGCGTGGCTAGATCATCGCAAGGAAGAATGAAATCGGGTTCTGTTGCGGCGACTGCATTCTCCAGCGTCTTGAGAGGTGCGAACCCGTTATAGACGTAGACGTGTTGTGCCGCGCGAGTTTTAGCGAGCGGGTGAGCCGAGGGACAAACAGCGTTCACCGTGCAGCCCGCCTTGGTCAAGGCCGTTGCCA
>Ga0070731_10002968_pt1 | contig 15612 bp, 7 predicted proteins | sample Coa_R1_2_FD_66448 | JGI IMG/M metagenome (GOLD analysis project Ga0070731, IMG submission 66448) | Surface soil microbial communities from Centralia Pennsylvania, which are recovering from an underground coalmine fire - Coalmine... | ecosystem: Environmental > Terrestrial > Soil > Unclassified ...
GGTGCCGCGGTGTCGGGCACGTATGCTTCCGGAACATAGACGGCAAGCTTGCGCGTATAGGGGGCAGGGTGGCTGGTGGTGACGATGAGTGTGGTGGGGTCATTGGGATCCGGTGTGCCGAAGGTGTCCGGTTCGCGCGCGATGCCGGGGTAGATTTTGCTGTCCGCGGAACTCATGGTGAAGTGATACAAGGTACCGTGCGTCAGGTTGGTTTGCGGCGACATTCCCGGTGCGGGCGGGTGAGTGGGGCCGATGATAAAATTGCCATCGGCGTCGGCGGGCGGGACGGTACCGTCGGGCAATTCCTTCGCCTCAACGTAACCGGGAGTATGCGGATCGCGAGCGGGAGGCGTGGGGCGGGCGGGTCGCGCGGTTGCGGGATTTGTGGTCTGGCCGAGCGCTACGGTGGCTGTGAGAAATGCGCTTAACAGGCAGCAGAGCAGGGGGAGGTGGCCGGTGGTTCTGGAGGCGTTCATTTTGTGGGTTGTATTCCATGATGGTCGCGTTGTCGAGGAAGTTACAATTTATGGAGAAACTGCTTCAACGCGGGAAGAAGAGGTTCCGGCTCCTGGAAAAGCAAAAACGCGAGGCACGTTTATGCCTCGCGTTTTGTGTAATGTGATTGATTAAAAATTCGTTGTGTTCGTCTGGCTCATTGCCGGTAGGGTGGGTCCCAAATGACGTCTGGCAGAAGCGGTTCGCTTTCGCCACCAGTGCTTTTAGCGCTTTGGATGTAGGCGGTTTTGAAATACGCAGAGTGGCCGTCGAGAAAATTTATCACTCCACCTTTTGTATGACGTGACGCGAAGCTATTTTGGCGATTGGCAGGATTGACCGAGTTGAATTGAGGCGAAGCATTGACAACTTCGGTAACCGGATCGAAGACACAATCAAACATGAACACGGTCAACGGGGGATGGGGAATTTGGCTCATTTTTGGCATTTGTGGATACTTCAACACGGTGGTTCCGGCTGGGATGGTGGGGTCCATTTTTAAATCAATATTCATGTCGTAACTGAAAAAGCCGTCGGCACCGCCACCACTTAGAATATTCTGCGCGGTTGCCACCGTCATTTCAGCGGACGGGCATGCCCAGATTCTACTGGCAATGGCGTAGGGAGAGGGAGCGGTAAAATTGAATGGAGGGAACTTGTTGAGCGGATTGCCGCCGGGTTGGCCGGCGTAATAGCTCAGTGGCCGTTCATTTACGTAACCCGGCAAGAGATTAAACCAGGCATTCGGATCCGTGGGTGTTCCGTCATTACCACTGCCAGGATAAATCTTTGTACTGCTCATGCCATCGCGCGGCAAACCATCGTTGTTATCGCCTGCATACATTTGAATTGCCAGTCCCCATTGTTTCAGGTTTGAAATGCAATTGGCCCGCTTGGCCTTTTCTTTTGCGCTGGCAAGGGCCGGCAACAACATTGCCGCCAAAATGGCAATGATGGCGATGACGACGAGCAATTCAATGAGGGTGAAGGCTTTTCTCCAGATTCGCCAGCGATGGGTTTTCATTGCGGGATAAACCACCGCTCCGGCGTTTGCCGGAGCGGTTGGTTGAGATGTATGTAGCGGCTGATACATTACGGACTTGAGATCTGATAAAAGCTAGCTGGCAGGTTCGTATTCACTTTATCGGTAAATGAACCCGCATTACCAGAAAACGTCAAGTTACTAGCGATCGGCACATAGGGGCCGGCGGCATTGCTCGACCAGAGGACACTGTAACCCACGAACGGCAGGGTGTTCCAATTGAGGACCGGCTGACCAATGCCGGAGATGCTGATGGCGTTGGTCGGCGTGGGTGCCGCCGTGATGATTTGGGAGTAGTCGTCGGCATCCAGTTCGAAACCGGCACTTCGATCAGTAGCGGTGGTACTGGCGAAGTAACCCATCGGCCCAGTGATGGTCCAGGCGAATGGCGGTACGGGTTGTCCAATGATATTAACGTTGGCCGCGTTCAGGAAGAAGGTAAAGGTATTACCCGCTGTGTTCGTCAACGTATATGAACCACTCGCGAATATAGCACCGGGCGTGAAACCCTGGAAATAGCAATTCGTGAGGGTAACACGGGCGCTCTGGTATCTGCGAATCACGTTGGAAACGCTGATGAACCCGCCGGAGCCGTTGGTGAAGGTGAAGGGCAGCACGACGGGTGTCGGCAAAACATTGGTATGGCCGACAACGGTTACGCTTTGAGACGGGTCCGTGGAAGTCAGGTTGAATTGGAGGAGGCTGTTAAACTGGCTAATCGGGCCGGTGACATTGACGATATCACCCTGGCGAGGTTGGGCGGAAGCACCACCGGAAACGAATACCGCGATACCCGCGCCGGAGCTATCCTGGATGTAGTACTCGGCATTGGGTGGAGCAGTGAACGGGCCGCCGTTGACGTCGCCGCTGGCATTAGTGACTTCAAGCGTATAAACGACCGCGTTGGTGACGGTGTAATAGAGGCTGGTATTGGTGGGCAGGAAGAAAGTGGGATCCACAAAACCGCGCAAGGTGAAGATGTTTACCGTTTGCGGCTGCACGACGCTCAATGTGTTGGACACGGTGTTCGTAAAGCCGAACGCGTTGGTGATAAGGCAGCTGTATTTGCCGGTAGTGCCGTTGTTTGTTTGGACGTTGTCAATGACCAGATTGGGCGTGTTGGTAGTGGTCGGATCTGCATTGAGCGGCGGGCCACCGTTGAAGGACCATGAGTAAAAGAGCGTCGGTGTGCCGACTGCGGTAACGGAAATGGTCACGTTTTTGCCGGGGAAAACCGCCTGGTTGGTCGGTTCGACGGTAATGACGGGAGGTCCGTTCGTTACGAGCATCAGCACGGTCGAACTGGAGGCAATCGCGCCGGTGAGGTTATTGCTGACGGTTACACTGTAGTTGCCCGTGTCGGTGAGCACTGGTGAGGAGAACGGCAGGACGTTTGAGTTGCCGCTCGGGTTGGGGAAATCCAATCCGTCTTTGTACCAAAGATAGGAGAAGCCGGCCAGGCCCTGCCCATTGGCTACAACTGATATCTGCCCGGGAACCGCGACGAAATTGGTCATGGGGACGAGATCGTATGCAATGGAAGGAGGAACGGAGTTGCTGGCAAGGACGTTCGTCGAGGCTTCATCGAAGGTCGTGGCGACAACGACATTGCTGATCCCGCAGTACCAATTTCCGAACGTGGATGCCTGGCGGAAGCTCAGATTGGTTGTGATGCCCGGAGATGTGACGGTGTCGCTGCTGATGACGCTAATGTCACTGGAAGAAATCGGGTTAATCCAAAGGGTTGTGGCAAACAAGAGGACAGGATCCCATTGGACCACGACCTGATAGTTCTGATTCATGGCCAGGTCGTTCGGGAAAATGGCGCTGACAGAGTTCGCAGAACCGGCGACTCCGAGCCGGAACGTATTAGGGAGGCAGAGGTTTGTCCCAACGAGCGCGAATACTTTACCGAGAAATGACGTGCCGACGTTTTGGACGTGAGCGAAATAAGTTCCGGGGGCGTTGGGGAGGTTCGTGCAGTTAAGGATGAAGCTGTAATAAATCGGAATCGCGCTGCCGGTATAGGCGGCCGGGAAGTTGCGATGGACGTCATCCTGCCGTGACACGGGCGAACCGCCGGTGGCAGCGTTTTGGAGTACGTGATTGGTGACGAAAGCATCGTTGCCAGAGCCGCTGTGCCGAATCCAGTTCGTCACCATGACGCCCCCGACTGCCTGGGTGCTGGTGACTATAATGTTGCCGTTGGTGTAGTTGAACAATTCCTGCCAGATCACGTCGGCGCGCACCGTCAGCGAGGCAATGATTGAAAAGAGGGTTAGTAAGGTTAGTTTTTTCATGAGGCTTTTTCCGATTGATGTTTATGGGGTGCTTCCGAAGGTGGGGTAACTTCCGAAATTCGTGTAATTGCGGCAAAAACGGTTGATCATACGTAACTTCAAATGGTTTGGTTCAAACCAATTCGGTTTGGACTTTAGGTCTCCGAGAAACAAATGCAAGCGGGTACGCCGCGAAGTTATTCACAGATTTCACAGGATTGCAACATGTTCGGAACAAACTATTACGTAGTTAGTGTCACTGTTTTCGCTTTGCAGGGTTTGGCGGTCCGCTGGCGAACCTATACCCCAATCTTATTCGCGGGTTGGGCTTAAATACAACAGTATTCGAGGGCTGCCGGCAGGGTTTGTTCCATGGCTGTGACCTTGTCAGAATTGGCTGTTCGCGACGGGCGGATCGAATATTGAGGCCACTGCATGTCTGGCTCTTGACGAAAAAACGCGAGGCATCTGGGAACCTCGCGTTTCTGCCGCGTGAGTGATTCCTGCTTTGTCCGGGAGGCCTACTCTGCGCCGCGGTACGGCGCGTCCCAGATTATGTCGTAGTTCAGAGGTTCGCCTTGCCCCCCTGAGGACCGTGGGTTTTGAACGTAGTCGGTCTTGAAATAGTAGACATGGCCGTCCAGGAAGTTGATGACGCCGCCTTTGTCGTGGCGTGAGGCGAAGCTGTTCTGCCGGTCGGCTGGGTTGACTGAGTTGTATTCGGGGGAGCCGTTGACGACTTCGCTGACGGGATCAAAAACCTGGTCGAACATGAAGACCGTCGCCGAAGGTTGTTTGAAATTGGTTAGTTTGGACGTTCTCGGATAATTAAGGTACGTCCCGCCGGTCTGGTCTGTGGGGTCCCTTTTCAAGTCGATGTTCATGGCGTAGCTAAAAAAGCCCGCCTGTCCTGGCGAACTCATTCCATCCGCGGGTTTCAGGATATTGGCAATGGTAGAGGGCGCCATGTAGGCCGAAGGACATTCCCACATGGGGCCTTTGCCACCCGGAAAGGGCATGTCGTCCACCGCTTTGGTATTCCCGTTGATTCCACGGCCGCCGGTCATGCCGTCGTAATAGTTTGCCAACGTTTTCTCACTCACGTACGGCGGCAGAAGATTGAACCACGCCAAGGGGTCATCCGGAGTCCCTCCTGGTCCGGGTGGATTACACCAGGCGTAAGTGCCGCGCCCGTCTTCGCCATATCCGTCCGTCGGCGTACCGCTATTGTTATCCGAACCGTACATTTGAAGTGCCAATCCCCACTGCCTCAGATTGGAGAGGCAGTTCGTGCGCTTGGCCTTTTCTTTTGCCTTGGACAAGGCGGGCAGCAACATGGCGGCAAGGATCGCGATGATGGCGATGACGACGAGGAGCTCGATGAGGGTAAATGCACCCCGATTGGGACGGGGCGCATTTACGTTTAGTTTTTTTGATAGCATGTGCCAATTATGGGCTGCTGATCAGGTAAAACTTCGCCGACGTCAAATTGGTGTCGGTGAGTATACCATTGGTTGGATAGTATGCCAAACCCTGGAGGGCCGGTGTCCAAGGTCCATTGAGATTAGTTGCGGTATTAGCGGTGTAGGTCGAACCAGGCTGAACGGGTCCCCAGTTAAGTGTGGGAACACGATTGCTTGCTGTTATCGTCGTCGAGAAGGAAGGCGGCAGGTTGGTGACAAGGTCAGCGAGCCTGAAAGGGACCACCTCATTGACGACGTGCCCGCCTGAATTGAAGCCCTCAAGGATTCCAGTGAACTGATAACAAAATGTCGGAATCGTCGCCAGGTCAAATTCATTAGTGGTCGTCCCAATATTATTGCCAGGCACAAAGAGTTCCAGGGTGTTGGTGTGATCGGGAGCATGGTACGGGCCGCCAGCGGTGAAGAATAAAATAGTGGAAGTGTTCGACTGAAAGATGCCGCCGACACCGGAACGCGATCCGCCGGAGCCAAAGGGGCCACCGGTTGCGGAGCCATAAAGGTATACGTTGGTAAAGGTGACTTCCGAATCACTGAGGTTCAGGGCATTGGTGCCCAGAGTGTTGATCGCCAGATCGTTGAAGTTGGCATTCTCAATCGGCGGACGGATGGCTGCCGACGGACCACTATTGGTGGTGATGGAAGCCAGCGAAGTGGGATCAATTTCCAACGCTGAACTGAACACCGCGATCGGACCACTTATGGTCAAAGGTGTACCGATCGGCGGCGTGTTGGTATTGCCATGGCCGCTCAAGAAGATGCGGATTCCAAAACCAGCGGCGTCCTGGATCCAGTATTCACTGAAGGTCGAACCTTGCCCGTGAAACACCGAAACAGTGCCACTCACGATTACGTTATTGCTGTTAATTGTGAATGAGGAGTTGGCGGCGAGCTGGTTGGATGAAGCATTCAGCAGGTTGTGCAGTTGTTGAAGCGTGGCAATCAACGGAGGAATCTCGGTGAGGCTGTTGGTGGGACCGACGGTGATGGTTCCACCGCCGACCGTGTTGGAAGCGGTTACAAAATAATTTCCAACAAAGCTGAAATCGGCCAGATTCAGGTTCAAGGCCGGGCCGGTTTGACCAAACAGCGGGCTATAGGTGTTCGGTGTGTTGGTTGGCGCGAAAAACCATTGATAAGTCAAGGGGCCGGTGCCGAAGGCGAGGTTGGTGAATCCGGTCTGGGTGAAGAGATTATTGGTGAGGTTGACGGGCGCGTTGGTAAAGAACGGCGCGGTAGGAGTGGTGATGACCGAATTCGTGGCAAAAGCACTCGTGGCATTGTTTCCGTAGGTGTCAGTCACTATCGCATAATAATAGTCCGTGGCCGAAAGATTATTTAGCGTCAAGGTATTGCTGGTTGAGCCAATGATATTCACACCATCATCGGTCAAAATACCTGTGCTGGAATACCATTGATAGGTTGCGTCGACTGCGGAAGCGACGGCATAGAAAACGGTACTGTTACCCGAATAATTCGTCTGCGATTGCGGGTTAATGCCAAACACGGGAAGATTCGTGGTATTAACCGCGTCGAAGTTGGTTGCAACGATGACATTGCTGATCCCCGCGGAGATAAAGGGGCTGAATCCGATCTGCGAAATATTGATGTCAAGCTGGCCCGCACTCAGGGCAGTGTCAGTTCCAAAAACGTAACCGTTCCCGGGGTCGGAGCCCCCGCCGGCCGCGTCGACAACGTTCTGAAAATCCTGTTCGGAAGGATTGATCCATAGGGTTGCGCCGACGAAAGTCAGGTCGTCCTGGTTGGTGTCAAACAGAACCACGACGGTATAGTTTACGCCGGGGGCCAGATCCATGGGAAAATTGATTGGAGGCTCCTGAGCTGTGAAAGAAGTGGTAAAATTGGCGATTCCCAAGCGATAGGTTCCGGGCACAGTCGTGTTGCGTGTGTCGATGAAAACATGGCAGCAGTCATTGGTGTCATTAATATTCTGGAACTGGCAGAAATAACCGCCGTTGGTGCTGGTCGGCAACGCGCTGACGTTGACCTGGAAACTGGCGAAGTTAAACTCGGTAGGGTTGACCCAGCCATTGGTCGGTGCCGCTACGGCGTCGTTAGTCGTGGTATCGACTAAAAGCAGGGTGTTATTTGTTACGAAGGTATTGTAACCCGGAGTTCTTGGAGAATAGGAGTACCACTGGCCCTGGCCTACGATAGGTCCGTTAGTATAGGGGTAATTGGTTGAATCCTGGAAGAGCACCTGACTCGGAGCGGATAGCGCTGCCAGGACCAAGAAAGAAAGGAGCGTTGATATCTTTTTGGTTATTGGGTTCATGGGTTTAGTTGTTTTCAGGTTGAAGAAATCAGGCACCGTTTCTGAACGTGGAAACGCCCGCAGAATCGCCGCGCGCGTGTGCCGGCGGAAACGTGGAAGTCAGTTGGTAAATTTGTTTCCATAACAGTCCCTGACCTGAGGATTATGTCACACGCGAAGCGAACGTGTGTTACATCGGCGAAACGGTCTGTAAACGATATCATGTGAAGGCGAGTGAGAATTGTAACAACTATTTCACAAGAGTACCCTCGCGCCTTGCCGGGCCGCGAAATCCCCGGGCAATGCGCCCACTCTCTGTTTATGATTTGGGTTCTGATCACAACACAGTTCCAAGCCCGCAAGCATGGCTTGTTCCATTGCAGCGAGTGGCCGGGTTGAAGCGGGGAATTCGCGAAAAGCTGCCGTTCCGCGGTGCGAAAACTTATCTTTGGATATTCAAGGATGTTTTCGGCAGTGAAGTTTTTTGGCCGCGTTGCTTAAATCAGTTGTTTGCGACAAGGAGCCGAGCGGAATAGAAGTCAGCGACGGTCGTAGACCGCCGCCATGGCGCGAACGCACACAACGCACACAACGCATTACAATCGGGTGTAGTCGTGGTAGTGGTTGGGCGATGAAAACTCGATATAGAGTTTGTCGAATGCGGATTGCGGATTGCGGAATTGGCCGGGGAGCGGCGCGCATCCCGACAAGTCGGCTCTGCCTTGCAGCGAAGGGACTGTACGAAAGTTACGATAATTCCACTAATCTCACTTCGGTTTTTGACAGGATGAACAAGATTTACAGGATGCGATCGCAGGAATTCACGAAAGTTACGATAGTGGACTCTCTCGCTCCCGCTCGCTCGGCCCTCGCGGGCCTTCACCTTCGGTCGAATGGAGTTCCCGCTCTTGCCGAGTGTTTCCCATGGTTGGGATGTCGCTATCGCGACGTGCAAACCTTTCGCCACTTCCCAAGCGGACTCCGGGTGGTTTCAATCCCGTTACTGGGCCTGAATCACGCGATAGAAGCGTGTGACGTTGGCTGCGGGCAGGCTGGCGGTGGCGGGTGGGCCGCTGTCAATCCATTGCATGTGCTGGCCGGTGCCGGTAATAGCCGGGAAGGCGGTGTTCCAGTTCACCATGTCGCTGCTGTATTGCACGTAGTAGGTGGCCCCATTGATGGAGGCAAATTCAATCAGGAACGTTCCGTCCGCCAGCATCTTTGCCGGCAGCATGGGCACGGTGACGCCAGTGGGATTACCCGCGGCGTTGGGTGCGGGCACCAGTTCGACGGTCAGCGTCGGGGAGAACTGAAAACCATAGGGGTCATAGAACATAATGATGTTGGTCCAGGACGTGCCGGGCTGGATGGCTGCCGGGGATTGGATATAGGGCAAGCCGTTGGTGGTGCCAGAGGCGTTGACGACCTTGATGGTGCTGTTGGTAATGTTGTGGACGTAAACCCGCACGGATTCCGCGCGAGAGCCCGTTGGATTGTAGACCACGTTGCTCAACCATTGATAACCATCCTGGAGATTGAGTGTCATGTGGCCGATTACCGTGGTGGTGGGCGGCTGCGGCGACACGACCTGTACCGTCACGGGCGAGGACTGAGCTGTGGCGCCGAAATTGTCGGTGGCTTGCGCAACAAAAGTGTAAGTGCCGGGCGGCAGATTGCTCGCGATGGTCAGATAGGGAGTATTATTGGTCTGGCCGAGGAAATTGAAATTCGTTCCGTCGGTGGACAGGAGGAATTCCACGTTAGTCACCGTGCCATACGGATCACTCGCGCAGGCCATGACGTTGAAGGTGGCCGGGGCAATGAACACTTGCCCGTTGGTGGGATACTTGATGCTCACCACGGGTTGATCGATGTTCAACATGAACCCGACAGTGGCCGGGTTGCCGCATTGGCCGGAGACCGAGACGCTGTACTGCCCGGCGTCGGTCAGTTGAAGATTGTTCAAGGTCAAGGTGCTGTTGGTCTGGTTCGTGAGCGAGTCGGCGCCGTGGAACCATTGGTAGCTGAAGGGGCCGGTGCCTGAAGCAACCGCCGTGAAGGTGACGCTCGCGCCGATGATATTGGTCACGTCAGGCAGCGGCGCGACAGACACGTCCGGATTGATCAGGAGGACGGCGCTGTTGGTTATTTGCGAGCCGTCGCTGCTTACAACCACGCTGTAAATGCCCGCATCGGCGCCGGTGACGTTGGTGAGGGTCAGAACGCTGTTGGTCTGGTCGGGCAGAAGTGTTGAGCCATGGAACCATTGATAAAGCAAGTCAGGGCCGACGGCGTTGATGCTGAAATAGGCGGTGCCACCGGCGCAGGCGAAGGAGTTGGTGGGCGGCATTATCACTTGCGGGGCGGTTTGGAGATTCACTGAAAGGCTGTAGGACGCCGCTTTTGTTCCGCCTATCTGCACGACTTCGCTCAAGGCATACGGGCGGCACAAAGAAAGGCTGCCGATTGCGGTGCTGCTGTATTGGTTGCCACCATCGGGAAGCATGTCGCCGGAAGTGGTGAGCAGGGAGGTCAGGGCGCCGAGCGTGTTATTGGTATCGGTGTAGGTGTTGAACGTCAGCACGTCTCCGGTGCCGCCGAAAGCGTGGCCGATGAATTGGGCGATGGCGTTGTTGTTGCCGGCGATGGGGCTGAAATTATTGTCAGAGAGCGTGATGGTTAACGGATTGGTTGAACCGAGAGACGTGGCGACGATATCGAGCTCCATGTTCGGACTGATGGCCGAGCCGAGTGCAGGTTTGCTTTGTCCGGTGGTGATGACGACCGACCATGAGCCGGAGAAGCTTTCGTTGACGTAATTGCCCGAACCGTTGGTGAGCGTGATGGCTCCGGAGCTGTTGACGCCGTCCGAAACGATAAGGATCGGATCCGCGTCCGCGCGCAAATGGACCAGAAATGGTGTGAGTACAAGGAGAAGCAGGCGCCAGGAGATTCGAGACTTAAAGCTCATAACGATCAGTTTTGAACTGGGTTAAACCGCGAAAAGTAAAGCAGATGCAGCGGTGGTGAGCAATCGGGCAGATTCGCGGTTTTCGACCCGGGGGATGTCCCTAAGTTATCCGTACGTGAATTGTTGGAAAAGTTATTCACATGGACAGCGGATGTCCATGTGACCTGGCTAAGGTGAAAAGCAAAAAGGCTGAATTTATGACACGAAACGGAAAAATAGCGCGATTGCCGCGGTTAATTCGCGATGAGTTAAATCGCCGCCTGGAGAATGGCGAGCAGGGTGTGCAATTGGTCAACTGGCTGAATGGGTTGCCGGAGGCGAGAGATGTGCTCCGACGTGATTTCGACGGGCGACCAGTCAACGAGGTGAATCTTACCGATTGGAAGAACGGAGGGTTCCTGGATTGGCAAGCCCATCAGGAAGCATTGGCGCTGATAGAGGAATTGAAATCCAATAGCGAGGAGTTCAATGGGGTGCTGTCGGGGCAACTCGCTGAGTCTCTGACAACGGCCGTTGTGGCGCAGTATGCAGCGGCGGTGTATCGCTGCGGTGCCGATAGCGCAGAAAAGCCGAGCGGCCGGGTGCGGCGATTGGGTAAGTCGCCGAGGGACCTGGACCGGTTGCGGCGGCGGGAGCAGGCGCAGGAGCGGATTGATATTCAGCGCGAAAGGCTCGAACTGGAGCGATCAAAGATGAAACATCAGTCGAAGGAGTCTGAAACCGAGCCGGAGCTTTCGCACGAGGAAAGGGCTTAAATGGTGAAACAGATGCTGAGAGAGGCATGACGCGCTTTCTCTCTAAAAATGCCGGGCGGGTTAAGCCAAATTAAGGTGAATTAAGGTGCTTTTTTTCAGGGAGACCCGGGGAATCCCCGGGAAGCATCGAGGGAAAGGAATTCACGAAAACCCATGTTGAACAGGGCCTTGTCGGACCCGGCAACCGGCATCATGCAAATTTTTTCGGTTTCTGATTGACCAGAATGGGCAATCTATGTCGAGATGATAGGCCGCTAGTTGTTTTACGGGTCTCTGTGCGCCGAAAGGCTGCATCAGAGAAACCGCTGCCGGCATACCGCGCGCGGATTTGCTTATAATCAGAATGGCAAAGGCTCTAGTCAGAAATAAAAACGGCTCGCGTTCAGGAAGCACGAAATACGATGCGCACCAGAAGGTCCTTTCCCAGACTTATGGCGCGCTGGCGGATCTTCGGCGAGAACTTTCCGATTCCAAATCGGCTGTTGCTGAACGCGAAGAACTGCTGAACAGTTTTTCCACTTGCGTCGATTCGCAACGGGCATGGCTGCTGCTCGAAGATTATTTCGAGAAGCTCTCGCTGTCGCGGCGCGATTTCCCGGCCACGGATTGGTGGCCGCGGCTGCTTGCCGCTCAGGGAAAAGGCCGGTTGGAAGAACTGGCGTTCCTGTTTTTGCGTGCGCGCCGCTCGCCGCCGACGGAATTGTCCGCGCATGCGAATCTGAACCGTTTTGCGCAAGTCGAGGAAGCGGAGCAGGAACAGAAGCTCATCCGCGAACTCGAGCACTGGCTTTTTCCGCCCAAACCGGTGCATCTCGATTCGCCGCGCGCGACGCTGCGGGTCATTTGCCAGCCGCAGCCGGATACGGAGCATCCGTCGCGTTTTCGGCTTGCCGTGCAATTTCACCTGATGCGCCCGCGCACAGGGGAGAAAGTGCGCTCGCTCCGGGACATGATTGAACTCACCACCCGCGCCGCGCACGAACAGGAGCTTTTTCCACCGCACGATTGGGAGTTCATCCAGTGGCTGGCCGAGACGCATCATAACCGGCAGGACGGTGACGAGACGTTGTTGCTTTCGAACACGGAATTGATGCACTGGCTCGCGCGCTGGGGCCATACGATGCGCCTGGAATCCTCGCGCGACCAGAAAGCCTTGCAGTTTCACGGACAAGTGGCCGAACTGGCGCCGCACCTGGAAAATGGCGAGGGACGGGACCTGTCTTTCACGCATCGGTTGAAGCTGCCGGATGGCAAGGTGCACCCGCTGCCAGACGTGCAATTTTTTTCAAGCCAGCCGCCGCTCGCGCTTGCGGGAAGTAGTTTTTATCTGCTGCGCAACGCTCCGCCGCCGTCCGTGCTGGAATTGTGGAAGGACAAACCGGCGGTGCCCGTGCGCAAGCTCAGCCATCGCCTGCTCACGCACCTGCGCCGCACACAGGCGAACCATGGTGTGGATTGGGAAGAGCTTTGCGTCGCGCACGCGGCCAAGCCGCAATTCATTTTCGAACTGCTCGACGAGACCGTGCGTTTGCGTCTGCTCGCCAAAAGCCAGCGCGACGAGAGCGCGTGGTTTTGGAACGGGCACGATTGGTTGTCCAACGAGCCTCGCAAGCGTGCGGGCGACAAACCGGAAATTCTGGACGATCCGCGCCTGGAGCCGGCCACACAATGGTTGCGGCAATTGGATTGGTTCACCCCGGAGCCGGGATTGTGGGTTGGCGATGCGAACGAAAACTTTCTCGGCTTGCTTGCCCACGCGTGGGCCAGCCGTCCGCCGGAAGTTGAGTGTCTCGGCAACCCGGCGTTTCACCGGCTGTTCCTGCAACCGCGCCAGCTTAAGCCGCGGTTGATTGTAAAGGGCAGCGGGATTGATTGGCTTTCAGTTTCGGCCGAATGGGAGCAGGAAGGACTCAAGCTTACCGCCGCCGATCTGCAACGGCTCGCGGCGGCGACGAGCCGTTATGTCAAACTGCCTGATTCCGGATGGGTCGAGTTGGACACCGATGCTGTTCAATCCGCGCACGAGGCGATGGCGGATATTGGCGTGGATGGGTTGGTGCCGGTCGCCCAGCGCATCGGCCTCGAGCAGGCGGCGCATCTCGATGAGGAAAGCCTGAAGCGCTTTGCGGATTCACCGCACGCGAAGACGTTGCGCGAGAACCTCAAGAATTTCAAAGGCATTCCTTCGACGGGCATCCCGACGACCGTGCAAGCCGGGTTGCGTCCGTATCAGAAGGATGGTTTCGATTTCCTCTGCCATCTCACGCAAATCCGGCTCGGCGGCATCCTGGCCGACGACATGGGCCTCGGCAAAACGCTGCAGACGCTGACGTGGCTCGCGTGGCTGCAGGATCAGAATAAAAAGAATCACAAGCCGTCACTGGTGATTTGCCCGGCATCCGTGTTGCACAACTGGCGACGCGAGGCCGAGCGGTTTACGCCGCACCTGAAAGTGCTCGTGCTCGAAAGCGGCGCGGCGCGGCATGGATTGCGCAAAAAGATTCCGCAGCACGACATCATTGTGACCAATTACGCGCTGTTGCGGCGGGACCTGGAGGAGTTGCAGAAGTTCCCGTTCCGCTCAGTGATTCTCGACGAGGCGCAGTTCATCAAAAACCCCGGCGCGCAAGTCACGCAATCGGTGAAGCAACTCAAGTCCGAGCATCGCCTCGCGCTCACCGGCACGCCGCTGGAAAACCGGCTGCTGGATTTGTGGAGCATCGTGGATTTCGTGCAGCCCAGTTACCTGGGAACGCAGGAGCATTTTCTGGAAACGTATGAGCCGCGCGGAGTGGAGAACGCGGAATCGGCGCAACGCATTGCTCGCCGGCGGCTGTCGGCGAAGTTGCGCCCGCTATTGTTGCGCCGTTTGAAGAAGCATGTTGCGAAAGACTTGCCGGACCGTATCGAGCAGCGTCGCGATTGCGAATTGGGCGAAGAGCAACGCAAACTTTACCTCGCCGAACTGCGCCGCAGCCGCGACCAGGTCATGCAGGTGGTCGCCACACAGGGCATCAACAAGAGCAAGATGCACGTGCTGGCCGCGCTCACGCGATTGCGCCAGATTTGTTGCCACCCCAAACTTGTCGGCAACGATTCCGCTTCGGGCAAGACCGAGACGTTGTTCGAGTTGCTCGACTCGCTGGTCGCTGAAGGACAAAAGGTCCTGGTGTTCAGCCAGTTTGTGCAGATGCTCGAATTGCTGGAGAAGGAATGTCGTGCGCACAACATCAACACGCACATTCTCACCGGCCAGACGAAGGACCGCCAGCAGGTTGTTAGCGCGTTCCAGAGCGATCCGAATGCGGCGGTATTCCTGCTGAGCCTGCGCGCGGCAGGCACTGGATTGAACCTGACCAATGCCAGCTACGTAGTGCTTTATGATCCTTGGTGGAATCCAGCGGTTGAAGCGCAGGCCATCGATCGCTCGCATCGCATTGGGCAGACACAGACGGTGAACGCGTATCGGTTGATTTCACCGGGAACGGTTGAAGAGAAAATCTGGGAATTGCAGCAGAGCAAGGCCCAGACGATTTCCGACGTGCTCGGCGAAGAAGGCTTCGCGCGCAGCTTGTCGAAGACGGATCTGGAGTATTTGTTTTCGGAAGATTGAAGCAGGTGGAGTAGAGCGCGGAATAAATTCCGCGCTCCGTACTAATCGTCATCGACCGATTTCACTGCCCACGCCGGATACGGCACCTGCGAGCCTTTGGCTGCACGCCAAATGATTTGGTTGAGCACGTCTTCCGGGCATTGGTCAGGAATCTCGAGAGGCAGCCGTGCCGATACATACGCATCCTTGCGCAAGAGTGGGTCCGAGATTCTCTTCGGTGAAGAATTCATTTGATCGAGCGGCACTTCGTTCGCCACGGAATCGTACGGCGTGAAATCGGGTGTGCTCGTGAAGCAATCGAACATGGGCGTGGCAGTTGCGTCCATCTGATTCATTGGCGGGAGTCCGAGCATAAGTTCAATCGTGCGCAGCAGGCTGGTGTGATTGTATTGCGTGCTGACCACAGTGTGGCGCTTCGTGTAAGGGCTCACAACGTAGGCGGTGGTGCGATAGCCGCTCACATGGTCCCAGCCGTTCTGCGGATCGTCTTCGACTGCAAAAATGCACGTGTTTGACCAGAACGCGCTGTGGCTGACGGCCTCGATGATTTTCCCGAGCGCGAGGTCGTTGTCTGCCACCTGCGCGGACGGTGTCGGTGAATTCTGCTTCGCGCCGCTGGTGTGGTCGTTTGGCAACCAAATCAGCGTCAGGTTTGGAAAGTTTCCGGTTGCTTCGCGCCGTTTCAGGTCTGCGATGAATAT
>Ga0070731_10002969_pt1 | contig 15607 bp, 11 predicted proteins | sample Coa_R1_2_FD_66448 | JGI IMG/M metagenome (GOLD analysis project Ga0070731, IMG submission 66448) | Surface soil microbial communities from Centralia Pennsylvania, which are recovering from an underground coalmine fire - Coalmine... | ecosystem: Environmental > Terrestrial > Soil > Unclassified ...
GTGGCCACTTCGGTGTGGAGGCGGTGAGGCTACCGATCGTCGCGGAGGCGTTCCCCGCTGCCGATCACCCAAACGTCCAAATGGCGCTCGACGCGTACCTCGCCGCGCCGGGTCGCTCGGCAACGGTTGCCGGTATCACCGCCGTGCACGAACACCTCGGTGTGTCGCTCTCGCACCTGGTAGCCGAGGGCGGCGGCCTGTTCGGCGGGCAGCCACCCGACGAGGGGCCCGTCGAATACGTCAACATCGGCCTCGAGGACGGCCGAGTCCTAGCTTGCGTTCAGCGCGGCGTGTTCTTCATCGACGACGGGAACGAGCGACTCGTCGCGCTCGTGTCGGGACCGTCCAAGATGATGTGGCGAAGCGAGATCCGGGTCGAGGTGATGGCAAAGGACCGGGTCCGAGCCGAGCGTCTCTTGAGCGAGCTGCGTTCGATCGCGCGCAGCCGCAGTGTCTACCGAGGGCACGTCGTATCGCTCGAGCAGGACGAGATGCGCGCGCTCCACGTCAAGTTCCATCGCCTCGCGGAGATAGCCCGCAATGGCATCGTACTGCCTCATGGACTCCTCGATCGCATCGAGCGCAGCACGCTGCGGTTCGCCGCGCAACGTGAACGCCTCAAACGAGCGGGGCGCCACATGAAACGCGGCATCCTCTTCCATGGCCCGCCCGGGACCGGCAAGACGCTCACCGCGATGTACCTCGCCGGACAGATGCGCGATCGAACCGTGCTTCTGCTTACTGGTCGCGCACTCGGGCTCATCGAGCCCTCGTGCGCCATGGCACGTACACTCGAGCCATCGATGCTCATCGTCGAGGACGTCGATCTCATCGCCGAGGAGCGGGACCGGCAGACCCCGGGATGCACCGCGCTGCTCTTCGAGCTCCTCAATCAAATGGACGGCTTGGCGGACGACGCGGACGTCCTCTTCGTGCTCACTACGAACCGGCCGGATGCGCTGGAGCCGGCGCTGGCCTCACGCCCCGGGCGCGTGGACGAGGCCATCGAGTTTCCGCTGCCTGATGCGGAGGGGCGACGCCGTCTTTTCGAGCTATATGGTGAGGGGCTCACGATGCAGCTCGCGAAGCTCGATGGGTTCATACATCGTACCGAGCACGCGAGCCCCGCATTCATCCGCGAGCTGCTCCGCAAGGCAGCGCTGTTCGCTGCCGAGGATGGGGATCCCCTCGTTGTCCGCGACCGGCACGTGGACGATGCTCTCCACGATCTCGTCGTACACGGCGGCGAGTTGACGATGAGCCTGCTCGGGGCGCGCCAGGGACGCCCCGCCGCCGGTCGCGACGCACCAACCTAAACCGGGCGACGCCGAAGCGGAGTCTCGCGGGCGGTGCGCCCCTCACGCGCCGCGCGGCAAGCCGAGCACCTGCATGGCGATGATTCCCCGCATGATCTCCGACGTCCCCGACGCGATGCTCGCCGCCGGCGCTCCGAGAAATCCCTTCTGCAACCACTGTTCCGGGCGCGCATGCGCGGCGCCCGTCCCCGGCCGCGGCGTCTCGTAGAGCAGCGCTTCGGGGCCGAGGATGTCCATGCCGATCGCGGGCATCGACTGCGTGATCTCCGTCCAGTGCAGCTTGATGATCGAGGCCTCGGCGCCCGGGGCGCCGATGCGGAGGAGCTTGTCGAGCGTTCGTTGGCAGGTGATGCGGAAGATCTCGGTGCCGAGATGGAGCTGCGCGAGCCGCTGGCGCAGGATGCGATTCTTCCCCGCGCCGCGCTCGCGCGCGAACGCGAGCAGCTGGTCGCGCGCCTGCTTGAGGCCGATCTGCATGCCGACGACGTACAGGATGCCGCGCTCGTTCTGCAGCGCCGCGACTGCGATCTGCCAGCCGCCGTGCAATTCGCCGAGCAGATTCGCGCGCGGGACGCGCACGCCGTCGAAGAACATCTCGTTGAACTCGGCCTCGCCCGTCATCTGGCGCAGCGGCCGGACGGTGATCCCCGGGCTCTTCATGTCGACGAGAAGACACGAGACGCCCTTCGCGCGCCGCGTCTCCGGATCGGTCCGCGCGAGCAGCATGCACCAGTCGGCGTGGTGCCCGAGCGTCGTCCACACCTTCTGTCCGGTGACGACGAAGTCGTCGCCGTCGAGCACCGCCTGCGTGCGAAGCGACGCCAGGTCGGAGCCGGCGCCCGGCTCGGAGAAGCCGAAGCACCACAGGTCGTCCGCGCGCAGGATGCGGGGCGCGAAGCGCCGCTTCTGCTCCTCGCTGCCGTAGGCGAGGATCGGCGGGCCGGCGATCCCGATGCCGAGGTTGCCGATCACCTCGGGCGCGCGCGCGCGGGCCATCTCCTCGACGTAGACGATCTGCTCAGCGATACCGGCGCCGCGGCCGCCGTACTCCTCCGGCCACGTGATGCCGACCCAGCGCGACTCGGCGAGCGTCCGTTGCCACGCGCGCAGCCGGCGCACGCGCTCGTCTTCGGGCAGCGTCGCCGCGTGCTCGGGCCGGAGATCGTCCGGGACGTTGCGTTCGAGCCACGCGCGCAGCTCGGCGCGGAACGCTTCGAGGTCCGTCGTTGCCATGCGCTCCGATAGCCCGCGCGCAGCGCCGAGTCCACGCCTTGCGAGCCCGACGACGCCGGGATAGCTGGGACGCCCCGTGGCCGCGTCTCCTCCGCTACTCACGACGACCGACGAGCTCGAGCGACTTGCCGCCGAGCTGCGCGCGGCGGGCCGGTTCGCGCTCGACACCGAGTTCGTGTGGGAACGGACGTACCGCCCCGCGCTCGGGCTCGTGCAGATCGCGACCGCCGCCGGGGTGACGCTCGTCGACGCCGTCGCGTTGCGCGATCTTTCCCCGCTCTTCCCCGTCCTGCGCGATCCGGCCGTGACGGTCGTGGTCCACGGCGGCGGGCAGGACCTCGACATCTTCGCGTGGCTCATGGGCGCACCGGTGCGCGGCGTCGTCGACACGCAGCTGGTCGCCGCCTTCCTCGGCTACGGATTACAGGTGGGACTCACCGTGCTGCTCGAGCGCGTGCTCCGGGTGCGCATCAAGAAGGACCAGACGTACTCCGACTGGACGCGCCGGCCGCTCCGTGCGGAGCAGCTGCTGTACGCGCGCGAGGACGTCGCGCACCTCCTCGCGCTCGACGACCGGCTGCGCGGCGAGCTCGAGCGCCGCGGGCGCACGGCGTGGGCGGAGGAGGAGCTGCGCGCGCTCGAGGACGCGGAGCGCTTCGCCGAGGTGCCGGACGCGGAGCGCTACCGCGGGGTCAAGGGATGGCAGCGTCTCGCCGGACGCGAGCTCGCCGTGCTGCGCGAGCTCGCCGCGTGGCGCGAGCGCGCCGCCGCACGGGCGGACATCCGTCCGAACTTCGTCGCCAACGACGTCGTGCTGACGACCCTTGCCGGCCGCCCGGTGGAAACCGTCGAGGAGCTCCGTCTCGTCCGCGGGCTGAGCGCCGGCACCGTCGATCGCCACGGCAAGGCGATCATCGCGGCCATCCGGGCCGGCCTCTCGGCGCCGCGCGAGCGCTGGCCCGAGTCGCCGCCGCGGCTCCGGCGCAAGGGTCCGCCGCCCGGGTTGGGAGCGCTCCTCCGCGCCGCCGTCCAGGCGGTCGCGGAGCGCGAGGACATCGCGCCCGAGATCATCGCGAGCGGACGCGAGATCGATGCGCTCGCGAGCCATACCGGTGACGCGCCGACCGAGGAGTCGCTCGCGGTGACGCGCGGCTGGCGGCGTGCGCTCGTCGGCGAGACGCTGGTCGCGATTGCGCGCGGCGAGCTCGCGATGCGCTTCGATCCGACGCGACGCGCCGTGGTCGGCGACCGCGTCAGCGCGCCGCCGTCGCCTTCACGATGACGGTCTTCCCGGCCGCGACCCGGTCCGCGCGCGGCCGGAAGAAGCCGAGCCACGAGATCCAGTACTTCCGGTCGTAGACCGGCCCCATGCGGGCCGCGACGTTCGGGTCGCGGACGAGCTCGGCGCGCGTTTCGATGGGCGGCCCGTCGGGCGAGCCGACCCACACGAGGAGCGGGCTCCCGCGCGCGATTCGTCGCGCCTTGTGGCTCGCGGGCCCGGTCGTGAACCAGATCGCGTCGCCGTCGAACATGAACCAGACCGGGACCGCCTTGCTCGGCGTCCCGTTGGCGCGGCGGGTGGCGACCCAGATCTGCTTCGCGTCGCGCAGCGCCTCGACCGTCGCGGGCGGGAACGGCATGGCGCAGCGCATAGCACAATTTTCAGTTGACCCCCGCGCGGCGGGGAGAGTACCGACGCGCGAATGCGTGGCCGGTGGATGATGATGGCGATCCTCGTGCTCGCGACCGCGGGCGGGGCGGCGGCACGCGCGACGGCGCTTCTCGACAGCGACGGGGACGGGATCCCCGACGAGTGGGAGCGCCACGGCGTCACGATCGACGGCGGTGCGGGGCCGCGGTTTATCGACCTCCCCGCGATGGGCGCCGATCCGATGCGGCCTGACATCTTCCTGCAGATCGACTGGATGGCGGACGCCGAGCACGACCAGCGTCCGAGTCCCGAGGCGATCGCGCTCGTGGTCGAGGCGTTCGCGAACGCGCCCTACGAGAGCCCGACGGGCTCGGTCGGCATCGCGCTGCACGTCGACGCCGGCGCCGACAGCGTGCTCGCGCCGGGCGTCTCCTGGGGGAGCCTGAGCCGCGCGCGCGTCCTGCCGTGGCAGAAGAACCTCGGCACGACGGCGACGGGCTCGTACGAGTGGACCGCGTTCGACGCGATCCGCAATGCGTCCGGCGGCTTCGCCGAGACCGGGCGCGGACCGGTCTTCCACTACGCGATCTTCGGCTACTACCACGACATCGACGACCCGCACGGCTCCGGCGCGAGCGGCAACTCGCGCGGCATCGGCGGGACCGACGTCGTCGTGACGCTCGGTAACTTCACGGATGGCGTCGGCACGCCGCGCGAGCAGGCGGGGACCCTGCTGCACGAGCTCGGCCACAACCTCGGGCTCCGGCACGGCGGCTGCGACGACTCGAACCAGAAGCCCGGCTACGCGAGCGTCATGAACTACGCCTACCAGATGGAGGGCGTCACGCGCGGCGGGCGGCGCGGCGTGATCGACTTCTCGCGCGGGCTCGAGCCCGTCTTGGACGAGGTCCTCAATGCTGGGCCGCCCGTGCTGCTGACCGGCGCGCGTCCCGACGACGAGACGCGCGCCTGCGTCGCGCGCGCTCCGAGCCGCGCCGGCCTCGCCGTCCGCCAGACCGTCGCGCCCGAGCCGACGACGCGCTCGGCCGACGGCGACGGCTGCGCGAACGGCGAGGCCGTGAACGACTGGGCCCTCATCCGCCTCGACCTCGGCGGGATCGGCCGACTCCCGACGCGTACCCGCCGGCGTTAGTCCCCGCTTGATTCTGCGGGCGCGCCATGGTGACGTCCGCACCGCGTACGGGCGCAATTGTAACCTTGGCTGCCGCGGCGACAATTCCGAACGAGGATTGGCGATGAGAGGTCGCGTCGCGTTCCCGGTGCTGCTTGTCATGCTCCTCGTCGCGGCGCCGGCGCACGCGGTCTTCCACCTCGCGGTCATCGACGGAGTCATGAGCGGCGCGAGCGGGGACCCGACGGTCCAGTACGTCGAGGTCCGGATGCTCGCGCCACTCCAGACCGACGTCTGTCATTCCCGCCTCACCGTCTTCCGCTGTAAGGCCGACGGTGGGGGGTCGCGGGTGCTGATCGACAATCTCGGCGGCGCGGACGCAGCGAACCCTTGCTTACCGAACGACGGCGCCGACGTGCGCTGGATCATGGCGAGCCCGAGCGCCGTGACGTTTCTCACCGACTCCGGCATCAACCCCGATTTCACCTGGGACAGCAGCGTGACGGGCGGGATTCCGACGTCGTGCGGCATGGTGTGCTGGGGCGCGCCCGGCACGTTGACGCCGCCGCCGAACCCGCCCAACTGGGATGCGACGAACCCGCTCAACTACGTCGATTGCGTCGCGTACGGCGCCTACGATGGGACCGCCGAGCCGCTCGGCAATCCGCCGGCGAGCGCCACGCCGGGGAGCGGGACGCTCGCGCTCACCCGGACCGACAGCGCGATGTTCTCGAACCAGTTCGACCTCGCGTGCCCGGCCCCGACGAATAACGACGGCGCGATGGGGACCTTCGCCCCGTGCTCGGTGACGACCACCACCACGTCGCCCGGTGCGACGACGACCACTGCGCGAGGCCATGGTACGACGACGACGACTCGTCGTGGTGCGACGACCACCACGACGACGCCGGTACCACCGTCCAGCAAGAACAAGTGCTCGCCGAAGGAGCTCCAGGCCGCTGCGAAGAAAGTCTCGACCGAGGTCCGGTGCCAGGCGAAGGCCGCCGTGAAGGGCAGCCGCGCGAAGCTGCCGGCCTGCGTCGCGAAGGCGGACGCGACGTTCGCCGCTGCATACGCGCGCGCGATCGCGTCGGGTGGTTGCCGGACGGCGGTGACGGCGGCGACGGTCGAGAGCGCCGTCGACGGCTTCGTCGCCGACCTCGGGGCGACGCTCACGGGCGGCTCGACCGCCGCGAGCAAGTGCACGTCCAGGCAGCTCGCGGCGGCGGGAGCGAAGGCGTCGGCGATGCTGCGCTGCCATGCCAAGGCGGTGGCGAAGGGCAGCAGCGCGAAGCTCGCCGGGTGCGTCGCGTCCGCGGCGGCGCGCTTCGCGAAGGCCTACGGCAAGGCGAGCGGGGCGGGGGGTTGCCTCGAGGCGGTCGGCGCCGCCACGGTCGAGGATGCCGTCGACGCGTTCGTAGCGGCCACGCGCGCCACCATCGCACCGTAACTCCGGCCGCCGCGACGACAATGTACGGTTGACGCCGGTGGTGCGCCTTGCGGATCCTCGTCCGCGATCGAGGGAGGCTGCGAAATGTCACGAATCGCCAGGGTCGTCCCGTTGCTCGCCGCGCTCTGTGCGACGCCGGCGCACGCGGTCTTCCACATCTCCGTCATCGACGAAGTAATGAGCGGCGCGGGCGGGGACCCGACCGTTCAGTACGTCGAGATCCGGATGCTCGCGGGACTCCAGAATCAGGTCTGTCACTCCCGCCTCACCGTCTTCCGCTGCCAGGCCGACGGTGGGGGATCACAGGTGCTGATCGACAACCTCGGTGGCGCGAGCGCCGTGAATCCCTGCATCCCGAACCAGGGCGCCGACGTGCGCTGGATCATGGCGAGCCCGAGCGCCACGACGTTTCTCACCAAATCCGGCGTCACGCCCGATTTCACGTGGGACAGCAGCGTGACGGGCGGCATCCCGACGTCGTGCGGCATGGTCTGCTGGGGCGCTCCCGGCACGTTGTCGCCGCCGCCGAACCCGCCGACCTGGGACGCGACGGACCCGTTCCAATACGTCGACTGCGTCGCGTACGGCAATTACGACGGGACCGGCGAACCGGCCGGCAACGCGCCGGCGACCGCCACCCCGGGCAGCGGGACGTTCTCGCTCACCCGGACCGACAGCGCGATGTTCTCGAACGCGTTCGATCTCGCGTGCCCCACGCCCACGAACAACGCCGGCGTGATGGGAAGCTTCGGCGCCTGCTCGCCCCCGACCAGCACGACGACGACGACGGCGACCACGAGCACGACTACGACCACGGCGGCTCCCGGGAAGAGCAAGTGCACCTCGAAGGAGCTCTCGGCGGCGGGGACGAAGGCGTTCGCGAAGGCCAAGTGTCACGCGAAGGCAGTCGGCAAGGGGCAGATGACGGACCCGACGTGTCTCATGATGGCCGAGACGAAGTTCTCCACGGCGTACGGGAAGGCCGTGACCGCCGGCGACTGCCGCACGACGACCGATGCCGGGACGATCGAGGGCAAGGTCGAGGGCGTCATCACCGGCCTCGACACGACACTCGACAACGGCATGACGACGGCGAGCAAGTGTACGTCGAAGGAGTGGACGGCGGCCGGGAAGAAGGCGTTCGCGAAGCTCAAGTGCCACGCGAAGGCGGTCGGCAAGGGACAACCGACCGACTCGACGTGTCTCATGACGGCCGGGACGAAGTTCTCCGCCGCGTACGCCAAGGCGATCGACGCCGGCTCGTGCCTCACGAGCGCCGACGCCGGTACGGTCGAGGGCCAGGTCGACGGCTTCGTCGACGACGTGAAGGCGACGCTCGCGCCGTAGCGCTCACATTCGCTCCGCCGCTGTAGCCATGCTCGTCCTCGCGCTCGCCGCCGCGTGCGGGCGCGAGGAGACGGCCACATCCGTCACCCCCCGGCCGGGCATCCACGATCACACGCCGCACCACGGCGGCGTGGTGACGATGGTCGGCATGCAGCATCTCGAGGCGGTCGCGACCGACGGGCGCTTCCGCGTGTACCTGAGCGACGTCTGGCGCCGCCCGCTGCCGCTCGACGGCGTGTCGGGCTCCGTCACGCTCGATTCCGCGGGCCGCGGGTCGGTGCTCTCGCTCGCGCCGCACGGCGACGCGCTCGAGGCGGCGCTGCCGCCCGACGCGCCGCCCGAGCTGCGCGCGCACGTCCAGATCGCCCGCGCCGACCAGGTCCTCGAGGCGAACTACGTCCTGCCGCTCGGCGGCGGTGCGCTCGGCGCCGCCGGCGTTCCACCGGAGGGGTGCGTCGCGCCGGCGCGCGCGTCCGACCCGGGCGTTCGGCGACCGCGCTGCACGATCGCGTTCGGGAAGCCGGTGACGTTCGTCGCCGCGACGCCGGGCGGCGATACGGCGCTCGTCGCAATCGCCGGGGCGGGCATCTCGGCGTGGACGATGCCCGGCACGCGCTTCGCGCGCGGCTTCGAGCCGGCGCCGGCGATCGCGGCGCCCGCGGACGCCGCACCGCACGCCGACGTCGTGAACGCGCTCGCGCTCTCGCCGACCGGCGAGGAGACGGCGGTCGCGATCGAGAACCGGCTTCTCGTTCACACGACGGCGTCCGGCCGCCTCGCGCGCGAGCTGCCCTCGTTCCGCGGCGCGATCCGGAGCGTCGCCTGGGCGCGCGATCGGCTCCTCGTCAGCCTCTTCTACGACCGCGCCGCTCATCTCCTGGCGGCGTCCGACGGTCGGGAGCTGCGCCGGCTCGAGGTCGAGCGCGAGGGCGCCGGGGTGGCGCTGTCACCGGACGCGAAGCTCGCGGCGGTCGGGAGCGAGCTCGGCGCGATCGCGGTCTCAGGGATCGCTTCCGACGCGCCACCGAGGCTCCTCGTCGATTCGGCGCGCGCCGCCGTCGCGCTCGCTTTCACGGGCGATCGGCTCGTGTCCGCGAGCGCGGACGGCGTCGTCCGGATGTGGGATCCGCGGACCGGCGCGCTCGCGGCGCGCGGCGATGCGGCGGTCGGCCTCACGCGCCTCGCCGTCGCGCCGGGCGGCCGCGTCGTCGCGAGCGCGGGCCTCGATCACACGATCCGCCTGCACGACGTCGCGACCGGCGCGTTGCGCGAGGCGCTCCCGTGGCATCGCGCCGCCGTGTGGGGGCTCGCGTGGTGCGGTGCGACGCTCGTCAGCGGCGACGGCGATGGCGAGGTCGCCGTCTGGGATCTCGGCGATCGGCTCGACTAGCCCGTTACGCGGCGTCCGCCGCGCCCGGCGCGTCCGCGTCCGTGGTCGCGTGCAGCGGCAGCGTGATCACGAAGGACGTGCCGCGGCCGACCTCGCTCGACACGTCCACCGTCCCGCCGAGCGCGTCGATCAGACGGCGGACGAGATGGAGCCCGAGCCCGACGCCGCCGCCGCCGGCGCCCGGTACCTGGTGGAACATGTCGAAGATGCGCGGCAGCGCGTCCGCCGGGATGCCGCACCCGGTGTCGCGCACGCCGATCGCGACGTCGCCGCCCGGCGTGAGCGTCGCGCGCAGCCGCACCTCGCCGCGCGCGGTGAACTTGAACGCGTTGTGCAGCAGGTTGCGGATGCAGGTCTTCAGCTTGCCGGCATCGGTCTGCACCACCGGGAGCCCGGGCTCGACCTCGACGCGGAAGACGACGTCCGTCCGGCGCCAGTTGTCGGGCAGCTGCTGGCAGATCTCGTCGAGCAGCCGGTCGAGGGCCACGGGCGCGCGGTCGACCGGGAGCCGCCCGGCTTCGAGCCGGTTCAGATCGAGGAGCGCCGTGATCATCTCGAGGAGCGCGAGCGACTGCCGGCGGGTCCGATGCAGCGCCTCGCGCTGCTCGATGGTGATCGGCCCGAGCCCCTCGTCGAGCAGCATCTCGAGGTAGCCGAGCATCACGTTGAGGGGCGAGCGCAGCTCGTGCGACACCGCGCCAGCGAACTCCGATTTCATCGCGCCGGCGAGTCGAACCTCCTCGAGCAGGCGCGCGTTCCGCAGCACGATGGTCGCGTGCTGTCCGATCCCGGTCAGGAAATCGATCGCGCGGTCGCGCTCGGCGTCGGAGAGCGTCGCGAAGCCGGCGGCGAGGAAGCCGCTCAAGACGCCCTCGTGGTACAGGCCGGCCAGGATCACCGTCGTCACGCGCCGGTCGCTCGCGAAGAGCCCGGGCGTGTGCTCGGCGTGGTCGCCGTCGAGGACGACGATCGGCTGCTCGGCCAGGCGCTCGATCGGCGGCCAGCCGCGCATCGGGAACTCGAGCCGACCGAGGCCGATGCCGGAGCCGTCAGTGTCGGTGACCGCCATCACGCGGAAGGTCGCGCGCGCCGCGTCGACCAGGAACGTCGCGCTCCAGTCGGCGCCCGCCTGCAGCCGCGCGATCGCGTTCACGCGTGCGAGGAGATCGGGTGCTTCGAGCGTCTCGCCCAGCGTGCGGGCGACGTCGAGGAGCGCGCCGGCGGTACGCGCCTGGCTGGCGAGTCGGCGGCGGCTCTCGCGCAGTCGCTGCGCGAGGGCGGAGAGGACGTCGTTCTTTCGCGCCAGGTGCGTGCCATAGAAGAACCCCTGCTGCGCGACCAGGAAGAAGAGGAACGGCGGACACAGCGACTCGAAGCTGCCCAGCGTCGCGAGCGAGAAGCCACGCTCGGCGACGAGGAGCATCTCGTGGCTGAGGCCGGCGCATGCCGCGATGACGAGCCCGCTCCGGACCGAGATGAGACTCGCCGGCACGACCACGAGCGCGTAGATCGGCCGGAAGAGGAGCGCCTCCTGGCCGCCGACGGAGAAGCCGATGCCGAGCGTGATGCCCGCGAGGTCGGCGAGGCTCTGGAGATAGAAGAACGTCCACGGCGCGTCGGCGAGGGTGCGCGAGCGGAGGCCGACGAGCGAGACGGCGAAGAGGCCGAGGCACACCGCGGCGACGCGTTCGGTCGCGATGCTCCCGATTCCGAGCGCCCGCAGGAGCAGCGTGAAGACGAGAACCGCACCGCCGGCCCGGAAGCGGGTTAAGCAGAGCCAGCGGTTGAACCGGACCAGATCGCGCAGATCGGACCGGTTCGGCTGGCGGCGCTTCGCCGGCGGGTCCATCGGGTGCACTCAGCAGCGACTGTGCCATCGGTCGTGCGCCTTGCCGGCGGGCTCGGCGAGGCGGAGAGCGTCGAAAAGATGCCGCGGGCGACCGCTCTCGGTCGCCCGCGCTCCCCGCGTTTGCTATGGTGCCCGCCGTGACCACTCCGAAAAGGCGCTCCACCCGGCGCGGCAGCCGGGGTGGCCGCGCGCGCCCGACGCCTGCCGCCGTTCCCGCCGAACCGTCGTCCGAGACCGCGCTCGACACGTTCCTCGAGCCGACCGCGCCCGTCGCTCCGCCGCCGGATCTGCCGCGCACGGCGTCGCCCGAGCGCGACTACGCCGCGCGCGTACCGCCGCCCGCGCCCGAACGACCGCGGCCGACGATCCGGCGCGCGATCTTCTTCGACGTCGAGAACTCGAGCCGCTCCGACCACGTCGCGCGCGTGCTCGCGCACCTCGGCATCGACCGGATGACGCGCGCGACCGACCTCGTCGCGGTCGGCAACTGGCGGGTGATCAATCACGAGACCGCGCGCATGCTGGCCGAGCGCGGCGCGCATCTGGTGCACAGTGCGCCGTCCGTCGGCGTGCGCGACTGGAGCGATCTCCGCATCGCCGTCACCGCGGGCGTGTGGCTCGCCGCCGCCCGTCCCGGCGACGTCGTCGAGATCATCTCCGACGACCAGGCGTTCGATGCGGTCGGCGACGTCGCGACCAGCCTCGGAGTCGAGTTCCGTCGTTTGTCCTACCGCGGTCTCGCCGGCGTCGTGGGAGAGATCCCGGACGAGCCGCCGGCGAAGGACCCGAACGCGCGCCGGCGCCGCCGGAGCGGACGGGGCGGTCGCGGGCGGCGACGCGAGCAGCGCGCGCCGGCCCCGGTCGCCGCCGCGAGCACGAACGGCGGCGGGCCCGAGGCCGAGCCGCACACGGCGCCGCACGAAGAGCTGCTCGCGGTGGCGCGCGAGCTGATCGAGCGGGCGCCCGAGGGTACCGTGAGCATCGACGCGCTCTCGAACGCTCTCAAAGCGCATGGCTTCCGCCGCACGCCGGGCTCGCCGCGACTGATCACGCGGCTGCGCCGGATCAAGGAGCTCGACGTGGGCCGCACCGGCGCCATCCGGCTCGCGGCTGGCGCGCACGTCGCGTCATCGGAGGTCGCTGCCGAGCCGATGTCGTCCATGCCGGTCGAGCCGTCCGACGCCGCTCCGGACGCGGTGGAGAACGGCGCGGCGGCCGCCACGCCGCCGCGTCGTCGCCGACGTCGCGGCGGCCGTCGACGTCGCGGACGCGGCGGACAGGCGGCGACCGCGACGACGTAGCGAGCACGTCGCTCGCGCACGCTGCACATCGGATGCGTAATCGGCAGCGTACGCGTGCACGATCGCTCGCGGGTGCAACCGTGGCCGCCGCGGCGGAAACCCGCGCCGCGTGCGGGTTTGGTGAGTGCGAGCATGCCCGCTGTTCGCGGCACGTCGGTTGCTGTTATCGTATGTATGACCTTCGCGCGCCGGCATGGCGCGACGCGTAACGCCCTCGCGGCCAGCGTCGCCCTGCTCGCGCTGCTCCCGCTGCCGGCGATGGCGGAAAGCGGTCCCGACCTGATTCTGCCGCTGGTCACGGCGATCGCCGTCGCGTCGGCGGCGTCCAAGACCCCGACCGTGGTCGGGTTCGACCGCGGCGGGCGGTCGATCATGAGCCTCCTCCCCGAGCAGCTGCGTATCGAGGATGGCTACGAGATTGACGTGGACGACTACATCGGCCGCCGGGAGCCGAAGGCGCTCGTCGACACGGACCGGGTCGTCGCCTTTGATGTCATGCACCGCCGCCGGAACGGCTGGATGCTGTCGTTCGCGTACGACACCGAGCACCGCCAGCCGCTCCGGGAGGGCAGCGAACTGTTCCGCTGCGTTCTCGACTACCGGTTCTAACGATTCTGGGGGCCCGTCCGGTGCTCGGCGCTTCGCGCCTGCGCGCGTCCGATGCCCCCAGACCCCGTCGGCCACGACGCGCGCTCCCGCGCGCGGCCTCCAGGCGACATCACCCGTATGGCCGGCCGTCCCTGCGCGTGTAGCGCCACCCGGCGGATGTCGGGCGCACCCTGAGGTCGTGGTCCGGATACTCGGCGCCGTCACCCGGTAGGCGGTCGCCGACCTCGAGGTAGAGGGCGAACGTCGACGTCCGGTTGACGAGGTGATGCCCGTTCGGGACGCCGCCGGGGAAGCCGGCGCACGTCCCGGGGCCGAGCACCTGCTCGCCCTCGTCCGTGACGAGCGTCAGCTCGCCCGCGAGGACGTACACGAACTCGTCCTGCCGGAGGTGCCAGTGACGGAGCGCGGACGCAGTGCCCGGCTCGAGACGCGTCAGGTTCACGCCGAACGTCGTGAGCCCGAGCGCGTCGTCGAGCGCGCGCTTGGCGCGGCCGGCGACTGCCTTTCGCATCTCGTCGGTCGGATATCCCGTGCCCGTGCGCGCCGTGACCGTCGCGGGATCGAGGGCGGGACGGTGGAGCGGGGTCTTGGCTTCCATGCCCGCCGGTTATCGTTGCCGTCCAGCCGGGGCAACGGCCGTCATCCGCCCGCCCGCCTCGCGCGTAGTGCGGGAAAACACGCCGTCTCGGACGGCAAGGGAGGATTGGTCATGAAGCGCACGCTCAATTGTCTCGGTCTCGCGGTGATGCTCGCAGGTATGCTCGCCCCGGGACTCCCCGCATTCGCCGCCGTCGTGTCGCTGCCGTCGAGCGGCGCGCAGGTGAACGACGATCCGGTGAACGGCATCGATCCGAACCAGGACGCCGGGCTCGTCGACGTCGCCGGCGGCACCGTGGTCGCCGGCAACGTCCAGGTCCCCTGGGCGACCTTCGAGCAGAAGACGGGCCGGTCGCAGCAGATCTTCGTCCGCGCCTTCAAGAAGGGCGAGTGGGTGACGCAGGGCTCACCCGCGTCGCTCAACATCGAGCCGGACCAGGAGGCCGAGGCGCCGTCGATCGACTTCGCGGGCGCCGGCCGCACCGTGCCGTGGGTCTCGTGGTACGAGCCCAACTCGCACTTCGGCGACCCAACCAACATCTTTGCGAGCCGCTTCAACGCGGGCGCGAACCGGTGGCTGCCCTCGGGCCAGGACCGGGCTAACGGCGCCGGCGTCCCGTCGCTCAACATCCACACGAATCGGACTGCCGAGAACCCCTCTGTCGCGGGTGGTGCGACGGTTGCCGGCAACGACCCGGTGCCGTGGATCGTCTGGGAGGAGAACGACGGCGTCACCGACGACGACTCGTCGCGCCAGATCTTCGTGTCGAAGGGCGTGAAGCAACCTGCCGCCGGAACGCCGTGCACCGGCTTCAAGCCGTCCGCCGCGAACAACCTGAACGGCTTTTGCTGGCAGCAGGTCGGCCTCGAGCGCCTCGCTTCGGGACAGTCGACGCCGCCCGACGACACCACCGATCCCACGCTGAACATCGACCCGACGCGCGCCGGCGTCGAGCCGGACATCGCGTTCACCGGGAAGAACGACACCGTCGTGTGGACCGTCTGGTACGAGAAGGGCGACAGCAAGATCCCCGGACTCCGCAACAACGAGATGGTCTTTGCCGCGAAGGCGGTCACGAACGCGGCTGCGGACGGCGGCTTCCAGTGGGTCGCGGTCGGGAACGGCACCGCGGGCCAGACGAATGTGCTCGACATCTCGGGCGCCCAGAAGTTCGGGCCGTGCGCCGACTCGGACGTGAACGAGGAGGCGTGCTCGCTGAACGTGAACGGGCTCGCCGACGCCGAGGATCCGCGCGTCGCGGCCGGCACGCTCACGCCGGGCCAGCCGACGGTGCCGTGGGTCGTGTGGGAGGAGGCCATCGGTGACGGCCGCCACGCGATCTTCGTGTCGCGGCTGGCCGGCGGCGATCACTTCGAGCTCTTCAATAACGGCCGCCCGGTCTCGAACCCGGGCAGCGACGCGAGCCATCCCGACATCACCTTCGCCGGCAACGTTCCGTACATCTCGTGGCAGGAGAAGGTCGGGACGGCGTTCGTCACCTTCGTCGGCCACTTCGAGGGCGGCGCGGCGGAGCAGCGGTTCGTGCTCGACACGCGCGGTGGGATCGACGCGTCGGCATTCATCGCCGACGACTCGCAGCGCGCGCCGATCTCGTCCACCTGCACCGCGAACCCGACCAACGCGGACGGCGCGACGTGCCAGGGTGGCGCGCTCGGCACGCCGTTCTTCCTCTTCACCGCCGGCCCTTCCGGCGCGCGGAAGCTCTTCGCC
>Ga0070731_10002970_pt1 | contig 15606 bp, 17 predicted proteins | sample Coa_R1_2_FD_66448 | JGI IMG/M metagenome (GOLD analysis project Ga0070731, IMG submission 66448) | Surface soil microbial communities from Centralia Pennsylvania, which are recovering from an underground coalmine fire - Coalmine... | ecosystem: Environmental > Terrestrial > Soil > Unclassified ...
TCCTCGAAGCGCACCTCGGTCTGGTCCAGTCTGTCTCTGAATTGCATGGCCGTTAGTTAAGCGATTACCAGCTCGCCGCCCTGCTTGGCTTCGAGCGCCATGGCGTGCTCAAGCGCGGCGATGGCGACGGCGGCTTGCTCGTCGGAAGGCGGCTGCGTGGTCACACGCTGCAGCCAGAGGCCAGGCGCCGTGAGCAGCGCCATGAACGAGCCGCGGCGTTTAGCCGCGAACCGGATCAGCTCGTAGCTCAGCCCCGCAATCACCGGCAGCAGCACGATGCGCGACAGCAGCCGCATGCCGAACGTGTTGTAAGGCACCAGCGCGTACACGATCATCGAAATCACCATCACCACCAGCAAAAAGCTGGTGCCGCAGCGCGGATGAAACGTGCTGAACGATTGCGCGTTGGGAATGCTCACCGGCTTGCCCGATTCGTAATTGAAAACCACTTTGTGTTCCGCGCCGTGATATTCAAACACGCGATGGATGTCCTTCGAGCGCGAAACCAGATACAGGAAAGCCAGGAAAATACCCATCCGCAAAAAGCCGTCGGCCAGATTGAATGCCAGCCGGCCGGTGAGCGCGGGGTACACTTTGCCGAGCGACGTCACCAGGTAGAGCGGTACGAATTTGTAGAGGAAAATGAAAAACGCGAGCGAGATGACTACGTTCAGTGTCAGCGCCCAGGAGGAAATCTCGGCAGGCTTTTCGTTCTGCTTTTCCGGCGTTTCGAGCGCGATATTCGCCGAATAGCGCAAAGCCTTTATCCCCAGCGACATGGCTTGACCCAGCGTGCCCAATCCGCGCAGAATCGGATATTTGAAAAGCGGATATTTCTCTGACATGCGCGCTACCGGCATTTCTTGGGTCACGATTTCGCCCGAAGGCCGGCGCACCGCTACGCAGTAGCTATGGGGGGCGCGCATCATCACGCCTTCCATCACCGCCTGCCCGCCCACCAGGGTCTCTTCCCCGCTTTCGAGCACCGGCATCATCTGAATGTGCGCGGCAAGGCGCAAGTAGTTACGCAGAGACACTTTAATCCTCTATTTCCATTATAAGGTGAAATAACCTTCGGCGCTGCCTGTCTATCTTTTGATGCAAATGACCCCACTTTGGAGGCGTCAAATGAAGAATGGCAAACTGGCATTATTCCTCGCAGCTCTCCTGCCGTTGCTGGTCTCGGTCCCGGCGGTCGCCGAGATCATAAGTGGAGCTGTAACGGGCGGAACGGCCCTCACCGCTGGCGGGATTTTCGTGAAACTGACCCCGCCCCTGCCCAATCTTTTCGGGCCGCCGGACAGCGTCGGCAACGACAATTTCCAGAGCCCCAATCTATACGGGTTCGACGAAGATCAGAACATCCTGATTGGAGCCGTGCTTGGCGTGGACGTCGGAACCGCTCCCGCTGTGGGAACGACCGTGGCCAGCCACTATATATTTTTCGATCCCGGCCCGGCGCAAGAGGTAATCGGCACCGTGAACTTCGATTCCGACGTGCTCGCCATTATTACCAGCACCAGTAATCTGGCGGCGAGCGACTTTCTGGCCAATACAGGGGTCAATTACCTGGATCCGGCCGAGCGGGGCCTGGAAGCGGGCGATTCGGTGACCATCAGCGGCCCACGGCAGATCCTTTTCGACACAGTAGCGAGTTCGCCAGGCGACTATGTCCGCGTCATCACGGAATTCTCGCCGGGGACGACGGCTATCCCTGAGCCAGGCACACTGCCCCTCTTAGGCGTCTGTCTGGCCGCGATAGCCGCGTTTCGTTACGGGCGTGGAGCAGCTTAGCGCGGCCTGAGGTCGATCCCGCGCACCGTGCCTCTTCGCAGGTCGACCGAACAGGAGAACTCGTAGCGATCCTCTTGGCCTCTGCGCTCGGCGGTAGCAACGCCGCCAATCCAATCGTCAGGTCCGGGGCGATTATCTATCGCCATCTGGCCGACGCTGACGCGAAAATAGCCATCGCGCCGCAAACGCCTCTCGACGGCCTGTTGGCATGCCGGAATAGCAGGGCTGTCCTGCGCCAACGCGGCCCGGCCCGGCGACGTGGGTGGCGGCGCGCCCTCAATCTGCGCCGAGCGCAACTCACCGGTTGCCAGGTTCATCGAGCACGAGAAACGGTGCACTTCCGCCTGCCTTCCGCCTGGATGAACTTCGATTTCACCGACCACCCAATCGTTGCGGCCCGGATTGTCGTCAACGCGGGTATTGTGAAAATCAACTACCGGCACGTGGAAACGTTCCACTCCCTGGTGCCGGATGTCGTCCTGACAAATCTTCACCGCTTCTTCAGGACCAATCGCCCGCCGTTCACGGTACGCGCCGGGAGGCGGTCCCATGCGGCCACCCCAGAAGACATCGAAGGTGTAGCCTTCCGCGCCCCCATTGGGATCTTCGATTCGCACTACGGCAAATCCGCCATCGCGAGGTTCGCGAATCAGCTCCTGCCGGCCGCGACCGTCTACCCCGGCGAAACGGAAATTGGCCGGGTTGCGCGGCAGGACGCCGTCACATTCGAAGCGGCGCCATTGTGCGGGCTGCCCGCGGAGAGTCCGCAGCACCGCGACGTCTCCCCGAATCTCGACCTCGGCGGCGCTATCCACCACCACCTCGATCGTGCACTTACCCCCTTCGGGACCGCCACCGCCCCGCATCGATGCCCTGCGCTCAGAAACCTGGGCGGACAATGATCCGGTCATCATGGCGAAGCCGGCTGCCGCAACAATGGAAAAACGATACATCGAAAGCCTCCTAGGTCAACTTAGCATTTCAAGTGCCACGCAACTGCGGTTATTTTTCAAGTGTATACAACATCGAAGGTGCGGCGCCGGTTCGGGTAAAGGTAGATTTTGCATGGCTGTGGGGCGGTCTCCGACCTGCCCGGTTCGGTTCGATTCTCAAACGGCAGGTCGGGGACCTGCCCACTTAACGCCGCTTTGACGAAATCACGCCCGTGTTCAGCCCGATGGTGCTCAGGCCGCCGAAAAAGCGCGCGTGCTCAATCTTTACGCAGCGATCCATGACGACTTCGAGGCCGGCATCGTGCGCGCGGGCGGCGGCCTCTTCGTGGATCACACCCAACTGCATCCAGATCACCTTGGCGCCCGCGGCGATGGCCTCGTCCACAATCGCCGGCACAGCGCTAGTTTCGCGAAAAATATCCACGATTTCGATCAGCCCGGGCACGTCTGCGAGCGCTGCATACGAGGGCTGGCCCAACACGGTTTTCTCGCGCGGATTCACCGGCGTCACTTCGTAGCCTTCCGCCAGCATGTAGATCGCGGCGAAATGGCTGGGCCGAAATGGATTGCCGGAAAGTCCCACCATCGCAATGCGCTTGTATTGCTGCAGAATCCGCAGGCGATCGTGCGCCGTTGTCGCGAAGCGGCTGCGGTTCACCTGCGAGTTCGCCGCCACGCCATCGGCAAACGAAAAATTGCAGGATGCCGGTTTCATGATTGCGAACGCTCGAGCGCCTGATCCAAATCCCAGAGGATGTCGTCGATCTCCTCCAGGCCAATCGACAGGCGGATCATGTCGTTCGACACGCCGCCCGCGAGCTTCTCTTCATCCGACAACTGCTGGTGCGTGGTCGAAGCGGGATGAATCACCAGGCTTTTGGCGTCGCCTACGTTGGCCAGATGCGAGAGTAGCTGCAGGGATTCGATGAATTTGCAGCCGGCATCCAAGCCGCCGTTGATGCCGAAGGTCATGATGGCGCCGGCGCCGCGCGGCAGATAGCGCTGGTAGAGCTGGTGATACGGGCTGGAGGCGAGTCCCGGATAGCGCACCCAGGCCACCAGCGGATGTTTTTCCAGATGCTCGGCGACGGCCTGCGCGTTCGAGCAATGACATTCCATGCGCAGCTTCAGCGTTTCCAACCCTTGCAGGAACAGGAAGGAATTGAACGGGCTCAGCGCCGGGCCGAAGTCGCGCAACCCTTCTACGCGCGCTTTCAGGATGTAGGCAAAATCGCCGAACGTCTCGTAGAACTTGATACCGTGATAGCCTTTGCTGGGCTCAAGCAACTGCGGAAACACGCCTTTGTCCCAGGGAAAGCGGCCGCTATCCACGATGACGCCGCCGATCGATGTCCCATGCCCGCCGATGAATTTGGTGGCAGAGTGCAGCACGATATCCGCGCCATGCTCGATGGGACGGCACAGATACGGCGAAGCGAACGTGTTGTCGATCACGAGCGGAATGCCGGCCTGATGCGCGATTTCGGCGACTGCGGCGATGTCCAGCACGTTCATACGCGGGTTGGCGATCGTCTCGGCGTAGAGCAATCGCGTACGCGGCGTGATCGCCCGGCGGAAATTTTCCGGATCGTCCGAATCGACGAAGGTGGTTTGAATGCCCAGGCGGCGGAAGCTGACATCGAATTGCGTGTACGTCCCGCCGTAGAGAGTGCTGGCTGCAACAATTTCGTCGCCTTGGCCGAGCAGGCTGGTGATGGCGATGAACTGCGCCGCCTGTCCGCTCGCAACGGCCAGCGATCCTACGCCGCGCTCGAGCGACGCCATGCGCTCTTCGAACACCGACGTCGTCGGGTTCATGATGCGCGTGTAAATGTTGCCGAAGCGCTGCAGGTTGAAAAGATTGGCAGCGTGCTCGGTGTCGTCGAAGACGTACGAGGTGGTTTGATAAATCGGCACGGCGCGCGCGCCGGTTTCGGAATCCGGCCGCTGGCCCGCGTGGAGGGCGCGGGTGGCGAAGCCGAAAATATGATCCTGATTTGCTGTCGAATCTGCCATGAATTTTTCTTATTGCATGGTAGCGCGGCTGGCGGCGTCTCTGCCCCATCGCCAATACACGAGAGTTCCGATCACGCCCAGCGCACTCGCGGTCAACAAATTGGCATCCGGGGAAATTTTCCAGAGCAGCGCCCCGGCCAGCGACCCCACGCTCACCACGGTGTCGCGAATCAGGTAATACGCGCCGATCATGCGTCCACGCATTTCGGGCCGGGCGTAGCTGACGATCAGGGCTTTGCGCGCGGGATCGCCAAATTCTTTCAAGCCGCGGATGGCGAACGCGGCCACCAGCCACGGAAAGGAATGGGCCATGGCCAGCGCCAGCGGGAACACGGTAAAGAAAAAAAAAGTCGCCACCACGAAGGGTTCGCGTCCGTGCTGATCGGCAAAATGCGCCACGGGAATGTAGCAGGCTATGGCCACCACCATTTCGACCGCGGTGAGAATTCCGACCTGCGTGGCGGTGGCATGGACGTTGTCAATGGCGTAAATCACCACCCAGGCGTAGGGAATGCGCTCGCAAAATCTCACCATGATGTCGCTCGCCAGCAGCCACTTCAGGCGATGATCGAAGCCGCCCACCACGCTGCGAAAACTCCCGCCTGTTGGGGCAGCGGCGGGCGGCGATTCCTCCATGCGCCATACCAGCAGCAGGCTGAGAAGGCCCATGGCGATCGAAATCGCCAGACCCGCGCGCACGCCGCCCACAATCCCCAGCCGATCAATCAGCACGCCGCCGATAATGGGTCCAGCGATAATCGGAATGCGCTTCACCAGCGATTGCACGCCGATGCCCATGGTGTGCTTCTCGCGCGAGAGGCTGGCCGCCACCAGCGAAAACATGGCCGGCAGCGACAGCGTGCTCCAGGCGAGGAACAGGAACATGCCGCCGATCACTGCGGTCCAGTGAGGAATCCAAAGCACCAGCGCGTAGCCGGTGATGGAGATGGCATTGAACGCAGCGAGCGCGCGGCGGTGCCCCCAGCGATCGGCAAGCACACCACCAGGCCACGCATAGAGCGCGCCCAGCAGAGTTTTCAAGCCGTCGGAAAGGCCGATGATCAAGGCCGTCGCGCCCAGAGTTTCCAGATACTTGGGTACGAAGCGCGACCAGGTTTCCTCGCCCGCGCCGATCAGGACCACGGCCGCAAGCAGCAGCACCAGATTGCGCCGCAGGCCGAAGTACTCGGCGAATTTCAGACGCGTCCCCAACCGCCACCGCCGGGCGATTCGACTCGCAGCGTATCGCCGGCGGCTACCTGAAAATTGGCTTTGCTGCCGACGGTGGAAACGCGTCCTGCGTGAGTGAGCGAATTGCGTCCCGGCTTTCCAGGCTTACCGCCCGCAAGCCCGTAGGGACCGCGCCGGCGGCGATCCGAAAGAATCGTGACATCGGCGGCATCCAGAAATTCGATTTCGCGCACGATGCCGTCGCCGCCTGCGTTCGCGCCACGCCCACCGGAACCGCGCCGCACTTCGTAGCGCCGCACGCGCAATGGGTATTGATGCTCGAACGCTTCGATGGGCGTGTTCCAGCTATTAGTCATGTGGGTGTGGACGGCGCTCTCGCCCGGCCCGTTAAACGACGCTCCCATGCCGCCTGCTATGGTCTCGTAATAAGCGAGAGAGCGTTTGCGCAGTGTATCCCAGCCGCCGAAGCTGACGTTGTTCATGGTGCCCGAGCTGGCTGCAGGAATGGCGCGCGGCGCGGCTTTGGCGAGCGCGCCCAACAGCGTGTCGGTGATGCGCTGCGAGGTCTCTACATTGCCGGCCGCCATAGCCGCGGGCAAACCGGCATTCACCACCGAGCGTTCCGGCGTGATCACGCGGATGGGGCGCAGCAGCCCCGCCGTGTAGGGAACGTCTTCGCCGAGCAGGCAGCGGAATACGTACATCGTCGCCGAAACGGCCACGGCGTAATTGGCATTGACCGGCCCGGCAACTTGGTGCGAGGAGCCGGTGAAATCCACGCTGGCCGAATTGCCGCGAATGGTGATCGCGACCTGGATGCGAACAGGATTGGCGGAAACGCCGTCGTCATCGAGAAAATCAGTGAACCGGTACACGCCATCGGGCAGCTTGCGAATGGCCGCGCGCATCATCCGTTCGCTGTAATCCTGCAACTCGCGGACGTTGCGGTGGACGCGCGCCAAGCCATATTCGGCGGTGACTTCAGAGAGGCGGTCCGAGCCGCGCCGATTGGACATCATCTGCGCCAGCAGATCGCCCTGCCGTTCCTCGGGCGTGCGCACGTTGGCCAGGATCAGGCGCAGCAGGCCTTGATCCAATTTGCCCGTGCGGGCCAACAAAACCGGCGGAATGCGAATACCTTCCTGATAAATTTCACGGGCCAGCGGCATCGAGCCGGGGCTCATGCCTCCGACGTCGGCGTGATGGGCGCGATTGGCTACATAAAACGCCGGGTGCTTTCGGCCATCCAGAAAAACGGCGGAGACGGCGGTGATGTCGGGCAAATGCGTTCCGCCCTGAAACGGATCGTTGAGAATCACCACGTCGCCCGGCCCAAGCGTGAATGCGTCAATGGCGTGGCGCACGGAAAGCGGCATGGCGCCGAGATGCACCGGCATGTGGTCGCCCATGGCGATGGTCTCGCCGGCAGCATCGTAGACTGCGCAAGAGTAGTCGCGGCGCTCTTTGATGTTGGCGGAAAACGCGGTTTTGCGCAGCACCGCGCCCATTTCCTCGGCAATGGAAACGAAAATATTGCGAAATAATTCTAGCTCGATCGGGTCGGGTTTCATTGCGGATTGGGTGGCGTGGCCGGGGCGTCAGACGAATCCGGAGGCGGCAGCGCGGGCAACGCCGGCGGCTTGCAAAGACCTACTGGCACCAGGAAACTAGCCACGCTTTTCCATCGCTCGGATTCCAGCTTCTCGATATGGTACGACTTGCTGGCGGAGTCCGCCCGCGCCCGCCATACGGGTGGGGTAGTGCGGCCTTTGATAGGGATGGGACGATTGCCCGCTTGCCGGATGATCCACGTTTCACCGCCGTTCGGGGATTCGTATAGTTCGTAGCGCGAAGCGTCGGCGGACTGCATGCGATCGATCAGCAGCGTGCCTGAGGCGGGCGTCTCAAACCAGAATTGCAGGATGGCGCCGCCGGTGCTCTCGCTGAAGATGGGCCGCTCCCGCCAGGTTTTGCCGCCGTCGGTCGAAGCCAGCAGGAACGGGTCGCGGGGCAGCGGGCTTTGCAGGCCGCCGCTGATCCAGCCGTTCTGAAAATCGAAAAATTGGATATGATCCAGGCCGCTCGCGCGTAAGCGCGGATACGCCTCGCGCCAGGTATGCCCGCCATCTTCGCTCACCAGCAGCACGGAGTACAGCGTGGTTTCGGCGGAATGAATGTTGCCTGCTAGAACGATGCGGTTCACGACCGCTCCCACCGAGGCGATCTCCAGATAGACCGGGCACGGCTCCTCCTCCGAGCATGTCATGCCTGCCGACTGTATATCGTCGGGCGTGCACCGGAAAGGGAGCAACATCGGGCGGCCGGTATTTTCCAATAGGGGTGCTGCGGGGGGCGGAGTATCTTGCGCGACGGCCGGCAGCAACGACACCAGCAGGATGAACCCGATATTTCTCACGCTGCCGATGATTCTAGCTCTTTTGAGTGCGCGGTTTTGGGATTGTCGATATTATGCTTGGACTTACGTTTGTAACAAAAAAATCTTATCCCGAAATGTAACAGCGGGGGTATTTACATCGTCTATTTCTACAAATCCCCGTTACAACAGCGGGCGCGACTCACCCCTATCACCCAATTGCGCGCCCGCTGCTTTTTTGTTTAATCGCCAAACATTCCTTCGAATAAAGCACTGCTTAAGTAACGCTCCCCGGAGTCTGGCAGAATCACGACGATGGTTTTGCCTTTGAGCGCAGGCTCGTGAGCCAGGCGGACGGCAACCGAGGCTGCGGCTCCGCAGGAAATTCCGGACAGGATGCCTTCCTCTTTGGCCAAGCGGCGCGCCATTTCGATCGACTCTTCGTTGGTCACCATTTCGACGCGGTCCAGCATGGCCAGATCGAGGGTGTCGGGAATGAAACCGGCGCCGATGCCTTGAACGCCATGGGAACCGGGTCGTATAGGCTGCCGGGCGAGGGTCTGGGTAATCACGGCGCTGTTTTTGGGCTCGACGCCTACGGAAATGATCGGCTTGCGCTTTTCTTTCTTGATATAGCGCGAGACGCCTGAAATGGTGCCGCCCGTGCCTACGCCGGCGACCAGGACGTCGATCGCGCCGTCGGTGTCATTCCAAATTTCCGGCCCGGTAGTTTTGAAATGGATCTCCGGGTTGGCGGGGTTCTTGAATTGCTGCAGCAGGACGTAGCGGTCGGGTCCGGAGGCCACAATCTGCTCGGCTTTCTGAATGGACCCGTTCATGCCCTGCGCGCCGTCGGTGAGCAGCAGTTTGGCGCCTAAAGCCACTAGCACCTTGCGGCGCTCAATGGACATGGTCTCGGGCATGGCGAGAGTGATGGGATAGCCCCGGGCAGCGGCGACAAACGCCAGCGCAATTCCGGTGTTGCCGCTTGTGGGTTCGATCAGTTCTTTGCCGGCCTTCAGAATGCCGCGGCGCTCGGCGTCCCAGATCATAGAAGCGCCAATACGGCATTTCACCGAATACGCCGGATTGCGGCCTTCGACTTTTGCCAGCACCGTGGCGCCGGCGCCCTGTGTGATTCGGTTCAGACGCACCAGGGGCGTCCGGCCGATACTTAGTGAATTGTCATCGAATATCACGCTTGTCAGATCTCCCAGTTGGGCACAAATTTGGCGTTCTTTTCCGTCCACGTACGGCGGAGGTCGGCGAACGACGTCTGATCCAGTACTTCCGAGATACCGCCGTTGACACGCTCCCACAGTTCGTGAAACGGTGAATCGTAGTTCCGGCGGGCGCGCGATTTTTCGTCGCGGGCGCCTTCGACAAAGCGCAGCACTTCGCCGACTTTGATGGATTCCGGCGGCCTCGCCAGCAGATATCCGCCATCGGCCCCGCGGCGGGACTCGACGAAACCACCCTGTTTGAGGCTGGCCAGGATCAGCTCCAGGAATTTTTGTGGGATCTTCTGCCTCTGCGCGATGCCGGCGATCTTCACGGGCTGGCGGGTGGAAGCTTGCAGCGTCAGGTCGAAGACAGCTTGCAGCGCGTACTCGCCCTTAACGGATATGTACATCGTGTGGGAAGTGGCAATCTCCTGTTTTCAACTAGAGATTATGCGAAATACGGGAGACAGTCAAGGAAGGGAGGGAAGATACTGGGGACAGCCGCGCAGCGCTGAGGAGCAACTACACGGCTATCCCACGAATTGACTGGCGGCAAAACCGCCACTGCACTTACTTTGCGTCGGTGGTCTTGGTGGTGTCTTTTTTCTTCTTGCCCTTCTTTTCCTTCTTGGCGGTAGTCTTCTTGTCGTCGTCGCGGCCGAAAGAAACGCTGGCCAGACCGGTGAGCAACGACAGGCTGAGCATTGCGATCATCAATTTCTTCATTTGTTGGAGTTCTCCTTGTGATGTGACGATACGATCGTCATCGGTATCATAGCGAAGCGCACATGAACCCGATCTTAAGGTGGTATTAAAATCTGTTCATTTTGATACAGTTTTGGGTCACATCTTCCGAAATCGACACTTCCTTCGAGCAAACCTATGAAGTGAAAGAGTTTGTCGACCTGTTTCCGTTGTAACTCGGGTTACACGGAGTGGTCTGGCTGGTAGGCTGGAAACGATGAAAAAGGCAGACCTGGCCAGGCGGCTGGCTAAACGATCCGGCGTTTCCCCGGCCGAAGCCGCGGACCAACTGGACCGGGTGGTCAACGGGATCCTCACCCACCTGAAAAAAGGGCAGAATGCGCGACTGCCGGGGCTGGGTACTTTCACCGCCGGCCGGAGCTTGCGCTTCAAGTTCGATCCTAATCCTGGAAAAACTCATGGCAAGTGACTGGTCCTCGGCCAAAGGCGTAGCCGCCATGGTTCGGCAGTGCCTGAAGGAAGGTAAGGTTGTGGAAATCGATGGCCTGGGCCGCTTCGTGCCCAGCCCGCGCAAAGCCGCGCGATTCGTCCCGCGCACGCAGCCCAAGGTTTTTCTGGCTTACGTGCAGGAGGACGCTAGCGCTGCCGACCGAATCTTCGATGGCCTGTGGGCGCGCGGGTTCGATCCTTGGCTGGACCGCCGCAAGCTGATGCCTGGCCAGAACTGGCCGCGCTCCATCGAACAGGCCATTGAGACTTCAAAGTTCGTGATCGCCTGTTTTTCTCAGAACTCGGTCAGCAAGAAAGGCGGATTCCAGGCGGAGATCCGGTATGCGCTGGACTGCGCGCGCCGGATCCCTCTGGACGACATTTTCCTGATCCCGGTGCGCCTGGACGCGTGCTGTGTTCCAATGAGCATCCAGCGCGAGACGCAGTACATCGATCTGTTTCCAGGTTGGGATCGTGGCTTTGCCCGCATCCTGAGCGTGATCCGCAAACAGACCAGACCGCGGATGGCGAAATGAGATTACCGCTTGGCGAGGTGCGCGACTTTTTTTTCGATCTCGGCGCGGTTCCTAGCTTCCGGCGCCAGCTCCAGATATTTCTGGTAAGCTTCGCGCGCGGCTTTCAAGTCTTTCTGCTTTTCCTCGGCTTCACCGAGACGCAAGAAAGCTTCGGCCAACTGCGAATTCCACTGGGTGGCTTCGCGAAAGCGCTGCACGGCGGCGCGATAGCTTCCCTTGCGGAAGTAATAATTGCCGATGCGCAGTTCCCGTTCGGCCTGGATGGGATTGAAGGTGTATTCCTTCGGTTTAAGCGCTTCGTCTTCTTCGGCGGGGGCCTGTTCCTGGCGCGCGGGGTCGGGCGCAGGCGGCTTCTTTTGAGCCAGCAAGCTGGAGGCGAGAACGGCGGTGACCCACCAGGCGCGTGACATAATTTAATTATATTGCCACCATCGCCGGAACTCCGGAACAAGGCTGGGCAGCTTCCTTTGGCACCGGGGGTTTACCTCTACAAAGACGCCAACGGCCGGGTGATTTATGTCGGCAAGGCTAAAAGCCTGCGCCTGCGCGTTCGCAGCTATTTTTCGGACGACAATCTGGCCAACGTCAAGACCGGCACGCTGCTGTCGGAAGCCACCGACGTGGATTACATTCTCGTGGACAACGAGAAAGAGGCGCTGGCGCTCGAAAACAATCTGATCAAGCAGTGGAAGCCGCGCTTCAATTTCCTGCTGCGGGATGACAAAACATATCCATATATCAAGCTGACGCAGGAAAAATATCCGCGGGTATACGTGACGCGGCGCTTGCGAAAAGATGGCGCCACTTATTTTGGTCCCTACTTTCCGGCCAACCTGGCGCATCGGCTGGTGAACTTCATCCATCGCCATTTTCTGGTGCCGTCCTGCAAAGTGGATCTGACGCGATTTCATCCCAAGCCGTGCCTGCAATACCACATTCATCGCTGCCTGGGGCCTTGCGCCGAAGGCTTGACGACTCAGGGAATCTACGCGACCGCCGTGGCAAACGTCCGTCTGTTTCTGGAAGGCCGGTTTGCGGATGTAGCGGGCGGCCTGCGCGAACGCATGCGCCTGGCATCCGAAGATACCCGCTTCGAGGAAGCAGCCTCGCTGCGCGATCTGCTTTCAACCGTCGAGGAAATGGACGAGCGGCAGAAAATGGCGGCGGCTTCGGGTGACGACATCGACATCTTCGCTTACTATGCTGAACCTCCGTTGGTGGCTGTGAACCTGTTCCATCTACGTAATGGACGCATCGTGGACCGCCGCGAATTTTTCTGGGAAGACCAGAAGGAGCTGGATCCTTCGCAGCTCTTCGCCGCGCTGCTGAAGCAGATTTACCTGGACCAGCAATATGTTCCGGCGGTGATTCACGTTCCGGCGGATTTTGAAGATCGCGAAGCGCTGGAGGAGATGCTGTCGGAGAAGCGCAAAGGGAAAGTCGAAATCCGCACGCCGCAGCGCGGGCAGAAGAAAGCCATGCTGGATTTGGTCGAGACCAATGCCAAGCACAGCTTCGAGCAGCGGTTCCGCGTCATGCGGCCTTCGTCCAAAGTGATTCAGGAGGCGCTGGCGGAGACGCTGGGCCTGGCCGAACCGCCCGCGCGCATTGAGTGCTTCGACATTTCGCACATTCAGGGCACTGACAAAGTGGCCAGCATGGTGGTGTGGGAGCAGGGCCGCATGAAGAAATCGGATTATCGCAAATTCATCATCCGCACGGTGATAGGCAATGACGATTTCGCCAGCATCAATGAGGTGGTTACGCGGCGCTACGGGCGGCTGCAGGCGGAGAACCAGCCGCTGCCGGGGCTGGTGCTGATCGATGGCGGGCTGGGGCAGTTGCATGCGGCGGCGGCGGCGCTGGAATCGCTCGGGATTATTAACCAGCCGCTGGCGTCGATTGCCAAGCGCGAGGAGATTATTTACGTATACGGGCAGGAGGACGAGCCGATCGCGCTCGACCGGTTCTCGCCGATTCTGCATCTGATTCAAACCATTCGCGATGAAGCGCACCGTTTTGCGGTCACGTTTCACCGCACGCGGCGCAATGCGCAGAGCCTGACTTCGGAGTTGGAGCAGATCCGGGGCGTGGGCGAGCGCACGGTGCAGAAACTGCTGCGGCATTTCGGGAGTTCGGAGCGAGTGCGGGCAGCGAGCGAAGAGGAGTTGACGAAGATGGCGGGCCCGGCGGCGGCGCGGCGGATTCGGGAGTTTTACGTCGCGGAAAAGGGGACAGACGACATTTCTTAGCGCGGAGTCCGGGAAATATCGTCTGTCCCCTTTTCCGGAGGAGTTCGCTTTACAGCTAGCGTCAGGCCGTCGCCTACTGGCAGCATGCTGTGCCAGACGCGCTGGTCGGTGGGCATTTTTTCGTTGAAGGCGCGGATGGCTTGTGTGTCGGCGTCGTTCGCTGATGGGTCGATGACCCGGCCGTGCCATAGCACGTTGTCTACGGCGATCAAGCCGCCGGGGCGCAGCAGCACCAGGGCGCGCTCGTAATAGTTGGCGTAGTTTTCTTTGTCGGCGTCGATGAAGGCGAAATCGAAAGTGCCGGCGCGGCCTTCGGCGATGAGCGCATCGAGCGTCTGGACAGCGGGAGCAAGGCGCAGGTCGATCTTGGATTCGACACCGGCTTCGCGCCAGTATTTGCGGGCGGTTGCGGTGTACTCGCTTGAAATGTCGCAGGCGATGATTTTGCCGTCGGCAGGCAGCGCAAGGGCGACGGCGAGCGAACTGTAGCCGGTGAACACGCCCACTTCGAGCGTGAGCCGGGCGTTGAGCAGATGCACCAGCACGGCCATGAATTGCCCTTGCTCCGGAGTGATCTGCATTCCCGCCATCGGATGGGCGGCGGTTTCTTCGCGCAGGCGCTGGAGAATTTCCGGCTCCTGAAGCGAGACGCTGCGGAGATAATCCGCCAATTCGCCGGTCATTGTCACTTTCACGTGGGGCATGCGGAGGTTACCTTCCTACTGTGAGCCGGTCGGCCAGAACCTGCGGCAGGCCGGCGCGACGAATTTTTTCCTGAGCGGTGACGACGTCATACACTACGCGGCGGTAATGGACAGCGCGGTGCTCGGGATCGTACAGAATATACGCGGCGCGCGGATTGCCGTCGCGCGGCTGCCCGACCGATCCCGGGTTGAGCAGATAGGCGCAATCCGGCTCCAGTTCGAGCAGACCCGTGTCGGGACCTTCCGCGGTAATGCGGACCTGGCGGGCGCGCTGGCGAATCCACACAAAGCCACCTTGCAGGTGAGTGTGCCCGAAGAAGGCTACGGGCGCTTCGAGGTAAGAAAAGACCGGCGCGGCATCGCGGGCCTCGACGACATATTGATCCTCATCCATCGGCGAGCCGTGCATGACTGCAAAGCCGCCGGCGAGCAGAGGGCCTTGCGGCAGGCCACGCACGTAGGCGGCGTTTTCGGGAGTGAGCGCCTGTTGCGTCCAGATGGCGGCGGCGCGGGCCACGGGATTGAACCATTCCAGATCTTCCTGGCCGGTGCAGGCGCGATCGTGATTGCCGCGAACAACGACCGCCACGTTGGCGCGCGTCCAATCGACCACGGCGTTGGGGTCGGCGCCATAGCCGATCAGGTCACCGCAGCAGATGATGCGGTCGTAGTGGCCGGCGGCGGATTCCAGCACGGCCGCGAGGCCTTCCCAATTGGCGTGGAGGTCGCTGACGATGAGATATCGCAAATGCCGGTCCTAGGCCTTCCTCAAGCGAAGTAGCGCCGTCTCGGGCGGCGCGCCGATGCGTGTGGGCATGGCGATGGTGCCGATGCCGCGCGTCACATACATCGCGGAGCGGCCCAGTTGATAGGAGCCGTACACGAAGGGCGTGAAAAATCGCGCGGCGTTGAGGGAGCGGTTGAGAATTTCAACGGTGACCTGTCCACCGTGGGTGTGGCCGGCCACGGTCACGTCCCAGCCTTGTTTGGCTGCCACCGGAAACACGTCAGGATTATGGGACAGCAGGAGATTCACCGCACCGGGAACCAGCATCTGTTCGGCGCCCGGAAGATATTGCCGCCGGGAAGACATTCTCTGATAATCCACTCCACCGATGTTGAGGGTTGCGGCGCCAAAGCGCAATTGGCGCGTCCGCGAGCGCAGAAACAGAATGCCCAGACGCGCGCCTTGCTGGGTGACGTAATCTTCCGATCCGGTGTAGAGCTCGTGGTTGCCGAGGCAGCCCAGAACGCCAGCGTCGGCGCGCAAACGGGCAAGTTGGTCGAGACAGGCGTCGAGCGGATCGCCATGCATGGAGATGAGATCGCCGGTGACCAGGGTGAGATGCGGGCGCAATTCGTTGGCGGC